>Ga0256839_1000922_pt1 | contig 37218 bp, 31 predicted proteins | sample 354166metaG_FD_185968 | JGI IMG/M metagenome (GOLD analysis project Ga0256839, IMG submission 185968) | Hydrothermal vent microbial communities from Mid Atlantic Ridge, Atlantic Ocean - 354-166 | ecosystem: Environmental > Aquatic > Marine > Hydrothermal vents | place: Atlantic Ocean: Mid...
ATGTTTTGTCGTATTCGGGGCTATTTATCCACTTGTCGAAAACAAGGGCTGAGTGCATCCGATGCGTTGGCGTTGGTTTTTGCGGGAAAATTACCCCATTTTGATTTAATGGGCTGAGTAGTTACTACGAACTCAAGTTTCGGAGTTCATGTCGCGTCTAAATCAGTGAGCGACCCATTGATGCAAAACAAGTAATGCGTTGCAATAGGCGGTATTGTTGATTCCTGGGTCGCCACATCAGAACCCATGAATCAGTGGTCACGCGTTCAAGACCGGCGCTTTCCCTGGAAACAGGGCTGCCACCTTTGACAACTTCCCCCTTTTCCAAGGGGGATTGAGGGGGGATTTATACCCCCTCACCAGGCCAAAACTCCGCAGCACCAATCCCTCCAAACCTCCCCTTGCGAAAGGGAGGCTTTTGGTGGCTCCTTTGCGACGGAGCTACATCCCAGCTTCCCCTTTCCCGGGGAACGGCTGATGTGCAAATCTGAGCTCCGAAACTTGAGTACGAAATCGGAGATTTGTGTGCGCGCGGTCATTGGTGGCCACTCTAACGGGTTAAAAATCAGCGAGGTGGGTTCTTTTTCAATCGTATTGTTCTGGGCTTGGTGGTTTGCCGGCAGGATGCCGGCGGTCCCAGGGGTGGTCTGTTGTTGTGCTGTTGGTTATTGATTGATCGCGTCATTTTCTCCTTGGTGGCGTGCTGGCAAGGAGCGGGTTATTCTGGGAGTTTAGGTTTTAGGATTCAATTGTGCAGATGCTTTGGTTCTCCTTCTTTGTCGGAACCGATTCAAGCAGTGGTGTCCTTTCAAATAAATCCGGAGGTGGTATGACTGCGCAAATTCGTGAGGTGTTGTTTTTCAATGGCAAGCTAAGACGTATGAATTCGTATCCGCCCCTGCCGGTGCAGGATGGGTTGGTGCTGAGTAAATTCGATATCGGTGCGCATGCAGTGATGGGGAAGCATTATGCGACTTGTTTGAGTCGGGGGTATGTGGGGGTTTGGGAGTTGAGGGATGGTGGCTTTTATCTGCTCGATGTGCGTGGCCCGAGCTATCAGATGCTTGTTCCGGCACCGCTGTTTGCTGATTGGTTTTCTGGTGAGTTGCGGATCCCGGATGGTGAGTTGATTCGGCGGGGGCCGGGCTATGTGAGTGTAGAGGTTTATGAAAGAGATTGGGTGATTACGATTGAGCGTGGTGTTGAAGTAGGGCGGGAGATTATCCACAACAATCAAGGAAAGGAAAAAGTGTGACTTTTCCTTTCCTTGCAGACTCGACAGCCCTGATGATGTTGTCTCAACCATCGACCGGCTGGATCAGCTCGATCTTGTAGCCGTCGGGGTCATCGATGAAGGCCATCTTCTTACGTCTGTCCGGTGTTTCGCCTGGTCCCCACGAGAAGCTGAGCCCCGCTTTGTCCAGCGCCTTGCCGATGGCTTCGATCGAATCGACGCGATAGGCCACGTGGCCATATCCAGTTCCAAGGTCATAGCTATCCACGCCCCAGTTATAGGTCAGCTCCAGCATGGGGCCGTCGCCAGAGTCTCCGGGTGCTTGCAAGAACGCTAGTGTGAACTTGCCGTCGGGATAGTCGGCACGGCGTACTTCGCGAAAGCCGAGGACGTTGACGTAAAAGTGGATGGAGCGATCGAGGTCGCCAACGCGGATCATGGTGTGCAGATATTGCATGGGCTGTTTCCTGGTGTTGAGTCACGCTATGGTACTGCATCAGTCGCGGGGTTGCTGGTACCCGGGTTTGCCCTTGTGTTGGCAGGGTTTCGGACTGGCAGTCGCCCCGGAAAGCGCTACACTGTTTCGATTCGGGCTTGGTTGCGACTGGCTGTGCAGTAAACAACATGGGTAATGCAATGAAAATAAAGGTTTTTTCTTTTTTCCTTCTATTGGTTCTTGCGATGCCATCTTCACAGGCGGTGTCGTTATCGGATGTGGTGTTGCCCGAGACGTTGGATGTTGAGGATCAGGCGCTGAAGTTGCATGGCTGGGGCGTGCGCAAGAAGCTTTTTCTGAAGCTGTATGTTGGTGCCCTGTATCTGCCGCAACAATCATCGGACGCAAACGCGATCCTCAATAGCAATTCACCGATTGCGATTCGCCTGCACATTCTGTCGAAGCTCGTGTCGGCGAAGAAGATGGAAAAGGCGATCAAGGAAGGTTTCGCCAAATCGACGGCGGGCAACACGGCCACGATTCAACATGAAATCGACCAGTTTCTGGCATTCTTCCGTGACAACGTCAGTGAGGACGACATATTCGATATCGTCTATGCACCACAGCTCGGGGTGCGTGTGGTCATGAATGGCCGTGAACTTGGCGTCATCAGCACTAATCGCGAAGCATTTCGCAAAGCGCTGTTTGGTATCTGGCTTGGCGCTGATCCGGTGCAGGAAGACCTCAAGGCGGCAATGCTCGGGAAGTCAAGCTGAAGCGTCAGGTAACAGGAGGATATTGCACTTTTTTACGTTGCTGTGGGGCTGATAAGAAAAAGCATGCCGTCTGTCGTTTTTTGCAATCACGGGTGGCATGGTATTCTTATGCCGCTAATTGATGGCGTAGCACTGTAACTCGATACAGACACAGGGCAGTGTAGCGATGAATACGCCGCTAAACAGTGAATCCCGATCCGCTCGGCGCAGTAACTGGTAAGGATGATGCCAGTGTCGGATGGTGACGGGTTCCACAACCCCCCATTTCAGGCCAAGAGCCTGGAATACATAAAGATAATAAAGAGGCCCTGCATGCATCCCTTCAAGGCAGCACAGTATCGTCCGCGACATCGGGACGAGCAGAATCAGAACACGAATGGCCACTACCCCCGTGGCAAGAACAGAAAGGAACCTGTCACCAGCTACTACGTCTACGGCAAGAGCGCCGCGATCGAGTTCGTCTGTGACGAAACACGTAAACAGCAGATCAACACCATCTCCATGCAGGCGGCATCCGCGCGCGGTGAAGGCGAACGTGGCTATGACTGGGACAACAAGACCATTATCCAGATACCGCGCAATGAGCTTCTCGTGGTCATGGCGATCATGCTAGGCATGTTGCCGCGCGCCGAGTTCGATCAGACCGGCCTGCACGCGGGCAAGAGCTATACCGTGGAACACCAGGATGAAAAGCTGTTTTTCATGGTGGCGGAACGTGGCAAACCGATTCGTGCGGTAGGGCTCTGTCCGGAAGACTCCTACCAGGTGGCCACGCTGTTTTTGCGCCAGCTAAAGGCGAACAGCCCCTGGATGACGACCGCAGAAGTCATCGACCTGATTGAAATGACCGTCGTACGCATGAAGCTGGCGCAGCAGGCACGTCAGCAGTCCGCTGATCCGGATGTGGATCTGGATGTAGAAGAAGGCGACAGCATCGAAGAGGACGGCGTGGAGCTGGCCGAAGATGATGTCGTGATGCGCGACGACGAACCCAACTTCAATCGTTGATGCTGTAAGCGGTCGTTGTTGCTCACGTCGGTTTCATCGTCTATTTCTTTGCTCAGCATGAGGGTGTCGTATCGCGACACCTTCATGCTGCTTCTGCGCATTGCAACGCGCGCCATCAACAGCCTCAAGAATCAAGCGTCTCTGAGGGTGACGAGATGGGGCGGGATATGGCTAATATAGTCTGCCCAATAAAAACGTGACGAAGAACACCCTGCATGATAAATTGACCGGCTTTTGATGCTCAATGTGGCAGGTAGCGAAATACCCTGCTAACACAATGGCTTGAAGTCATTTTCCGGAGACAACAATAGTGGAACTAACGGGTGCTGAAATCTTCGTGCGCTGCCTGAAAGATGAGGGTGTAGACCTCATCTTCGGTTATCCGGGCGGCGCGGTATTGCATATCTACGATGCGCTGTACCGTCAGGATGATGTGGCCCACGTTCTGGTTCGTCATGAACAGGGCGCGGTGCACGCGGCGGAGGGTTACGCCAAATCGACCAATCGCCCCGGTGTCGTACTCGTCACTTCCGGGCCTGGTGCGACCAATGCCGTCACGGGGATCGCTGATGCCTATATGGATTCGGTGCCGCTGGTGGTCTTTACCGGCCAGGTCCCGCGGGCGCTGATCGGCAACGATGCTTTTCAGGAGGTCGATACCGTCGGCATTACCCGACCCTGCGTCAAACATAATTTCCTCGTCAGTGATGTCAGCAAGCTGGCAGAGACGATCAAGAAAGCTTTCTTCATTGCTTCCAGTGGCCGTCCCGGGCCGGTTGTTGTCGACATCCCGAAGGATGTGACGGCGGACAAGGCGGAATATCACTATCCTGAAACCGTCGAGATCCGTTCCTACAAGCCGAAGAAAACCGGGCATCTGGGCCAGGTTCGTCGCGCTGCCGATCTCATCATGCAGGCGAAAAAGCCGATTATCTATGCGGGTGGCGGTGTCATTCTCGGTCATGGGGCGAAGTCGCTGTACGACTTTACCAAGCTGACTGGTTTCCCCATCACCAATACGCTGATGGGGCTGGGAGGGTATCCGGCGACTGACGAGCAGTCTCTCGGCATGTTGGGCATGCACGGCACCTACGAAGCCAACCTCGCGATGCACCATGCTGATCTGGTCATTGCCGTCGGCGCACGCTTCGATGACCGTGTCACCGGCAATATCGAAAAATTCTGCCCGGAAGCAAAGATCATCCATATCGATGTCGATCCGGCATCGATCTCGAAAAACGTTCAGGTCGATGTACCCATCGTCGGTGAGGTCGATCCGGTGCTACAGGCGCTGATTGCCGAGATCGAGCAGCGCGGCGAGCCGCTCGCGTTCGCTGCGGAAGAAGCCTGGTGGAAGCAGATCGAGGAATGGCGTGCGCAGGAGTGCCTGAAATATGAACAGGGCGATGACTTGATCAAGCCGCAGTTCGTGGTCGAAAAACTGTGGGAGGTAACGGAGGGCGATGCCTTTGTGACCTCCGATGTCGGTCAGCACCAGATGTTCGCCGCGCAATACTACAAGTTCGATAAGCCTTATCGCTGGCTCAATTCCGGTGGCCTGGGGACAATGGGCTTTGGCCTGCCCGCAGCAATGGGCGCGCAGCTCGCGCACCCTGATGCGACCGTGGCTTGTATTACCGGCGAAGGCAGCATCCAGATGAATATCCAGGAGCTGGGCACTTGTCGGCAGTATGGTCTGCCGGTCAAGATCGTGAATCTGAACAATCGATTTCTTGGCATGGTGCGGCAGTGGCAGGAATTCTTCTATGCCGGGCGCTACGCCATGTCATATATGGATTCGCTGCCCGATTTCGTCAAGCTGGCCGAGGCTTATGGCCACGTCGGCATGCGCATCGAAAACCCGGCCGATGTCGAGCCGGCGCTGCGCGAGGCGTTTGCGATGAAGGACAAGTTGGTGTTCATGGATTTCATTACCGAACAGAATGCCAATGTTTACCCGATGATCCCGGCCGGTGCCGGCCAGAATGAAATGATCCTGGTGTAGCCATGCGACATATAATTTCAATTCTGATGGAAAATGAATCCGGCGCGCTGTCTCGGGTTTCAGGTTTGTTCTCAGCGCGGGGGTATAATATCGAATCGCTGTCGGTGGCGCCGACCGATGACCCGAGCCTGTCGCGGATGACGCTGGTCACTCATGGCTCCGATGAGATCATCGAGCAGATCAAGAAACAGCTGAACAAGCTGATCGATGTCGTCAAACTGCTCGATCTCACTGAAGCGCCCTATATTGAGCGCGGCATGCTGCTGGTCAAGCTCGACTGCGGCGGTGCAGGACATCGGGAGCTGATCAAGCATCTCGCCGACATTTTCGGTGCCAAGATCATCGATGTGACGCCATCTGCTTACACTGTCGAGTTGATTGGCGGCGCAAGCAAGCTGGATTCATTTCTCGAAGCGCTGAGCCCCATCCCGGTGATCGAAGTGGTGCGCTCGGGTTCCATGGGAATCGCCCGCGGCGATATTGCACTCAAGGTGTAACTATTCACTCAAGTTTCGGAGTTCATCACTGTTGAGGCCAGCGCTATCCGTAGCAACACGGCTATCACGTCTGACAGCTTCCCCCTTTGTCAAAGGGGGATTGAGGGGGATTTTCAGGGGTTTGCTGCGAACCCATGGCCGTTCCAATCCCCCCCCTTAACCCCCCTCTGCAAAAGGGGGGGGAACTGGCTGATGTGCAAATCTGAACTCCGAAACTTGAGTTTTCGGTAGGTAGAAAATTAGAGCCGTAACGGCTCAGATTGCCGCTGAAACGCGTCAGATCAAGGCGGGAAATGTGAGTTTGCGACCCATATGGAAATGGGGAGTGTAGAAAATGCAAGGAGCAATTTTCTACCACATGTAAATGAGCATTTCCCAACGCAGAGATGACGTGTTTCAGTGGTGAGCTGGGCAGTTACTCAAACGTTTAACTGTAAGTACAGGATACAACCATCATGATGAATATCTACTACGACAAAGATGCCGATCTGAGCATTATCAAGAGCAAGAAGGTCACGATCATCGGCTATGGCTCGCAGGGCCATGCGCACGCCAACAACCTCAAGGATTCCGGCGTCGATGTCACGGTAGGTCTTCGTCCCGGTTCGGCATCGGCAGCGAAAGCAGAGGCTGCCGGCTTGGCGGTCAAGCCGATCGAGGATGCGGTCAAACAGGCCGATCTGGTCATGATTCTGGCACCGGATGAGCACCAGGCGGTGCTCTACAACGCGCTGGTTGAACCCAATATCAAGGAAGGCGCGGCGCTGGCGTTTGCCCACGGCTTCAATATTCACTTCGAGCAGATTCAGCCACGTGCCGATCTCGATGTCATCATGGTTGCGCCCAAGGGGCCGGGCCATCTGGTTCGTTCGACCTACACCGAAGGCGGTGGTGTCCCGAGCTTGATTGCGGTGTTCCAGGATGCCAGCGGCAAAGCAAAGGAGATTGCACTTTCTTATGCATCGGCCAATGGCGGCGGCCGCGCCGGGATTATCGAAACCACGTTTCGCGAAGAGACTGAGACCGATCTGTTCGGTGAGCAGGCTGTACTCTGCGGCGGCGCCACCGCGCTGGTACAGGCCGGTTTCGAAACCCTCGTCGAAGCGGGTTACGCGCCGGAAATGGCTTATTTTGAATGCCTGCACGAGCTGAAGCTGATCGTTGATCTGATGTACGAGGGCGGTATCGCCAATATGCGCTACTCCATCTCCAACACTGCCGAGTATGGCGACCTGACCCGTGGTCCGCGCGTCATCACCGAGGAGACCAAGAAGGAGATGGGCCGCATCCTCAAGGAGATCCAGAACGGCGAATTCGCCCGTGAGTTCATCATGGAGAACATGACCGGCGCCGCCACTTTGAAAGCCAAGCGCCGGCTCGGCAAGGAGCACCCTATCGAGGAAGTCGGTGGGCGTCTGCGCGGCATGATGTCGTGGATCGGCGATAACAAGCTGGTCGACAAGAGCAAGAACTGATCAGGTCGGCAAAGTCTGACAAAGGCATCTCCGAATTTTACGGAGATGCCTTTTTTTTGTGCGATCGTTTATATTAAGGGCTGTTCTCTCCGAACCACGCTTGTTGGGCACGTCGCTATCGCTCCTTTGCCCAACCTACATGGCTGAATGGATGCGACTTGCATCAGGAATCCATTCACGATTTTATTTGAAGGAACATGACCGATCAGTCTGACTCAAGCCCGCAGGGGCCACGCCACAAGAGCATTTTTCTGCTGCCGAACCTGTTTACCACAGCGGCGATGTTCGCTGGCTTCTATGCCATTATTGCGGCGCAGACCGAGCGTTTCTCGGCCGCGGCCATTGCGATTTTCATTGCCATGATTCTCGACACGGTCGATGGGCGTGTGGCGAGAATGACGAATACACAGACCGAGTTCGGCGCTGAGTATGACAGCCTGGCCGATCTGATCTCCTTTGGTTTGGCACCGGCACTGGTGATGTATCAGTGGTCGCTGATCTATCTGAACGATGCCGGTCCGGGCTGGGCAAAGCTTGGCTGGCTGGCGGCATTTTTCTACACCGCTGCTGCGGCAATGCGGCTGGCGAGATTCAACGTACCCTCCGCTGATGAAGACAAACGCTATTTCACTGGCTTGCCAAGCCCGACAGCGGCGGCCTTGATGATCGGTATGGTGTGGATCTGGCACGACAGCGGCTTCAGTGGTGAAACCTTCCGCATACCCGCATTCATTCTTACGATCACGGCCGGCGCGTTGATGGTCAGCAACATCAAGTACCTGACGTTCAAGGACATCGACTACCGCAGCAAGGTGCCATTCATGGGTATTCTGCTGGCGCTGGTGGTGTTGCTGCTGGTCGCTTTCGATCCGCCGAAGGTGTTGTTTACTGGCTTTCTTGTCTACACGCTATCCGGCCCGGTATCGCTGTTGCTGAAAAAGCGTCGCGGGGAATCGTAAGACAACGTAGTTGACAATCGTTTGCGTGGGTAATGATTCGCCCGCTTGCACACGGCAACTGTTCTCCCCAGACTACGCGCAGAGTCATTCTTCAGGAGTTTCAAGATGCGTCGCAGAGACAGGGTTTCTCGCCTCCGTTCAACCATTTGCGCTGGTATTGTTGCCGCCGTCCTCAGCGGGTTTGGCACGCATGCCGTCGCAGACTGTGCATCCGATTCGCCCCGGGCCATCATCGACAGCATGCTCAACCTCGACGTTTACGGCACCGAGGATAAGATCGCCCAGCTTGCAGCACGTGAGCCAAACCATCCGCTGCTCGATTTTCTCAAGGCGATGGCGATACTCAATCGCGCCTATACCACTACAACTATCGACCGCTCGGTCGAGGAGCAGGCGCTAGTACCGCTGATCGAGACGGTCAAAAAAGCCCGTGCCCGTGTCCAGGCGGGGGATGACAACCCACAGGTTCAGCTCGCACTCGGTCTGTCGCAGGCCTTTGTCGGCTCCATCTATTTCGCCCATGACAAATCCCTGAAAGCCTACAAATACGCCAGTGCTGGCCATACCACGCTGGAAAATCTGGTTGCCGAGCACCCGGAAATCGAAGATGCCTTGCTTGGTCTTGGGCTGTTCAACTACTACCTGGGATCGATCGAGTCGAAGGGGATGAAGTGGGGTGCAAAAATGATGGGGCTGGAAGGCGATCGCGAGTTGGGGTTGAACTACCTGGAGCAGGCCGCCCAGAGCGCGCCCAATGTTGCCCCTGTTGCCGCCCGCGTGTTGCTGATGGAAGTGGAGATGTCCGACGAGGAGAAATGCAAGTACAGCAGTCTTGCTCAGGAGATGCGCAATCGCTATCCCGGCAACCGCATTTTTGACCTCATTGCCCGCATCATTCCGCTTCAGTGTCGGTTGGCAGAAAGTGAAGGTATTTCTGTCTACCCCGATAGCGGCATGACCTTGGCGGGCAGCTGTGATGCTGGTGGCTATGGTGCCACCACCGTCAGCGGTAGCTATTCCGGCGAGAGTGTTACTGTTGAGTCGGTAGCGCCAAGCCAGGACAGCTACTATAGCGGCAGCATCGAAGCCGCACCGACAGTGCAGCAGCCGCCAGTATCAGTCGACAGCGGCAGCTTCGTGCTCGACTACTGATTCACTCGTCAGAGGGTGCCCATCTTCGCCGGCAGGCGTAAGATGGGCACATGAACGACACGACCCAGACGCAAGCTTTTCAAAATCTGACGCCCGACACGATGCTCGATGCGATCGAGAGCATCGGCTATCTCACCGATGGCCGTTTCCTGGCGTTGAACAGCTATGAAAACCGCGTCTATCAAGTTGGCCTGGAAGACGCCGAGCCGGTCATCGCCAAGTTCTACCGACTAAATCGCTGGTCCGACGCTGCCATTCTCGAAGAGCACGCCTTCACCCAATTGCTGGAAGAGGACGAAATTCCGGTGGTCGCACCGCTGCCGGATGCGTCTGGCCTCACGCTGCATCATCACGGCGAATATCGCTTTGCACTCTACCCGCGGCGGGGCGGTAGAACCCCCGAACTGGACAACCCCGAACAGCTGGAGATGATTGGTCGCTTCATTGCACGCGTTCACCTGCATGGGCAACTGCACCCCTTCAAACACCGGCCAACACTCGATATCGAAAGCTTCGGCGAAAAACCGTCACGCTTTCTGTTGGAAAATGGCTTTATCCCTGCCGAGCTGGAAACCAGCTATGCCAGCCTGGTCGATGACCTGTTGCTGCGCATCCGTCGCTGCTTCGAAGCGGCTGGCGACTTTACCACTCTCCGCCTGCATGGTGACTGCCACCCCTCAAACATCCTCTGGCGCGACGACACCCCGCATATCGTCGATTTCGACGACGCCCGCATGGGACCCGCGATTCAGGATTTGTGGATGTTCCTGTCAGGCGATCGACAATACGCCACCGCACGCCTGGCCGACTTGCTTGAAGGCTACACCCAGTTCCGTGATTTCGATCCGCGCGAACTGCACCTGGTCGAAGCCCTGCGTACCCTGCGCATGATTCACTACGCCGCCTGGCTGGCACGCCGCGCCGATGATCCGGCATTCAAAATGGCATTCCCCTGGTTCTATACCCACCGCTATTGGGATGATCATATTCTCGCGCTGCGCGAACAGGCAGCGCTGATGGATGAGCCCCCGCTGGTCTGGGACTGACAGGGCAGGCTGAGATATCCACTGAATATAGCGTTTGCCGCCGTAACAGCAGCTATTTATAGTCTGGCCTGAGCAAACCGATCAGACCACAATGAATAACCATAAGCCTGTTTTGACTCTGGTTGCCGCCGACGATCATCGCCTGTTTCTGCAGGGGTTGACGAGTCTCCTTGCCGGGCAGGATGGCGTTAGCCTGGTTGCTAGCTGTGAGGATGGCGACGGACTGCTGCGCTCAGTGCGCGAGCACCAGCCGGATATCGTGCTGCTGGATCTCTCGATGCCGGGGCCACCGACGGAGGAGCTGGTGGCACGGATCAGCAACCAATGGCCTCAGACCCAGGTCGCAGCGCTGACAATGCACCTGGAGCCAGCCCGGGCACGGCGTCTGTTTGAACGGGGCCTGGCGGCCTATATCTCCAAATCTGACGCTTTCGATGAGCTTGCCGGGGCGATCGAAGCGATGCGTGTCGGTGAGCGCTATATCTCCCCAGCGTTGGAGGCGGTGGGATGTGACGAGGTATTGGCAGCGCAAGCAGCAATGGAAACGGATGCGCCGCCGCTGAGCGCTCGCGAACTGGCGGTGCTGAGTCATGCAGCGCGCGGGCAGACCAACCAGTCGATCGCCAACGCCTTATGCATTTCCGAGCGAACAGTGCGATTTCATTTGGCCAATTGCTGCGAAAAACTGGGAGCGAAAGGTAAAGGCCATGCCATTGCACTGGCCATGCAGCGCAGGCTGATTACGGTGGGCTGATCAAGCGGGCTGGTATTTCAGCATTTCGTACGTGATTTGTTACCGTATCTCATGCTTGGCGGCTGGAGCAATGACAAGTTGGTAGGATGTCATGTTGATCAGCGCTGGATATCATCAAACAGGGCGTCGAGTGCTGATCTTGATTCGATAGCAATTCCTTTTCTTTGATCCAGTTGCTCGAGCCCGGCTTTCAGCTGCTCACGAAGCCGAGCCAGCTTGATCTCATGAATCCAGTCTTCATGCATTTCCATGAAACGCAGTGCCTCCCGGATGACTTCACTGGCATTGTTGTACAGACCCGTTTCCACTTTGGCTTTAACGCGGGATTCCAGTTCGGGAGTTAGTGAGATATGCATCGATAGCCTCTTAAAGATAGGCGTTTCCAGAGATCAAACTACCTCACAAATACAAACTTTATCAATCTTTGTATGTAACTATTCAGCACAGTCCCGTAACTGCTCAGATTGGCCCCGTTTTGTGTCAAATCAAGGCGGAAGCGCGCAGTTTACAAGTGTAAATGAGCACTTCCAACGCAGAGTTGGCGCAAATAAGGGGGTAAGCTGAGCAGTTACCTTTGTATTTCATTTGCGAGGGCTCGCTACCACCGGAAGGGTAATCACGACTTCAGCACCTTCACCAGGCAAGCTGTCGATCCCGATCTGGGCATCCATCAAGGCGGCGCGTTCACGCAGGCTGACCAGACCCATTCCCCTTTTCGCCTGAGGCGAGTCGGGCGCATTGCTATCAAAGCCATTGCCATCGTCGCGGATGCAAAAAATGATGCGCCCGCTGGCTTGCTTCAAGCTCACGTCGATGTGCCGGGCTTTGCCGTGGCGGATGGCGTTATGAACGCTTTCCTGAAAAATCCGGAACAGCTGGGCTTCGGTTTCTTTGTCCAATACGACATGCTCATCGATTGCCGTATCGATCGTCAGGCTATTGTGCAGGGCTTGCAGATGTTGCGCTTCGTCATGGATGGCCACCGCCAGCCCACGCTGGTCCAGTTGCACGGGGTGCAAGCCGCTCAGCATGCGTCGTAACGCCACAATGGCGTGGTCCAGTTCGCGGCGGATCCCATCCAGTTTTCCATCCGCCTTGGACTGGCCCGCCAATTGGGTTTGCAGCTTCGCGCTGGCCAGTGTTTGTCCGATGCCGTCGTGCAGTTCACGCGCCATCCCGGCATGGATATCGTCGGCGATCTTCACGACGCGCCGTGACAATGCCCTGTAGTCCACCTGCATCTGTTGCAACCGGGCGATATAAGCGTAGAGCAGGGCATAGCGGTAGAACAAGCTGCCGATCTGCACGTTGCGGTGGCCAAAAAACACGTCCGGCAACCATTGGGTGCGGATCGAGAGGATATAGGCTGCCACCGCCAGCAATTGCGGCCAGGCGGCAATGCGCCGTTGCCTGACGCCCAGGATGGCGCAGTACAGTGCATAAAGCAGGGAAAGTGCGGCAATGCTGCTGTACAGATACCAGGCGAGCGTTTTCGTCGCATTGCCAACGCCGGGCCATAGTAGCAGCAGGCTGGCCACGGCCCAGATCACGCCGAGCCCCGCCAGCAGGTGCGCGGGTACATTGCGATATTGGGCGTGAAAATAAAGCGCGATGCCCGGCGGCACGCCAAGCATTGCCAGCGCCATCAGGAAGTTGGCATGAATCTCGATGCCGGTCAGGTAGAAAATATCGTGGCCAGCCGAGCCCATCAGCATGAGCAGGCTGGTGATGAACAGCCATTTGAATTCAGGAAACAACTGCTGGCTTCGACGCAACAGCAACAGGATCAGCAGCAGATCAACGATACCCAGGGTAATGAACACCGCATCCGCAATGCCTGTGCGCAGCCACGCCTGGCGCTGTGCCGCGGCCAGTTGCTCCTGCGGCCCGATCCGCAGATCCCCACCGACAATGCCAGCCCCGCCAGGAAACAGCGCCCCCCAGGCCGGGCCAAAACCGGTGCTGGTGCGAATGTGCAGCACATTGTCCTGCGCCTGCAACAGTCCCGCTGGGATGGGATAGACCCGCATGGCAGCTTGCGGATTGGTGGCCCGAAACGTCCACGGTGGTTCAAAACGGCCTTCGCCGCCGATGACCTGCCCGTTGAGCCAGGTTTCATCGGTGTGGCGCAGTTGATCGATCGCCAGCGCCAGCGGTTCAGGATGCTGGCTTGCGTTCCAGTCGAAGCGCAGCCGGTACCAGCCACTGATCGGTTGGCCATGTTGCTGTGACAGCAGCCCCGGAACATCAACGGCATGCCACCCGCTGCTGTCGGCAGCGGGTGGCTGCGCGGGGTCAGAACCGGCGACATGGAACTGCCAGACTCCATCAAGCCGCGGTGATCCAGCCGCGAGGGCCGAGGCATCCGTTAGCAGCATCATCAGCAGACAAAGGACTAGGGCAATACGAAGCATGGGGGTCAGCGTAATCGCTATGGCGAATACGCCACAGTAACAATATGTGTCACGGTTCGTAAATGGAGGCGAACTGTCGGAAACGACAGTTATGGGGTCGGGGTGGATGGGATAGTGTCGTCTGGAATGGCGATTTTCGTCGTGGAACAACTCCGCCAGGGTGTAATCGTACGAGCACTATCTCGATCAAGAGTCAAGGAACGAACAATGAAAAAACTATCACGGACTTTTCCAAAGATGTTCATGCTGTTGGCAATGGGACTTTTTTCGGGATGGGTTTATGCCGCCGGCGTTCCCAGTCATTGCACCATCGGCTTCGCGGAGTACAGTGGAAACCTGCCAACTTGGTCCGAAGTAAAAGCTGATAATCGAGGGTACATCGAGAACAACGGCGCCTGGGACCCCAACGCGAAGGTAGGTGTTCCCGACCTGGACAACCTGGGCAATGAATTCCCATTGACCGATTCCATCGAGAATACGGTCAACGTCATCAGCAACCTGCTCAATGCCAAAATCTTGCCAACCGTGGCCTCCAAGGTGATGGATCCGTCCACCCAGGGTATCGCAATGTGTGCCACGGGTACGGCCGCCAACGGTGACTTGGCCGTCTCCGTGACGTTGCCGGTAACCTTCTGCGATTTTTCCGTGGCTTGCCCATCCGGCAGTGACCGGGTGTTGTGGGTTCCACAAACCGTGGATTTTCTCCATAAACTCAAGGTGCCTTCGCCCTCGGGAGGGCAGGTGGACCTGTTCGAGGTGCTTCAGGCGGCGTCATCGGGCAGCGGCGGGCAGCTCCCTGCTGGATTGTCCCTCAACGCCGATAACCAAGTAACGTTCAGCACCCAAGTCCCGGCCGATATTGCCGACGCCTCCAAGAAATGGACCAAGAAAGTGGTGCAGTTCCTCGACACGGTGTTCGGCATGTCGGTGGCCGACATTGTGGGGCCAGCATCCACGGCATTGAGCAATTTGCAAAGCAAGGCCGGCGAGCTCACCGCCGCGATCGATAATTTCACCAAGCAGGTCAACCTCTACGGCGAGGGTTATCACCTGGGCGCCATGGACAATACCCGCCCGAAACTTCATACCTGTATCGGCTATTACGGCCACGGCGTGCGTTCAGAGCTGGCCTCCATGCTCGATGGCAATATCAGCATTGCCTCACGCTACAAGTCCAAGGAAGTGTCCAAAGACTTTAAAGCCCAGGCACGGCTGGGGCTGACCGAAATTGGGCTATTCGGTAAAAACCTGAGCCTGATGGCCGCGCCAGAGGTCAATATTCAGTTCGACGGCCTCGCCAGCTTCGACTGCGTGGCACCGTTCGGTATTCCCATGTACCGCGAGTCCGGTTCCGCAGAAGGCTTGTGCATCCGTAGCTTTGGGACCAGTGCGTTCCCGCAGGTCTGTGATGCCACCGAAGGCGATGACGAATACGCCGCCATTCCTCAGAGCGCCATTACCTCTGGAAACGGTCAGAGTGTTATTTCCGGCATGGTGGATCATTTCCCCATCAGCCTTGACGGTCAGACCGTGGTGTGGCCCCGTTACACCCCGCCAGCGACCAGCGATCCCTTGAACCCGGCCGGTTACGACTTCCTCAAACCTTACCAATCGTTCTACCCGGATGACCCGAACACGCCGGAAAACGAAGCTGACCCCAAACTCGATATCAACCACTCGGTGCTCTCGGCCGGTCTCAACTGGGCGTATGAGGCGGGATTGTCCGATCCGCACCCCAAGCTGCTCTACACCATTCCCATCGTGCCACCGTTCAGTGCCGAGCTGCGTTGGGACTTGGACTGGGGCCTCAGCTGGTTCCATGATTCCAACTACATGCGTGGCCGGCTCGCGGATGCGCTGGATACGTCCTCGGCCGCCTCGGGCATCGATGTGGATACGGTCTTCGACCGCCCCATGCACCCTTTGCAGGCCGAAGACTTGACGGCGGAAAACGGCAACAAATACTACATCGATCCCGCCTTTATGCTCGCCGCCGGCTTCACTTATACGCTGCCGCCATCGCGGCCCAAGGTCTTTGTGGATATCACCGCGGATGTCGGCTTGTATCCCCATGCCGCTCTTGGCTTCGCCTCCGGCATTGCCGATACCGGTCAGGCCATACAGGATGCGTTGGTCAATAGCAGCAGTAATGATGATCTACCTTGTGAACCCATCACCGAGTGGAATGACGGCCCGCAATCCTGCTCCGGCAACTGGCTCGACACCTCGCCACAAGCCCTTGCCGGTAAACAGATCGAGCAGGCGTCCTATTCGCACACCGGTTCGGTGACGCTCAGCAATGGCACCATCACCACGCAAACCGAGCTTCGCATCAAACGCAGCGACTTCGATGCGGCAACGCAGCATGGAACGGTACCCACGCCGTATTACCGTTATGCCTGCAGCACCACCTCGCCATTGGTGATGTACCTCTACGAAGACGATGGCACCACCGCCGTGCAGAACGGTGATCAACGTGTCACCGTGACCGTGGAATACCGTTCTTGCGAGAAATACGTGCAGTGTAATATCAGCAACGGGGTATCATCAGAGACCTTGGTGGTCAACGGTGTAGCCGCGTGCGAAAGTCTCAACTCTGACGACAATACCGCCACCGCCTTGCCGCTGCAATGTACCGGCCTGCAGCAGCCGACGACCACCGGATGGCAAGGACCAGGGTGTTCATCACTGGTCAGTGATTCCGGCTATCCCACCGCACCCGGCGGCGCCTGTGACCTGGATTCCGCCGCGCAGCAATGCGACAACGGTTTTGCCTGCGTCGATGGCGGCTGCCTCACCCAATGCAACAGCGACAGCGATTGTGCCAGCGGAGAAATCTGTGGCACCACGGCATCGGGCATTCAGGCTTGTCAACTGGCCAACGGCGCGCCCTATGCCGAGCAAATCGGCTGGTTGGCCGCGCATCCGGACAACTCTCAACCACTGCATGCCGTGTGGACCCATGCCATTGCCGAAGCGGAAGCGACGGTCAACTTCGGGGTGGGTATCAATATCCGCGCCATGCTCAAGATCTTCGGCAAGACCATCAAACTGGTGGACAAGCGCTGGGACAAATACTGGGAGTTGTTGGCCAAAAACGTACTCAAGTATCAGGAAGGCCTGGAAGCCCAGTACACCAGCGAGTGCGCCCCGACCGGTACGGTAACCGATCACCAGCCCAGTGAAATCAGCCGTGTGCTCGATACCTTGGCAGGTCAACCGGCCAGCGGTACCGAAATCACCATCGCCTCCGGTCAAACCACCTCGGATGATTTCATCCAGGCCTGTGAGGATGACATCAAATCACGTACCGAAGACCCCGACGACGATATCAGTGTCGGCGCCTTGGGTGATTCGGTTGAATCCGCCGCCGAATTCTCCGAAGAGGTGGCGCTTGAAATGTGGAACACCTACCAGGGCGAAGTGTGCGTCAACGGCATTCCGTACAACGAGTTCCTCGCCAACCTCTATACCGGTAGCGTGGTCAACGGTAATGGCACGGTGTACCTAACCGGCTCGGACGGCTCCAACACGTTGCTCGATGGCAATGCTTCACTGGCCGTGGCCATGAACTCCGGTTGTCTTGATGATGGCCAGAGCTATTCGGGCGTCAGTCAGAGCTACCTAAACAACCTACCTCACAGCAATGGCATGGTAGACATCGAAGCGATGATGCTGGACACTGACGCCGACTTTGTCGTCAGCAATTTCCGGCCGCAATACATCGCAGGGTTTGGTTTTGGCAGTAGTGCCGCTAACTGGCACGCCGGTGTACTCCAGTGCATCGAAGATTACGTGGCCAACACCGACTTCGAGCTAGGGAACTTCGAGGTAGGGCCCTGTGACGAGTCGCCAAACGAAGATGACCCGGACGGCGACGGCTATCCCTCGGTCAAGGACAACTGCCCCACGCTGTACAACCCGGATCAGGCTGACACGGACGGCGACGGCATCGGCGATGCCTGTGACAACTGCCCGCATGATGCCAACCCTGACCAAGGTGATAGCGACAACGACGGGGTCGGTAACGCCTGCGACCTGATTCGCGACGAGGTGATCAGTTTCCGCGACGATTTCGACTGGAGCCACATTTTGATCCAAAGTGGTGATGGTGGAAACGGCAGCGGCGACAACGGTGGGGAGCCGGATCTACCCGGCGGCCATACCGGCGTGGTTATCAACCCGGACATCACCCTGGAAACCGTGGAAGTCCCCGGTTTCGTGGTCGACGGAGGGTACCTCGACCTCAAAGGCAAGCACATGGTCGTTGATGGCGATCTGCGGATCGCCAACGGCCGACTGGTGCTCAACGGTGGCACGCTGACGGTTAAAGGCAGTTTGCTGCTCGAGAGCGACGTGCGGGGAGCCGACGGTTCCTACGCCGCCGATGCCCTACTGGTGATGACGAATCCCAAGGATCGTCTGATCGTGGAGAAAGACGTGGTCATCAATGCCCATCAGTCCAGTGAGAAATACCTCACCGCTGGTACGATGGAGGTCAAAGGACATTTCATGCAGCTGGCTACCTCGAAGCAATCACCGGATACAGCCAAGCAGAACTTTGCGCCAACTCGCGATCATCGCGTGGTGCTTTCCGGAGAACAGGAGCAGCATGTCTACTTCGCCTCCGCGGGTGAAAACCAGTCTCGTTTTAACGATCTAATGCTGGAAAACAAAGGGGAGGTCGTTTTTGACAGCGATATCAAGGTTCTTGGCGACTTCACGGACAATGGAAATGGTTTTCGTTCTACTGATGGGGTTGAAGTACCTCAAACGTCAGTAAAGCCCGTGAAGCGCGGTGGCGGTGGCGCACTTTGGATTGGTTGCTTGTTGTTGCTCGCGGGACGGCTTTGCGTGAAGCGGCCTCGCTATGCGACCCAGTGAGAGATCCGCGCTAACTGTGTGATCAGGAAGTGGCAGATTCCCCGAGTATGTCCTCCACCGGTTTGATAATGCCGTGGCGCATGGCGAGTCGGACGAGTTCGGTACTGTTGTGGACGTTCAGCTTGGCTTTGATCTGGGTGCTGTAGTTGGCGACGGTTTTGTAGCTCAGCGCGAGTTCGCTGGCTGCTTCGTGAGGAGACATGCCCTGGGCGAGCAGGCAGAAGATTTCGAATTCGCGGGTGGTCAGGCAGGCAAATACGTCTTCATCGGCATGCGATTTTCGCAGGGCCATGTTCTGGGCGAGTGTTTTGTCGAGGTAGGATTGCCCGGCGGCGACGGCGCGAACGCCATCGAGCATGATTTCCGGGGCGCAGTTCTTGGTGATGTAACCGCGTGCGCCGGCTTGCATGGCCTTTTCGACGAAAGCGATGTCATCGTGCATGCTGAATACGAGGATGGCGGCAGACTTGTCGCGCGCTATGATGCGTCGAATGGCTTCCAGGCCACCGATGCCAGGCAGTGACAGATCCATGACCACCACAGACGGGTTTTGCTGCGCGAACAACTGGCAGGCCTGTTCACCGCTTTCGGCTTCGGCGACGACCTGGATGTCGGGCGCAGCGTCGAGTAGCGAGCGATAGCCCGCGCGAACAACAGCGTGGTCATCGACCAGCAGTACCCTAAGTGCTTTCATTGTTTTGCCTCGTTTCTGTGGTGGCCGGAATGACGAGATCGATCTTTACACCGCGGCCTGGAATACCAACAAGGGATAAGTTCCCGTTGCAGGAGTCGGCCCGATTCTGCATGCCGGACAAGCCCATGCCCAGTGGTCGCGTGCGGGCATCGAATCCCTGGCCGTCGTCCTCGATATGCAGGGTGATCCTGCCGTCGCCACTACGTTGCAACAGGATTGTGACGTTGCCGGCACGTGCGTGTTTGGCAATGTTCGTCAATGCTTCCTGGACGATGCGATAGATGTGTATGCTGATGTCATCATCCACCGTATTGAAATCGCCATTGACGCTGAGTGCCGCGAAAGTATTTTCATGGATGCTGTTCCAACCATCCACCAGACGCTCGATGGCGGTCGCCAACCCCAATTCATCGAGCACCACCGGTCGCAGCCGATTCATCATGCCGCGCACGACGGTGTACATGTGGTTGCAGATGTCGACGATCGCCTCGGCACCGTTCTGGCTGCCGGGGCAGGATTGCGCCAGTGATGCGGATTGTGCCTTGATGGCGGTGATCGATTGGCCCAGTTCATCATGCAGCTCCTGGGCCATATGTCGCTGGTTGGCTTCGAGCATTTGCAGCATGCGCCGGCTCAGCGCCTTGTTCTCGGTTTTTTGTCGATCCAGCACCGATGCCATGTGATTGAACTTTTGTGATAACTGGTTCAGCTCGGGCAGGTCGAACGCAGGCAAGCGTGCCTTGTAATTACCATCTTGGATAATGTCCAGGCCGGACGAGATCTCGTTGACCGGTTGCAATGCCCGTCGCACGATCAGCCACGTGAGCACAACGCTGAGTGCGGTGAAGAAGCCAATCAGTACGAGTATCGTGCGTGTATCCTTCCACACCCGACCGATTTCATGGCGTGGATCGGGTGTGATGGTGATTTCGACCGGCGTTTCGCTGCTATTGAATTGGCGACGGTATTCCCGAACACCGGGTGTTACCATTTTTTCGAACCAAAATGGCGCCATGTTGTCGTGTGGGCTGGGGGAGATGGCGACCGTGTGTGGTAGGGCATACCCGGCTTGGCGTATGGTCAGGTTCAGGTCACGCAGCTGTTCTATTCTGGAGAGCTCCTCGACAAGCACCTCCATCGGCTTGCGCTCTGGCATGGCGTCACTGCTGAGAAATACCGCCGATAGCAGTTTCATGATTACCTCGGCGTTGGCATCCAGCTCGCTGGCAACGCTTTCACGAGCATTCTTGACCACCAGCAGCGCACCGGACAACACCATGGCCGCAACGATGGCAAGGATCAGTAGCATGATTCGAGTGGCGAGGTTCATGCGCCTATTATGGCGGATTGGTGCTGCTCACTCCATTGCCAGTTGCACCTCCCAGGTGCTGCGTTCCTGCAGGTCTTTCTCTACCTGGTCCCGTAGTGGGTCATCGATCTTCAAGCCGCGCTCGGCGAAGGGGTCGGCGACACGTTTGACAGCCTGGCTGATGGCCTCGTCGAGGTTGCCACTGTTGTCGATGACCAGTTTGCGCGCACGTCGGCCCATGGTCACGAGATGATCATGGTTGTGGCGGATCGCCGCGAAGTGTTGTTGGTAGCGCTGTGAACCGCCGCGTTGCACCCCCGTTTCGCCACGGGTGGCGAGGCGCTCATAATGCAGCTGTTCGTCACTGACACTGACAATGAGCCAGACGATGTTTGCGGATTCGAAATAGCGTTCGGGTAGCGTACCAGGGATCAAGGCGACGCCGTCGATGACGGCGGAGATGTTTTCCTTCACCAGGCGATCGATACTGCCGATGACACCCACCATCGTCAGCATGGCGTGGGTATAGAACCAGTGCAGCGAATCCTTCTCGAAGGATGATCCGAACAGCTCGGGAAAGGTTTCCTGTGCTTTATGTTCGCCAAGCAGAAAACGCATCGACTGGCGCATGACGGAACGTGACGCGACATCGGACGAAAATCCGGTCGGTATCCCCATTTCCAAAGAAATATGCTGCGAAATCGTGGATTTTCCGACACCGGAGGTGCCTGATACGAGGACAATGGTGGGTTTGTCGAGATCCTTGAAATGGGGCGTGCGTTCCAGCCGTGGCGCCAGCCAGAGATAGAAATCGTGGAACTTGGCAGTGTCGAGATCGGGAAATGCTGCCAGCAGCGCGGCATCCGTCATGATCATGCGTTGCAGGTCGAGTCGCTTGCGGCACCATTTCGCATGTTTTTCGAAATAGTGGTCGATCATTTCTTCCAGGCTATAGGCCCAGTTATTGACGATGCTTATCGCGTGATCGAACTCTTCCTGGGGATCTTCGGGGGTGCAAGCCTGAATCAGCGCCCAAAGCTGTTCTGCCATCTCGTCGACGCCGCCAATATCCCGAAAGCGGCTGCGTATTTTTTTCGGTTTCAGGTTGGTCTGGTCGAGCAGCAATTGTTGCAACAATGCTTTGATTTCGGGCAGAAGAAAATGCTTGAGTTGTTGTACAACATGCGCACGATCTGCCTGTTTACTGTAATCGAACAGTCCCAAAACGATTTTTCGCGCATGATCGTAAGGCCAGGTTTTCAAAGAGGATAGCCGGGATACCAGTGTATATTCGGTTTTTTTCAGTTTTTCCTGATACTTGCGTGCGCGTGTGAAAGGGTCGCGAAGGCGTAAATGCAACGCCAGCAAAAAATCGGTGGAAATCTGCTCCAGCTGTTCTGGCGGCAAAGGGCAATCGTCATCGCACTGGGTGACAAAGCGTTCGATGTCCCGGCGATAGCGGCGTTCCTGAGCGATGTGCGGCAATTGCTGAAGCAGTTGTTGCCAACTGTCTCCCTGCTGGAGCCGGGTGCAGATAGCTGTCATCCATTGCCACAGCGCTTCGGTCTGGACCCCACCATCGATCACGCCGGGGTCTTCACGCTCACCGACGGATAGCAGCACGACCCCGTCGATACGGCGTACCGAATCGTCATTGCCGCCGCGGTAGAGTTCATTGCCGCTGAACAGGATAGCCCGGGCAGGGATGCCCATATCGAGCAGATCCTCGGCGGCCCGCGCCTTGTCGTTGCCCTCGAGTACCAGCTTGATGCCACGGGTGGCGTGGCGGTAGGGCATGATCACTGCACCGTCACCGAGTGCGCGCAGCTGGTCGAGCTGTTGCAGCCTTTGCTGCAAATGGTCGTTGAGTAGTGAACGCTGACGGGTTTCGCGCTCGCCCTTGTAGTGTTCGACGGAAATGTCGCCGAGCATCATCCAGCTGACGGCGCCGCCGCGAAAAAATGTCTGCGCCCGGGACGGGTCGAAGCCAGCCTCGGCGAGCAGTGTTTCAAGTTCATCGATCAGGCAATTGTCGGTTGCGAAACCGCCATGCCTCAATGCTGTGCTGGCGGCATCGAGTCGCTTTTCCAGTGCCGCTTCCTCCTGCGTTTGTTGCAGTGCAGTGCGCAGGCGAGTCGGGCCGATGATGGCGAGCGCCTGTGCGGTCGAAAAATGGCGTTCAAAATCGGCGTCGTGCTGCCATGCTTTACTGTCAGGATCGAAAACGTGTTTGCTGCTACCTTCACCGCCGTAATAAATAACATGGTCGAGTACATCGTCGGGCAGGCGAAAGAGAAGGCGTGGTCCCATTTTATCGATGGCGACGCCGCTGACGGGTGCCCAGGCGATATGGTGTGTTTTCAAAACACGGATAAATTCGCTGAGTTGCCTGATCTGTTCATCGCTGGGGCGTTCGCCCGATTTGAACAAAGTGTCGTCAACGTCGGTCAGCCAGGCACCTTGATAATTCAATTGTCGGTGATCCAGGGTTCCCTCTGCCTTCATTGTTCGCTACCGTCAATCGCTCGATTCGGCGAGCATCAGCCAGGTGGTGGTTACCGTGTCCGGATTGAGCGACACGCTGCTGATGCCATGCTCCATCAGCCAGCGTGCAAGGTCGGGATGATCCGATGGCCCCTGGCCACAGATGCCGACGTATTTGCCTGCGTCCCGGCAGGCGGAAATGGCCATCTCCAGCATGGCGAGGACGGCGGGGTTACGCTCGTCGAATGCCGCTGCCACCAATGAGGAGTCGCGATCGATCCCCAGCGTCAGTTGGGTCATGTCGTTGGAACCGATGGAAAAACCATCGAAATGTTCGAGAAACTGCGAAGCCAAAACAGCATTCGATGGCAGCTCGCACATCATGATATGGCGCAGGCCATTGTCACCGCGCGCCAGGCCGTTGTCCGCGAGCAGTGTGGTGACGGCTTCTGCCTCATGCAGTGTGCGCACAAAAGGGATCATCACTTCCAGGTTTGTCAGGCCCATTTCGTTGCGCACGAAACGAATCGCTTCGCACTCCATTTCGAAGCAGGGCTGGAAGTCGGCAGAGATGTAGCGCGCTGCGCCACGAAAACCGATCATCGGATTTTCTTCCCGTGGCTCATACAAGTCGCCGCCGAGCAGGTTGGCATATTCATTCGATTTGAAATCGGACATCCGTAGAATAACGGGTTTGGGCGCGAACGCAGCGGCAATAGTGGATACGCCTTCGATGATCCGTTTGACGAAATAGTCCCGCGGGTTGCCCCAGGCCATTGTGCGTTGCTTGATTTGTTGCTGCAGCGCCGGTTCGAGGCTGGCGTATTCGAGCAGCGCACGCGGATGGATGCCGATCATGTTGTTGATGATGAATTCCATTCGCGCCAGCCCGACACCCTGATGCGGAAGCTGCGCAAAATCGAAGGCGCGTTCGGGATTGCCGACATTCATCATCACTTTGACATCCAGCTCTGGCATGTTCGTCAGCTCGGTGCGAGCTACTTCGTAGTCGAGCATGCCTTCGTAGATGTAGCCCGTGTCGCCTTCGGCACAGGAGACCGTCACGTCCTGGCCATCGGGAATACGGCTGGTCGCATCACCGCAGCCGACGACCGCCGGCACGCCGAGTTCGCGAGCGATGATTGCGGCATGGCAGGTGCGGCCACCGCGGTTGGTGACGATGGCCGAAGCGCGTTTCATGATGGGTTCCCAGTCGGGATCGGTCATGTCGGTCACCAGCACGTCACCGGGCTGCAGGCGATCCATTTCATCGAGACTGTGAATGATATGGGCAGCGCCTGAGCCGATTTTGCTGCCGATGGAGCGGCCTTCCGCCAGCACTTTGCCACGTTCCTTGAGGCGATACTTTTCGATCACCTTGCCGCTTTGACTTTGCACCGTTTCCGGGCGCGCCTGCACGATATAGAGTTCGCCATCGATACCGTCCAGCGCCCACTCGATGTCCATTGGCCTGCCGTAATGCTGTTCGATGGTGACGGCATGGCGTGCCAGCGCCTCGACCTGCGCGTCCTCGATGCAGAAACGTAGCCGCTCGTTCGGATCGCTGTCGACGATCTGCACGGGTTGCTCGCCACTGGCGTAGATCATCTTGATTGCCTTGGCGCCCAGATTGCGCCGTAAGATGGCCGGCCGACCGTCAGCGAGCGAGGGTTTGTACACGTAGAACTCGTCTGGATTGACCGCGCCTTGTACCACCATTTCACCCAGCCCGTAGCTACCAGTGATGAACACTGCATCGCGAAAGCCCGATTCCGTATCGAGCGTGAACATCACGCCGCTGGCGGCCAGATCCGACCGAACCATTTTCTGCACCCCGGCAGACAGCGCCACCTGGTGGTGGTCGAACCCCTGGTGTTCGCGGTAGGCAATGGCACGATCGGTGAACAGTGAGGCGAACACCTTGCGCAGGGTGCGCTTGAGGTTATCCAGCCCCTGAATGTTGAGATAGGTTTCCTGCTGGCCGGCAAAGGAGGCATCGGGTAGGTCTTCGGCGGTGGCTGAGGAGCGCACGGCCCAGCTGGTGCTTTCGCCATATTCGCTGATCAGCCGTTGCCAGGCCGCGTCCAGGGCTTGTTCGAATGCCGGCTGCAACGGGGTTTCCAGCACCCACTGGCGAATCTGTCGGCCAGTGGCTGCCAGGGCGGTTACATCATCGATATCCAGCGCGTCGAGTGCAGCGGCGATGCGCTGATCCAGGCCGTCATGGGCAAGGAATTCACGGTAGGCATGCGCAGTGGTGGCAAAGCCACCCGGCACGCGGATGCCGAGTCCGCCGAGGTGGCGCAGCATTTCGCCGAGCGAGGCGTTCTTGCCGCCAACCTGGGCGATATCCCCGATAGAGAGCTGGTCTAGCCAGATGATGTAGTCGTTCATGCCGGTTCTCCCAGGTGAATATTGTTTAGTTAGATCGCATGCCGAAGCCCGAAACCTGAGTGACTTACATTACACTAATTCCGTGATTTCATGATTTTTGCGGCCAGTTCCTCGATGGAGCTGTTCGTTGTTTCCAGCGGCGTCAGACGGTAACGGTCGAACAGCCGTTTGGCGCTGTCCACCTCGGCGCGGCAAGTCTCTCGTGATGCGTAGCGGCTGCCTGGCCGCCGCCTCTCCCGGATCTGGTGCAGGCGCTCGGGATCGATGCTGATGGCCACCACCTTGTCGATGTGTTGTTCGATGGCTTCGGGAAGCCGCCCCTTGACGAAATCGTCCTCGGTCAGTGGATAGTTGGCGGCCTTGAGACCGTAGTGCAGGGCCAGATAGAGCGAGGTGGGTGTTTTGCCCGAGCGTGACACCCCGATCAGGATGACATCTGCCTGATCGAGTGATTTGAGCGACAGCGCATCGTCGTGGCTGAGGGCATAGTTGACGGTGTCGATGCGCGCTTCGTAGTGGTTCGTGTTGACCTGGCCGTGGGTTCGACCGGTGGCGCGGGACGGTGCTACGCCGATGTCGGCGGCGACGCTGGGAATAAACCGTTCGAATATTTCATAGTAGTGGCAGGGTGCATTGCTCAGGAGCCGATCGATCTCACGATCGGGCATTGTGGCGAAGACCAGCGGTTTGCGCCCGGTACTCTCCGCCAGCCGCTCCAGCTCATGAATCAATGCTTCAGCCTTTTCGCGGGTATTGGTGAAAGGCAGGTAGTGGCGTTCGAAATCGACGCCAGGGAATTGCGTCAGCAAGCTGCTGCCAAAGGTCTCGGCGGTAATGCCAGTGCTTTCGGAAACAAAATATACATGCTGAATCATCTGACCGAGTTTCCTCGATTCCAGGGTTTCGTGGCAATCCAATCTAACCTATCATCACCATTGTATAGACCAATATACCGGGGAGAACCGTGGCCAGCGTCAACTATAAGCAGAACAAGCTGAAAAAGCTGCGCGCATTTTGCCAGACAGCGAAACTTGGCAGCGTCACCAAGGCGGCTGAATCACTGTACGCCAGCCAGCCGACCATATCGTTGCAGATTCAGGCGCTCGAGCGGGAAATCGGTGCGCAGCTGTTCGAGCGGCGTGGGCCCCACCTGAAACTGACCGCGGAAGGTGAGATTCTGTGGAATCTGGCGCAACCGTTGGTGCAGGGCATCGACCATTTGCAGGAGAGTTTCGAGGCGCATTGCGGCAATCTGAGTAGCGGTGAGCTGACGATTGCTGCGGGCGAATCGACGATACTGTATGTGCTGCCCGAGCCGGTGCGCGCCTTCGCCGAACAGTATCCGGGCATTCGCCTGAAGCTTGCCAACGTAACTGGCCGTGACGGGCTGGAAATGCTGCTTCGCGATGAAGCCGATATTGCGGTCGGCTCGATGCTCGATATTCCCGTCGATATCGAATACGAACCGTTCGTGACCTACCATCCGGTACTCATTGCACCAAAGGATCATCCGCTCAGTCACAAGCGGAAGCTGACTTTGCAGGATATCGGCGACTATGGCCTGATTCTGCCGCCTCGCCATCTCAGTACCTGGCGCATCGTCAAGATGATCTTTGCCCAGCACAGCGTCAGCTTCAATGTCGCGTTGGAAGCGGGCGGTTGGGAGGTCATCAAGCGCTATGTGAAACTCGGCATGGGCGTATCGATCGTCACCGACGTCTGTATCACCGACGCAGATCGTCGCGAACTGGCCATCATCGACATCAGCCAGTATTTCCCCCAACTCAGCTACGGCATCGTCACCCATAAGGGACGCTTCCTGTCCGCCCCGGCGCGCCGCTTCATCAACATCATCCAGGACTGTTTCGGGCATGAGAATGGCTGAAGCGGCTGTGGTGACAGGCAATGCCTGCCGCTATTGACCTGGTAGCCTTACTAGGTGATTGCAGTGTTCATACCGGGGAATCACCAGCATTTATGTGGTTGGGGTTTGCCTGAAAAATCCGCTGAACAGTGTGTTTTATGCCTGATTTCTGGCACCAGAGCGTCGCTGCCGAAAAAGCAACAACAAGCGGCGTTGGGGCAAAAAAACAACATTTCCTGCTGCTGTTGCCACGATGGCCAACGGAAAATCCAGCGTTTTGTCGTCAGATGTCAACACACCGAAAATCAGTGAAGGTCACTCCGTCGCCTCGTAGGGAAATCGTGATGATGATTGTGGCAAATGTGTTACATGGAAATGACGATTGAATATGGGAATCATCGCTAGATGGTGTTCACAGAAAAATCAAGTGCAATGGGTCATGGGAAAAATTCCCGCCGCCTTACGTTGGTCGAAGGGCGCTTTGATTCCTCTATACTCAGGTCTCGATCAAACAATTAGGAGGTAGAGGACATGACCGCTATCTTGATCGCTATCATGTTAATCAGTGGTTGGTATCTTCTCAGGGGATTGTTTACCTAAACACGCAGTAACTACTCAGTAGGCAGAAAAATAGAAGCGTAACTGCTCAGATTGCCGCTGAAACGCGTCAGATCAAGGCGGGAAATGTGAGTTTACGACCCACAGGGAAGTGGGAAGTGCAGGCAATGCATGGAGCAATTGCCTGCCGAGTGTATATGACCATTTCCCAAAGCTTCCGCATCCTGCTCACGCCCCTCACCTACATCCATGTAGGCGACGCAGAGTTGGCGCATTCCAGTGGTGAGCTTCCAAGTAACTTCCCACCAAACCGGTCGCATGGCAACCTCGTTTCCCCCTTTGCCCGCCCGAGCATCGCAGGCTCAGCCGGGATCAGCCCGAAGGGGCAGGCCATGGATGGCCTGCGTCGGCCGTCACGAAGGGACGTGTCGGCCGACCCCCGGCTGGGCCGAGAAGCGCAGGAAACAGCGGGGAATCGGGGCGGCATTTTTTGGTACCTTTTTGTTGCTGTTGACAAAAAGGTACTCGGGGCCATGGCAAAAGGCCGGGACGGAAGCAGCAAAGCTTGATAGGCCACGAAACAATACCACCACGCTTTCCGAGTGCTGAGGCCAACAAACCTGATCTCCCGCTTGTTGTCCTTAGTATTCATATCAAGCGAGGTGGTATGGGTTTCGCGCTCGTCAACGCTACAATTCTTCCAACCTATTCTCGCACAGCGCGAGTTCCATTTTTTGCTCGTCCAAAAAACGGAACCCAAAAAAGGACGCCCCACACACGCTTGATTCCGCTGCCGGGCACGCCTTCCGGGGTCAGCTTGAGCGGCTTCCTGCCGCGCAAGCTTCAACCGGCCATCCATGGCCGGTTGCCCCCTCCAGGCGCACCCGGCAGCGGCGCGTGTGAAGGGGAAAGGAAACCTGGGGCGACCTTTGAACACCTGGCTCGGTGCCATCGTTACTTTTCGGTGTGTGCCCGCTGCGCGGGCTGGGGCGCTGAGTAGTTACAACACGCAATATGCATCAGCTGGCTGAGTGCGCTGCGCTTGGCCAGCGCCTTCTGGGTTTCTCGCTCACGCAATATTCATCTGCATCAGTCGCAATATCAAAGCGCTCCCCCCAACACCGATGTACTTACAGGGTGGTCGTTTTCTGTCATCCCATCCCGCTTCATGTAAACTCTGTCCCGGATGTCGCGCCGTCACGGTATTGCGCAATGGCGGTGCAGCGCTTACACCATTACCTAATTACAGTTCAAGCAGGAGAGGATCAAAATGATCAAAAATTTGTTGGCGGCCATTGGTGTCATTGCAATCGTAGCGGGCGGCTACCTGTACAGCAAAGTCGGGCCAATGATGGAGTTGATGCCGCTGATGAGCAGCCCTGGATTACAGCCAATCCTGAAGGTTGCACGCGACAATCCGGAGGCATTGAAGGCGGCTGGAAGCAACCTCAATGACGGTGCCGCCGAAACCGCAGCGGACATGTTCAAACTCTGGATCGAATCGAAAGGCGAGATTGCCACAGCCTCGACCTGGGCGAAAAAGGTGGAAGAGGGCTTGAGTGCTGATGAAGTGCTCGATGCGCTCGCTTCGGTCGCAGCTGAAATGAATATCAAGGCGGTGGGCGATCTGCCATTGTCGAAAGAGCTGGAAGCACGTGGCATCAAAACAGGCTACCTGCGCGTACTTTCGTACTGCAACCCTGAGACCGCGCGCAAGATGATCGACTTCGCCGCCCCCATGGCGGCCTACCTGCCATGTCGGATCACCTTGGTGGAAAAGGACGACGGATTGTGGCTCTACACCCTCAATATGGACATGATGATCAAGATGGGGAAAAAGATGCCACCGGAATTGCTTGAAGAAACCACGCGCGTTCGCGATACGCTCTGGGCGATGCTGGAGCGTGGTGCGGCTGGCGAGTTCTGACGTGCTATCAATTCACTTCTACCCCGCAAAAAAAAATCCCGCAGTGCAAACTGCGGGATAATTGGGGGGTCATAGGGGTGGGGGCAGCTCAGGGCTTGATATAGGTATAGCCCCGAGCCTGCAACTTGGCCAGCTCGGCAACGCCGCTGGGCACGATATCGGCCTTGTCGACGTCGTAGAGATCACTTTCAGCGTTGATCTTTTTTCCTTTCAGGGTGTTTGCGCAGACATTGAACGCGACGCCCTGATCTTTCAGTCCTGATATCTTCGCCTGCATTTCGTCGGTGGCATTGGCGAATTTCAATTTGGTGTGCTTCAAGGCATCGGGTTCGAGCAGCAGCGAGAGCCCCTTGCCGTGCAGTACGACCTTGAGTTCCAGGTTCTCAGCGCCAACGGCGTTGATGTGATTCTGGATATTGCGCATTGCGCCTGCCTGTTGTTTCGGGTTGTCGTAGTTGATGTGGTATACGACTTTCTGCTTGCCGTAGCCTTGACCTTCGGCAAAGGTGCTGGCGGACAGTGCCAGTGTTAGCGCCACTAGTGCGGCGGTAAAGAGTGTGGTTAATCTTTTCATGGTGGTTCCTCTCATCTCATTGTGTTGATCGTTGTTTGCATTCAGACCTGGATGTAGATCCAGCCCTCCTGCTGTCGTTTGACGACATGGGCGACACCGGAATGAATCGGGATGGCTTCCGGTATCAGGTTGACGATGACGCCTTGTTCCACGCGCAGCCGTTTGACGGTATTCATGCAGGCGACAAACGTCAGGTTCGGGAAGTGTTTCGACAATTCAGCGATTTTCTGTTTTTGCGTACTGAGTTTTTCCCGCAGCATCGCCAGCCCCTTGCCATGGGCGACAATCTCGATACGCAGTTTTTTCCCTTCGGCGCCGTAGCTGGTGAGCATGCTTTCGACTTCACGAAGAATCTCTTCGCTGCTCTCCGGGTCGTGTCCGGATACGTGGAACACGATACGCATCTCCTCGTCGCCGGGTAGTGCGGGTCTGGTACCCTTGCCCGCAGGGTCCAGCAGCACGAGGCGGGAGGGTTCGCCGCCAAGCTGGCCGGTGAACACGGTGGTGAAAACGAGTATCAGGCTGGCCGCGACCGAGGCTGCTGCCACCCGCAGGCGCGTCCAGCCAACAGTGGTGTTGGCCAGTGCGTTCTCCTGCGTTTCTGGTAGAGCGATGTCGTCGTAGGCGGTCTTGACCATCTCTTTGAGGTTGCGTAGTTCACACAACGCGTTGCGTCGATAGTCGTCGTGTTGTAAGCGCTCCATCAATGCCAGTTTGTCGGCTGGTGACAGTTCGTCGTCCAGCAGGGCATGCAGGTCGTGATTGTCCATGACGTGTTTTCCATTGGCTCGTCTCATTTCACCGACCTCAGTCTGGGGTTGTCCACTTGCTGTGGTGCCAGCTGGCTGCGCAGTTGCTTTCGCGCGCGACTCAAGCGGCTCATCACGGTGCCGATCGGAATCTCTAGCGCCTCGGCGACCTCGGCGTAGCTGAAGCCACCAACGTCGACCAGGGTAACCACCTTGCGCTGGTCGTCACCCAGCATCGCTATTGCGCGATGCACCATGACCACGGTGGCATGGCGTTCGGCAGCTTCGACGGGGCAGGGGGTGGCCGAGCGCAATGCCGGCTCACAGTCATCCAGTTCGACAGTCTCGCGCTTACGGCGAAAATGGTCGGTGTGCCGGTTTACCATGATGCGTAGCAGCCAGGGCCGGAGTTTGTCGAGATCTTTCAGCTGCGCAGACTTTTCCAGCGCACGTAAAAACGTGTCCTGGACCAAGTCTTCCGCCAGGTCATCGTCATGGCACCACGACCAGGCAATGCGATAGAGTTCAGGGCGCAGTTCGCCGAAGCTGCGGGAGAGTCTTCTTTTTCGGGAAAATGGGAGCATCGATGGCAGGCCAGCATTGTGTCGTATCGGTTAGACGTACCAGACTCACGCTTTATTCCGTGAGCGACATCAATTTTTTCGGGATCTTCGCTTGTCGTATTCGATTGGGCAGCTGGCGTGATCGCGCTATGCTTTGCTGGGACGGACAATAGGACGACAACAAGTAATGATGACAAGCGTTCTTCAACCGCTGGCCAGGTCCATGATGGACAGTTTCCGCGATCTGCTGCCGATCATTTTGGTGATTGGCTTCTTTCAGCTGGTGGTACTGCAGCAGCCGATTCCAGACCTGTTCGATCTGCTGTTCGGCACCTTGCTGGTGGTGCTGGGGTTGACTTTCTTTGTCTTTGGCCTGGAGATGGGGCTGTTTCCGATCGGTGAGTCGATGGCGCGAGCTTTTGCGAGCAAGGGCAGTGTAACGTGGCTGTTGCTGTTTGCATTTGCGCTGGGCTTTGGCACGACGGTTGCTGAACCCGCGCTGATCGCGATTTCAAAGGAAGCGGCAACGGTGGCGGCGGAGGGTGGCATGATCGCCAATGACAAGGCGGTGATGACGCGTTACGCCGTCAACCTGCGCCTGACAGTGGCGGTGTCTGTCGGGCTAGCGATTGTCATCGGCGTGTTCCGCATTCTCAAGGGCTGGCCGATTCAGTATTTCATTGTCGTGGGCTATATCCTGGTGGTGATCATGACCTGGTTCGCGCCGCGCTCCATTATCGGCATCGCCTATGACTCCGGCGGGGTCACGACCTCGACGATCACTGTGCCGCTGGTTACTGCGCTGGGTGTGGGGCTGGCCAACAGTATTCAGGGGCGCAATCCGATGATCGATGGCTTCGGCCTGATCGCCTTCGCGTCACTGACGCCGATGATCTTTGTCATGGCTTTCGGAATTCTGGTCCATTGAGCTGGCTCATGGGCATCTTTACAACGGCGCTATCCACATTGCGGGACGTGCTGCCGATTGCAGTGATTATTTTCGGTTTTCAGTTTCTGGTGATTCGGCGACCGATTGCGAATCTCAAGCGCGTCCTGGCGGGTTTCGTCTATGTGTTGATCGGCCTGACGCTGTTTCTGGAAGGCCTTGAGCAAGCGCTGTTTCCGCTCGGCCGCTTGATGGCAGAGCAGCTGACCGATCCCGCCTTCATCTTTGGCTCGCTCGATAACATGACCAGCGTGGTACATTGGGCGGATTACTACTGGGTCTATTTGTTTGCTTTCGCCATTGGTTTCAGCACCACCGTGGCCGAGCCGTCACTGCTGGCGGTGGCGATCAAGGCGAACCAGGTTTCCGGGGGAGCGATCGGCATCTGGGGGCTGCGTATCGCCGTGGCGCTGGGTGTGGCCATTGGCATTGCACTGGGCAGCTTTCGGATCGTGACCGGCTATCCGCTGCATTACTTCATCATCGCCGGCTATCTCGTTGTCGTCATTCAAACGATTTTTGCTCCCCGCTTGATCATTCCGCTGGCCTACGACTCCGGCGGCGTGACCACTTCGACCGTGACGGTGCCGCTGGTGGCGGCGCTTGGATTGGGGCTGGCGGAGACTGTGCCGGGGCGCAGTACATTGATCGACGGTTTTGGCCTGATCGCCTTTGCCAGCCTCTTCCCTATCATTACAGTAATGGCCTATGCGCAGCTTTCCGAATACACCGCACGACGTCAGCGCCGCAAGACAGCGCAATAACGTATGAGAGGTCCACAATGCACTTCAAACTTCTGATCGCACTGGTCAATGAGCAGAAAACCAACGATGTGATGCAGGCGGCTCGCGAGGCCGGCGCCACTGGTGCGACCGTGATCAACAATGCGCGCGGGGAGGGGCTGGAACGCAGCAAGACGTTTTTCGGCCTCACCCTGGAGACGCAGCGTGACATGCTGTTGTTTCTCGTCGAAGAACATCTGGCACGGTCGATACTGGAAACCATCGGTAAAATCGGTGAATTCGATACCGACAAGGGATCCGGCATCGCCTTTCAGCTCGACGTGGAAGACGCCATTGGTGTCGTGCATCAAGTCGAAGAGCTGGTAGACAAGATTGAGGAGGAGATCTGATGAGCAAGACAATCATACGAGTCGAAGACGTGATGAAACAGGACTTCGATATGGTCGATGGCCGGGAAACCGTTGCCAGCGCACTGGAAAAGATGAAACAGCCGCGCGCTCATGCGCTGATCGTGGAAAAACGGGATGAGAACGACGAATACGGCATCGTCCTGCTGTCCGACATTGCGAAAAAGGTCATCGCCAAGGATCGAGCCCCGGAGCGCGTGAATATCTACGAAATCATGTCGAAACCAGTGCTGACCGTGCAGCCGACAATGGACATCCGCTATTGCGCACGCTTGTTTCAACGCTTCGGCCTGCAACGTGCGCCGGTGATGCATGCGGGAAAAATACTCGGCATCGTCAGCTATAACGATATGGTGCTGAAAGGCTTCGAGCTGCGGGAGAGAGAATGATTCTTTCGCGCTGTCCCTCAGCGCGTGGTATCAGAAAATAGCCCATCACGACACCACGGGTGCCGTGATGGGCAAGGCTCCTGAGTTATTTTTCTCGTAACTACTCAGCTCACCACTGAAACGCGCCATCTCTGCGTTGGGAAATGGTCATTTACACATGTAAACTCACATTTCCCGCCTTGATCTGACGCGTTTCAGCGGCAATCTGAGCAGTCACGGCGCTATTCTTTCAACTGAATAGTACTTTTCTCTTCACAAGCAGTCGGACAATTCAGGCTGGTGTTTGTTCCTCCAACTGACGAAAATAGTCGAATGAGCCCACCAAACCGGAGAAAGACCCCATGAGCGATTCCTGTTGTTCAACATCCACTTGTTGTTCCCCTACTGCCGACAATGACCAGGAGCAGGCAACCGCTGCCGACGAAATCCGTCAGGGCATCCGCCAGAGCTATGCAAGGGTTGCCAATGCCAGCAATGCCGGTGATGGGTGCGGGGTAGAGGCAAGTTGCTGCGGCGTTTCCGATGACGACCAGATCAACACCCTGATCTCAACACGGCTTGGTTATAGCGAAGCCGATCTTGCGCTGGTGCCTGATGGTGCCGATATGGGGCTTGGCTGCGGTAACCCGCGGGCCATAGCAGCCCTTCGGCCAGGCGAGACGGTGCTGGATCTTGGTGCGGGTGGTGGATTCGACTGCTTTCTGGCAGCATCGGAGGTTGCTGATACTGGCCGTGTGATTGGTGTCGATATGACGCCGGATATGGTGAGCAAGGCACGTGCTAACGCCCGGCGCGGTCGTTTCAGCAATGTTGAATTCAGGCTTGGTGAAATCGAAAACCTACCGGTCGCCGATGGTATTGTCGATGTCATTATCTCCAACTGCGTTATCAATCTATCGCCGGACAAGGCTCGGGTATTTGCCGAAGCGTTTCGCGTTTTGAAGCCCGGTGGTCGTCTCGCTATCTCGGATGTCGTAGCCACCGCAGAACTGCCCGAGGACATGCGCAACGATCCTGTCTTGCTGTCGGGTTGCATGGCCGGCGCTTCATTGATTGAAGATCTTGAACGCATCATGATCGAAGCGGGATTCACTGCGGTTTCGATCCAGCCGAAAGACGAATCGCGAGAGTTCATTCGTGATTGGGCACCGGGCACCAATATCACGAACTATGTCGTTTCTGCGACGATCGAAGCCGTCAAACCCGCCGTTGGATACTGAGACGCCGGAAGCGTTTCCTCTATGGCTTACCTTTCCCCCAACGGGGCGCATACGGCAGCCTTTTGCCGTAGCGCGCATCGCCGTGCGCCATTCGGTGCAGTAGTTCCAAATCCTGATTAAATCTCCACTGATTACGGCCCCCATTTGACGCGGGTACTTATTATTGCATCGATACAGCCGCTACCATTGCGAAAAATGCCATAGAGGGTCAATTGACGCCACATGACTTGCCCGGATTTCTCATCGGGTATGCCCTCGGCTCGGCAACAACAGGGAGAGGGATCGTGAAACAGGAACAACATGTCACGTCGGCTGGTGCAGATGCATGCATCAACATGGGTATATTCACCGATCGACAAGGCAGGATCGATGAAGCCAACAAGGTGTTCGCCGAGACCTTTGGCAGTAAGCCCGCGGCGCTCAGGGGGCAAGGCATCGGTGAGCTGCTGCACGGTGATGTACCCACTGTCGTATTAGCTGAGATTCTACAGTCGATGCGTCAGCGCCGCGTCTGGATTGGCGCACTTAAATTCTCCGGTGAGCATGATGGGCGGTGGTTGCAGGTCACTGTTGCGCCGGTAGCTGGTCAGAATGGACGGTTCATCTGGACCTTTGTAGCGGCTGACAATGCCACCATTGCCGCCACTCAGAAGCGTTATTCACGACTGTCTTCCGGCAAGGAAAAGGTAAAGAAAAATCTATTTGGCAAGCTGCGCGAGCGTGTGCTGAATCTGCCAATCGGTCTCAAGATTGGTGGCTTTACCGTACTCTTGAGCACGCTCCTCGCTAGTTTCCTGATCATTGAAGGCCTTTCCACGATAACCACCGTGCTGGATGACGATGAGCATCGGCTATTGAGCCGGTACTCGGGTATTGTCGACACGTCGGTTGATAACCTTGGCAGCCGTGCGGCTTCACTGGCCACCCTGGTGGCGTCATTGCCCGAAACCGCCGAAGCAATGCGAAACAGGGATAAAGAACTGCTGTTGACGATGTTTTCGCAGGCGTTCGCGAATTTGAAAAAGAACTTTGGCATCCAGCAGTTCCAATTTCATGTTAGACCAGCAGCATCACTGCTGCGACTTCATAAGCCAGAGAAATCAGGTGATGATCTTTCCGGGTTCAGAAAAACGGTAGTGGAAGCAAATGCCTCAGGCGAAGTCATCACCGGGCTTGAAAAGGGGCGTGCCGGGTATGGTATTCGCGGTGTGGTGCCAATTATCGATGAAGGGGAGTTTCTGGGATCGGTTGAATTTGGAACATCGTTTGGTCAGAAATTCTTCGACAGTTTCAAGGAAAAATATGGCGTTGAGGTTGGTTTTTTCGAGCTGCAAGATGGCTCACTGAGCTTGATTGCATCGACATTTGCACAACAGCCAACACTGTCAGATGAGGCACTTTCCCGCATCATGGCTGGCCAGCTGGTAACCGACAATATGATGCTTGCTGGTGTGCCGACAGGGGTTTTGTATCGTCAGTTTAACGATTACTCCGGTAAGCCGATTGGTGTACTTGCTGTTGGCCAGGATCGGACGAGCTATATCGATACCTTGTCCGCCATTCGATATCAGAAGCTGACCATCGCTGTCATCGTGGTTCTATTGTCCGCCTTGCTGTCTTACTTGGTTGCACGTAACTACTCAGCCCATTAAATCAAAATGGGGTAATTTTCCCGCAAAAACCAACGCCAACGCATCGGATGCACTCAGCCCTTGTTTTCGACAAGTGGATAAATAGCCCCGAATACGACAAAACAT
>Ga0256839_1000923_pt1 | contig 37202 bp, 33 predicted proteins | sample 354166metaG_FD_185968 | JGI IMG/M metagenome (GOLD analysis project Ga0256839, IMG submission 185968) | Hydrothermal vent microbial communities from Mid Atlantic Ridge, Atlantic Ocean - 354-166 | ecosystem: Environmental > Aquatic > Marine > Hydrothermal vents | place: Atlantic Ocean: Mid...
AAGTAAAACGTAAACTTCGAAACAATCAAACTTTTTTGAATGGAGAGACAACAAATGAATAAAACTGCAATTTCCACCATTATCGGTAGTGTAGTGACTGCGATGATTTTTTCCAGCTCAGTAGTGTTGGCTGGCGGATTGAGCAAAAATGCAAAAAGAGCCGCAAAAAAAGCACCTACTGAAATGGTTGATTTAATTGTAACTTATAAACATGATCTTAAATTTAAACACCAGGACAAAATCAACAAAAAGCATGGCAAAATTCGGCGAAAACTGAAAAAAATTAAAGGCCAGGCGATTACTTTACCGGCTGGTGAAATTAATAATTTATCAATGGATGCTGATGTGGCTATGATTTCTTTAGATCATCCTGTAGTTAATTTAGGGGAAAAAAATTCAGTCACCACAACGACAACGAAAAGTCTCCCGTCATCTGTAGGGTTTAGTTACCCAGAATTATTTGAAATGTCTTATACAGGACAAGGGGTGACAGTTGCTGTACTAGATTCCGGTTTTGCCAAGCATCATGATTTAAAACCGCTGGTTGTTGAATCATTTGTTTCTGACGACAAGACAATAGATGTCTACGGTCATGGTAATCATGTTGCTGGGATTGTTGCAGGAACGGGAAAAAAATCCAATGGTTTATACCGGGGTGTAGCTCCAGGAGCAGATATTCTTTCTTTACGAGTGCTGGATGATCAAGGAGCTGGTCTGACTTCTGATGTGATTGAAGGATTGGAATGGGTGCTTGAGAATAAAGATGCTTACGATATTAGAGTCGTTAATTTATCATTGGGACACCCGGTTTTTGAATCTGCCAGCGATGATCCGTTAGTCCAGGCTGCAGAAGCTCTTTGGGATGCAGGTATCGTTGTGGTTTGTTCGGCTGGAAATAATGGTAAGTCTGGATATGGTAGCATTACTTCACCTGGCAATTCATCAAAAGTGATTACCGTCGGTTCAATAACTCATTGGGGAGATAATGATCCAAGTAATGATATTGTTTCCAGTTATTCATCAATGGGACCAACCAAAGGCGATCATTTCGTCAAGCCGGATTTGTTGGCGCCGGGTAACCGAGTTATTGCTCCCAAAGCCAGCCGATCTTATATGGAAAAGAACTTTAAAAACAGAATGGTTTCGGCTCCGAAGCAAAAAGGATCTGAATACTTTCAACTTTCCGGAACCAGTATGTCTGCCGCAGTGGTTACAGGTGCAGTGGCCTTGATGTTGGAAAAAGATCCGACATTAACACCTGATACTATTAAAGCACGTCTGATGCGTTCTGCTACCAAGCCTGGAGTCGCTGATGTATACTTTTTACGGTCAAAAATACCTCACTGCATCCATAATAATCGATTTACATTCAGTATGTTACAGAATTCCAAAAGTGTATTTTTCAGCGTAAACAGTATATTTGCAACCGGCGCGGGTGTTTTGAATATTAAAGCAGCCCTTGATGAAACTGGGTTTGTTGATAATGCAACTTCTCCTCGGGTATATCGTGACGAACAAACCGGTATGATCGGTTTTGATAAAACCTCGGTATTATGGGGTGGCGAAGAATGGTCATTATCTTACTTATGGAGCGATAGTTATCTTTGGAGCGACAGTTATTTGTGGAACGATAGTTATTTATGGAGTGATGGTTACTTGAAAAGCGACAGCTATCTTTGGAGTGACAGCTACTTGTGGTCTGACAGTTATCTTTGGAGTGATAGTTACTTATGGTCAGATAGCTATTTATGGAGCGATAGCTATTTATGGAGTGACAGTGCAGTTACTGCTGATAGCAATCTAGTCGATGACTAATTATATTTTTCATTGTTGCAGTAGAATTATCCGTAATCAGACAGTTTCTAGTCAATAGATAAAGTGGATCAGTATTTTGGGCAGGGATGCCTTTTCTCTTCTAACGGATTTCAAAGTCTTTGAACAGAGTGTTTCTGAAAAATCAAACCTGATTTTGTTTCAAAGGACTTAGCTAATTCAGGCCAAATAGGGCATCAAATAATCAAATCAGAAAGTCCGTACCAATCTTGTGGCGTTTGTTGCGTTAATGCTGGTTTTTTTTCATTGAATAAATCTTCGAGAACATACTGTAAGCCGTAAAAATCCTGATCGTTAAATTCATGAGATAAAAATGAAAGTGGGTCATTTTGATTGAAATTTGTTTCCATGACTTTTCCTCTATGTTGCATTTTTGAAGTTGAGTTCATTGTGCCGAATATCTAAAAATTTATCGGTGAGTTTTTCACTAATGAAATGTGAACAAATCACATTATTTAACCGAGGATTCAAACTAGAAACTGTTTTCAATGTATGCCCTTAATCATTAGTTTAGTTCATATTATTTTTTTTGACGGATGGGTTTTATGTTAAAGGCTTTTAACTTTGATGAGGATGATACTTTTTTTGGGGCATAATGATTGTTGATGAGGATTCATGGCAGGGAAAAATAATAATGACCCATTCACGATAATTTCGTAAAATTAGCTGTTATTATTTTTTTGCGGGAAGAACCTTGAGTTCCTCCCGTTTTGCATATTTGAGGTGGCAGATTTTGAAAAAACCCGCAATGCTGGTTTTGGAAGATGGGACCGTGTTTCATGGTCAATCTATTGGGTATGATGGTAGTGCAGTCGGTGAAGTGGTTTTTAATACTTCTTTAACCGGCTATCAGGAAATTCTTAGTGATCCTTCCTATGCCAGACAAATCGTAACATTAACCTATCCACATATCGGCAATGTAGGCACCAATGCTGAGGATAATGAATCGGATCAGGTTTATGCCAGTGGTTTGGTGATTCGTGACCTACCTTTGCTGGCCAGCAATTGGCGATGTGAAAAGAGTTTGCCAGAATATTTACTGGAGAACAAGGTTGTTGCTATCGCCGATATTGATACCCGAAAATTAACCCGGATTTTGCGGGACAAAGGTGCGCAACGTGGCTGCATTTTAGCTGGGGAAGGCATTGATTCAGCACAAGCAGAATCCCTGATAGCCGATTTTTCCGGACTGAAGGGCATGGATTTGGCAAAACAAGTAACCACCCAAGCTAGTTATCAATGGCAGGAAGGAGTCTGGAAACTGGGGCAAGGTCACAAGAATGGCAATAACTTGATAAAACACGTGGTTGCCTATGATTTTGGCGTGAAAAAGAATATTCTTAGGTTATTGGTTGACCGAGGTTGCCGGGTCACTGTGGTGTCAGCAAAAACTCCGGCGAAGGAAGTGCTGGAAATGAAACCGGATGGTGTGTTTCTCTCCAATGGCCCTGGAGATCCGGAGCCCTGCGATTATGCAATTACCACTATTCAATCTATTTTGGATCAAAAAATCCCTGTCTTCGGGATATGTCTGGGATATCAATTATTGGCGCTGGCCAGTGGCGCCAAAACCATGAAAATGAAATTTGGGCATCATGGTGCGAATCATCCTGTCCAGGAAAAATCTACTGGAAAAGTTATGATTAGTAGTCAAAATCATGGTTTTGCCGTTGATGAAAAAACTTTGCCTGCAAATTTGAAGGCAACCTATCATTCCTTATTTGATGGTAGCTTGCAGGGTATAGAACGCACAGATTGCTTGGCAATGGGATTCCAAGGACACCCTGAAGCCAGCCCCGGTCCGCATGATGTGGAGCATTTGTTCGACCAGTTCATCGCAATGATGAACTAATCTTGTTTTGTATTAAACCTCTCACTCCAAAGTACCACCAAAAAATTAAAATGCCAAAAAGAACGGATATAAAGTCGATATTATTATTAGGTGCTGGCCCCATAGTCATTGGTCAGGCTTGTGAATTTGATTATTCAGGAACCCAAGCTTGTAAAGCGTTGAGAGAGGAAGGTTTCAGAGTCATTCTAGTCAATTCCAATCCGGCAACAATCATGACAGATCCGGATATGGCCGATGCAATTTATATTGAACCCATTAATTGGCAAGTGGTTGAAAAAATAATTGAGAAAGAGCGCCCTGATGCCATTTTACCGACCATGGGCGGTCAAACGGCACTGAATTGCGCTTTGGATCTTGATGCTCAGGGTGTGTTGGAGAAATATAATGTAGAAATGATTGGCGCGACCAAAGAAGCCATCAATATGGCTGAGGATCGGGAGTTATTCAATCAGGCCATGGCCAGAATTGGTTTCGAGGTACCAAAATCGACAACAGCTCATTCCATGGAAGAGGCGCTGGAAGCGCAAAAACAGGTGGGTTATCCGACCATTATTCGTCCGTCATTTACCATGGGTGGCAGTGGTGGTGGCATTGCCTACAATAAGGAAGAATTTATTGAAATTTGTGAACGCGGCCTGGATTTATCGCCAACCAATGAGCTATTGATTGAGGAATCCGTACTTGGCTGGAAAGAATATGAAATGGAGGTAGTGCGTGATTCCAAGGACAATTGCATCATCATTTGTTCGATTGAGAATTTTGACCCGATGGGTGTTCATACCGGTGATTCAATTACCGTAGCTCCGGCTCAAACGCTAACGGATAAGGAATATCAAATTCTCAGAAATGTGTCCTTGGCAGTGCTGCGGGAAATTGGCGTCGATACCGGCGGTTCTAATGTGCAAGTGGCAATTAATCCGGAAGATGGCCGTTTGGTTGTGATTGAAATGAATCCGCGGGTATCGCGTTCTTCGGCGTTAGCTTCCAAGGCAACCGGTTTTCCGATTGCCAAAGTTGCCGCCAAACTTGCTGTTGGCTATACCCTTGACGAATTAAAAAATGAAATAACTGGTGGCGCGACGCCTGCTTCTTTTGAACCAACCATTGATTATGTTGTTACCAAGGTGCCTCGTTTTACCTTTGAAAAATTCCCACAGGCTGATGACCGGTTAACAACACAAATGAAATCGGTTGGTGAGGTGATGGCAATTGGCCGGACTTTTCAAGAGTCATTACAGAAAGCTTTGCGGGGTCTTGAAATTGGAGTTTCTGGTTTGGATGAAAAAATTGATCCTAATCGCGCAGATGTAGAAGAAAAAATTCTTTGCGAATTGCGCCATCCGGGGCCAGATCGTTTATGGTACGTGGCGGATGGTTTTCGCCAGGGTTTGAGTTTTTCAGACATTTTTGATGCCAGTAAAATTGATCCGTGGTTTTTGATGCAGATTGAAGATCTGGTTTTGACAGAAAAATCCCTGAGCAGCAAAACTTTGGCAACACTTGATGAAAATGAACTGCGTCAACTAAAAAGAAAAGGATTTTCCGATGCCCGGATTGCCAGATTACTGGATTCCACTGAACTGGATATCAGAAATAAACGGCATAAATTGAATATTCGGCCAGTGTACAAACGTATTGATTCTTGTGCGGCAGAATTTTCTTCAGATACGGCTTATTTATATTCAACCTATGAAGAGGAATGTGAAGCCCGGGTTTCGGATAAAGAAAAAATCATCATTTTGGGAGGTGGGCCCAACAGGATAGGACAAGGAATCGAATTTGATTATTGTTGCGTACATGCGGCACTCGCCTTGCGCGAAGATGGCTATGAAACCATCATGATTAATTGTAATCCTGAAACGGTTTCAACTGATTTTGATACTTCTGACCGGCTTTATTTTGAACCGTTAACATTAGAAGATGTTCTGGAAATCATTGCCATTGAAAATCCCAAAGGTGTAATTGTTCAATATGGTGGTCAAACACCGTTAAAACTGGCGCGTGCATTGGAAGCTGCCGGCGCACCTATTATTGGGACTTCGCCGGACTCCATTGATTTGGCAGAAGACCGGGAAAGATTTCAGAAATTATTGGAACGGCTGGAATTAAAGCAACCACCCAATGCAACGGCTCGCTCAACCGAGCAGGCTATAAATTCTGCCAAGGAATTAGGTTATCCGCTGGTGGTAAGACCTTCTTATGTACTGGGTGGACGGGCCATGGAAATTGTCTTTAACGAAGCAGATTTGCAGCGTTATATGAAAGAAGCGGTCAGTGTTTCCAATGATTCGCCAGTATTGCTGGACCGTTTTTTGGATGATGCCGTGGAAATGGATGTTGATGCAATTTATGATGGCGAACAAATTTTAATTGGCGGCTTGATGGAACATATCGAACAAGCGGGTGTCCATTCAGGGGATTCTGCCTGTTCAATTCCGCCTTATGATTTGGATCCGGAAATACAGGAACAGTTACGTGAACAAGTCAGGAAAATGGCGGAGGCATTGGGAGTGGTTGGGCTGATGAATACCCAGTTTGCGATTCAGGGTGATCAAATTTATGTGCTTGAAGTCAATCCAAGAGCTTCAAGGACTGCGCCATTTGTTTCCAAGGCTACGGGTTATCCTTTGGCAAAAATTGCTGCTAGGTGTATGGCGGGGAAAACGCTTGCTGATCAGGGTATCACTAAAGAGCGGATTCCTGAATATTTTTCAGTTAAAGAAGCGGTGTTTCCTTTTATCAAGTTTCCTGGGGTGGATTCGCTTTTAGGGCCAGAAATGAAATCAACCGGAGAAGTTATGGGGGTTGGTAAAACTTTTTCCGAGGCTTTTGCAAAATCTCAACAGGCTGCGGGAATTGATCTTGATCTCAGTGGCAAGGTTCTGATCAGTGTGAAGGATGCTGATAAGTCAAAACTGCCGGAATTGGCAAAAATGCTGATTGACAAGGATTATCAGATTGTAGCGACCAAGGGAACTGCAAAAGTGATCAAGGAGCTTGGCATCCCATGTGATATGGTTTTCAAGGTGAAGGAAGGGCGGCCCAATACGGTTGATATGATAAAAAACGGCCAAATTCAACTCATTATCAATACCACCGAGGGTGAAAAAGCCATTGCAGATTCTTTTACCATGCGGCGTGAGGCTTTGCAGCATCGCATTACTTATTACACAACAGTTGCTGGCGCCAGAGCTGCATGTCAGGCATTAGGCGAATTAAAAGTTGCTGAGGTTAATTGTTTGCAGGATCTGCATGCTAGCTTTTCTTAGTTTCGTAGCAGTGGCTTCAGCCGCGATGGATTAATTTACTCCGCATCGAATATTAATACCACAGCTTTTTTGCAGAAAATAATTTTTATTACTGAACAACATATAGCTTTCAAATTTTTGGAGAAGTGAATGAATAAAGTACCTTTAACAGTTGCTGGCGCAGAAAAACTTCGCCAGGAATTAGAAGAATTAAAATCAGTTGTTAGACCTCGAATCATAAAGGCGATTGCCGAAGCGAGAGAACATGGTGATTTAAAGGAAAACGCGGAATATCATGCTGCCCGCGAGCAACAAAGTTTTACCGAAGGACGAATAGCTGATATTGAAGGCAAATTGTCGAATGCAGAAATTATCGATGTCACTAAAATTGATGGCAACGGTAAAGTGGTTTTTGGCGCAACCGTGGAAATTGAAAACATAGAAACCGAAGAAGTAGTGAGTTATCAACTGGTTGGCGAAGACGAGGCAGATATCAAAGAAGGTCGTATTTCCATTGGTTCCCCCATAGCCAGAGCCTTGATTGGTAAGCTGGAAGAAGACGTTATTACCGTTAAAACCCCCAGTGGTGAAATTGAGTATGAAATTATTTCTGTGAAATATATTTAAAGCGGATTAGCAATAAAGATCATTTGAAAATCAGCATGGCGCCTAGCTGGATGGAGCGCTAAAGAAATCCGATTTTTAAAAAAATGCGGTTAACGTTTCTCAGTTTTGGTCAGGTTTTTCCGATAAATAGTACTGATTTGCCCAATAGTCTGAATAAGTTCTGCATCAGCTGTTGAACAGATTTCTGTGCTGATTGCTTTTCTGACAGCGCGATCACCAGAACGGATTCTAATTTTAATCAATTCATGGTTGTCTAGAGCAAGTTCAATTTCACTGAGAACTGCATCGGTCAGTCCGGCCTGACCTATCAGTACAACCGGTTTTAGCTGATGCGCTTGGCTACGCAGTTTTTTTCTCTCGATTGGTGTCATAATGGTTCCTTAAAAAACCGATTATTCTACAGATTTTTGATAATTAATTGCTGCTTGTTTTATAAGAATTTTTCAGAGTCTTAACTGCTTTAATGCGCAGTTCGCGAATTGCCTGACCAATTTCAGGTCCCTGCAAATTTATCTGCATGATTTCCGAAGTATCAATTTCTGCGGCGGCTTGCCTGGCAGCAAGAAGAAACCGGGCCTGTGGATAGTCATTTTTTTCGAGTCCGGTTCGACCTTTTGCATCTGCTTCACATGCCAAAACAAATTTTTCCAGATCATGATCGGGCTTAAAGGCACCAAGCGCAGCTAGCATATCTACGATAGTTGCGGGGCGTAGCTCAAAAATTCGATGGCAATGCGTATGGTATTGCATCACTTTTGCTGCTAGTTTTGAATATTGATTGGGAACCCGTAAGCGGACGCATAATTTTTTTAAGATTGGCAGACCGGCGGTTTCATGGCCTCGATGACTGGGCCACATTTGTTTTGGGGTTACGCCTTTACCCAAGTCATGGGTAAGCGTGGCAAACCTGACCATCGGATCGGAAGATAATGACACCGCTTGGTCGAGGGCCAGTAAGCAATGAATGCCAGTGTCAATTTCTGGATGATATTTTGCCGGTTGGGGGACGCCAAATAATTGTTGGATTTCCGGGAAGATAATTGCCAAAGCCCCGCACTCTTTGAGTGCAGTAAAAAAAGCAGAAGGCGTTTGTTCCGATAATGCCTTTTTTGTTTCCGCCCAAACCCTTTCAGGAACCAGGCTGTTGATTTCACCATTGGCGACCATTTGTTGCATGAGTTTTAGTGTTTCCTGGGCAATACTAAATCCTAAATGGGCATAGCGTGCGGCAAATCTCGCTACGCGTAATATTCTGACGGGATCTTCACTGAATGCAGGGGAGATATGCCTTAATTTTTTATCCTGAAGATCTTTTTGACCATGATAAGGGTCAATCAATTTTCCTTCGGGAGTCATGGCCATGGCGTTGATGGTGAGATCACGGCGAACCAAATCTGCTTCTAAAGTCACGTCAGGGTCGGCATGAACGACAAATCCTTTGTAACCCGGCGCGGTTTTTCTTTCAGTTCTCGCCAGGGCATATTCGTCATGGGTTTGCGGATGGAGAAATACCGGGAAATCTTTACCAACGGCTTTAAAGCCTTGCGCCAGCATTTGTTCTGGTGTGGCGCCAATAACGACCCAATCTCGCTCTGTCACTGGAAAATTCAACAGTAGGTCCCGGATTGCGCCGCCCACCAAATAGGTTTTCATAAAAATAATTTCGACAACAAAAAGCACTGAATATTGATAGTATACCTGTGACTCATAGGTTTTTCGATGCTTGAAATTTTTCTTTATTGCTTGTCGTTTGGTGGTCTTGCGGGATTGGTGGCCGGGTTGTTTGGTATTGGTGGCGGTATTATTTTAGTGCCATTTTTCCTGTGGCTGTTCAGCGCTAGGGGATTTTCTCAGGACGTAGTTATGCACAGCGCTGTTGCAACGTCATTGGCAACCATCATTGTGACCGCAATTTCATCGGTTTTTGCTCATCACAGGCTAGGCTCGGTATTGTGGAATGTTGTCCATAAACTGGCGCCCGGGGTATTTATCGGTGCTGTGTCGGGAGCAGCATTAGCCGATAGATTACCAACCGAAACATTACGTTTGATTTTTGCATGCTACCTTCTGATCGTATCGTTGGAAATGATTTTTCAGTGGCGGCCAAAAGCAGAGAAACAGCATCCGTCATCGCCAATATTAGTTATTTCCGGGATTGCTATTGGCGCGCTTTCTTCAGTTTTAGGGATTGGTGGGGGTACGCTTACGGTTCCTTTATTAACCAAATACGGTTTTCCAATACGCAATGCCGTTGCCATTTCCAGTGCTTGTGGTTTACCCATTGCGATTTCAGGGTCAATGAGTTTTGCGTTGTTTGGTTTGGGCAAGACTGGTTTGCCGGATGGCAGTATTGGTTATGTTTACTGGCCGGCATTTTTGGGAATTGTTTTGACGAGTATTCTAATGGCGCCGGTTGGAGCGAAACTGGCTCACCGATTACCCACGAAAATCTTAAAACGAATTTTTGCAGGTTTGCTTTTTGCAGTTTCCGTCAACATGCTTGGTTAAACAAGATACTATAAAATTAATTGCTTATTATTGATTATGGGAGAAAAAATGTGGTTTAGAGTGTTTGTCGGGGTGGTAATTGCACTCAAGCTTGCGTCATTCTGGTACTTTGTCAAATATGGTCAATTTGTAGATAATGATTCTGCTCTTTATATCAAACTTGCAGAAAACTTACTGAATTTGCAGGTTTTTTCAGAATCGTCTGTCGCCCCATTTGATGCCCACGTCTTTAGAACGCCAGGATATCCTGCATTTTTAGCTTTATTATCATTGCTTGGCATGGAAGGAAACTACTGGGTGGTATTTTGGCAGGAAATTATTTACGGCTTTTGTATTTTCCTGTTCTATCACTATGGCAAATCATTGTTTGACAGGAATATCGTCATTGCCGGGGTCATCTTTCTGTTACTGGAACCAGGCAGTTGGGTGTACCCCAAGTTGATTATGACAGAAGTGCTGTTTTTGCCGTTTTTCTTTGCCGGTATTTTTCTAATCGATATTTATCTTCGTCACTCTAAATGGCAAAATTTAGCCATAGCAGGGGGGTTACTAGGATTGGGAGCTTTGGTGCGTCCCGCCGTGCTATATTTTCCACTGGTTGTGGCCGTGACCTTAATTGGCTTTAATGTTAAAAATTATTCCCGGTGGCTTCACGCCGGAGTTTTAATATTGACGTTTTTCATAACACTTTCACCGTGGTTGATCCGAAATTACGTTCATTATGAAAGAGTTTTTATGTCCAGTGCCAAAGGCAATATTCTGGCTAAATATCATGTGCCGATTATTTGGGATGCGGCAGGTGAAATACCACGTGAACAAGGTAATATCAAAACCATTAAGGAAATTAATCAACTTGTCAAAGAGCGATCAGACAAGCTTGGTCGGTTTTTAAATGCGGTGGAAGTTGATGAATTAGAACTACAATTTGCTGTTTCAGAATTGAAAAAATACCCGCTAGTTTATTTGAAACAATGGATTTTTGGAAGTATTAAAACCATGGTGGGGCCTTTTATAACCCAGCTATATGATTCATTTGGTATTCTTTCTGAACGTCCTCATTTTTATGAGGAAATAAAGCATGCAGAGAGTTTTACGGAGGGAGTGATTAATTACTTTATCAATCTGGATTTTGTGTTTTTGCTCAATGCGGTTGCAACCATTGCGATGGCCGGTTTTGCGTTACTGGGTGTATTTTATATTATTAATCAAAAGGACTGTTTTTTATGGATACTAATGTTGGCAAATTTTTATTTTATTTTTTTGCCGGGGCCTGAAGGCTATCCAAGGTTCCGTTTTCCGGTCAGTTTGTTCTGGTTTATTCAGGCATATTATGGTTTTCGATGGCTTAGGGAAAAGTTATATCGAAAGAAAGTTGTTTTAATATTGGACGATTGACAATGCGATTTAGCCATATTGTGGTGTTGCTGGTTCTATTCCGAATTGGATTACTTGCGTATTTTGTTTTCACCGGAGGTAAATATCTTTATCCCGATTCACCAATGTATCTTGAATTAGCAGAAAATTTGATTAAGCATCATGTTTTTTCAATGTCAGCAACTGAACCTTTTATCCCTCATGTTTTTAGAACTCCTGGTTACCCGGTATTTTTGGCGATTTTTAAGTTTTTGGGGGTGGAAAATCCTTACCTGATAGCGCTGGTTCAGGAACTGATATATGCAGCAACCATTGCAGGTTTTTATTTGTTAAGCCAGGGACTTTTTGATCGTAATATGATTCGCGGTGGGTTAATTTTTTTGTTATTGGAGCCAGGCGGTCTTGCCTACCCTAAATTGTTATTGTCAGAAGTTTTATTTTTACCTACTTTAGTTTTCAGTGTTTTATTAATAGGTCAGTATTTACGTAACAACCGGTTCCGGTATTTGCTGCTGACCGGTTTGATGATGGGAATAGGTGCGTTGATTAGACCCGGCATGATGTATTTGCCTCTGGTTTTGGCAATAACAATAATCATCTTTAATATCCGCGATTTGAAAAGATGGATGCATGTCGGCGCACTGGTTTTAGCTTTTGTGATAGTCATATCTCCTTGGCTGGCTAGAAACCACCATTATTTTAATAAGTTTATGTTGTCAGGGATTCAAGGCTACACCCTTGCTAATTATCATGTTCCAATGGTTTGGGAACTATTTAAGGGAATGCCTCAGGCGGAATCCCAGAACATCATTCAAGGCAAAGTTGACACGGAAAAGAAACAATTGGAAAAAACCTTGGGTAGACCTGCTTCAACAGCTGATGTTTTTCATTTGCAACAAAAAGTTGCCGTAAAGGAATTGTTAAAAATGCCGGGAGCCTATAGCGTTGCCTGGTTATATGGCATGTTAAAGACCATGAATGGTCCGAATATTATTGAGCTGTATGATATTTTAAGTATCAATCCAGATCGGCCCAGATTATTCCAGATAATATCTGAACAAGGTTGGACAGGTGTTTTTTATTATTTAGTTAAAACTGATTTGCTGTTTTTACTCAACAGTATTCTGACTATTTTAATGACCGGTTTGGCTTTATTGGGTGCAATCAGTATTTTAAAGTCTAAAGATGCGTTTTTATGGGTGATGATGCTCAGCAATTTTTATTTTATTGCTTCAGCAGGACCAATGGGGGAGGCAAGATTTCGTTTTCCTGTCGGCTTGTTCTGGTTTATTCAGGCTTACCTGGGTTGGCGATTTTTGGTAGCGGTGTTGCAACATTGGCGACATGGTTTTTTTCTTAAAGCCGAAGCCGTCAAATGAAATTCAACATACTGATTGCCTTTCTGATTATTGTAAGAATCGCCGCATTTATTTATTTTCTAGCCATCGAAGGTCAGTACATGACTTTCGATTCTCAATCCTATTTGACGTTGGCAAAGAATCTGGTTGAGCATCATGTGTTCGCTTTTGAGGCGCAACCGCCATTTTCTGCTCATGTCTGGAGAACGCCAGGTTATCCATTATTTTTAGCGCTTGTTCATTTGCTGGGGATGAAGAGCCTCTATTGGGTGATTTTCTTTCAAGAGCTTATTTTTGGACTTTTTATCTATATTTTTTATCGTTATGGCAAACCGCTTTTTGGAACGAAAATAGCCAAAATAGGCTTAATATATTTGTTGATCGAACCAGATGGCTTGGCATTTCCGAAACTGATTATGACCGAAACTCTATTCATGCCTTTTTTATTAGGCGGGATCCTGGCAATTGGTTATTACATAAAATTCAAGCATTGGCGATATTTGATCTTTTCCGGGTTGTTGATGGGAATTGGCGCGTTGATCCGACCGGCCATTTTATATTTGCCCATTGTTATTGCCGTGGTGCTTCTAGTGTGTGGCTCCTTTGCCAGCAAGCGATGGTTACATGTTGGCGCTTTTTTTCTAGCATTTGTACTGGCTGTGTCTCCCTGGCTGATTCGAAACTATCTTCACTATCAAAAAATCTATTTTTCCGGCCAATCCTCTTATGGACTTGCCTATTTCCATGTGCCGATGATTCTGGAAGCCGAAAAGAATTTGCCATTTGAACAGGGCTGGGAGTATGTGGCGAGTCGGGTTCGCGAAAAATCCAAACAATTAGCTGATAAACAAGGAAAGCCGGCCTCGCCATTACAAATCCATGAGTTAGAAAAACAAGTGGCTATTGAAGAGTTGGCAAAATATCCTAAGACGTATGCCAAACGCTGGTTAATCGGTATGCTGAAATGCATGACTTCGCCCTTGATTATAGAACTCTACGATGTCTATAAAATTGATCGGGATGAACGTTTGCATTTGATGGAAGAAATTACAAAAGCAGATAGTCCGGTTTCCGGGGCTGTCAATTATGTATTAAACCAGGATCGGCTTTACTTGCTGGATGTTATTTTTAGCCTGGTCGTCGCAGTTTTTGCATTAATCGGCGCAATCTATATTACATTGCGAAAAGATTGTTTTTTGTGGGTTATGATGCTGACGACTTTTTATTTCATCAGTATTCCAGGGCCATTTGGACACGGGCGATTTCGCGTACCCGTTGAAATTTTCTGGTTTATACAGGCGTTAATCGGATTTTTCTGGGTTAAAGCCAGCGCAAGCAGGTTGCTTCAAAGTTAGAAGCCATTATTTTTTCTACTTATTTTCAGTGTGATTGCCGTTTCTGGAGCTGTGTTCTCGGACAGCCTGTTAGTGGTTGTGGCGACTGGAAAATTCAATTAATATCAAACTTTATTGGCTTCAAATTTTACGAGTCAATTTATGTGAAACAATAGCATTTTAGGAAATTGTATTGTCACTAGAAGAAATAAAAAATGAAAAATAGACTAAAGCAAAAAGGAATTAAAGGCAGAGGTCCTTTTGCAAGAAAAGTGATTAATTCAGCTCGGCAACAACTACAAAGAAAAGTTACTAATTTAAACGATTGGAAAGAAGGAAAGTTAAGATCAGAAGAGTACTAAAAGAGCATAATTTCAGACGAGAGACTGAGTGAACTGGATCCACTTCATGCACTTTATGTATACAGTCAGAATCATCTATCTGTCTTAATTGAACAAATATCCGAATTAGTAATATTCGCGAATTACTGACAAACCGAAGAGTAAAGGCAGTTTGTCCCAGTGATTATATGGGGTTAGAAGGAGAAATTTGGTTTGCTAAAATTCTTCCGCCATTATTTAATTTTTTCAGCTATTCTGTGGTTTTCACAACACCATATATTTTGGGAAAACTCGGGAATAATCGTTCATTTATTCAGGAAGTTGAAAATGATTGGCTAATGTATTTTGAACGGAACTTAGGTCAAGCTGGGATTGAAAATATCGAAGACTCCTACAAGGAATTGATGAAATACGGATTAAGTAAAAATTACTGGAATGAATATATTTTTCTATCTTATCGAAACCATACAGATAATATGACTCTTCTAGAAGCGTTTCCAGATATACTGTCGAGTATGCCTCATGCAAAGTAGAGGCGTAGTATTGTGTCAACAAAAGGCAACAATATTAACTAGGGCCATTTCTAGTTTTTTGTACCCTGTTTAATCTCATTTTATCGTTAAATGCAGAAATTTGAATTTTACGATCAAAAAATCTTTTAGCGGGAGCGGCTGCAGATAAATGATTTCTCTTGCACTTTCTGGTTTTTTTTCTTATCATTAGCTGATGGTAATATTCCTCCGTCATTCATTCGTTTCATTCCTGATTCTTCTGCAATTTGCTGCGCCGCTTCTGCATGCACATACAGGCGAAGAATTGACCAATGACGGCATGCATATTCCAGGTCTGGAAGTCGTTGCTAGTCAACATTCAGATTCAACCACCTTAGAAGCAATGTCGGCTTATGAGATTTCCGGAGTCATTGTTAATATTTCTTCTGGAATAAAACGGCTGGATGTTTTATGTGACATAAACACACTGGCATCTCATATTTCGGGTGGTTTTTTTCCGGCACGAAAACATCAGCAGCTGGTTGAGACGAATGAGATATATTCTTTTTTACTTCCTCCAGGACCGATAATTCTGGTCCATGCTCCACGCGCACCTCCCTACTGACCCATTCGAATTACACATTTAGTCCTGCTTATTTTTGTAATGCAGGAAAGATCATAGCTGGCTATAACGGCCTAACATCAAAGACAGCTAGTTTGTCTGAAGGTTTTTACCAAGTTATAAGGTTGTACTGCCTGGAAATTAGCTGTGGCATGCTTGGCTATGGTTTCGCAATTAATCATATTTTGTCGAATTGATATGTATACTTCGCGCGGTCACGACTACGGATTTCTAACGACTGAGTTTTTGCCGATAGCTGCGTTACTAAAACAGTTGCGTAGCTTGCTATGCACCTATTTTAGTGCCTTGTTCTCGACAAAAATCATTGCGCTTTAAATTCCGCATTCGTAACCGCGCGAAGTATAGCAGCGGCTTTAGTCGCAAAATAGGCAAATATTACAGCTAAAGCTGTTCCTATTTACAACAGGAATGTATTGGACAAAGTAGAGCCAATTCAACTTCAAAAAACAGTGGAGTAAAAAATGTACAAACGAAACCCGGTGTGGTTTTTTATTGGTTTATTGGTCGTTTCACCTTTAACTTTAGCGAGGTCGGAACATCTTGTCGATCATCACGACCCCATTACTGTTGATCCGCAATTATCATTGCCAGAGCTAGTTGATATAACGATAGAAAACTATCCCGAGGCCATTATGATTCCGGCGCTTCAACAAGAAGTTGAAGCCTTGAAGCAACGTGGTAATAGTTTTTTGGCTGGTGCTTTATCAGCATCTTTTTACTATTGGGATGATGCCGTTGCCAATGATACGGGCAGCCGTGAAATTGGAGGTGCAATAGAAGCACCATTATGGAATTGGGGCCAAAGACAGGCTGGACAAAACCTGGCCGAACAGGCGGAAAAGACCAATTTACTGAAAGCAACTGTTTTGAAATGGCAAGTGACTGGTTTAATCAGGTCGAGTTTATGGGATTTGGCTTTGGAGAATCAACGCTATCAACTAGCTGTTAAAGTCTACGAAATTGCCGAGAAATTATTGAAAACCATTCAGCGCAGAGTTGATTTGGGTGATTTAGCTCGGGCTGATGCATTGCTGGCAAAAAGTGAATTACTGCAAAAACGTTCTGCTTTAATGGCTGCCGAAGCTGAATTAATGCATGCACGCAAACGTTTTTCCACTTTGACTCAAATGACCCGTATTCCCGAAAATTTTCGTGAAGAGCTGACTTCCTTAACTGATTTTGGTAATCATCCGGCTTTGGCTGTCGCTAATGCCATGATTGAAAGAAAAAGAGCTGAATTGGAATGGGTTAAAGCACAAGGCTCTGGTCAGAGTACGGTTGCTTTGGGAGGGAGATCGGAGCGTGGATCACGTTTTGAACAAGATATTGAAGCTATGACGTTCAGTTTGTCGGTGCCATTTGGCGGCAGTTCTCATTTAGCACCACAAATTGCAGCAGCTAACTTGGAATTAAGCCAAGTAATTAGCCAAAGGGATCAGTTGTTTCGAAATTTGGAGCGCGCTTTGCACGAAGCAAATCATATGCTTGAGGTTGATCGTGCAGAACTGAAGATTGCAAGTGAATTAAAAGCCATTGCTAATGAACATTTAAAAATGGCCAGGCTAAGTTTTGATGAGGGGGAAATTAATTTACTCGATTTTTTGAGAATACAGGCGCGTACCCAGGCAGCGATTCAGCAGGCAGAGGAAAAAGCCATTTTTGTTGGTCGAGATATAGCACAATTTAACCAGGCAGTGGGAGTATTGCCATGAAATCAATAGATAAAATATTAACATTATTTTTTCTGCTTACCTCTTTATGCTTGGCAGAAGAGACTATCAAACTTTCCCAGCAACAACTTGACAAGCTCGGAGTCAAACTTGGTAAGCTGGAAGCAGTTGATCAGGTTCCCTTGTTTAATGCGCCAGCATCAGTGACTGTTCCGCCATCTGAAGAATATATTGTTACTGCCCCTCAATCAGGTTTGATAAGTAAGCTTGATGCCGCCATTGGTGATCAGGTAGATAAGAATCAGGTTATTGCTTTGCTTAACAGTCCGGAATTTCTGTCATTACAACGACGTTTCCTGAAAACAAACAGTAATCGTCGTTTGGCGTTTTCTGGTTTTCAGCGGGATAAAAAGTTGTTTGCTGAGGGGGTCATTTCCGAACGGCGCTGGCAGGAAACTAAGACCCGGTATCTGGGGCTGGTTTCAGAAGCAAATGAAACAAGACAGTTATTGGAAATAGCGGGTATGTCACAAGGCGATATTGCAAGCTTATCAAAAACCCGGAAGTTTTCTGCCCAGTTGAAGATTCGTTCACCCATTTCGGGTGTTGTCCTTGAGCGCTCCGTTGTTGCCGGTGAAAGGGTTGATATGTTGGCGCCGCTGTATCGGGTCGCTAATCTCAGTACTCTCTGGTTGGAAATTTATGTGCCTCAGGAGAAAATTTCCAAGCTGAGAGTGGGTGATAAATTACACATCAAGGATACGACCGTTAGTGCCCGGATTACTATGCTGGGGAAAAATGTTAATTCAGAAAATCAAACTATTTTAGCGAGGGCGGTTATTACCAATCCAAATTCAAATATTCGGGTGGGGCAGCGGGTCACTGTCCAGGTTATTCAACAGAGCAAAAAACAGACTTATAAAATTTCCAATTCGGGAATTGCCCAAAGAGAAGGTAGTTATCATATTTTTATTCATAACAAGGATGGATTTATAGTTAGGGAAATCAATATCCTGGGCAGGGTGAGCAGCCATTCCATGATTGCGGGGAATTTGACCGGACTGGAACAAGTCGCGGTTCAAGGCAGTGTAGCCTTAAAAGCTGTCTGGATGGGATTGGGAGCGGATGAAGAGACTCAGGGAGAATAACCATGATTTCTGAATTGATTCGATTTTCCTTATCCCAAAGGATTTTAATGTTACTGCTGGTGTTGTTGCTTTCAGGCGGCGGTTATTATGCTTTTACCAACATACCAATCGATGCGTTTCCTGAAGTTTCCCCAACTCAGGTGAAAGTAATTGTGAAAGCTCCTGGAATGACTCCGGAAGAGGTTGAAACCCGTATTACCGCACCTATAGAAATTGAGTTATTGGGTATTCCCAAGCAAACCATGCTGCGATCTATTGCCAAGTATGCTTTAACAGATATAACCATTGATTTTGCCGAAGGCACAGATATTTACTGGGCACGACAGCAAATTGCTGAGCGTTTGAATACAATATGGGGCGATTTGCCAGACGGAATTGAGGGTGGTATAGCCCCCATGACTACCCCATTAGGGGAAATGTTTATGTTTTCCGTTGAGGGAGGCGAGTTGAGTTTAATGGAGCGTCGCACATTGATGGACTGGGTGATTCGTCCGGCTTTACGAAGTGTGTCTGGGGTTGCCGATGTTAACGTTTTAGGAGGATTGGTCAGAAGTTTTGAGGTCATTCCCGATAATACCCGGATGTCAGCGCGGAATATCAGTATTGAAAGTGTCATTCAGGCACTAGAAAGTAATAATCGTAATGATGGTGCTGGACGCATGAGAGAAGGTGAAGAAGCATTGATTGTGCGTGCAGAAGGTCGCATTAAAACGATTGAGGATGTGCGGGACATTGTGGTTTCTAATCAACAGGGTGTCCCAGTTACGATAGGCGATGTTGCAACTATTCAAATTGGTTCTTTAACCCGTTATGGCGCGGTGAGTCAAAATGGTCTGGGTGAGGCTATAACCGGTTTGGTGCTCAGTTTGAGAGGAGCCAATGCGAGGCAAACAGTAGAAGCTGTACAAAAAAAACTGGATGATATCAGCTCGGGTTTCCCCAAAGGAGTTCATGTTAATGTTTTCTATAATCGCGGCAATTTGATAAATGCAGCAATCGGTACGGTTAGTAATGCTTTGTATGCGGCAATCGTTCTGGTTTTAATATTGCTGGTATTGTTTCTGGGAAATTTAAGAGCTGCCTTGACAGTTGCGTTTACCCTGCCTCTGGCAGCGATGATCACATTCATACTTATGGAAACGATGGGTATGACTGCCAATCTGATGAGTCTTGGCGGCTTGGCCATTGCCATTGGTATGCTGGTAGATGCATCCATTGTCGTCGTCGAGAATATTACCACTCATCAGGCAGATTTGGAGCGTGCTAAACGTTTACCGACACTACATATTATTTACCGGGCAACCCGGGAAGTCGCCGCTCCTGTTATTTCAGGTTTTTTAATTATTATTATCGTATTCTTGCCGCTGTTGACTCTGCAAGGTCTGGAAGGAAAATTGTTTGCACCTGTGGCACTGACAATTATTTTTGCACTGAGTGGTTCTCTGCTGTTGTCATTGACTGTGATTCCTGTGATTGCTTCATATCTTCTGAAGAAAGTTTCTATGCAGGAACCCTGGTTGCCGAGAAAACTACAGGAATTATATAAGCCACTTTTGATCTGGAGTTTGGCCAACACTAAAAAGATTTTTACCACTGCGGGTATTATGCTGGTTTTAACTGTGCTGGTTTTTACCCGGATAGGAAGTACCTTTATGCCGTCTCTGGATGAGGGTGATATTATTGTGCAGCTGGAAAAATTGCCATCTATTACACTTGAACAATCTGTTGCTTTAGATCTCAAGGTGCAACAGAATATTCTGAAAAATGTACCGGAAGTTGAGCGAATTGTCGCCCGTGTGGGTTCGGATGAATTAGGTCTGGATCCAATGAGCCTTAATGAAACTGATACCTTTATGGTCTTAAAACCCAAATCGGAATGGACCGTAGATAACAAGGAACAGTTGATCGATTCAATTCGCAAGGCTGTTAAGGAAATTCCGGGAATTGCTTTTGGCTTTACCCAGCCAATTGAAATGCGAGTATCCGAAATGCTGACCGGATCGCGTGGGGATATTGCCGTTAAATTATTTGGTTCTGATTTGACTGTGCTCAATGACTTGTCAGAACAAATCGCACAATTATTAAAAACCATTGAGGGTTCCAGCGATGTTTTTGCCAGCCAGAATGAGGGCATGCAATTTCTACAAGTGACTATTGATCGTTTGGCGGCCGGTCGCTTTGGTTTGAGTGGCGATGCAATTGAAACCATGTTGCGTAGCCAGATTGAAGGTTTAAAGCTGGGTATTGTTCAAGAGGGAAATAAACGAACACCGCTTTTGCTGAGAGCAAAGACTGATCCGGCTAATTTTGCCAATTTACAAATTACCTTACCCAATGGAGGTAATATCCCCGTAACAGCAATTGCTAAACTTGAACGAGTTGAGGGCGTTGTTGCTGTTAAGCGTGAACGCGGGCAACGTTTCGTTGTTATTCGCAGCAATGTTGAAGGCCGTGATTTGGTCGGATTTGTTGATGAAGCCCGTAACAAAGTAGCGCAACAAATTGATCTGCCTGCCGGTTATTATGTCGAGTGGGGTGGCCAGTTTGAAAATCAACAACGGGCGGCGGCGCGTTTGACCTTAGTGGTTCCAGTAGCATTAGGGTTGATATTTCTTCTGTTATTCTCAACCTTCGGTTCGGTACGGCAAGCAGTTTTGGTGTTTTCCAATATCCCATTGGCAATGATTGGTGGCGTATTTGCCTTGTGGATCTCGGGCGAATATTTGTCAGTGCCGGCATCAGTCGGTTTTATTGCCCTTTTGGGTGTTGCCGTTCCAAATGGAGTGGTGTTGTTAAGTTATTTTAATCAGCTCCGTGCAACGGGAATGGATATGGCCAGAGTGGTTGTCGAAGGTTCATTGCGACGCTTAAGGCCGGTTTTGATGACAGCCAGCATTACTGTTTTTGGTCTGATTCCCATGTTATTTGCAACCGGCCCTGGTTCAGAAATACAGAAGCCATTGGCAATTGTGGTTATTGGCGGCCTGGTTTCATCCACTTTTTTGACATTGATTTTGTTGCCAATTTTGTATCAATTATTTGGTGAGAAAAAGGAGCTTGAACAATGAAAGAACAGGAATATTTAGTGACCTTGAATGTACCACCGAGTCTTGAAGAACCCATTGTCGATTGCTTACTAACGTTTGAAACCGAACATGGCTTCAGCAGTCTGCCGGTTAGTGCCCATGATCACAGAAACCAGAATTTGTCGATTGCTGAGCAGGTATCAGGGAGGCAAGATAAAATTCGGTTTCAAATGTATATTCCGGAACAGGCATTGCCGGAATTGCTTGATAAGCTGAAAAATGATTTTTCAGGTTCCGGTATTCATTACTGGGTAATGCCGGTGATAAAAAGCGGTTATTTGTAGTCACTATGTCGGGTTACGGCTAATGCCTAATCCGACCTACTCGTTTTTCATCCGTGTAAACTAAAAATGATAGGTAAAAATAGTGAATGCTCCATCGGCTAAAGCCGGTAGTGTCGGGTTACGCTGCGGCTGATTGTTTCCTTTTTCAAGACAGGGTTAGGGCTAAGGTGAGGGTTCATGAGCCCGTCTCCTCGCAAGTTTACTACGAACAGAATCAGGATTTCTCCGTTCTGGTAATACAGCAATAACGTATGCCGTATCATCACTTAAATCGAAATAAATTGAATACGGAAACCGCAAAGTCAACTTCTGCTTCTGATAAGATCTGAATATGCCTGATATTCATTTTCCATGTTTTGATTTTAAATCATCCAGCGAAATAAAATTGGCATGGCCGCTTTCAATCTTTTCTTTTCTGTCAGACAGTACTTCTTCATGCCATTCAGGCGATTTAATTTCAGTAGATTCGTGAGGCAATGAATCCCATAGTGTCTCCATTGCTTGAAGCCACTCAAGCACAGCCATAAGTATGCTTCCTGTCATCCTCATGTTCGGCAGCTAAAAAAGGCTTGGTGTCGATATTATATGGTTGATCCAGTTCGTTTTCGTTCTGCTCGTGTGCTAAAACAACTTGTAAAGGGATCAGTAAAAAGATACAAAGTAGTCTAGCCAGCATATACTACATTCAAGTGTCCAAATAACATTGAAAACATGTGTATTACAAAATAAGTACAAATTTATGGTTGGCCATAAGAGATAAAATCATGATTATTTTGATGCGATATCAATTTTTTATAGAACATTAAACTTCAAATTAAAAAGTCTTAGAAAATGAAAATATTACTTTTATGTTTAGCACTAGGATTAATTCCGTTTTATTTTATGAATATTGCATTTCACATTAATATTTTTGAGTTGGAAATGCTTTTGCATATTCTTGTGCGATTTTTTGCTGGTTTTCTTATCCTTGGTATCTGGGTTTGGTATTGGCATAAATTAAAAGTTAAATATGCCATCCTTATTATTATCGGTTTATTTCTATCTGATATTTTATTTGACTATTTTCGTAACGTGTATAACTTTAATTTCGAAATGTTGATTTATGATTTTTACACAATGATTTGGGGGAGCATTTCAGGTTTTGTTTTCATTAAATTTGGAAAGAAAAAGAGTCAGTGAATAAATGTATGTTTTTATGTAACTACTCAGCGTATTTATAGTTTCAATATCAGCAACTTATTCCAGAAGACGCCGTAAATACGTCCGTGTAGGCTTGGTTGTGTCATCCATGACACATACACTTATTTCATAAGTCACTGATATTTAATAATTTTAGTTAAATTAAATACGCTGAATAGTTACGTTTTTATAAATGAATTCCAAAGAGTATTTTAAAATCTTGCTGTTATTGTGATTTGGGCATTAATGGGTTCAGTAGGGTGGAAATGAATATCATCAACGCCTTCTGCCGCTTCACCCGGCAGGCGGGAAGTGTAGTAATAGTCAATCGCACTGTCTTTACGATTCAGTATGTTGAAAACTTCTGCCTGAATTGTCCAGGTTTCGTTGAATTTGTAGCCAATTAATGCGGATAAAAGAATAGTACTTTCAGAACGTACGCTGTTATCTTCAATTAATGGGCGAGGGCCAAAAAATCGCAGCCTGGGTCCGCCAAAAAATCCGTGAAAATCATGAACAGTGGCGCCAGCGGCAATAACCGTTTCGATAGATCCAGGAATAAAATTGCCTTCTGGCGCATCACCGCGAAACCGCGCTTTTGAATAACTAAAATCCAGATCAAAAGTCAGCCAATCAGTTGGTGAATAATAGTTGGCAATTTCAATGCCGTAACGTCTGCTTGCCCGTCCGATTTCGGTGGTTCCGGCATCGCCACTGAATACCAGTTCAGAATCTATATCAAGCCACCAAAAAGCCAGAGTACTTTGCAAGCCGGGAATCCAGGTGGTGCGCATCCCGATTTCAGCACCATAAGTCCGTGAAAGTGGTTTTGCCGGTGATACTCTTTCTTTGGTTACCGGGTCAACTTTGGTATTAATACCACGCCCATCGTTACTGTGGTAACCCATACCGCCATTTAAGTAAAGCTCAGTGTCTGCCCAGGGCCCCAAAATAAGGCCAAGCTTGGGGCTGACCAAACCATCGTAGACTTCACCATTATTTTCGGCGATATTGCTGTTGGTTACTTCAAAACGAAAGCCATCAAACCTCACCCCCACATTGGTTCGTAACCAATCTGTCCAACGTGTTTTGTTATCAAAATAAAGGCCGACACTTGTAACCCAGGTATTATCTTCTCTTACCTTTGATAAAGTCCTTCTTTGTTTGGTCAAAAACAAGCCGTTTTTGATATTGTCATTGCGAATTTGCAAACCAATGGTGGTTTCTGATTCGGAATCGCCAATCATATGGTAAAAAGTATGACTGACTTTAGCTCCAACTTGCCAGCGTTCATCAGGTTGAGAGAACTGGTCACCATTAACCGGATCATTTAAAAAATAAGTAAAATTTGAAAACAATGCTAATCGTGAGTAAAGACCATAAATCATTAATTTACTGGAACTGGAAGCAGTTTGCCGGTGCCATTCTCCGGTTATACTATAGCGGCGACTTGAACCTCCATCAGTCGGATCAATACTTTCAAAACGATCAATAATGCCTTTCTTGACTGCGCGTACAGGGATTTGATCGGTTGCATTCCAGTCTGCTTTTGATGCCATGGCGGTAATGCTCCAGCCATAATCGTCATATTCTTTGCTGAAACGTAAAACCCCATTGAATTTTAAATAATCATTGCTAACTTTCCATGGGCCTGCCTTGTAGACAACTTCGCCAGCATAAAGTAAATTGCCGCCACCTATTTCTGTTGATCCGGTTAACAAACCTCGATATTTGTCAAACATTCCTCCGGTAAATTTAATGGTGGTTTCAGGTAGTTGCTTGAAATATTGGACATCGGCCCCGCCAGTGCTTGAGAAATCACCAAGTTCTGCATAATAATTTCCTTTTTTGAAAGCAACCGTTTCTATCAATTCCGGAATTAAAAAATTGGTGTCCATCCAGCCCTGGCCATGAGCGTGGGTGGTCAAATTGATGGGTACGCCATCAATTTCAGTCAGAAAATCAGTGCCATGATCAAGATTAAAGCCGCGTAAATAATACTGATTGGCTTTGCCTTCGCCGCTATGTTGGGAAGCAATCATTCCGGGTACAGTTTCAAGAATTTCGCCTGGACGGCTGATGGGGCGGAATTTTAATTGCTCCTGGCCAATATTTCCTTGGGATGCACTATCGGCAATTCCTATCTGGGCATCAGCTCTTCCGGTAATAACCAAGGCATCCAGTTGTTCCGGGCCATCGATGTCAGGATGGGCATAACTGGGCGCATTTACCATCATTGCTGAGAAAAAAATGATGGAATGGATTTTGTACGAATTAATGCGATAAAAGGAAGGGTTTGTAGGTGTTTTATTCATCATTGCGAACTATTTGGCTTATTATTCTTGATTAGAGATACTCAATAAAAAGAGAGGATATCAGAATGAGGTAATACTGAACTTAGGAGGTAAAAATTGCGGCTGTATTGTCATTTTTTTTATATCCTCTGCAAACTTGTTTCGGATATAGTAATGATTGGTTACAAACAACAAGATGACAAGAATATTACAATTTTGTCATTTTTTAGATGGCGGGAAAATTAATTCAAGCACTGTTCCTTGTGGCTGATTATTACGCGCTAAAACTGTGCCGCCATGCAAGTGCATAATTGATTTGACGATAGCCAGACCAAGACCAGTTCCCTGGGTGTCTCGATGACGGGATTTATCCACTCGGTAGAAACGATCAAAAATATGCGGGATTTGGTCTTGCGGAATACCTATACCATTATCGCCAACAGATATTTTTATTGATTGGTCCGGCATTGTTTCAGCAAGCATCGCTACTTGCCCCCCTTTTGGGGCATATCGGATAGCATTGGATACCAGGTTGGTTAATACTTGGCGCAGCAATCTCTGATCAGCATAGACAACGATTTTATTAGACTTGCAACTAATTTCCAGCTGATGTTCAGCGGCTATGCCTTCATAAAATGACAAAACTTTCTGAAATTCATTTTCAACTGAGAGTGGTTGACAATTAATTTCAGTTTTTGGGTCTTCCGCTCTGGCTAAAAACAATAATTCATCAATCATTCTGGCAATTCGGGAACATTCTTCAATATTCGACTCCAGTATCTGGCAATATTCTTCGGTATTTCTCTCCCTGGATAATGCCACTTCGGTTTCACCCATTAAGTTATTTACTGGTGTCCGTAGTTCATGGGCCAGATCTGCTGAAAAACGTGATAACTGTCCGAAAGATTGATCCAGCCGTGCCAGCATTTGATCAAAACTATCGGCCAGCAAGGCTATTTCGTGTGGCCAGTTTTTTGAGCCGACTCGCTCATTTAATTGTTGGGCATTGATGGTTTGGATGGCATTAGTAATCTGGCGTAAAGGTTGTAAACCTCGGCGGGTTATCCAAAAGCCTGACAGTGCAGATGCTAAAACTCCAAAAGCCAAAACACTTACAAGAGTATGCTGGTATTCCAGCAATAATGTTTCGTCTTGCGCTAATTCCAGCATCCCTTGGAGTAAGATTTTTTCTGGGCGGCCTTGAAAATTTGTCAAAGTCCAAGCGCTGCCTAGCAGATATTGTTGATTATTGGTCGACTTTTTCTTAATGACTGCTATGTTCTCATTTAGATTATTAGCCTCAGGGAATTCAAGTGCTTCGGGCAGGGGTTGCATCATGCCAGATTGCAGTATCAATTTACCTTCAGAATCAAGGATTCGTACAAAAACATGATGTGGAATTCCAGGGTGAATGGCTGAAGAATGCGGCATTTGTGAATGGTGATGCTCTATATCAATTAATTCGTGCAGTTCTTCGCCAAAATTGGAGGAAGTTTTAAAGTAACGCTTCAGGTCTGAAATCTTTGCGATTAGCAGATTTTGGTGTTCCCGCTCAAGATGATCCAGAACTGACCAATACAGAATTCCTGATGCAATGACCAAAACTGCAAACGTTGTAATGGCATAATGAATCGCCAATTTTCCGGCTAGAGACAAACCGGCAGAAGCTTTATTCATTCCACTCAAACACATAACCAACGCCACGGACGGTACGAATCAATTTCACTTCAAAAGGGTCGTCTACCTTGTTGCGTAGGCGTCGGATAGCAACATCAACAACATTGGTATCACTGTCAAAATTCATATCCCAGACCTGCTCGGCAATGACAGTTCGCGATAAAACTTCTCCCTGCCGACGGGCCATTAATGCCAGCAATTGAAGTTCCTTCGGGGTCAGGTCTATACGCTTGCCACTTCTGGTAACACGATGTTTGACGGTGTCAATTTCCAAATCAGCACATTTCAAAATTTGTTGCTCGACTACGGCCCCCCGTCGTAAAAGAGTACGAATTCTAGCCAGTAATTCAGAAAAAGCAAAAGGTTTGACCAGATAATCATCCGCTCCAAGTTCCAGTCCTTTAACTCGATCATCTACTTCATCCCTGGCCGTCAGTAATAACACCCTTGTTTGAATATCTTTGCTGCGTAATGCCGCCAGTACAGACCAGCCATCCAGCAATGGCAGCATAACATCCAAGATTACCAAATCATAGTTGCCAAATTCCAGCGCATTTAGCCCATCAACCCCATTTTTAGCTGCATTAACTGAAAAGCCATTTTCTTTTAATCCCTTGGAGAGAAAAGCAGCCGTTTTTTCCTCATCCTCAATAATTAGAATTCTCATAAAATCAAAGTATATAGCTGAAAGTCTGGTTGTTGGAAAATACTTGTTAACTAGGGTTCAAGCGTGAAACTAGGAATGATGAAAAGTTAACTGGTTTTGTAATTATCAATAATTAAGTTCTGCGATTTTTTCAGGTGAGATGTTGAATGCAGGCCAAATTGAGATTATGGGATAAACAAGAATTTAATATGATCAAGGGCTAAATTGCTTACAGTTACTTTCAATATATAATCAATGTTTAGATTATCAGTTAAGCCATAAAGGGTCAATGAACCATGACCTGATTTTGAACAAGCTAAAGCTGTTAATATTTTGATAAATAAATATTTTTACACTAGACTTTGCAAAATGTTTCTGACACTAGGATAAGGAGTCCACTGATGAGCCTGTTACCTGAAGAACCCGTTAGCATTGCTAAAGTTTTGGATACGAGTTTTATTCTGTTCAAAATCAGCTTTAAAAAGACCGTTGGCTTTGGTTTATTGCTCGGTTTGATTTCTGCCATTATTGGTTTAATGTCTTCATTGCATATTGAAGGACTGATAGAGCAAGGCTCTTATACGGATGGAAGAATTGCAATCTTGATATTGGGATTGGCATTTGTTGGATTTTTATCTGCCTTTTGGCTTTATGGCGCATTGATCTATCGGATAGATGATATTGCGCAAGGCGGAGATGCCAGTTTTGGTGAAGCTTTAGGCGTAGGATTAAAAAAATTCCCTGTTATGTTGTTTGCGGTGGTTTTATATTCAATCGCCGTATTGTTAGGGATAATTGTATTAGTGATTCCGGGGTTGATCTTGTCGCTTTCGCTTTTTTTCTATGCTTATTTTATTGTTTTGGAAGACCAGAGCGCTTATCAATCTCTGAAGTCCAGTCATAAACTGGTATGGAAAGACTGGTGGCGGACAGCAGGTGTTTTTACTGTTCCAGGGGTTATTGCGGTAATCGCTGTCATCGGCTTAGGTGCGGTAGCGGGTTTTCTGGGGGGATTTGATCCCGATAGCGATTTAGATTACTTGCTGGAGGCCGGTTTTAATTTTTTATCCGGCATTTTTTACCAGTTTTTTTACGTTCTGGGCTATGTCCAGTTTCATGACCTTAAATTAAGAAAAACCGGTAGTGATCTCGAAGCCAGAATGGCAGATATGGGTAATTAATCAAGCGGCTAAATGATGGTAATGAGATTTTTAACTTCGGGAAAAATATGGATATGTCTGACATTGTTATTTTATCAAAATGCTTTTGCTCAAAACCAGGATTCTGATTGTCTGTCCAGAGCTTTAGATCAGCAACAGAACCAGGAATTAATGCAGCTTGAATGCCCGGAGTTTTTTCATCGCCTGCTTGAAAAAGACCTAATTGATACGATGGCAAGTGATTTGCCAGAACAATTTAGCCGATCACAATTGCAATATCTTATAGCTTCAATGCAGACAACAGATAACCGGCCTGTTTTGGATCGCACTGGTCTGGACAACTTGTTGGCAGAAATTTATGTTGAACATCAACAAGACGAAACCAACAGCTTGTGGCAGCAGTTTCTGGGGTGGTTAAAGCATTTTAAACCCGAAAACCATGAGGCAGAATTTACCTGGCTGGTACATTTTTTAGATAGCATCACGCCTTCAGAATATACTGCCAGAATAATGATGTATGGCGCTTTTACTTTGATAATTATATTGACTATCGTTTTGGTATTTAAGGAGTTATCCATTGCCGGTATGTTTAGCCGAAAAAAGACCAGAAAAAAAACCAATGGCCAGGTATTCGACAACAAGATTGCAAATATTGAAAAACCTTTATCAATAGAAGAAATCAGACAATTGGAACCACGTAAACAATTGCCGAGCGTGCTTAAAACAGTGATTGTCCATTTGGTTAAACAAGGGGATTTGCCTGAGAATAAAATACTGACTAACCGGGAGCTTAAACAAAAACTGTGTCAACATGAGTCATCCAGCGACAAAATATTTACGTTATTGCTGGATGAGGTAGAGCCAGTTCTTTATGGCGGCGTTCAGCCTTCTGAGCAGATATTAAAACGCAGTTGGCAATATGCAGAGAAAATTCTACATTCACCCTCTGTCTAATTCCATGCATTTTTATTGTTTGAGCTCAGTGAAATGAAAGATAGAGTGCTGACGCTGTTGTTTGCTCTGGCTGCTTTTTTGTTGGCCATGTTTCTGCTAACGCCACCATTATCCTCCGGAGAAAAAATTTCCTTGCCAACCTCTGAAGACAGAGGTTCTGATGGACTGAAAGGCTTATATCAATGGTTGCAGAATAATAAGATTCGAGTCTCAAGTTTGAGGAAACGTTTTACAGACCTGAGCAAAGATCACGAATTAGCAGAAACCGGTAATGTTTTGATTGTTAGTAGTCCCTTTAACCGACAAGTGCTGACCTCAGAATGGCAGGCATTACAGCGTTGGGTTGCGGATGGTAATACCGTGCTGGTACTTGGAGCAGGCTACTATATTCCAGATTGGGCAAACCGTGATGATTGCTTTTGTCAGATAGACGCATTACTGGATAGATTTGGTTGGCATATAGATTCAGATACGGAAACTGTAGATGATGAGCAGGTATCTGAGGCAAATAATAGTTTCAAACAAACCATTGACAATCTGAAACACAACATTGAATCATTAAAACCTGAGCAAACTTTATTTTATCCACTTTCCAGCCATTCCTTACTGACTGGAGTAGATTCAATTTCAGGCAAGATTACCTCGGCACTATTAGAAACCAGGTGGTTTGTTTGGACTGATGAGGACAAGTTGGGATTCCGTTTGCTGTCATTACAAGATCAGTCAGAAACAACCATGTTATGGCAGTTGCAGACTGATGCAGGGCAGGTGATATTAAGTCTGGCGCCGGATCTTTTTAACAATCAAACGCTAAACAAGGCTGACAATGCGGTTTTGTTCTCCAATATTGTTACGCTACATTTAGGAGAAAATGGAACAGTCATTTTTGATGACTATCATTTTGGTTTGTCGGATTTGTATGACCCTGACCAGTTTTTTGCCGACGAACGTTTGCACCAAACATTAGCATTTATTTTTTTACTCTGGTTATTTTATGTGTTTGGATATAGCCAACGATTAGCGCCAGTACGTGCAAAAAAAACCAGACCCTCAGCGGTCGATTATGTGAATGCTATGGCTGGGTTTTTTGCCAATCGACTGGATAAAAAAACCATAGCCCGCGAATTAACCAGATGGCTGTTTAAGGATGTTCGCCGGCATTGGCACTTTTCCAGTGACCAGGAAGTATGGCGCTGGTTGCAGCAACATCCAAAACTCGATCGATCATTACTGGCATTGTTACAAAAAGCAGAACAAAACCAGCCGGTATCATTATCAACACTATCACAAAACATCATTACAATCAGGAAGCAAATTTTCTTATGAATAATGCAGCACAACTGGAACAAATATTACATGATCGACTGGGTAAGGTTCTTTTCGGGATGGAAGAAATTCTGCATGGTTTGAGTATCGCACTGATTGCCCAGGGCCATGTACTACTGGAAGGAGCGCCGGGGCTTGGAAAAACCTTGTTGTCAAAATCACTGGCGCAATTATTGGGTGGTGAATTTGGCAGGATACAGGGAACGGCAGACCTGATGCCATCAGATATGACAGGCATTCATGTGTATAACAATGAAAAAAGACAGTTTGAATTATTACCCGGACCGCTGTTCAACAAAGTGGTTTTGATGGACGAGATCAACCGTACTGGTCCAAAAACCCAGTCAGCGCTGCTACAAGCGATGGAGGAGAACAGAATTACTCTGGACAGAAAAACCTATCAATTACCCGATGGTTTTTTTGTGATAGCCTCACAAAATCCGTTAGACTTTGAAGGAGTATATCCTTTATTGGAGTCACAGCTAGATCGGTTCCTGATGCGGCTGGAGATGAATTATCCGTTGTTGGAAACTGAAATGGCGGTGTTAAAAAAATATGATCGTCCTGGTGGCGGCCATGCCCAGGAAATAACAGACTTACAGCCACTAGCTGATAATTTGATAAGCTTATCGCAACAGGACGCAGCTAAAGTTTATGTTGCGGATTCCTTGTATCATTATGTTGCAACCATTGCAAAAATCAGTCGTGAACATCCCCGGTTGGCACTGGGCTTGTCTCCTCGCGGTGCGCTGGCAGTCATGCGTTGCTCTCGAGTAGAGGCAGCTATTCAACAGCGCGACTATGTAACGCCAGACGATATTAAACGCGTTGCACCTTTCGTTGTGGGGCATCGCTTGTTGTTGACTTCGGAAGCTATGCTGGAAGGTATCGGATCATTGCAAATCTACCAGGATATAGAATCCCAGGTTGCAGTCCCGCGTGATCTGGAAATAGCCTGATATGTCATTATCCAGTCGGGCTTTGGCTTTGGTGAGCCTGATAATTTTACTGGCGATCACAGGTATTTGGGTTGGAGAACCCCTGCAAGGTCTGTGGCGATGGCCAGCCGTCATATTATTACTGTTCATTGTTTGGGAACGGGTGCAAACTGACAAACTGTTTTCAATAAATAGAGAAATAGCGCCCCGGTTGTTTCTTGGTGTACCTGCTCGTTATCAGCAAACCATCATCAATCACAGCCGCTATCCGTTGCTGCTAGACAGTCAATCTGATTATTCAGATTCATTGCAGGCAGATCCAAAGATACTGCGCTGGAAAATTCCGGCTGGAGAATCCAGGGAAAAATTATTAAAGGTTGTTCCGGTCGCTTTAGGAGAAGCGGCATTGGGAAAAACCTATGTTCGTGTTTTAGGCCGATTCGGGTTGGTCTGGTGGCGACATGACATTGATAAATCGGTAAAATTTCAAATTGAACCGGCAATGTTAAAACACAATCTCACCATCACTGGAAATACAAAATCAGGGGGGAGAAATACCCGCCTCAGGGCAGGTTCAGGTTTTGAATTGCTCAATTTGAGAGATTATCAACATGGCGATCCGTTGCATAGTATTGACTGGAAGGCTAGCGCCAGAAGACAAAATACTGTGGTTCGGGTGTTCAGCAAACAGCAACGACTGGAAATTGCAATTTTGCTTGATTGTGGAAGAGCCAGCTTAATTCAATGTGGTTTAATGAGCCGTCTCCATCATTATATCAATATCGCCTCTCGCCTGACTGAATTTGCCATAAGCAATGAAGACCAGGTCGCATGTATTGCCTATGCTGATAAAACTATTGCCCACATGCCTATGTCGGGCGGTATTTCTGCAATTCAAAACACTCGACAACTATTAACGGGCTTGAACACTGAAGTCGAAGAATCAAATCCGTTAGAGATCGCGCTGGAATTAAAATACTTCCTTAAACATCGTAGTCTGGTTGTTTATCTGACAGAAATGGAACAGGCAGAAGCAGCCACTCAATTAATGCAAGCCGTTCAATTATTACGCGGTAAACATCATATTGTCGTTGCGTCAATTGACGACCCCGATATCAATAATTTAACTCAGCAAATCGACCAGACCTGGCTATCTCCGTATCAAAATTTTGCAGCGCTGGAGTATTACCGGGGTCGGGCATTAACCCGTAACAAACTTAGACAATCCGGCGTTGATGTGCTGACTGCATGTCCCGAAAACCTGGATGCAGAAGTATTGAATTTTTATCAAAAAATTCGAGAAAGCCGAAAAGCCATGTAGGTCGGGTTAGCGCCAGCGTAACCCGACATTGGTTGTGCGAAATTTTATTGTCGGGTTACGCTGCAGCTAACCCGACCTACCTGATTAAAAACATATTGCAAAGCAGAAATTTAGAATGGTTGGTCTATGATTTTAAATATCTCATTTCGATATTTAGTAAAACCAAATCATGCGTGAATTAACATGGAGAAAAGCGATAGATCAAGTGCTCAGATCATCTACAACCCCACTTCATTACAACGAAATTACAGAACGTATCATTTCAGAAGGTTTACGCAAAAATCTTGGTGCCACCCCAGCAGCAACGGTTAATGCACAGATTTCTGCTTCCATCAAACACGATGGTGATTCATCACCTTATATTCGAGTGTCAAAAGGCACATTTACCATGCGTGTGCCCACGCAACTGGTATATCAAAATCAGTACCAAAACTCACGCCAGATGTAACCGAGTCAGAGGAATTGGAAGAGCAGTATGAAATTATTACTTCATTTGGCATGTTTTGGCGAAAAGAAGCTATAGAGTGGAATACAAGTCCCAAGCTACTTGGAATGCAGCAGATTGGCGCTACACCCGTAGATTTTTACAAGCAGTTAGGGATTTATCTTCTTTACGATGGCCGTGAAGTTATTTATGTTGGTCGAACAAATGATAGGCCGCTGGGCAGAATGTTGTATGAGCATACAATAGATCGCATGTCAGCGCGATGGGATAGATTTTCTTGGTTCGGTTTGTTACCCGTTTCTAAGACAGGAGATATTGGTGCATTACCCGATTCATTCAAGGCGGCAAAATTAATTCCAGCATTGGAAGCGGTCTTAATCGAAGCTCTTGAGCCACGATAAAATAGGAAGCGTGGAGATGACCTGGCGGCAGTAGAATATCTTCAAAAAGTTGATCCAGAAATCGAAAAAAAGAAAATAAAAGCCACGTTGGACGCAGCGCTCAACAAGCTGTAAAAGCAGCAAAACAAAGTAGATCGGGTTAGCGGCAGCGTAACCCGACATTGATGCTTATGCAATATCGACGATTAAAGATAGAAGGCAGTAGCTATTTTTTTACTTTGGTTACCGATAAAAGAAAAAAATTGTTTGCTGATGATGAAAATGTGGCGTTATTACGACAGGCTTTTCGTCATGTAATGAAAAAACGGGTTTTTGTTATTGAAGCCATTGTGATATTGCCTGATCATATACATTGTATTTGGACGCTTCCCGCTGGAGATGCTGATTTTTCAACACGCTGGCGGTTGATAAAAACGTGGTTTACCAAGCATTGTGATGAGCAATATAAAAGTGCTCCGAATAAGGCAAGAATCAAAAAACAACAACAAGCGGTTTGGCAGCACCGTTATTGGGAGCATTGCATCAAAGATGAGGTCGATTTTGAGCATCATGTGAATTATATTCATTACAACCCAGTTAAACATGGCTATGTTGAAAGAGCAGTGGATTGGCAATATTCGAGTATTCACAAATACATCAAACGCGGGATTGTTTCTGATAGCTGGGGGGCTGGTAATGTTTCTATTCCAGATGGAATAGGGTGTGAATGATTTATTTGTCGGGTTACGCTGTCGCTAACCCGACCTACCTGATTAAATATTAAAACCGGCTCTTGGGTCACAATTCGGCATAAATTGTGACCGCCACGGCAGAAAATCGCCTCTTTTTGTCTATCTTTTAGAGCAACAGTTCTAAAAAATCAGACAAACAAATGACGGATACAGTTGTACTCGATGCAATTTACCAGCGCACTCTGGAAAGGGTAAAAAATCTGGGTGAGGTTTTTACGCCGCCTTCCAGCGTAGAAGAAATGCTCACGCTTTTAAGCGCTGGCAGAAAAGATTTCTGGGGCGATATTAACCATGTGTTTTTTGAGCCAAATTGTGGACATGGAAATTTTGTCATCGCAATTTACCAAAAACGGCTGCAAGCGCTATGCAAAAAAGCCCCGTCACAAAATCCGACACAAGCGGCACTGTTTGCTATTGCCAATGCGATCAACACTTTGTGGGCGATAGATATTGATGCTGAAAATGTCAATCAATGCCGCAATCGGGTATTTCAGGAAACAATGGTTTTCCTGCAACAAAAAACCGGTATTCCAAAACAGCATTCCGTTGTAAAACAACATAAATATTTTTTCGCCCATTTATTATGCGCGATTAATTGGCATATTCAGGAAAATGAAACCCTGTCATGTTTGAGCGACAGTAAAGCGGCGAAAACCAATGCCGAAAAAACCCGTTCTGGCAGACAATGGTTTGCTAGACATGGGCATCATCCGCTGAATTTCAATTTAAGCTGGGCCGAACATTATCAACGATGCAGGCAAGATAATCTTACCGATCTTACCTTCCAAAGAGCGCAACGGTTTTTGATTGATTTATTGGCAGGCCAGTTTCAGACTAGCACAGAATTCCAATTCGCTAACATCCTTGCAAGTCAACAGCTTGTCAACCAAAAATCGGCAATAAAAACCAAAACGCAAGGTGCAGGATAAAGCCATGAACAGCCAGCCTGCTTACAACACCCATACCCATGTGGTCGATATTCTCGGGAATGTTAAAGGCCGCGATCAGCCAATCATGCTGATGACAAAAGCGATTGAGCTGGTGACCACACTGGATGCCGAAGTTTTTCTTGATGATGACGTGGTATTTTTCGACCCGTTTTGTAAAGCCGGTGAAATACTGCTGGCTTGCGCCTTTTCAAGTTGCCGAGCCAAGTTTGAATTAGTTCCAGAACTATTCACCGAGGAAGCGTTTAAAAAACAGGTTAAAAAAGAGCTGTACCACTCCAACCGCTATTTTGCCCTCGCCCCTGACGAAAGACATCACCGCCTGAGCCTGCGTACCTTTCTGGGCAACGAAAATTCACACAAAGAGCATTTTAACCACATCATCCGCAACGGCAATTATGTGTCGGAAATTGACGGCAAGCTGAATCGAGACAAATTTGAACAGGAGTTTTTACCCATGCTGGAGCATATAAAAAGCACATCTGGGAAAAACAAAATTATTGCGGTGGGTAATCCGCCTTATCAGGAGTCGGATGGTGGTTTTGGTAAAAGCGCCAAATCTATTTATGATTTGTTTACCGAGCAATTAGTTGAGAATCAGGATATATCTGAATTTGTACTTGTCATCCCTGCCAGATGGTTTAGTTGTGGCAAAGGACTTGATGGTTTTCGTGAACGAATGATGTCATCCGCAAAGATAAAAAATCTCAAGTATTTTCAGAATGCAAGTCATGTATTCCCTACCGTGGATATAAATGGAGGAATTTGTTTTCTACATTATGATAAAGACCATGAAGAAAACGAAGATTTTATCGAAAAAGAAAAGGACAAGGAAAGGCAGTCAAGAAAAAAATGGTATGCCACGCAAATTAAACGTCTGGCTATCTGTATGGCTGATTTTATCTATATGACTTATGAACGGGAATATAATATCGATGATGTCATCCAAACCAAAAACCCGCATTTCTTTGAAGTCATGACAGGGATTTCGCAACACGATTTTTCCGAACTTTGCGACAAAGGCTTTATCAACCGCTTTGTTTTGAACCGGATTGTGCGGGAGTTTCGGGACCAGGAAACCGGCTCATTACAGCCAGAGGATTATATCCTCAAGAATCTGTTTGATGTTGCTTAACGGTAGGTCGGGTTAGCGACAGCGTAACCCGACATTGATGCTAAGTTGAAAGAGCGGTAGATTGGCAATATTCGAGTATTCACAAATACATCAAACGCGGGATTGTTTCTGATGGCTGGGGGCTGGTAATGTTTGTATTCCTGAGGGGGTTGGGTCAGGGCAAACGCATTAAAATATATTAATTAAAAGTAAGTTATGAGATATTTCTAATTTTAAATATAAGGAATGCCTCATGAGTGAAAGTATAATTG
>Ga0256839_1000924_pt1 | contig 37154 bp, 32 predicted proteins | sample 354166metaG_FD_185968 | JGI IMG/M metagenome (GOLD analysis project Ga0256839, IMG submission 185968) | Hydrothermal vent microbial communities from Mid Atlantic Ridge, Atlantic Ocean - 354-166 | ecosystem: Environmental > Aquatic > Marine > Hydrothermal vents | place: Atlantic Ocean: Mid...
GCCGGAACACAGCCTCGAAGTCCACCTGCCTTTTCTCCAGGAAGTCCTGGAGGATTTCAAGGTCGTGCCCATCGTGGTCGGGGACGCTTCCGCGGAGGAGGTCGCCCAGGTGTTGGAAAGGCTCTGGGACGGCCCGGAGACCTTGATCGTGGTCAGCTCGGATCTCAGCCATTACCACGACTACGCGACGGCCAGACGGCTCGATAGCGCCACTTCCCGGGCCATCGAGTCCCTCGACCCCACCGCCCTGACCGATGAATCCGCCTGCGGGCGCATTCCGGTGGCGGGACTTTTGTTGGCGGCCCGCAAACACGGCCTGCGGGCCCAAACCATCGATCTGCGCAACTCCGGCGATACCGCCGGCCCCAAGGATCAAGTCGTCGGATACGGTGCCTATGTCTTCTACTGATTTGTCCCTGACACCCGAGGAGCGTCGCCGTCTGATCGAGTTGGCGCGGGAGGCGATTCGTCATGGCGTGCGCCACGGTTCGCCGCCGCCGGTGGATCTGGCGTCACTGCCCGCGGCGCTGCGCCAGCCCCGCGCCACTTTCGTCACCCTGGAAAAGGACGGCCAGTTGCGCGGCTGTATCGGCTCCCTGGAGCCCCGCCGCCCCCTGGCCGAAGACGTAGTCAACAACGCCTTCGCCGCCGCCTTCGGCGACCCCCGCTTCCCCCCCGTGCGCGAGGAGGAGGCGGATCGGTTGAAGATCCACATCGCCATTCTCAGCCCCCTGGAAGCGATTCGGGCCGGTTCCGAAGCCGAACTGCTGGAAAAAATCCGCCCCGGGGTGGATGGACTGGTGATCGAAGAGGGTGCGCTCCGCGGCACCTTTCTTCCGGCGGTCTGGCGTTCCATTCCGGACAAAAAGGAATTTCTGCGCCATTTGAAGGTGAAGGCGGGACTGCCGCCGGACTACTGGTCGGACACGATCAAAATCTATCGCTACACCACCCAGGTGATCGAAGAATAGTTGCGCAAAACCCATCACACCGCTTTGGTGGTCGTCCCCCCAAGGCGGATCTGGCCGCCGATCCAGGCGCTGCGGGAGCGCTACGACCGCCAGGTGCGGCGCTGGATGCCGCACATCAACGTCCTTTATCCCTTCGTGGCCCCCGAGGATTTTCCCCGGGCAATGCCGCTGATCCGGGGCGTGACCGCCGCCTTCCCGCCTTTCCGGCTGCAACTGGCCCGCTTCGCCTGGTTCCGGCATTCCCCCGGCCATTACACCCTCTGGCTGGCACCGGAACCGGACGCCCCTCTCAGGGCGCTCCACCGGGCTCTGGTGCAGGTCTTCCCCCAGTGCGACGACCTGGACCGTTTTCCCCAGGGTTACACCCCCCATCTCAGCGTCGGCCAGTTCCGGGGAGATCCGAACGCCCTGCAGCGCTTCGTGAACCGGTTGCAGCGCCGCTGGCAACCGCTGCGGTTCGAGGTGGACAGCCTGGCGCTGATCCGGCGCGGCGATCCGCCCCGGGACGTGTTCCGGGAAGTGTGCCGCTTCAGCCTGGGGCGGACAGTAGCGCCTTGAAACGGCGGGCGTCCCGGGCCATGGCCACGTTGTTGAACATCACCATCACCGCCCCCTCACCCGGCAGCTTCCGCTTCAGGGCCGCCAGGTCGGCCTCGCTGTAACGGTAGTGGTAATGGTAAGCCGGCCGGCCGTGGAGACGGAAATAATGCCAATCCCGGCTCAGGGGCGAGGCCAGGAAGGGATCGACGCCGTGGATCAGCCCCAGCTCGTCCAGGAGCGGCGCCAGAATCGTCACCGTCCAGTCATCCCCGCGGGGCTCGAAGACGATCTTCCAGTCGCCGCGCGGCACGGCGGTGAAGAAGCGGCGCATCCGCTCGAGGTTTTCCGCAGTGGGCCGGAAGCCGGCCGGCGTCTGGCACACCACGGCCACCGCCCGCAGCAAGTCCGCCAGGTGAGCGGTGACGTCCCAGGCCCACCGGGTCAGGTCATTGAGGCGGAAACCGCCGCAAAGCGCTTTCTCGGCGTCATCCAGCGGCCTTTTCAGACGGCGATAGGTGGGACTGGACGGCGGATGGGTGATCAGTTGCCAGGCTTTGAGACTGAAGGCGAAATCTTCCGGGGCCTCCTTCCGCCAACGGCGCACCGTTTCCGGTCCGGAGGGCTGATAGAAGGTCTGCTGTACCTCGACGGCGTCGAGATCCCGATAAATCCGCCGGCGTGCTTCCGGAAATCCGCAGGTACCGACCCGGATCCGTCCCGTCCCCTCAGGCACGGCCGTAAAGGTGGCTCCAGTGGCGCAGCCGGTCGCCATGTTGGGGATGGAGCTGGTCCCAGGCGAAACGCCAGCGCCAGTTGCCTTCCGTCGTCCCCGGCGTGTTCATGCGGTGTCCCCGGCCCAGACCCAGCACGTCCTGCATCGGTACGATGGCGACCGTCGCCACCGAAGCGAACGCCGTCCGCATCAGGGCCCACGGCATCGCCTCCTGGGGTTGCCCCAGATAGTCGTAGACGTGCCCCTGCTGTTCCGGGCTCAGGGATTCGAACCAGCCCAGGGTGGTGTCGTTGTCGTGGGTGCCGGTGTAGACCACGTTGTCGGCGGCATGATTGTGGGGCAGGTACGGATTGGCGGGACCGCCGTCGAAGGCGAACTGCAGCACCAGCATGCCGGGGATGGCGAATTTCTTCCGCAACGCCTCCACCTCCGGCGTGATGATGCCGAGATTTTCCGCCACCAGCGGCAGGGAACCGAAACGCTCGAAGATGGCTTCCAGCAGCGCTTCTCCCGGCACCGGCACCCAGCGCCCCGCCGCCGCGGTTTCCGCTTCGGCCGGAATCTCCCAGCAGGCATCGAAACCGCGGAAATGGTCGATGCGGATCCAGTCGAACAGTTCCAGCTGAGTGTGCATGCGTTCGATCCACCAGGAAAAACCGTCGCGCTGAATCGCCTCCCAGGCGTAATGGGGATTGCCCCAGCGCTGCCCGGTGGCGGAAAAATAATCCGGCGGCACACCGGCCACCACCTTGGGATGACCGGTGGCATCGAGAAGAAAATAACGGCGTTTCGACCAGACGTCGGCACTGTCGGCGGCGACGAAGATCGGCATGTCACCGAAAAGCAGCACGCCATGGTGATGGGCGTGGCGACGCAGTTCCTTCCATTGCCGGAAGAACACGAACTGCTCGAAGCGCACCTGCTCGATCTCCCGGGCCAGTTCCTGCCGGACCCGCTCGATGGCTTCCGGGTCCCGGTCCCGCAACGGCGGCGGCCAGTCCCACCAGGCCAGATTCCGGAAGCGCTGCTTCAGGGCCAGAAACAGGGCGAAATCCTCCAGCCAGTAATGGTGGAAACGGACGAAACGACGATAATCGTCCCCCAGGCCGCGATCGTCCGCCTGGAACGCCTGGAACGCTTCGCCCAGCGCGGCCAGGCGTCCCGCCCGCGTGGCCTTGGCCTCACCGGGTCGCCCGGGAGGCAGCAGGTTGCGCTGCGCCAGCCACTCCAGGCTGATCAGCACCGGATTGCCAGCGTGAGCGGAGAGACACTGATACGGCGAGCCGTCCTCATGGGTCGGCCCCACGGGCAGGGTCTGCCAGACCGACAGACCGCATCCGGCGAGAAACTCCACGAAGCGAAAGGCGTGTTCCCCCAGATCACCGGTTTCGCCTTCCCCGGGCAGGGAGGTGATATGCAGAAGAATTCCCCCGCGGCGCCGCTCCAGGACGCTGTTTTCCACCATCAGCGGACGAAGTGGATCTTCTGCCCCAGCATGCCCGGTGTGACGGTGACGATACCGCCGGGGCTGACGTCGAAGCGTTCCTTGTCCGCTTCCAGGTCGTAGCCGATCTCCATCCCCTCGGGGATCCGGCAACCGCGGTCGATGATCGCCCGCCGCACCTTGGCGTGACGGCCGATGTTGACCTGGGGCAGGACCACCGAATGCTCCACCAACGCCCAGGAATTGACCCGCACGTTGGGGGACAGGATGGAATGGCGCACCGTGGCGCCGGAGATGATGCAACCACCGCAGACCATGGAATCGAACGCCTGGCCGACGCGGTCGTGCTCCCGGTCCTCGAACACGAACTTGGCCGGCGGCACTTGCTCCTGATAGGTCCAGATGGGCCAGTCCCGATCGTACAGATTCAGCTCCGGGTTGACGCCGATCAGCTCCATGTTGGCGGCCCAGTAGGCGTCGATGGTTCCCACGTCGCGCCAGTAACTCTGCACGCCGGTCTCCACGTCGAGGAAGGGATAGGCGAAGGCACGGTAACGCTTGATCACCCGGGGAATGATGTCCTTGCCGAAATCGTGGCTGGAATCGGGATCGTCGGCGTCCCGGATCAACTGTTCGTAGAGGAACTTGGCGTTGAAAATGTAGATCCCCATGGAAGCCAGCGCCATGTCGGCCCGACCCGGAATGCAGGGAGGATACTCCGGCTTCTCGATGAAATCGACGACCCGGCTGGACTCGTCCACCTGCATCACCCCGAAGGCGCTGGCGTCCTTGATCGGCACCTCGATGCAGGCGATGGTCAGATCGGCCCGGTTTTCCACGTGGTAGGCCAACATGGCGCCGTAGTCCATCTTGTAAACGTGATCCCCGGCCAGGATCAACACGTATTCCGGACCGTAGTTCCGCAGGATGTCGAGGTTCTGGTACACCGCGTCGGCGGTGCCCTTGTACCAGGACTCGTGGAGGCGCTGCTGGGCCGGCAGCAGGTCGATGAATTCTCCCAGTTCGCCGCGCAGAAAGCCCCAGCCCTTCTGAATGTGGCGGATCAGCGAGTCCGCCTTGTACTGGGTCAGCACGGCGATGCGGCGAATCCCGGAGTTGAGGCAGTTGGAGAGGGTGAAGTCGATGATGCGGTATTTGCCGCCGAAATGGACGGCCGGCTTGGCACGCCACTCGGTCAACTTGCGCAATCGGGTCCCCCGCCCGCCGGCGAGGATCAGGGCGACGGTCTGGCGGGTGAGACGACTGACGAAGCGGTTTGCTGACATGGAAGATCTCCCTGGCCTGGCGGAATTTGATACTATTTACGGCAAAAAACGGTATCCATTATCAGAGAACTTTCAAAGTGAACTCAAGTTTTTCAGCGACCGCCGCCATCACGCCGGATCTGGAACGTATCATAGAGGCGCGCCACCACGACCCCTTCTCGGTCCTGGGGCGACATCACGAGCACGGCGAAGACATCGTCCGCGTGTTTCTCCCGGGGGCGGTGATGGCGCGGATCGAGGACGGACCGGAATTGCAGCGACTCGGGGACACCGACGTGTTCCAGGCCTCGGTCCAGGACTGGGACATTCCCCTTCACTATTCGGTCGTCTGGACCGATGCCGAGGGTACCGAGCATCGCCACGTCGATCCCTACACCTTCATGCCCCAGATCCCCGACTTCGATCTGTACCTGTTCGGCACCGGGAAACACTGGCACATCTACCGCATCCTCGGGGCCCGGCTGCACACCGTGGACGGCATCGAGGGCACCCTGTTCGCGGTGTGGGCCCCCAACGCCGAGCGGGTCAGCGTGGTCGGCGACTTCAACCAGTGGGACGGCCGCCGTCATCCCATGCGCTGCCGTTACGACGCCGGTGTCTGGGAACTGTTCATCCCGGGACTGGGGGAAGGCACGCTGTACAAGTTCGAGATCCGCAACCGCAGAAGCGGCCACGTCTTCCTCAAGACCGACCCCTACGGGCGTTTCTTCGAGCTACGTCCCAAGACCGCCGCCATCGTGGTGCGCGACGGCACCTACGAATGGCGCGACCAGGACTGGCTGCGCCGGCGCCAGCAATGGGACTGGCAGCATACGCCCATGTCGGTGTACGAGGTGCACCTGGGCTCCTGGCGCCGGGCCGAGGACGGCGGTTTCCTCGACTACCGGGAACTGGCCAGACAGTTGGTCGCCTACGTCAAGGAACAGGGTTTCACCCATATCGAGCTGCTCCCCGTCACCGAACATCCCCTCGACGCCTCGTGGGGCTATCAGACCACCGGTTACTACGCCCCCACCAGCCGTTTCGGCAAACCGGACGATTTCCGCTGGTTCGTGGACCACTGCCATCAGAACGGCATAGGCGTGATCCTCGACTGGGTGCCGGCGCACTTTCCCAAGGACGCCTGGGCCCTGGCCTGGTTCGACGGCGAACCGCTCTACGAACACGCCGATCCCCGTCGGGGGGAGCACCGCGACTGGGGGACCCTGATCTACGACTACGGCCGCAACGAGGTGCGCAACTTCCTGCTCGGCAGCGCCATGTTCTGGCTGGAGGAATTCCACATCGACGGCCTTCGGGTGGACGCGGTCGCCTCCATGCTGTATCTGGATTATTCCCGGGAACCGGGCGACTGGGTTCCCAACAAGTACGGCGGCAACGAAAACCTGGAAGCCATCGACTTCCTGCGGGAACTGAACAGCGTCACCCAGGAGCAGCATCCCGGCGCCGTCGTCATCGCCGAGGAATCCACCGCCTGGCCCCAAGTCACCCGCCCCCCCTGGGTCGGCGGTCTGGGATTTTCCATGAAATGGAACATGGGCTGGATGCACGACACCCTGGCCTACTTCCGTCAGGACCCCATCTACCGCAAGTACCACCACGACCAGCTCACCTTCGGCCTGCTGTACGCCTTCACCGAAAATTTCGTCCTGCCCTTCTCCCACGACGAGGTGGTGCACGGCAAGGGTTCCATGATCGGCAAGATGCCCGGGGACGAATGGCAGCGCTTCGCCAACCTGCGCCTGCTCTACACCTACATGCTCACCTACCCCGGGAAGAAGCTGCTGTTCATGGGGAACGAATTCGCCCAGCCGGCCGAGTGGAACTTCGACATCGAACTGGAGTGGCACCTGCTCCAGTATCCCCTCCACAAAGGGGTGCAGACCCTGCTGGCCGACCTCAACCGACTCTACCGCCACCACCCGGCGCTGCACCGCTACGATTTCGATTCCCGGGGATTCGAGTGGATCGACTGCCACGACTCGGCCCAGTCCACCCTGAGTTATCTGCGCAAGAGCGACGAGGACTTCCTCCTGGTCGCCCTCAACTTCACCCCCGTTCCCCGGCACGATTACCGCCTCGGGGTTCCCGAACCCGGCGTCTATCAGGAGATCTTCAACTCCGATTCCCTCTACTACGGCGGCAGCAACGTGGGCAACGGCTGGATCGAGGCGGAAGCCATTCCCTGGATGGGGCGTCCCTATTCCATCAGCGTCACCCTGCCGCCGCTGGCGGGAATCGTGTTGTGTCGTCAAGCGGAAAAATAGTCCTGTGAAGATTCTCTTCGTCGCCAGCGAGCTCTACCCTCTCGTCAAGACCGGCGGGCTGGCCGACGTGGCCGGCAGTCTCCCCAAGGCGCTCCGGGAGCTGGACAAGGACGTCCGGGTGCTGCTGCCGGCTTACCAGGATGTCAAGGCTCAACTGCCCCGGGCCCGGACGGTGGCCGAACTGGAAGTGCTGGGCCAACCGGTTCGGCTCCTGGCGGACCACGTGCCCGGCACCGCCATCCCCCTGTGGCTGCTGGACGCCCCCCACTGGTTCGACCGTCCCGGCAATCCCTATCTGGCCCCCGACGGGAACCCCTGGCCCGACAACGACGAACGCTTCGCCGCCCTGTGCTGGGCCGGTCTGCAGATCGCCCTCGACCGGGCCGGCCTCGGCTGGCGTCCCGACGTCGTCCACGGCAACGACTGGCAGACCGGCCTGATTCCGGCGCTGCTGTCGCTGGAACCCCAGCGTCCCGCCACGGTTTTCACCATCCACAACCTGGCCTACCAGGGTATCTTCCCCGCAGCCAGCCTGGAGAAACTCCGGATTCCCAAGGCGCTCTGGCACCCGGAAGGTCTGGAATTTCATCATCAGATCTCCTTCATCAAGGGGGGAATCGTCTATGCCGACCGCATCAACACGGTCAGTCCCACCTACGCCCGGGAAATTCAGACCCCCCGGTTCGGCTGCGGTCTCGAAGGCGTCCTGAAAATGCGCAGCGAGCGGCTGAGCGGCATTCTCAACGGCATCGACATCGACAAATGGAATCCCGCCACCGACCCCTGGCTGCCCCAGCCTTACGACCGGGATTCCCTGGACGACAAGGGGGTCAACAAACGCGCCCTGCAGGCGCGCTTCGGACTACCCCAGGAACCCATCATCCCGCTGATCGCCTTCATCGGCCGTCTGGTGTCTCAAAAGGGTGTGGACCTGATCCTGAAAGCCCTACCCGGACTGCTGGAACTGCCGTTGCAGTTCGTTTTCCTGGGATCCGGCGACAGCGACTACGAACACGGCCTGCTGTACTGGTCCCGGCGTCATCCGGACAAAGTGGCGGTGCACATCGGCTACGACGAGACCCTATCCCACCAGATCGAAGCCGGGGCTGACCTGTTCCTGATGCCGTCGCGTTTCGAGCCCTGCGGCCTGAACCAGATGTACAGTCAACGGTACGGCACGATTCCGGTCGTTCACCGCACCGGGGGGCTGGCCGACACGGTGGAGGACGCCCTCCCCGACCGTCTGCCCCGGGCGACCGGACTCGGTTTCGACCAGACCGAAACCGGCGCGTTGCAGGAAGCGGTCAAACGGGGCTGGCTGTTGTACAGCCAGCCGGACCTCTGGCGCACCCTGCAACGCAACGGCATGGACAAGGATTTCTCCTGGCGCCGCAGCGCCGAGGAGTATTGTCGGCTCTACCGTAAGGCCATCGCCGACCGACGACACGCTTGAGTTTTCGGATTCATGACATCTGCCGCCTGGCTGGCACTCGCCACCGCCTGTGTTTGCATCGTCCTGCTCGCCTGGGGACGTTGGGCGGCGGAACTGATCCTCCTCGGCGGCACCGCTTTCTTGCTCCTGACCGGGGTGATCGATACCGCCCAGGCCCTGACCGGCTTCAGCCACCCCGGCACGATCACCGTCGCTCTGATGTATGTCCTGGTGGCCGGGATCCGAGAAACCGGGGGCGTCGAGGCCATCGTCCGTCACTTGCTCGGGCGGCCGGCCACGCTGAGCACCGCCACTTTGCGCGTGGTGACGCCGGTCTTCTTTCTCAGCGCCTTCCTCAACAACACACCGGTGGTCGCCACCTTCATTCCGGCGGTTGTGAGCTGGTCTCGGCGTCTCAGGCTGCCGGTTTCCAAGCTGCTCCTGCCACTGAGCTATGCCGCTATGCTGGGAGGCACCTGCACCCTGATCGGCACCAGCACCAATCTGGTGGTGAACGGCCTGTTGGCGGACCGGCATCCCCACCTGGCTCTGGGGCTGTTCGACCTGGCCTGGATCGGCCTGCCGCTGGGGATCGCCGGTATCGGCTACATGCTCATCGCCGGTCGCTGGCTGCTGCCTGAACAGGATCCGGCCAACCTGTTCGCCAATCCCAAGGAATACACCATCGAAATGGAAGTCGATCCGGAAGGGCCTCTGGTGGGGAAAAGCATCGAGGCGGCGGGGTTGCGGCACCTGGGCGACGTGTATCTGGTGGAAATCGAACGCGACGGCGAATTGCTGGCCGCGGTGGGACCGGAGGAAAAGCTCCACGGCGGCGACCGCCTCGTCTTCGTGGGAAGCACCGACGCCGCCCTCGACCTCCAACAGATTCGGGGACTACACCCTTCCACCCACAGCGCCTTCAGTCTGATCAAGCATCCGGACCGCTGCATCGTCGAGGTGGTGGTCTCCCCGGAATGCGCTCTGGTGGGACAGACGATCCGTGACAGCCGCTTCCGCACCCAGTACGGGGCGGCGGTACTGGCCGTGTGCCGGGGTGGCAGACGGGTGAAGGGCAATCTGGGGCAGATCCGGCTACAACCGGCCGACACCCTGTTGCTGGAAACCCGGCCCCGCTTCGTGGACCAGTACCGCCACAACCGCGATTTCCTCCTGGTCAGCGAGGTGGACGGACCGGCGCGCCCCCATCACGAAAAAGCCTGGCTGGCCTGGTCCATCCTGGCGGGCGTGGTGCTGCTGACCGCCGGCGGCATTCTCGAAATCCTGCCGGCAGTCCTGGCCGGCGCCGCCGCCATGCTGCTCACCGGCTGCTGCACCTTCCACAAGGCCAAACGCAACGTGGACGGCCCGGTCCTGCTCACCATCGCCGCTTCCTTCGCCCTGGGACAGGCATTGGAAAGTTCGGGCGCCGGCGAGATCCTGGCCCAGGGACTGCTGGCCGTCGCCGACCAACCCGGCCTGCTGCTCAGCCTCACCTACATGCTCGTGACCGGCCTGACCGCCCTGGTCACCAACAACGCGGCCGCCATCCTGGTCTTTCCGGTCCTGATGGCCGCCGTCGAAGGCTCCCATCTGAACCCGCTGCCTTTCGTGGTCACCCTGATGGTGGCCGCATCCAGCAGTTTCGCCACCCCGATCGGCTATCAGACCAATCTGATGGTCTACGGGCCGGGAGGCTACCGCTTCCGGGATTACCTTCTCTTCGGCGGCGGCCTCACGGTCGTGGTCGGCATCCTCACCGTCTTCCTGGTGCCACGCATCTGGCCGCTCCACTGAGCTCAGTCCAATTCCTGGGCCCAGATCACCTCGTAGTGGGTGTCGTCGAGCCGCTTCAGCTTGCCGGTAAACAGCCGCCCGTCGATGTCGACCTGGGGAACGTAGAGCACCCCGTCGCGCAAATCCGCCCGCAGGGCCGAGAGTTGCGGGTCGGCCAGCTCCGAGGCGCTCGGCTGGGGCGACAGCAGGGTCGATTGCAACCGCTCGAACAGGAACCGGCCGTCCTGCTGATAGAAACGCAGCTGCTGGGAATAGAACAGGCCATTGATGTCCACTAGGGGCAGCATCATGACGTCCCCCTCGAAATAGGCCCGCATGGAAGCCAGCTGAGCATCACGGCTGGCGGCGGTGGAAGGCGTCATGCCGGTGGTGGTAATGATCAAGTCGTATTCATCGTCGCTGAAGGGAAAGATCGTCACCGTCTGTTTCACGATTTCCACCGGCTCGGTCTTGACGGTGCCATCAGCGTTCAGGACCTGCTTGCCGTTCGCGTCCACCACCGCCTGTTCGCCGCACTGGATGGTCTCCTCCTGAATCACGCTGCCGGTGTCCTTGTCCCGTTTCAGCACCGAGGAAACCACCACGAAGTATTTCCCGGGTTTTTTCAATCCCACCTGCACCCGGTTGGCGGTGCCGAATTTGGGATCGATCACCGCCAGCAGAGCCGGATCTAGGACGGATGTCACCTCCTTGGTCAGATAAAGGTGCTTGATCGGGACGTTCACCGGCTTGTCGTTGGCGCAGCCGGTCAGATTGACCACGGCGTCCAGCATCGTCTGGGTCAACCTGCTGCCGTCGAAGACATAGACCACCCAGGCACCACCGTCTTCCGCATTCACCTGCTGGGCGCAGCTGGAGCCGCGCGGGCACAATTCCACCGACAGGATTTCGTCACCGGGGCTGTCCAGCTCGTAGATGTCGAGGTCGTCTCCGTCGAACAGATTACCCACGATTTCCACCGAGGAAGCGATCGGGTTGGCCTGGGTCAAGGTACCATTGGGTTCGATTTCCACGTCGTTCTTGTTGGGGCTGACGTTGCGCTCGGTCCGAATCAGGGAATCCCCCTGGACCTGAAACACGTATTCGAAAGGAACGATTTCCTCGTTCACGGGCGTCACCCGAAAATTGTAAACTCCCGGGTTTTCCGCCACGAAAAAGAAACTCAAGTCGGTTGTCTGGGACTGGGCCGAGGTGACGAGATTGCCCATGCTGTCGAACACCGACAGGACGACGTCGTTTTCCGTCCCCTCGGACGCCGGCAGATCGACGGTCACCTCGGTGTCGGCCTGGGTGACGCCGACGGCGAACCAGTCCTGGTCTCCTTGGAACAGCATTCCCTTCACCGGCCGGCCGGGCTCGATCGGGCTGGCGGAACGGATGTTGTCGTTGGGCTCCCGTTCCCCCGCGGCCTTGGCTTTCAATTTCTCGAACTGACCGGGCACGGAAGGCGCGGTCACCTCATCGCCGGAAATCTGGAAGGCATAGGGCTTTTCGGGGTTTCCCCGCGGCTGGACGAGAAGAAAATAATTCCCCTTCTGGGGCAACAGGAAGGAGAAGGTCTGGTCGTGGTTGTCGTCGATATCCCGGCCGACGATGAAATTTCCGTCCTTGTCGACGATCCACAGGGTCCAGTACAGGCCGGAACCGGCGGTTTCGATCTTGACGATGGCGTTGTCCGCCGTGGTCTCGAAAACGAACCAGTCCTGGTCTTCCCGCGAGGAGAACGCTCCCATCACCGGCAGTGCCGGCGCTATCGGGTTGGCGCTGTCCTGGTCGTCGTTCGGCTCGGCCTCGATCTGGGGATTCTGCGACCACTGATCGAATAGCGACGGCGTTTTGGGGGTTTCCGCCTCCCCGGGAAACGGGTTTCCCCCGGTCAGGGTGCTCAACAGATCCCCGCGGGCCATTCCCGTGACCGCCAGGGATAGCATGCCAAAAACCAATCCAAACTTGCCTTTCATGTGTGCCACCTCTCAAATCCTCGAGTCACTCAGACCGGTCCTGCCTTCTTAATCACCTTGGGCGTGATGAAGATCAGCAGCTCGTTCTTCTTGTCGTCCTTGCTGTCCTTGCGGAACAGGAAACCGAACACCGGCAAATCGCCGAAGAACGGCATTTTGTTGACGACTTTGCGCCTTTCCCGCTCGTAGATCCCCCCCAGCACCACGGTCTCGCCGTTTTCCACCTGGACCGTGGTGTTGATCTCCCGCTTGTTGATCGCGGGTCCGGCGATGGTCTCTTCTCCGCGGGCGTCCTTGGTGATTCTCAGATTCATCACCACGTTGTCGTCCGGGGTGATGTGGGGCGTCACCTCCAGGCGCAGCACCGCCTTCTTGAACTGGGTCTGGGTGCCGTTCTGGCTGACCGTGGCGAAGGGAATCTCGATCCCCTGTTCGATGCTGGCCTTGGTCTGGTCCTGGGTGACCACCCGGGGCATGGACAGCACCTCGCCACGGTTTTCCGCCTGCAGGGCTGACAGTTCCAGCCGCATCAGAAAATCGTTGACCTTGAACAGGGCGATCCCCAGACCGCCGCCCGCCCCGGGACCGATGGCCGCCGGCAGATCCACGATGCCGAAATCGTCCCCCATCACCCCGCCGATGATGCTTTGGGTCTGCCCCGGCGCTCCGCTGCGCTTGGCGGCGTTCAATTTCACCCCCAACTCCCGGGAGAAGGTGTCGTCGGCGATGACCACCCGGGATTCGATCAGCACCTGACGCACCGGGCGGTCGAGCCGGGCCACCAACCGGCGAATCGCTTCCAGATTGCTGGGCGTGTCCTTGACGATGAGGATGTTGGTGCGTTCGTCGATATTCACCTGTCCCCGGGGCGACAGGATCGAACCGCCGGCGATGGCGCCCTGCAACCCGGCGTCACCCACCTGGTCGAAGTTGGTGGCGTACTGGGGCACCGCACCGCTTCCCTGGCTGGTCCGCGAGGTCTGCTGCTGCATACCCTTGAGCACTTTCATCACCTCCGCGGCGCTGGCGTAATTGAGCTGGATGATCTCCGTCCGAAGCGGTTCCTTCTGTTCCCGGAACTGGACGTGCTCCAACTCCTTCTTCTCCAACTTGATGATCTCGTCCAGAGGAGCCACCCAGATGACGTTTCCCTCCTTGCGCTTGCCCAGTCCCTTGGCCTTGAGGATCAGATCCAGGGCCTGATCCCAGGGCACGTTGTTCAGCCGCAGGGTGACGTTTCCCTTCACCGTGTCGGCGGCAATGATGTTGATACCGGTGAAATCGGCCAGAATCTGCAGGACGGAACGGACCGGAATATCCTGAAAATTGAGCGACAGACGCTCGCCGGTATAGGGAAATTTCTTCGCCCTTTTTTCCTTTTGCGCCCGGGTCAGAGGCCGAAACTCGATCGTCAGCAGACGGTCGGACTGATAGGAAAGGTAATCGTAATCGGCCGTCGCCGGCGTGACCGTCACGCGGACGTTGTTACCATCCTGATACAGCGAGATCTCCTTCACCGGCGTGGCGAAATCGGTCACGTCCAATTTCTTCTGCAGCCGGGCGGGCAAGCGGGCGTGAAGCACGGTCGCCACTACCTTGCCCCCCTCCTCGCGCAGATCCACCATGGTGTTGGGGCGACGCAGGAAGATCAGGATGCGTCCCTCCCCGCGGGGTCCGCGGCGGAAGTCCACCTTCTCGATCTGTTGGACCGGGACGCCCACCGCCGTCCGGGTCCGGCTCACCGGGACGGCGCCGCCCACCTTGACCAGCACCTGCCGTTGGTCGACCTTGACGTCGTAGGGGGCCGATGCAACCAGATTGACCACCACCCGGGTGCGTCCGCCACTCTCCACCACGTTCACCTGGGTGACCACGCCGGTATTGATGGTGACGCTTTTTCGCTCCAGGCCGCTTCGAGTGCCGGGAAAATCCAGGACGATCCTGGCCGGGTTGTCGGTGTGAAACACCTTGGGCGCAACCGCGTTCCCCTCGAAGACGAAACGCAGTTGCAGCTTGTCCCCCGGCAGGGTGGAAAATTCGATGTTCTGGAGCACGCTCTCGGTGGCGACGGCCGCCAGACTCCACACCAGCCATGCGATGCAGAACCCCCAACGGAAAACGGCGCGCCCAACTTCTCGTTCCATCGTTACACGGTTGTTACCCAGCATGATTGCCTACCTTCAGTTTCACGATTCCGAAATCTTCCTCATTCCGACAACGCAACGGTCGCCTGCCTTTCCCGCCAGGTACCGGGACCGTCGGGTATGATTTCCACCAAATCGATGCCTTCCTCGGTGACCCGGATGATGCGGCCGTAATTTTTCCCCATGTGATTGCCCGGCCGCACCCGGTAGATGGTTCCCTCCGGGGTCTGTACCAGGGCCCACAACACACCGTCCTTCTTCAGATTCCCCACCATTCTCAGGCTATCCAGCTCATAGGATTCGAGCGGTTCCCGGGGACGGCTGGGATCGGGCTTGACGCCGCTCCCGGCCACAGCGACCCGGGGGGGCGGAGTCTGCTTGGCCGGGGCGAAAGGATCCCGCAGTCCTTCCGGATCGAAGACGAAGGTTTCCACCGTCTGGATTTCCGGGAGAGGCTCGATGGCCCCCTTGGGCCGGGCCTTGACCTCGGCCACGTAGGCCTCCAGATCGGACATGTCCCGGCTGCAACCGCCCAGGAACAGTATGGCCAGGATCGGCCAGATCACCTGCAACCTGCGACTCATCTTCTTCTCCCCCGCTTCTTGCCTCGCTTACGGCTCTTGGGTTGCGCCATCTCGTCTTCCTCGAGATAGCGGTAGGTCTTGAGAACGGCATTCATGACCAGCTGGTCGCCGTTCTTGATCGGTTCGATGGCGACATCGTGAACCGTGACGATACGGGGAAGCGAAGCCAGACCGCTGACGAAGGCACCCAATTGCTCGTAGTTCCCGGTCACCCGCACCTTGATGGGCAGTTCGGCGTAGAAATCCTTTTTCACCTCTCCCTGGGGCTGGAACAGTTCGAACTCCAGGCCGCTGGCCAAGCCGGTCTGGGAAACATCGATCAGCAGGGCGGGCACTTCAGCCTTGTTGGGCAATTGGCGCAACATGTCGCCGAAAGTCTTTTCCATTTCCACCAACTGCTGCTTGTACTCCTCCAGATTGGCGGCTTTCTTCTGTTTGCGGGCGAAAGTCTGCTTCAGCTCGCCTTCCTTCTTGCGTACCGTTTCCAGCTGAACCAGCTGATCCCTGGTATCGAACCAGAACCATAGCCCGGCGACGGCGGCAGACAGCAGGACGATGACGGCGATTTTTACCGGTACCGGCCAGGTTCCCGCCGCTTCCAGATCCCAATTGACCTCAGCCAGGTTCATGATGCCTCACCTCCGGCGCCGTTGGTTTTGGGATGTCGCTGCTGAATCTCCAGGGAGAAATAACCGCGACGTTCGTGCTTGGACGGGTTTTTGGACTCGATCACCTTGAGTTTGGGCTTCTGCAGCCAGGGGGATGCCTCGATGTTTCGCATGTAGGCCGAAACCCGGGCGTTGGACTGGGCGATGCCGTCGACGGCCAGCCTGTCCCCTTTCTGGGTCATCTTGGTCAGATAGACACCCTCCGGCAGAGTCCGGGCCATGGAATCGAACAAATGGACGACCTCCGGCCGGCTGAACTGGAGCCGTTGGATGATCTCCATCTTGGCGATCAGGCGGTCGCGCTTCTTCTCCAGATCGCGGATCTCTTTGATCTTGCGGTCGAGTATGGCGATCTGGGTTTTCAAGAAGCGATTCCGCTGCTCCTGGTATTCGATCCGGTCCGCCAGATACAGATGCACTCCCAGCATCAGCCCTGCGGCCAGCCCCGTTCCCAGAGCGATCGCCAGGAAAAATTCCTGGCGCTGTTGCCGTCGCCGTTCCTCCCGCCAGGGAAGCAAGTTGATGCGTGCCATGTCAATCAAAACTCCTCAGTGCCAAACCGCAGGCGATCATCATCGCCGGCGCATCCTGGCGCAAATCGTGGGCGTTGACCCGACTGCCCAGGGACATGTTCAGAAAGGGATTGGCCACGATCGCCGGAACCCCCAACTTCTGGCTGACCAGTTCGTCGACTCCAGCGATGGAGGCACAACCGCCCGCCAACACCAATACATCGACGTTCCGATGGCTGCTGGACGACATGAAAAACTGGAGCGAGCGGCCGATCTGTTGCACCATGGCCGTCTTGAAGGGTTCCAGCACTTCCGTGACATAGCTGTCCGGAAGACCGCCGTGCTTCTTGGCGAGCCCGGCCTCCTCATAGGAAAGGCCGTACCGCCGCTGAATCTCCTCGGTCAGCTGGCGTCCGCCGAAGCCCTGTTCCCGGGTATACACGATCCGTCCCTTGTGCAACACGTTGAAGGTGGTCATGGAAGCGCCGACGTCGGCGACGGCGACCGCCCCTTCCGCCGTTCTGAATTGCGCCAACTGGCCTTCGATGAGGGAAAAGGCGTTTTCCAGGGCGTAGGCCTCCACGTCCACGATGGCCGCTTTCAACCCGGCCAGTTCCAGGGCGGCCACCCGGTTGTCGACGTTCTCCCGGCGGGAGGCGGCCAACAGAACGTCGTTCATCTCAGGATTCTTCTCGTTGGGCCCCAGGATCTGGAAATCCAAACTGACTTCATCCATGGAATAGGGAATGTATTGATCCGCCTCCAGCTCGATCTGCTCTTCCAGTTCCTGCTCGCTCAACGAAGCCGGCATGGTGATAACCTTGGTGATCACCGCCGACCCGGAGACGGCCACCGCCGCGTGCTTCAGGCGGGTCCCGGACTTCTTGACCACCCCCCGGATCACCCGGCCGATCACCTCGACATCGGCGATGTTCTTGTCAACCACGGCGTTGGGCGGCAACGGTTCCGCGGCATAGCTCTCCACCCGGAAGCGATCGCCGTTTTTGCTCAGTTCGAGCAGCTTGACGACCGCCGAACTGATGTCGATCCCCAGTACCGGGGGTTGTTTGCGTCTGAAAAACATGGCAATTTGTATTCCGTTTCCCTCGATTGATGCTCCCGCCTCCCGGAATAGGCCGGGGCGCGTCGGTCTCAGTTTGTAGTATAGTTAAAATCCAGAAATCGACCGGGACGACTGGTTTCCACGTTTTTTTCCGGAATCTTCCTCACAAATCCTGCGGCGATCCTCAAAAAACTCCACCCATGCGCATAGTCCTCAAGGCCATCCTGGGCCTCACCGTGCTGGCGGCGGGCCTGGCAATCTGGATGGGATACGATCTCTATCGGCGGCTCGAAGCCCAGCTTCCCGACCCGCAAACCTTGCGCGAGATCGAATTCCAGACGCCGCTGGAAATCTACAGTCACGATGGTCGATTGCTGGCAAGCTTCGGGGACAAGAAGCGGGTCCCGGTCACCATCGACCAGGTGCCCGAAACCATGATTCAGGCCTTCCTGGCCGCCGAGGACGCCCGTTTCTACCAACACCCCGGTGTCGACATCCAGGGGCTCATCCGGGCCGCCTGGGAATTGCTCCGCACCGGCCATAAGCGCCAGGGCGGCAGCACCATCACCATGCAGGTGGCGCGCAACTTCTTTCTCAGTCCGGAGAAGACCTACGAACGCAAACTCAAGGAAATTCTGCTCGCTCTCAAAATCGAAAAACAACTGAGCAAAGCGGAAATCCTCGAACTGTATCTCAACAAAATTTACCTGGGCCATCACGCCTACGGCGTGGCAGCGGCGGCCCAGATCTACTACGGCAAACCGCTGGATCAACTGGATTTGGCCCAAACGGCCATGATCGCCGGCCTGCCCAAGGCCCCCTCCCGCTTCAATCCGATCTCCAATCCCCGGCGGGCACGGCAGCGGCGCGACTACGTACTGAAACGCATGTACGAACTGGGATTCATCGACGAGCAACAGTACCACCAAGCCACGGCACAGCCGATCACGGCCGCCCTCCACAATCCCGGCCAACGTTTCAAAGCGCCTTACGCGGCCGAATGGATCCGGGAACAGCTGTACCGCCGCTACGGCGAGGAAATCTATACCCGCGGTTACCGGGTCATCAGTACCATCGACCTGCAAAAACAGCAGGCGGCCGAGGCGGCGGTGCATCATGCCCTTCATGCCTACGATGAGCGTCACGGTTATCGGGGTCCCGAAGATCACATCGACCCGCATCTTCCCCTGGCACGGCGGCTGGAACGATTGCGCCGGGCCAAACCCATCGGCGCCACGATTCCTGCCCTGGTACTCGACCTCGACGAGGCCGCGCGCAGCGCCCGGTTGCTGCTCGCCGGCGGTGATCGCGTGGATCTTCCCTGGGACGGCATCCGCTGGGCGCGCAAGGCCCTTCCCGGTAACCGCCTGGGAGCGGTACCGAAGCGGGTCGGGGAAATACTCCGGCCGGGTGACGTGATCCGGATCCGCCGGGACGGGCGGGGCCATTGGCGGCTGGCTCAGATCCCCCAGGTCCAGGGCGCCTTGCTGTCCCTGGACAGCCGCGATGGCGCGGTGCAGGCCATGGTGGGCGGCTACGACTTCACCCTGAGCAAATTCAATCGCGCGGTGCAATCCCAACGCCAACCCGGCTCCGGCTTCAAACCGGTGCTCTACACCGCGGCGCTGGAAACCGGCTATACCCTGGCCTCGGTCATCAACGATGCCCCGATCGTCTATCGCAACGGGGAAATCGTGTGGCGGCCGGAAAACTACAGCGGCAAATTCTACGGTCCCACCCGTCTGCGGGTAGGACTGCGGCATTCCCGTAACCTGGTTTCCGTCCGCCTGCTTCAAAACATCGGGCTGGAACGGGTGATCCAGACGGCTCTGAAATTCGGCTTTCGCCCGGAACAGCTACCCCGCACCCCCACCCTGGCCCTCGGGAGTGGCTCGGCCTCCCTGTGGGACATGGGACGCATGTATGCCGTCTTCGCCAACGGCGGCTACCGCATCGAGCCTTATTTGATCGAGCGGATCGAACGGCGCGACGGTACCGTGCTGCGACGGGCCAAGCCTTTGAAAGCCTGCGATCTATGTCCCAATCCCGCCCCACGCATCCTGGAGCCACGGATTCATTATCTCATGCACTCCCTGCTGCAAGACGTCGTCCGCCGGGGCACGGCGGTCAGGGCGCGGCAGCTGGGTCGCCGTGATCTGGCAGGCAAGACCGGCACCACCAACGATCAGCGTGACGCCTGGTTCAACGGCTATGCACCGCCGCTGGTCGCCATCACCTGGGTCGGCTTCGACTCCACCAAGCCTTTGGGCCGGGGAGAGACCGGTTCCCGGGCCGCCTTGCCCATGTGGATCGAATACATGCGGGCCGTCCTGAAGGATCTGCCCGAATCGACCTTTCCACGACCGGCGGGCCTGGTGACCGCCCGGATCGACCCGCACACCGGCTACCGAAGCGACGCTCCCGATGCCATCGGGGAGATTTTCCGCGAGGAATTCCTCCCCCCTTACCGGACGGAAACCCTGCAAACCGGAAACGACAACGCCGATTCCCTACTGAATTCGTTGTTCTGAACCATGGAACCGACCCGCAACCGCATTCGCATCGCGCAGTTGAGCGCCCGCATCATCGTCGAGGAGGGCGTCAGGGAATACGCCGTGGCCAAGCGCAAGGCCGCCCAGCGCCTGGGACTGGATTGGGGTCAGAATTTACCCGACGATGACAGCGTCACGGCGGCGCTGCAGGAATATCACCGCATCTTTCGTTTTCAGCACCAGCCCGGCTTCATCCGCCGGCTGCGCCAAACCGCCCTAGAGGCGATGGAATTTCTGCAAAATTTTTCCCCGCACCTGGCAGGGGCGGTATTGGAAGGAACGGCGGGGGAACTGCAGCCGATCACCCTGCACCTGTTCCCCGACAGCCCCGAGGAAGTCATCTGGTATCTGGTGACAGGCAACGTCCGTTATCGAGAGGAACCGGATTCGATTGTGGAACTGGATGGCAGGCGCATCACCGTTCCCACGTTGGTGATCGACTGGAACGGCACCCAGGTGGAGGCCCTGTTGTATCCGCCGAAGGCGTTGCGCCACCAACCGAAACACGGTCCTCGGCGCGCCTCCATCCGAGCGTTGCGGCGCCTACTGGACGAAGAAGGTGGGGGCTAACGGGCCGCCGGCGGCAGGTAATCACGTCTGGGAGCGCCGACGTACAACTGCCGCGGTCGACCGATTCGCTGGCCGGGATCGGCCTTCAATTCCAGCCAGTGGGCCACCCAGCCCGCCGTCCGGGCGATGGCGAACATGACGGTGAACATGTTGACCGGAATATTGAGGGCACGGTAGATGATTCCGGAATAAAAATCCACGTTGGGATAAAGACGCCGCTCGATGAAATAGGCATCGTTCAGAGCGATTTCTTCCAGACGCATGGCCAGCTCGAAGAGAGGATCGGCCGGTGAGAAACGCTCCAGAACGGCGTGACAGGCCTTGCGGATGATCTGGGCCCGGGGGTCGTAGTTCTTGTACACCCGGTGGCCGAATCCCATGAGACGGAAGGGGTCGTTCCTGTCCTTGGCCCGGGCGATGAACCGGGGGATGCGTTCGGGACGGCCGATCTCCTGCAGCATTTCCAAAACCGCCTCGTTGGCGCCTCCGTGGGCGGGCCCCCAGAGTGCGGCGATACCGGCGGCGATGCAGGCATAGGGATTGGCGCCGGTGCTGCTGGCCAGACGAACCGTGGAGGTACTGGCGTTCTGTTCGTGATCGGCGTGAAGCAGAAACAGCAAGTCCAAAGTCCTGGTCGCCACCGGATCCAGATACCACTGGGCATCCTCACCGTACTGGAGCGAGGGCACCGAAAACATCATGTTGAGAAAGTTCTCGCTGTAATCCAGATCAGCCCGGGGGTAGACGAACGGCAATCCCACCGAGTGGCGGTAACAGGCGGCGGCGATGGTGGGCATCTTGGCCAGCAGGCGAACCGCCGAGATGTAGCGCTGCGCCGGATCGTCGATGTCCAGCTCGCCGTGGTAAAAGGCGGACAAAGATCCCACCACTCCTACCATCATCGCCATGGGATGGGCGTCGTGATGGAAGCCTTCGAAGAATTTGCGCAAGGTTTCGTGGATCAGCGCCTCCCGGCGGATATCCTCGGTGAACCGGGTCAGTTCCACCGGTCTAGGGAGCTCACCGTGGATCAACAGATAAGCGGTCTCCAGAAAGGAGCTGTGTTCGGCCAGTTGCTCGATGGGATAACCACGATACAGCAGAACTCCTTTGTCTCCATCGATATAGGTGATGGCGCTGCGGCAACTGGCGGTGGAGACGAAACCGGGATCGTAAGTGAAATACCCCAGCCTGCTCGGCAGATCGCGCACCTCGATCACCGCCAGCCCCAGTGTTCCTTCCCGCACCGGCAGCTCCGCCTCCCGACCGTTGGCGGGATCGCGGACGATGACGCATTTCGGATCGGCCATCGGCCTTATTTGGCCCCGTACTTGCGGCGGAACTTATCGACCCGGCCGGCGGTGTCGACGATCTTCTGCTTACCGGTATAGAACGGATGACAGGCGGAGCAGACCTCGACGTGGATGTCGCGTCCCAGGGTCGAACGGGTTTGGATCACGTTGCCGCAGCTGCAGGTGATGGTCACTTCTTTGTATTCGGGGTGAATGCCAGGTTTCATTGGTCGCAAGTCCTCGTGACAGACGGATTGTGCATCAGCTTCGGGCAAAAGGCCGGAATGAAACGATTTATGATAGGTAATCCTTACCGCTTTTACAAGCCAGGCCCCAATCGCACCTCGATACCTATTTAGTTTGGATTTCCGGGGGACTGGAAGAGTCTGCCGCACCGAAATTCGTCCGTCAATTCAGGCGCGGCGCGACCCTCCCTGGCCGCTGACAGACCCCTCCCAACCCCCTTCGGCAGAAGGGCTTGGTGATTAAGAAGCAACCCAACCGCCATCCTCGTGGGTTTACAGGGGCTGTAAACGACGGATCTGGATAAGCAAACGCTTGTAATTTACCCCTGATGTGCTATCGTTCCCGACCGTTTGAATCGCCGGAAGCTTCGATGCCGATTTACCGCAACGCCACGATTCTGTGCGCCTGGCTGATCACGGTCCCCCTGCAGGCCGACCCCCTGAACCAGGCCATCGACACCGAAACCCGCACCCTGAAGGACGCCGCCGCCAGCCAGCGGCGCATCGACCGGCTGGACGACGCCAGCCGGCGCCTGTTCGACGACTACCGTCGCACTCTGCGGGAAATCGACACCATGAAGGTCTATGTCGCCCACCTTAAAGCCCTGGTGGACTCGCAGCGCGAGGAGAAACGGGAAATGGAGCGCCAGCTCGAAGAAATCGCCCGGGCCGAACGTGAAATCGTGCCGTTGATGGTTCAAATGGTCGACACCCTGGAACGATTCGTCCAATTGGACACCCCCTTCCTGCCCGAAGAACGCCGGCAACGCATCGACGAGCTCAAACAGCTACTGACCTCGGCGGAAGTCTCCACCGCCGAGAAATTCCGCCGGATCCTGGAGGCCTATCAGATTGAGAACGACTACGCCCGTACCATTGAGGCTTACCGGGCCGGACTGAAACTAGGGAAAGACGAACGGCCGGTGGATTTCCTCCGCCTCGGCCGGGTGGCTCTGTTCTATCAGACCCTGGACGGGAAGCAATCCGGCTTCTGGAATCCCCGCAAAAAAGCCTGGGAAGCCCTACCGGACGAGTTTCGCCGTCCCATCCGTCAGGGTCTGCGTATCGCCCGCAAGGAAGCGGCACCGGATCTGTTGACCCTGCCTATTCCCACGCCCGAGGCCGCCCGATGACGGCGCCGTGCTTCCTTCTCACCCTCTGGATGGGATTACTCGCCACCACGGCCTGGGCCGTGGATCTCGACCAACTGCTGCAGCAGGTCGAACGGCAACAGCAACAGGTTAGCCAGCAGAACCGCCAGCGGGAACAGCTCTTCCTGGCCGAAAAACAGCAGCGCCAGCGCCTGCTCGCCCAAGCCCGGATGCAACTGGCGGCCCTGGAACAGGAAGCGGCGGCCCTGAAAGCAGAATTCGAGGCCAATCGCAAAACGCTGGCCCAGCTCGAGGAACGGCTTCAGGCCAGCAGCGGCGTACTGGGGGAAATCGTCGGCACGGTGCGCCAAGTGGCGGGTGACCTCAAGGCGGACTTACAACAGTCGCTGGTCTCGGCCCAATTCCACGGGCGCACGGAAAAACTCGCCGCCATCGCCGACAGCCGGCGGCTGCCGACCCTGGAACAACTGCAAACCCTGTGGTTCCTCCTGCTCCAGGAGATGACCGAGTCCGGCAAGGTAGCCGAATTCACCACCGAAGTGCTCGATCCCGCCGGCAACCCCCATCGGACGGAAGTGGTCCGCATCGGCGTCTTCAACGCCATCGCCGAAGCGGGTTATCTCCGTTACCTGCCGGAGACCGAGCAACTGATGGTCCTGCCGCGTCAGCCCGGAGGCCGCCCCCTGAAACTGGCCCGGGCGTTCCTGACGGCCCCGGGGGACTGGGCCGCCCTGGCGGTGGACCCCACCCGCGGGGTCCTGCTGGATCTTTTGCTCCATGCTCCCGATCCGTGGGAACGGATCCAACAGGGGGGAATCATCGGTTACCTCATCCTCGCCCTCGGTGCCGTCGGTCTGGTGATCGTCATCGTCCGGTTGACGGATCTGCTGCGGGTGGGTAGCCGGGTGGAATCCCAACTGGCCGCCCTGGAATCGCCCAGGGACGACAATCCCCTCGGGCGCATCTTCCTCGCCACCATGGAAAGCCGGGGAACCGATCCGGAAAACCTGCAAGCCCTGCTGGACGAGGCCATCTTGCGGGAAATCCCACCGCTGGAACGGGGACAGGCGCTGGTCAAACTGCTGACGGCGGTGGCTCCCCTCCTGGGACTGTTGGGGACGGTCACCGGAATGATCCAGACCTTTCAGGCTATCAGCCTGTTCGGCACCGGGGATCCGAAGCTGATGGCCGGCGGTATCTCCCAGGCCTTGGTCACCACCATGCTGGGCCTGGCCGTGGCCATCCCCCTGTTGTTTCTCCATTCCCTACTGGTCAGCCGCAGCCGCTCCATCATTCAGATCCTCGAGGAACAGAGCGCCGGACTGATCAGCCAGATTCTGGAAAAACGCTCCTTCCCGGCAAAGTGATGGTGTTTTTCGAGACCCTTTCCGATTTCATCGCCCAGGGCGGACCGGTCGTTTCCGTCATCCTGCTGCTGGCCCTGGCGCTTTGGACCCTGGTGGCGGAGCGTTACCTGTTCTTTCGCTGGATCTATCCTGAACTGCGCCGTCAATGGCTGGCGCACTGGCGGCAACGACACGACAAGCGTTCCTGGTACGCCCAGCGAATCCGCGAGGCCCTGATCAGCCAGGCCCGGCAACGGCTGGAAAAGACCCTGCCTTTGATCAAGGCCTTGGTATCCCTGAATCCGTTGCTGGGGCTTCTGGGAACGGTCACCGGGATGATCCACATGTTCGACGCCATGGCGGTGTTCGGGACCGGCAATCCCCGGGCCATGGCCACCCACATCTCCCACGCCACCCTGCCCACCCTGGCCGGGATGACCATCGCCATCGCCGGCCTGTATTTCAGCCAGCGCCTGGAGCAGCGGGTGGAAGCGGAAACCCGGCAATTGAGCGACAGCCTGCACTTCGACTGATGCGACGTCACCGACACGAGAATCACAATCAGGACAGCGGCGACATCAACCTGACGCCGATGCTGGACATCATCTTCATCATGCTGATCTTCTTCATCGTTACCACTTCCTTCGTCAAGGAGGCCGGCATCGAGATCCACCGCCCCAGCGCCCGGACCGCCGAACGCCAGGAACGAGGCAACATCATCGTCGCCATCCGCGCCAACGGCGAGATCTGGATCGACAAACGCCCGGTGGACATCCGCGCCGTCAGGGCGGTGATCGCCCGGCTGCGGGCGGAAAACCCGCTGGGCACCGTGGTGATCGCCGCCGACCGGGACGCCAAGGTTGACATCCTGACCCGGGTGATGGATCAAATCCGCCTGGCCGGGGTATCCGACATGGCCATCGCGGCGACCGCGGAACCGCGATGAGGCTGACCCAACGGGCGCTGTGGCTGCCGGCCGCTCTCCTCGGTCTGGGCGCCACGCTGGCCTTGTTCTGGTTGATGGCCCGGATGGTCGCCGGCGGCGACCTGGAACTGCCGGAAACCCGGGCGACCCGGCTGGTGCAATTCGTTCGTCTCAAACCGAGGCCCAAGCCCCCGCCACCGACAAGGCGGGAACCGCCCAAACCGCCCGAGAAGGAGCCGCCACCGCCGAAACCGGTCCTGGCCACTCCCCGGCCGGTGGCCACGGTGTCGCCGAATATCGAAATCCCGGCGCTGGACGTTCCCCTCTCCCAGCGCCTGCGGGGATCCCTACTGACCGGAATCGGGGTGGCACCCGCCGCCGCCCCGGCCAGCCGGGTCATTCCCCTGGTGCGCATCCCGCCCCGTTATCCGATCCGGGCCCGGATGCGCCGCATCGAAGGCTGGGTCAAACTGGAATTCACCATCACCCCCCAAGGCACGGTAAAGGATATCCAGGTCGTCGAAGCCCATCCCAAAGGCGTGTTCGAGCGCGCCGCGGTGGAGGCCATCGCCCGCTGGAAATTCAAACCCCTCGTGATCGACGGCCGTCCGGTGGAACAACGGGCGGTACAGGTGTTGGAATTCAAGCTGCGCCGATGAAAAGAGCCCTGGCCATCCTTTGCCTCTGCCTGTCCCTGACCGCAGCGCCCCGGGCCGCCACCCTCAGCCCGCCGACCTTCAAAACCCTGCAGCGGGTCGAAAAGTTGTTGGATCAAAAACGTTATCGCCAGGCCCAACAGTTGCTGCGTCAGCGTCTCGGCCAGGTCAGCCGGCCGGAGGAAAAGGCGGTGCTGTGGCGCGCCCTGGCCACCGCCCACATCCTCGAGGGGCAGTACCGCCAGGCGGCTCAGCTTTTGGAACGGGCCCTGGCCAGCGGCGCGCTTCCCGAAGCCCAGCGGCGCGAGGCCTTGCTGTCCCTGGGCCAGTTGTATCTGGCCCAGGACGAACCGCGCAAAGCTGCGGCGATGCTGGAACGCTGGCTCCAGACCCATCCTGAAGTGAAGGCTGAAGATCATTTTCTTCTGGCCCAGGTCTATACCCGTCTGGAACGGTACTCCCAGGCGCTCGAATATCTGAACCAGGCCATAGCCCGGAGCAAGCGGCCCAGGGACGAATGGTTGCAGCTGCGAATCGGCTTGAACTACAAGCTGAAACGTTACCGGTCCGCCATTGCCGATCTCAAATCACTGATCCGCCGCCATCCCGAACGGGAAGCCTACTGGCAGCAACTGGCGGGACTGTATCATCTGGCCAAAATGGAAATCACCGCCGCGGCGGTCTCCGAACTGGAGCGTTTCCTGGGATTCCTCGACCGGGAACCGGAAATCCTCAATCTGGTCTCTCTACTGCGCGCCGTTCACGCTCCGTTCCTGGCCGCCGAGCGGCTGCAGCAGGCCATGAAGGCCGGACAGGTCAAGCGTTCGGGCAAAAACCTGGAACTGCTCGCGGCCGCCTGGATCGAAGCCCGCGAGTTCGACCGCGCCATCGCCGCCCTGGAACAGGCGGCCCGCCTCCGCCGCAGCGGCGGACTCTGGCTGCAGCTGGCCCAACTCCGCCTGGAACGGGGGGACTGGCGCCGGGCCGTCGAGGCATTGCGCCAGGCCCTGGCCAAGGGGGGATTGAAGAATCCAGGCCAGGCTTGGCTGCTTCTGGGAAACGCCTATTTCGAACTGGGAAACGCCGAACAGGCCCGCGAAGCCTTCGAGCAAGCCAGCCGATATCCGTCCACACGCCGATCCGCTCAACAATGGTTGAACTATCTCACCCGCCGGCAACCTCGCTGAGACGGCGGATCCGCAGTTACGTCCGCCGCGAGGGCCGACTCACCCCGGCACAACGTCGGGCATTGACCGAACTGTGGCCCCGCTACGGCCTGGCTACCGATCGAGCGCTGGAAATGGAGCGGGCTTTCCCCGCCCGTCAGCCGGTGATCCTGGAAATCGGCTTCGGCAACGGGGAAAGTCTGATTCATCTGGCCGAAAACCACCCGCAATTCAACTACCTGGGCATCGAAGTTCACCGCCCCGGTGTCGGCCATCTGCTCCTGATGCTGGAACGTGCGGGGCTGACCAACGTCCGGGTCTTCTGCGCCGATGCGGTGGACATCCTGCAGTCTGTCCTGCCGGAACGTTCCCTCCACCGCATCAACATCTTCTTTCCGGATCCCTGGCCCAAGAAGCGCCATCACAAGCGCCGCCTGATCCAACCGGGTTTCGTCCGGCTCCTTTCCGCCGTACTGGAAAACGAGGGACTGCTCCATCTGGCCACCGACTGGCCCGACTACGCCGAACATATGCAACAGGTGTTGGCCGGCTTCACCGAGTTCGACCGGATCGATCACCAAAGCGTCATCCCGCCGCGCCCGCCGAGCAAATACGAACGCCGGGGCAGACGGCTGGGGCATCCGGTCATCGACCTGGTCTACCGCAAACGTTAGGACATGGCCGCCACGGCCTGGGCTGCCGGTTCTGCTTCCGCCGATTCCTCTCTGCCCTCGATCAGCTTCAAGATGTCCTCGAGCTCACGCTGCTGGGCCAGCACCGGCGCCAAGGCCTGTTCCAGCTTTTCCATCTCGCTCGCCAGCGATTCCTTGGACTGGTTGACCTTGCGCAGCACCCCGAGACGCTGTTCGATCAACTTTTTGTGCTCCTTGATCTGATGCACCAGGGGCGACAGGGCGACGGCGCTCCAGTTGGCGGTTTCCTTATGCACCCGGTGCAGCAGTTTGCGCGCCTTGGACAGCACGGTGGTATAGAGTTTCTGGATCACCAGGTGTTGTTCCATCAGCGTGGAGGACATGCTGGTGCGGAAACTTTCCCCTTCGTTGAAAAGATCCTCCAACGTCACCTGATAATCACGGATGGAAAAGGCCGGCGGCTTGATGTCGCCATAGCCGTGTTCCTTGGCGAAACGCTGATAGATGCTGTCGATCAGAGACTGGGTGTCTTCGACCACCTGGACCCCTTCGTGCAGCAATGCCGACAGATCGTCGAACACCGCTTTCATGGCCTGTTTCATGCCATAGGTGGTAAAGCTGGCCTCCATGGAACGGGTGTGGTTTTTGATGATCCGGTCCACCCGCTTGGGAGAAAGCACGTCCAGCATCCGTTTGGCCTGCATGGCGTAAACCCGCTTGCTGGCCTGGAAACTGTCCACGATTTGGAGATAGCGGCTCTGTTGGATCCGGGTTTCCTCCATCAGCTTGGCGGTCATGTCTTCGTTCTTGGTATCGAGGTTGCGCAGTTCTTCCAGCTGCTGCCGCAGTTGTGCCACCTCGGTGCGGACCACCCCCAAAGACTCGGAAACCAGATGACCGATACCGTGGGTGATGGACTGCTGCATGATCTGGCGCCGGCTTTGCAGGACATCCTGGGCCAAATAGTGCTCCAAACGCTGCAATCGGCTTTTCTCCAATAGAGCCTCGTCCTTTTTCACTTTGGCTAGCAGCGCCTGCTTGGCGGACAGAGGAAAAATGAGTTCCTCCTTGACGTTGAGGATCCGGGCGGTCTCCCCGACCTGAGAACGCAAAGAGCGCTCGATACTGGCATCGCTCTGGAGATCGTCCCAAAGGGTGTCGATCTTGTTCATGACCACGGCCAGATGCCGCTGTTGGTTGCCGTCCAGACCGCGAACGTGGTTCTGCCACATGTCCATGTCGCTCTTGGTCACCCCGGTGTCGGCCGCCAGCACGAACAGCACCGCCTGGGCGCTGGGCAGCATGCTCAAGGTCAGCTCGGGCTCGGAACCCAGGGCGTTGAGACCCGGAGTGTCGAGAATCACGAGTCCCTCCTCGAGGAGGGGATGGGGAAAACTGATCAGAGCGTGGCGCCAACAGGGAATCTCGACGCTGTCCGGTTCGATGCCGTCACCGGGGTTCATATCCTCGTGATACAGCCCTAGACGTTTGGCCTCCGCCACGCTGACCCGCTTGACCGCCACCAGTTCCTGGAAGGCCTCCTGCATCTGAATCGGCGACGAAGGATCCAGCTCGATCTTGAGCCACCGATCCGGTCGTTCCTTGTATTCGCTCAAAGATGCACTGTCCAAACGACTCTCGATCGCCAGCAGCCGGATGTAACTGCCGTCCTGGGCATCGTAGAAGATCTCCGTGGGACACATGGTGGTCCGTCCCGGAGTCGATGGCAGCAGACGCACGCCAGTCTCCGCGAAAAACAGGGCGTTGATCAATTCGGTCTTGCCGCGGGAAAACTCCGCTACGAATGCGATGGTCATGCGTTCCGACATCAGGTTCTTCCGCATGCCGAGGAGCATTTCCTCCACCTCGGTGGAACCGAGGTCGTACCTCTTCAACCAGGCATGATATTTTTCAATCGCCTCGGCCAGGCGGCTCTTCCATTGCCCGTAAGCGTGCAACTGCTGCTGAAAGTGCATCGTTCTCATCTCCGGCAAAGACTGGATTGTTCGTAGCGATCCACATTGGACTTATCTGAAGTGTAGCTCAAAAATCGAAGGAGGCATCGCGGTGAAAATAGGTTTTCCCGCCGCGTCACGCTAGAATAAGAAGCTTTCCGATCGACTCGAACCGGAGGGTTACGACATGGGAAAAGGTGACCTGCGTAGCCGGCGGGGCAAGATCGCCCGCGGCACCTACGGCAAAACCCGTCCCAAAGCCAAGAAACTGAAAGCGAAGAAAAAATAAGGCTCGGTGGATGCGGACGACGCATCCACCGTCATGTTGAGAGAAGCGAAAGTGGAACACTGCCAAATCGGTTTCATCGGGGCCGGCAATATGGCCGGCAGCCTGATCGGCGGACTGGTCGCCGACGGTTATCCCTCCCGGAGGATTCATGTCACCGACGTCGATACCGACAAGCTGGAACGGCTGCAGCAGCGGTTCGGCGTCCGGGTACACCCCGACAACGAAACGCTGGCCCGGACCTGCGAACTGGTAGTACTGGCGGTCAAACCCCAACAGATGTGCCGACTGGCCCGGGAAATCGCCGCGGCGGTTCAGGAACGCCGGCCTTTGATCGTGTCCATCGCCGCCGGAATCCGGGAAACCGACCTGGAGCGATGGCTGGGGGGAGAGGCGGCCATCGTGCGCGCCATGCCCAACACGCCGGCGCTGGTGCAGTCCGGTGCGACCGGACTGCACGCCAACGCCCGGGTCTCGGCGCGGCAGCGGGATCAGGCCGAGTCCCTGCTCCGCGCCGTCGGCGTGACCGTCTGGGTCGACCGGGAAGAGCAACTGGATGCGGTCACCGCCGTCTCGGGCAGCGGGCCGGCCTATTTTTTCCTCCTGATGGAAGCGATGCAAAAGGCCGGCATCGAACTGGGGCTGCCGCCCGAAACCACCCGCCTGCTGGTGGAGCAAACCGCGCTGGGGGCGGCCAAACTGGCCCTGGAGGCGGACGCGGATCCCGGTGAGCTACGCCGCCGGGTCACCTCGCCCGGCGGCACTACGGAGCGGGCCATCGCGCTCCTGTCCGAGGCCGGCTTCGAAGACCTGATCCTGCGGGCCTTGCGGGCGGCCTGTCTCCGCTCGCAGGAACTGTCCAAACAACTGGGAGAAGACGAATGAGCGACTACCTGGCCAATCCAGCGGCGTTTCTGATCAACACGGCCTTCGGCCTCTACATCCTGGCCGTGATGCTGCGCTTCCTGTTCCAACTGGTGGAGGCGGATTTCTACAACCCCATCTCACAGTTCCTGATCAGGATCACCCATCCCCTGCTCCGCCCCCTGCGCCGCATCGTTCCTTCCCTGGGCCGGATCGACATGGCATCGATCGTACTGATGCTGGCCCTGCAGATGCTGGCCGACTATCTGCTGTTCCTCCTTCGCGGTGGTGGCCAGGTGGCCGTCGGCATCCTGATCGGTTCGGCGCTGGTCCAGCTGGTCAATCTGACCTTCAACGTCTTTTTCTACGCCATCATCCTGCAGGCGATTCTCAGCTGGATCAATCCGGATCCCTACAACCCGATCTATACCCTGCTGACCGACCTGACCGAACCGGTGTTGCGCCCGTTCCGGCGCTTGCTGCCCACCCTGGGCGGACTGGACCTGTCCCCCTTGCTCGCACTGATCGCCTTGCAGGTGTTGAAGATGCTGATCATCCCGCCCCTGCAAAAATTGGCTCTCTTGCTCGCATTCTGAGCTATTCTCTAACGAGAAGCTCTCTAGAAACATTCCTGACCCATGCCGGTGACCGTATCGCAATCCCCGGGCGTCCTTCCCCGTTACGTCGATCTAGCGCACCGTTGCCGCGAACAGATCGTCGAGGGATTCACGGGACTGTTTCGGGAATTCCAGCAGGAACTGCCCGAACTGTTGTTACAAATGGCCGATCGGGCGGAAAGCAACGCCTTCCAGTCCCACTGCATGGACGTTCGGCAGAAAATCCGCGAACATGCGGAAAACATGCACCGGAACTTCGCCAACGAACTGATAGCGGGTTTCGAGCGTTTCATCCTCGGTCATCCCCAGCCATCCGGAAACGACGATGCGGATCAGGGGTCGGCCAAACGCCGACGCCTTTCCCTAGTGGAAAAGGAAACCTTTGAAATCGAGCTGGCCTACGACACGATCGCCAACAGCGCCTGCGTCAATTACAGCGAGTTGCTCCACACCCTCAACCACCGGCTCGCGGTGATCAACGGCGGTGTCAAACCCGGAGAACGCAGCGCCGCCCTGCCCGGTTCGCCCCACCACCTCTGCAACGCCTTCCGGGCCGCCTTGTCCGCCATCGAGATCCCGATCGACACGGCGGTGAAAGTCGGCCTGATCGAGGCCTTCGACCAACACGTGCTGCGCCGGGCCAAAAACATCTATCAGGAATACAACCAGTTGTTGATCCAGGCGGGAATCCTGCCAAACCTCGAAGACACCCCCCTGTACATCCCCCCCGCTTCGCAGGATCCTGCGGAAGCCGAAGCCACAAGCGACGAACCGGAGGAATCCCCGGAACCGGAAGAGACGCGGGAAACGGCGGACGCCTCCCTGCAACCGCCTCCCCCTCCATCCGGTGGGCAGTCAACCTCCCAGACATCGGTATCCGCCGGATCGGCGGAACCGGAAACGCGGGAAGAATTACTGGAACGACAAATCTTCCAAACCATCTCCCATCTGCTGCGCCAACAGCGACGATCCCCCCCGCGCCAGGCGGCGCCGGAAGTGCCCCCGCTGAACGTCGCCGAAATGCTCCGAACCCTCGGCCGCCACGGTCTGCAATCGCACCACAGCGTTCCCCAGGACGTCGCCACCCAACCCTTGGAACAGATCCGAAGCGAATTCTCCGCCCAGTTGGCGCAACTGGCCGAATTGATCAAGAACCAGCCGGTCCAGCAGACCGATGCGGACGTGATCGAGCTGGTCGGCATGCTGTTCGAGCAGATTCTCAACGACGCCCAACTTCCGGACTCGGTAAAGGCGTTGCTGAGCTATCTGCACACCCCTTATCTCAAATTGGCCCTGCTGGACCGCCGTTTCTTCTTCAAACGGCGTCATCCGGCCCGGCGCCTGCTCAATCTGCTCACCCAGGCCGGCACCCTGTGCAACGCCACCGCCAGGAACGAACAAACGCTGTTCGACAAAATGCGCGAGGTGGTCAATCGAATCCTGATCGATTTCGACGACAACCTCGAATTGTTCGACGAGCTTCTCGCTGATTTCGAGGAATTTCTGCACCAATACCGGCAACGGGCACGGATGCAGGAAAAACGGGCCATCGAAAAGGCGAAGGGACAGGAAAAACTCCGGGAGGCACGCCACACCGTGGCCCGAGAATTGATCGAGATCATTCGCGACAAGCCGCTTCCCAAAGCAGCGGAAAAGCTGATTTTCGGCCCCTGGTCCAATCTTCTGGTGCTGCTTTACTTGCGCGGGGGGCCGGACAGCGAGGTCCGGCGCCGTTACTTGGAAGTGACCCGGGATCTGGTCTGGAGTGTCCAACCCAAGACCACTCCTGCGGAAAAACAGACGTTACGGAACAAACTCCCGCACATCAAACAGGCACTGCAGGAAGGTCTGGCGCTGCTGGGTGACCCGGAAAACAAGGCGGAAGCGCTGCTTTCCTCACTCGACCGATACCATCAGGACAGTCTGACGCCCGAATCCCCCCCGGTCAGACCGGAAGCACCAAAGCCCGACGATCTGGCCCGTTATCCTCTGCTCCAGGAAGTCGATGTGGAGGAAATTCCAGGGCAGGCGCCGGTGACACCCGACGGACTGGAGGAAACCATAAAACGGTTGCGTAAAAGCAAACTGGGCACCTGGTTCGAACTGACCGACCCCAGGACCGGTCGGCCGATACGTGCCAAGCTGTCCTGGTTCAGTCCGAAAACCTCCTACTACATCTTCGTCAATCAGGCCGGCCTCCAGGTTGCGGTAAAACCGCTGCGAAAACTGGCCAAGGAACTGTTGAACGGCGAGGCCCGGATTCTGGAAGTGGACAAAAAACCGTTCGTCGAGCGGGCCCTGCAGCGGATCTACCGCCTGCTGCGCACCGCAAATCCGGTCAGCTGAATTCCCGCAGCAATTCCTCCACGACCGCCGCCATCCGGGGACTGCAGTCGATGATCTGGAACCCGACCCAGAAGCGCTCCCGACTCTCGTCGGCTTCGAGCCATAGGCTTTCCACCCCTACGTTCAGATCCGGTTCCGAAAGCCGGGAATGCGGCAATGGAACCGTCACCTGAAAGATCCGGTTGATTTCGATGGGACGCGGACTCAGGAGCATCATCCCGTGGCGGGACAGGTTGACCAGTTCGCCCAACGGATCACCGCTGCCCTGATCGATCACCGGCAGCGGCACCCCGATCGGAATCCTCGGCTCTTTACGCCGTTCGGATATGTTTTTTTCCATGATCGAAAGTATAGATCACTCCAGCATCCGCGCCATCACCAGCGCATCCTCGCGCCGGCCGCCGGCCGCCGGATAATAACCCTTGCGGCGGCCGATCTCGTTGAACCCCAAACGGTGATAGAGGCGGACGGCCGCCCGGTTGCTGGGTCGTACTTCCAACAGGATCATATCGGCGCGGTTCTGACGCGCCACCCGCATCAGGTGCTCCAGCATCTGGCGGCCGAAACCGCGCCCCTGATAAGCCGGGGCGACACAGACGTTCATGACATGGGCCTCACCGGCGGCGATGGAAAGAATACCGTATGCCACCACATCGTCGCCCAGCTCCCCCACCCAACAGGAATACCCCACCTTGAGGCAGTTCTTGAAAATCCCCAGCGACCACGGGAACTGATAGGCGGCGGACTCGATGGCCGTCACCACCTTCAGATCCCGCTTCTTCATGGGACGGATCGAAAACGCCACCCGTCTCACCGCCTCCGGGCAGTAACGCTGATAAAAAGCCTTCTGCGCATCGCTTCCGATCCAGCGTTTCAAGGATCCCCAGATCTCTACCATCCAAAGCGCCCCTTCACTTCCGCAGTTCGACTCGCCTTTTCCGGGTGTCTCGGCGTCCTGTCGGCAAGACACGACAAAGTTTGGACTTCCAGAAAAGTTTCCATTACACTTTGCATCGGTGCTACAGGGAATGACTGCACTCGTTGCGTCAAAGAGGAGGAGTACCCTGAGCCGAGACAATAATAATAACTTACTGTCGTGCGTTTCCCAGCGCGAAAAGCATTTGCATAACAAAAACAAGAAAAGGCCCGCCCCGAAGCGGGCTTTCTTTTCACCTACCGACAGGCAAAAAAAAAGCGACCTTGCGGCCGCCAAAGAGGAGGAGAACTACTGTTGAGGTGAACCCTTGGCGGTGTCTTTCCGTTTCCGCCCTGACGAGTTCGCCGAGCATTATAGTAGCCTCCTCACGTCATACCAAGTCTATTCAAATAACCATATAGTTTCCAAATGAGAAACCATCAGAGCTGCAGCCGGATGCCGCCCCAGATTCCCCGGGGAGCACCGGGGCCGATGAAACGGGGATCGTCGTACTCGTCCCCGAGCACCTCGTCCGCCTGACCATACAGGCCGAAGGTCCGATAGCGCTTGTCGAACAGGTTGTCCACCCGGATGAAGGCCTGCAAATGACGGTTGACCCGATATTCGGCCCGCAGGTTGAAAACCCAGTACCCGGGGACCGGATCGTTCAAATTGGCCTCGTCGCCCCGGAAATAACGGTCGCTGTTGTAGATCCCGGTCATTCCCAAGGTCAACTGAGGAATCACGTCCACGTCCAGATTGAACTTGAACATGTGCTCCGGCAGGCCGGGGATCCGATCGCCCCGCTCCACGTGGATGACTCCGCCGACGGCGGAAGGGTTGTTGGGGCTGGGAGCGGCGAAGGGGGTACGGAAGGTGGCGTCCAGATAGGTGTAGTTGAAACTGTAACGCAGTTTCCCCAGAAATTGGCCGGTCAGGGGATTGTCGATCACCCCGGTCAGATTGGCCTCCAGTCCCTGGCGTCGGGTCTTGCCCACGTTGTCGAAGAAACCCTCGCTGGTCAGATCGCCAGCGCTGATGAAAATGATGTCGTCGTGGTTCATGCTATGGAAATAACCGGCATGCCACTGCAGCGCCGTGTTGATCCCGCCACCCAGGGGAATCCGGTCGAAGCGCCCCCGCAAACCGGCCTCGAAGGTCTTGGACACCACCTGCTTGAGCGGCGGATCGGCCAGGAAAGCGTTAGGCAACTTACAGGGATCGTCCGGATCGGCACAAGTCAATTCCACCGCCGTAGGCGCCCGGTTGCTCTCGCTGTAACGGCCGTAGACGGTCAAGGCGGGCAATACCCGGTAGGTGAGACCGGCGGCCGGATTGAAGCGGTCGAAATGATGGCGGCCGTTGAGTGCTTCGCCGAAATTGTCCGCGAGGCGAATATCCGAGGAATTGTAACGACCGGAAACCGTCAGGGTCAGATCTTCAACAGGGGTCAACTGCTCGATGAAGAAAGCGCCGTAGTGGGTCACCTCGCTGTCGAGACGCACCCGAGCGTCCCCCACCAGAAAGCCGCTGCCGACGGTGCCCCGATCATCGGTCAGCCGGGCCAGCTCGGTATCGAACTGGAAGCGGATCTGAGCCTCGTCGAAGCTGAATCCCGCCACGAAGCGGTTGTCCATACCGAACAGGTCGTAGAGGAAAATGGACTGGAGGGCCACGCCGTACCCCCGTTGCCGGGTCTTGCTGAAGTTGTTAGTGGCCGACTCCACGGCGTCGCTCGCGGGAATCGGGTCACCCTGAACGTCTTCGGCGACCGCTTCCTCGTCACCATCCTCCTCACACATGAACCCTGCGTCCTCCGGCTCCTCACAGGGGGCGTAGTCGGTATCGTCCCCGTTGAAGGTACCGACCTCGCTATGGCGGTAATAGGCGTTGCCCGCCAGCCGGATCTTGTCGGTGATCCAGAAACTGCCGTCCAGATTGCTGAAAAACAGGCGGTTATGGGTGTCGTCCGGATGGGTGAAGATGGCGCGCTGCTCCTCGCGGTACAACTGGATCGGCACCGCCCCGTTGCCGGTCAGGTCGTTGTCCTGGCCCGAGAGGGTCAGGTTCAGTTCTCCCGCCTCGCCGCGCCAGCTCAACACGCCGAAGGCTTGTTTGACCCGGCTGGGAGAAAAGTCGCGCCAGCCATCCTCCTCGAAATTGCGCAGATGGAGGAAATACCCCACGGTTCCGTTGTTCCAGCCGCTGGACAGTTCCTCGGAATGACGACCGAAGGAACCGCCGAACACCT
>Ga0256839_1000925_pt1 | contig 37129 bp, 47 predicted proteins | sample 354166metaG_FD_185968 | JGI IMG/M metagenome (GOLD analysis project Ga0256839, IMG submission 185968) | Hydrothermal vent microbial communities from Mid Atlantic Ridge, Atlantic Ocean - 354-166 | ecosystem: Environmental > Aquatic > Marine > Hydrothermal vents | place: Atlantic Ocean: Mid...
CGCAAGCGCACCCCATAACTGGCATGGTGGGTGAGCGATTACTGGGTATGGCCCAGCGTATAGCCTCGCATCTCTGTCTTCAGGCCATAAATCGATCATACCCAATCCAGAGTAGCACCCGTCTGGCTGAACGAATAAAGCAGCCACACAGCAAGGCGTCAAACCCTGACACTCATCACGCTGTGCGTCATTCATTCCGGTTAGTCATCCATAAGACGAAACATTTCGTAATCACACATGCGCTCTTGGTCTCCCCAGTAGACGCCATCCTCATCGTCGCCGTTCTCGTCTATCATTGCGCCCGCCGGCTTGTGGCGGACATTTACGGGTTTGGCCGATGCTGTAACGACACCGACCACAATCTGGTCGGTGAATTCGCTCCACATGTCATCCTCCAGGCAGTCATTGATGGCTGCACGGGCAGCCTGGTCGCGGTCGTATTCTGTGCTGAAGTACTGCATCCCATCGCCTTCTGGGTTGAAAAGAAAAAACCGCTCGCCTTTGTAGTTAAAGCTCATTATGTCATCCTGTTCATAGCAATAATTTTAGCGACGACACATAACAACCCGGGCATTCTCTACTCCGCAGAATCCTCGGCATCATATGCCCACAGCATGCACATCGTCTGAGGCGGGTCAGATCGACATAGTCTACCCCGCGTCCGTCGCGCGTCAGCACCGCAGCTATTGGCTCTCCAGCGTGCACAACACATAGCCGCGCAAAAGCGACCGCAGCTGTCATATGGTCGTCTGTGGTGGTCTTGTCCGTCACCCGCTGACCTGGGTAGCGGAGGTAGATGCGCCAGGTCATGACCCGCAGTGGACCGTGATCTGCCTGCGCTCGTCCAAGATATAGTCCTGACTGTAGCCGCCCTGTGCGCGTGCTCCGCGCCGCTGGAGCTGGATCGACTTCCGTGCACCGCTGAGGGTGCGGTGTGAAGATACTACGGTTCCCTCGCTGATCAGATGCGGATCATTGGAGATCGGTCGGCGGACGGTATAGAGAATGGATGCGTTCATTTTTACCTCCTATTATGAGCCAGGACCCCCGGGAAGGAAGATGTTCTCTCAACCCCTTGAGTCTCATTGTAGGCGGCTTTCACCCATAGTCAAGTTGGTAGCGGAATTTTTTGCGGGAACGAAAAAACCCCGGACCCATTGTGGGGTGCCGGGGTTTTCTCCAGGGTTCAGGTTGTGGTACCCTCTGCCCTGCTCGGATCAATGGTTGAAAGGCCAATCCGATGTGGAGATTCTACCACCTAGCCACATCAGATCAAGCCCAAACCAAAAAATCCGTGCCGCTGTCGGGAAAGCCAACGGCTGAGCGTATCAGTGCGGACAATGGCGAGGGTCGCCTGAAATCCCCGAGTTGCCACACAATGGGACGCCCCCTGTCCGGTGGCCAAGCGAAGTCATCTGCCGCTTGCGGCATGAAGGGTACCGAGTATTCATGGTGGGACCATGCCAGCGATCAGAAAGGGTTGCTGGTAGCCATCGTGAAGAAAGGGGGTAGGTATGCCTCGACTACAGAGTTATCCACAGGTTATCCACAGGCACAGTCATGGCAAGACGCAAGGTGAAAAAGGTGTGTGGGCTTGGCAAGCGGCCAAGGCAGTATGCGGCCATCGCGGTAAAGCGCTGGGAGAAGTTTGGCAGGGATGCGGCCATCGAGTTTATTCGGTCCATAAGGCCTGCCTCATGGCGCAGGCTGGTCTATAATCATGCCAAGATAGCGGTCACGAAAAGGCATCCAGAGTGGCAAAATACCGGCGTGCTGCGAGGGTCGACAAAAACCAGCGGGAGATAGTCAAGGCCTTGCGCAGCATCCCTGGCGTGACGGTCGAGACTGGTCACGACGATATTCTTGTCGGGTATCGCGGGAGGACGTACTGGTTTGAGATCAAGGCGCCGCGTGCCATCGGTGCGGACGGTAGGGTGAAGCGATCAGAGATGACTGACAGCGAGGTAGCCAGGCTAGAAGGCTGGGCTGGCCACTACTCAATCGCGTCATCGATTGATGACATCTTATCAACTATCAAGAGGAGTGATTTATGATGCGCGTTCTTTTCGTTTTGTTGGTGGCGGCTATGTTGCCACCTGTTTTCGCCGCTGGCACTACTGGCCTGGAGGTAAGCACGCTGGCCTGGGATTATCCAACGGTAAACGTCAAGGGAGATCCTTTGCCTGACGCGATCCAAGGCAGCAACGTCTACTGCAACGGCGTAGACGGATCGAATTATAGCACCACAATCAATGTGCCAGCGCCAGTCACCACACTCCCGTTAAGCGTTCTTGCGGTGCCTGACGGGACGTATGAGTGCACGGTAGATGTGTACGTCATCCTCAAGGACGGAGCGGAGCCGCTGAGAAGCGGCAAGGCGGTTCCAGTAAGTTTTTTCGCGGCAGCTGGCACGTGGTTTTCCGTCGACCCTGACACGCGCCGGCCATCGCCACCCATGAACATCAGGGTCGAGTGATGAGATTGTCAGCCCCGGCGCGCGCTGTCTATAAGGAGTTGAAAAGGCGCGGAGCGCTGTCCGGGTGGGTAAGCGCCCAGCACGATGTTTTGGCTGGGGTTACGTGCATGTCTGTGTCGTCGGCAAGGGCGGCGATTTATGAATTGCTGGGTGCCGGAGTGATTATTTCAGCAGGCAGATGCAAGGGCAAAAAATACAAGGTGAGGTGATGAAATGCGGAACTATATTGGGCTAAAGGCAGAAGACGCAAAGCCTAAGTATAACGGCCTTAGTGATCAGGACAGGTGCGATATTATGAACTCCCCAGGCAGCGGCACGCCGATTGCTGGCGTGACTGATATCGATGACCTGAAGCGGTGGATGCTGAAGCAAACACCCACATCACTAATTACTGTTATGCGCGAGTACGCGGCAGCAGGAGCAGATGCCGCAGCCATGGCGGCGGCTGCCGGAATGGTCCAGTTGCTCGATGAGGGTGTCGCACGCGTCAATATGCACAACCAAAAGGCGGTCGCAGGGCTTGATGCGCTACTCGCCGCTGGCGTGATAACGCAACAACAGCGGGATGAGGCCGAGGCGCTCGGAGATATCCAGCGCAGTATAGCGCAGGAACTTGGTTTTGATGTTATCAGGCCCGGACATCTCAAACACGCGAGGACACTGTAATGGCAAGGGTTGAAACAAAGGTTTTATTCGCCGGCGCCAATACGGTATCGGTTGCAGTAGCAGGCTCTGCGGTGTCCGATGTAATCACGCTGGATGCAACAGCTGTCGACGCGGCAATAACCATCAAGGCCGACAATGCAGGCATACCGGCTGCTGGCGATACGGTGGACGTCTATGTCCTCCTGTCTGCCGGCGATCCAGACGGCGCCGCAGTGGCTGATGAATATGCAAGCCAGGACTCTACGCACGCCATGTGGCTATGCAGGCTTGACACCAACGTAACAGACCCGGCAATCATTACTGTGAGGTATCCACCTGTCCCGCAGGCGGGGAAGATTTACGTCGTCAATAACGGGGCGTCAAGCGTGACTGTTGGCGCCGTCATTGAGGAGGATCGCAGGTAATGATTATCCGCCTGCCGGTCGATACTAAGCCAGACCGATGGGCGTCGATAGACTGGGCGCACCCGCTCACCAGAGGCTTGCAGGAGTTTTGGCTGGCGCTCGCGCCCGGTGTGGAGGTGGATCTGGTCAGCGGCAGGATCGTCGGCGTTACCGGCGCCTCTGTGGTCACGACACTGGCAGGCGAGGCGATAAATGAGCCTGGCATAACTACAGATCTATGGCAATCGTCGCGCACGGTCAGCCTGCCGATGACGTTGGCAGGCCAATACGTTTACCCGTCATATGCCGGCGCAGCAGAGTACGTGCTGCTGCACCGCGTGAGGGTAGGCACCACGAGCAAAGAGTATCACCTGAGGGCGCGCCTCAACTCCTCGACCTCGCGCCAACATTTTTCAAGCTCGGTGCGCAACGACGGCGCGTCTTCTGTCGGTGTCGACGTGGTTGACTCGGCGGCATATATCGCAGACGGCCGCCTCGCCAGTGTCGCGGCGCTATCGCGCTCGCCGACGCAGCACGAGATATGGGTAGACGGTCAGCTGATCAGCAGCGCGACAGGCGACGCCCTATCGGATACGTGGACGGGCATGGACAGGACAGATTTCGGCTCCGACCGCAACGGCGCCGCACTATGGCGTGGCTGGTGGCTGCGAGATCTTGATGCCGAAGAAATCGAAAGCCTGCACCGCAACCCGTGGCAAGTCATCGAGCGGCGCAAGATATGGGTACCAGCCACCTCTGTGTCGGGGGTGACGGTACAGCCTGCGCAAGGCGTTATCAGATGGCGGGGCGGTCAGCCGTCAGTGAGGACGGTCATCACAGCGCGCCCGGCTTCTGGGTCGGCCCTGTGGCGCGGCGGCCAACCCACGATCAAGACAGCGATAACGGCCAGGCCGGCAGCCGGATTGATCCTGTGGACCGGTGGTCAGCCGGCCGTGAGCACGGCCCAGCAGGCCGCCGCACAGCCAATGGCGGGCCGCATAACGTGGGTCGGCGGGCAGCCATCCGTCAAGACACAGATCAGCGTCAGGCCGGCGCAGGGCGCTATATCATGGACGGGTGGCCTGCCGTCTGTAGTCATTGAAAAAATAACCGTGTACCCGAAATCAGGGTTGACCGTAATGTCCGGGGGTCAACCCACCATCGTGGCACGTAATGCCGGATGGACGAAGTTGGGGGAGGCGTCCACCCCGTGGACTGTAGTCCCCAGCCAATCAACATCCTGGACCAAACAGTGAGGACCATACCATGAAGATCATGACCATTGCCCTCGCCGCGCTGGCGCTTATCGTGCTGGCCGGCTGTTCCACCATCGCCGAGCGGGCTGCCGACATCACAAACAAGGCATGTAAAGACATGTCCCAGGTCGAGCGGGCCGCATTCGAGTCCCGCGTCAATGATGCCCTTGCCGATACTGGCAACACATTCAACGGCATCACGTGTGCGGGCGATTAATGGGGACTAGCGATAACGGCGATGGTATAATGCTCGGCGACACATGGGCCTGGCGAGGGCCGGGGGGTGAAAGCATGATTACCATCGCCGATATCGTGCAGGGTATTGAGGCATACAAGGATCAGGTCGGATATAAGCCTGAGCGGATCGCACTGACTCAAGAGCAGATGCGGGCTGTGAGGAGGGACGCACTTGCCAGCAAGTACCTGGACCATGACAGCACAGGGATGGTCACGATTGCCGGCGTGCGTGTGGATGTGTGGGGGGCGCCTCCATCCAGGCGCGCGTGCGCGCGTATGGGTGCGACATGAAGATGGTGCCATCCCTAAAGCAGGAGGAGGTCGACATGCTTTGCGCGATGGCGGAGCAGTATGAACTGCACGCGGACAGGTGTGACCGCATCCACAACCGGATGATGGCGAATAAACAGAAGAGCCGCGACCTGCAACGAGCCGACCTTTTGCGCCGCTTGGCCAATGATCTCAGACCGTTATAACAACCAGTGGTTTCATTGTGAAACAGCCGGTTGGCGCCCAAGTGTAAGGCGTTGAAATGTCTGGCAAAAAAAGGGGTGGAAATAGGCGTGGAAGGCATGATGTCGCACCCGTCGTGCGCGGGGCATTCCTGCGCGCCCTTGAGCAGATCAAAGAGGAGGATGGCAAGACATTCTCAGAGATCATTGCGGACTGGTTGCGCGAAGACCCTGGGGCGGTGCTGAATGCCGTGTCCAAGTTTACGGTGCGTGAAAAAGAGGTGAGCGGTAATATTCAGCATGACCATGACCACACCCACATCCATTATGCAGTACAGGAAATTGAGGGATGGATTGCGGGCGCTATCGCCAGAGAAGAAGATAGCGGTTCTGCGCCATCTTTGCCGCACAGACCTGTTTTGGCTGCTGTGGTTCGGGATGAGGCGACAAGATGTGGCGCACCCGTGGATTCTGGCGAGGTGCAGGGAGGTCCAGGCTTGTCCGAACGGGATGATAGACCTGTGGAGTCGTGAGCATTACAAATCGACCGTGATCACGTTCGCCAAGAGCATCCAGGACATCCTGGCCAGCCATGGCGACAATCCGCTGCCGGAGTGGGATGGGCAAGAGGTAACAATAGGCATCTTCAGCCACACCCGGCCGATTGCCAAGAAGTTCCTCCAGCAGATCAAACTGGAGCTGGAGGGTAACAGCCTGCTAAAGGCGCTATTCCCCGACGTGCTATGGCAGGAGCCGCGCAGGGATGCGCCCAGGTGGTCAGACGATGGCGGGCTGGTGGTAAAGCGTAAAACGAACCCCAAGGAGGCAACCGTTGAGGCCTGGGGTTTGGTGGACAGTCAGCCGACGTCTGCGCACTTTACCATCATGGTGTACGACGACGTAGTGACGATCAACAGCGTGACGTCTCCTGACATGATCAGGAAGACCACCGAGGCGCTGGAACTGAGCTATAATCTTGGGGCGCGCGGTGGCGTCAGGCGATTCATAGGCACCAGGTACCACCAAAACGACACATACCGCGAGATCATGGCGCGCGGCACTGTCACCCCGAGGATATACCCGGCCACCGATGATGGGACGGTGGATGGTGAGCCGGTACTACTCACGCGCGAGGCGCTCAACGAGAAGCGGAGAGACATGGGGCCATATACCTTTGCCTGTCAGATGCTACAGAACCCGGTAGCCGACGCCACCATGGGGTTTCGCCGCGAGTGGTTGCGCTACCACAAGAGTGATGGCTGGGGTGGCGCGAACAAAATTATCCTCGTGGACCCGGCGAACGAAAAAAAGAAGACCAGCGACTATACCGTTATGTGGGTGGTTGCCCTCGGGACAGACAAGAATTTTTACGTGGTTGACGGCGTGCGTGATCGCCTCACCCTCACCGAGCGCAAGCGCGCCCTCTTTGGCCTTCACCGCAAGTGGCGCCCCGGTTTTGTGGGATATGAGAAGTATGGCAAGGACTCCGATATCGCCAGCATCGAGGAGGAAATGGACCGGCGCAACTATCACTTCGTCATCACCCCGCTGGGCGGTAAGATCAAGAAGACGGACAGAATCAAGACGCTGATGCCGCTCTTCGAGCAAGGGCGCATATACTTGCCTGAATCCATGTGGCGTACCGACTACGAGGGGCGCGCCGTGGACCTGATAGAATCTTTCATCAATGAGGAGTACATGGCCTTCCCCGTCCCGGTGCACGACGACATGCTCGACTGCCTGGCCAGGATCAACGACAAAGACACGGTACTCGACTGGCCGATGGAATACGACGATGAGCCGGGCGACAGGTATGCAGGCGGCAGCGTCAGGCCGCACAGCTGGATGGCTGGATAATGCTGCGAGGTGAATAATGGGCGACGACGATAAAGACATCGTAAAAATGTCGCAGAAGTTTACGCGATGCTGGGAATCTCACGCCTCTGAGTGGGTGGAAGAGGCAAGACGGTCATATGACTATGTAGCCGGGCACCAGTGGAGCGAGCAGGACCGGGCGGCCATGGAAGCGGCGATGCGCCCGGTGATCACCTTCAATCGCATCGGGACCTTTATCGACTCCGTGTCAGGGTTGGAGGTCAGCAACCGGCAGGAGGTCAGATATATCCCGAGGGAGCAGGGCGACGTCCGCATCAATGAGCTACTGACATCGGCGGCGCAGTGGGTCAGGGATAATGCCGATGCAGAGGATGAGGAGTCAGAGGCCTTCCTGGACCTCGTGATATCTGGCATGGGGTGGACCGAGACCTCGATGGACTACGAGTCTGACCCCGACGGGATGATACGCATCGACCGCCGCGACCCGCTCGAAATGGAGTGGGACCCGAAGGCAAAGAAGCGCAACTTGTCTGATGCCAGGTGGGTCAAGCGCAACGTGATGATGCACAAGGACGATGTTGCGGCGAGGTGGCCTGACAAGGCTGAGCGTATCGGCCTCGGCGGCATCGACTATCCAGAAGGCGACGAAATACATGACGCCGACAATGCGCGTGAATACAGGAGTGACCAAGGGGGCGGCGATGCGCCGAAGTCTGATGAGATAAAGGTCTCGCAATTACAGTGGTGGGAGCGTGAGGCGTATTTCCGTGTAGAGACAGACCAGGGCATCATTGACGTGAAGGCGTCTCGGTGGGCGGCGCTGCGCAAGTTTTTCCCCAGCCTGCGCGCCGTGCGCATCACAAAGCGCGTTTACAAGCAGGCGTGGCTGGCCGGCGATACCGTTCTGGAGTCAGGCCCATGCCCGTATGACAACGGCTTCACGCTAAAGTGCATGACCGGCAAGAGAGACCGCAACAGCAACACATGGTATGGGCTTGTGCGCGGCCTCATGGACCCGCAGAAATGGGCTAACAAGTTCCTGTCATCGATCCTGGAGAAGGCGGGTAAGCGCGGTGCTGGCGTCATCGCCGAAAAGGATGCGTTTATCAACCCGCGGCAGGCTGAGACTGATTGGGCGAATGACAGCAAGATTACATGGGCGAAGAACGGCGCCCTTTCCCAGGCTCGCATAATGCCCAAGCCACCAGGACAGCCTACCTCAGAGCTGTCAGAGCTGATGGGGTTCTCTATCAACTCATTCCGCGACATCTCCGGCATAAACTTGGAGCTGATGGGCCTCAAGGATCAGCAGCAGGCCGGCGTCCTGGAGGCGCAGCGCAAGCAGGCGGGTATATCGATCCTCAGTTGGTGTTTCGACAGCCTGCGAAAGTACCGCAAAGAGCAGGGGCGGTGCCTGGCCTACTTCATCCAGGAATACATCTCTGACGGCCGCCTCGTCCGCGTGGTCGGCGAGCAAGGCAAGCAATATGTGCCGCTGGTGCGCGATGAAGGGGCGATGACATATGACGTGATAGTCGACGAAAGCCCGAGCAGCCCGAACATGAAGGAACGCGTGTGGGCGATCCTCCAGCCCATCATTCCGACGATGGCGCAGCTCGGCATGCAGGTTCCGCCAGACATTATTGAGTATATGCCCCTCCCCGAGACCCTCATTGAAAAATGGAAGCAGGGCATGCAGCCTGATCCGCAGCAACAGCAAGCGCAGCAGCAGGCCGCGCAGCTCGCCGTGGCAGCGCAGCAGGCGCAGATACAGCAGGCACAGGCAAAGGCGCAGCTTGACGCCGCGAAGGCGCAAGAGACACAGGCGGGTCTCCAGCTGGACGCCGAGGAGCTGGACGCCAAGGTGGACCTGATGGAGGCAGACAAAGTCGTGAAGATAGCCCAGGCGCGCAAGCTGGCGGCCGAAACAGGGCGGGACCTCGCGGGATAGTGCTATGCGGCGCAGCGAGGTTATGATGCGCGTAAAGATGGTTGAGCGCGCATTGTGGTCGCAGATGCCAAAGGTGCCAGAGGCGAGGCTAATGTTGTCGGTAATTAGCACCGCCATCATTGACGCTAATCTTGGTACGCGCGGCGAGAAGACGGCAGCGAGGATATATCTGGACGGCGAGATATCAGCCGCCAAGGTGTGTGGAGTGGACCCTGACTGGGTGCGCACAGTAATGATGAGGCTCGGGCTTTGGCCCGTGGAGGTGGAAAGTGAATGATGACCTGATCGACGATGTGATTGATACCGGCGCCGACGATACCGGCGAACGCGACAGCGATGGCGCTGATGGCATGACAGACGCCGGTGGAGGGGAAGCCGCGGGCAAGGCTGACGACAGCGCTGGGGGCGCAGCCGGCAAGGCCGAAGATGGTGAGGGTGGTACCGAGACGGCAGGCAAGGATGGCGACACCAGCGACGGCGACGGAAATGACGACAGCGACGACGAAAAACCGACGAAGGTCCCACTGTCCGAACTCCTGGAGGAGCGGCGCAGGCGCCAGGCCATGGAGCAGCAGGCCATGGAGCTACAGGCGCGCATTGCCGCGCAGGAGCAGCTGAAAGAGGAAATGCGCCAGTTGCGCGAGCAGCTGAAGGGCGAAGACAAGGATGACGATAGTATTCCCGACTTTGAAGAAGACCCCATTGAGCACCTTAAGGCGAAAACAGAAAAGCAAGAGCAGGTCATTCAGCAGCAGCTCGAGGCCCAGCGGCAGGCGCAGGAGCAGCAGCAGGCGATGCTCCAGCAGGAGCAGGCTGTTAGGCAGGTCGTCACCGAGATCAGCAAGCGTGAGGCCGAGTTCACCAAGGAGGCGCCAGACTACTATGATGCCCTTGAGTATGTCCGCGGCATTCAGCGGCAGAATCTGAGCGGCCTTGGTTTGTCGCCGGACCAGATCGAAGCAGAGGTGACTCGCGCCGAACTGGAAACAGGCGTCGCTGCGCTACAGAACGGCGTCGACCCGGCGTCCTATGTGTACAACATCGCCAAGCGCATGGGATATAATGGCAAGGGGCGCGACAATGACGGCCACGATGGCGATGCTGGCGGCGGTACAGACAGCAACACAAAGGCCAAGATGGACGCCCTCGAGAAGGGCACCAAGGCGCAGTCAACCGATGGCGGCGGCGCATCGCTTAAGGAACTCGCGGAAATCGATGATGACGACGAGTTCGAGGCCGCCATGAGGGAGGTGTTTGGCGGTTAACCGTGTCTCTCCCTGGCGCGAGCTGGAGCGCTTGATAAAAAGCCAGCCCTGCCACCAAGGTAATGGTGTTTCGCACGTGCTGCGCAGTGCACGGCCTCGGACGGGCTACGTTCCGCTTTCGTTTCATCCAGCGTAATGGATGGTTCGCGGCTCCGGCGTATAGGGGCGACAACCGAAACGACAAGAGGAAACGATCATGGCTACAACAGAGTACGGTGTTGGCCATGCGATGGCTGTCCAGAAGTGGTCCAAGGAACTCATGAAGGAGGCGTTGGCGCGCACCTACATGTTGAAGTTCATGGGCAAAAACAGCAATTCGCTGGTCAAGATCAAAAATGAACTGAAGGATGCGGGGTACAAGGTCACGTTTGGCCTGCGCACCCAGCTCCAGGGTGACGGTGTTTCCGGCGACAACACCCTTGAGGGTAAAGAGGAAGCGCTGTCGATCTACACCGATTCCGTGCAGATTGACCAGCTGCGGCATGCTGTCCGCACCCACGGCCGGGCGTCAGAGCAGCGTGTCCCGTTCGCCACGCGCGAGGAGGCGAAGGACGGGCTTGCGGACTGGTGGAGCGCGCGCATGGATGTGAGCCTGTTCAACCAGCTTGCCGGTATCACTGGCCTGGATGTGCGTTACACCGGGATGAACTCGGTGACCGCGACGGACTCTGATCACATCATCTACCAGGGCGAGACGTCAGAGGCGGCGCTGTCCGATACGGCCGGCAACACCTTTACGGTCTCCCTGTTCGATGAGGCTATCGAGCGGGCCAAAACCTTCTCGCAGGCTGACGGCACAGGCAACCTTATGCGCCCAATCCGCTACGAGGGCGAAGACCTGTTCATCGCCTTCCTGCATCCGTACCAGGTCAAGGACCTGCGCACCGAGGTGAGCAGCGCCAAGATTACTTGGTATGACGTGCAGAAAGCGCGCATCCAGGGTGGCGAAGGTAAGTCGAACCCAATCTTCTCCGGCGCTCTCGGCGTGTATAACGGCGTCGTTATCCACGAAAGCAATTATGTGCCGGTATCCCCGACGAACCCACAGGTTCGCCGTGCGATCTTCTGCGGTGCGCAGGCCGCCAATATTGCTTTCGGCAAGGGTGATGGCCCGAACCGCATGACGTGGGTTGAAGAGCTGTTCGACTACAAGAACCAGCTCGGCGTAGCGGCTGGCATGGTATGGGGAGCGAAGAAGTGCATGTACAACTCGCAGAACCATTCCACAATCGTCCTCGCCACCGGCGCAGGCAAGTAAGGAGGTGACGCATGGCTACACTGACGAGTAACGCCGCGGCGGGCTCCGCGCCCACCAAAGCGATTCATGCCGGCGTCCAGGCCGCTACCGAGGACTACACGGTATCGACCACGCTGGCCACCGGCGACATCATCCAGATGGTGAAGGTGCCAAAGGGCGCCCGCATCATCGGCGGTCATGTCGCGTTCAACCTTACCGGGACTCCGAACCTGCCGTTCTCTCTCGGGGATGGCGGTGACGCTGACCGGTTCATGACATCCACCACGGTGAACTCGACGGCCGCCTTCCAGGCCTTCAATTCATCCGTGATGGATCATGACTATACGGACGACGACACCATCGACCTGACGGTCGGCACCGTAACTGCGGCGCCGACTGGCGGCACGATTACGGTAACGGTGCTGTACCAGATGGACAGCTAAACAACCGGCCCCCGCAAGGGGGCCGTTCTCATTGTGGGGCGGAAATGAGGTACACGTTAGACGAAATACACAGGATGCACATACAGGCTTCCAAGCGTAACGACGTCAAGACGCTAAAGAAGTGCGAAGGCCTGTATATGCAGATTCTCGACCAGGTGCCAGACAATTGGACCGTGATATTCCTCTTGTCTGGAATCTACCTGGCAACCGGGCGCAACGGCCTGGCAATAGCCATGCTCAACCGCGCCGCGGCGCTAAAGCCTGACTGCGCCGAAATCTTCAACAACCTTGGCACCGCCTATAAGCGCCAGTTTAGGCATGACGAGGCAGAGAGGGCGTTTCAGCGCGCCATCGACATCAACCCCGACGACACCGACCACTGGAATAATATGGGGACGCTACACATCAATGAGGGGTCGCCAGAGAAAGGCGTACCGCTCTTTGAGCGCGCCATTGAGCTGGCCCCAGATAACATCCACGCCCACTGGAATCTTTCTCTTGCCCTGCTTGAACTCGGTGAGTACGAGCGAGGTTTCAAGGAGTATGCTTGGGGTCTGAAGTCAGAAAACCGCCAGCATCGCACCTATGGGGCGCCAGACTGGGATGGGTCGCATGTCGGCACCCTTGTGGTGTACGGCGAGCAGGGCATCGGCGATGAAATCATGTTTGCCAGCCTGATAAATGAGGCGAAACAGCGGTGCGACCGCCTCATCATCGACTGCCATCCGCGCCTTGTCGGCCTGTTCAGCCGGTCTTTTGGTGTGGAGTGTCACGGCACAAGGAAGAAGACCGTAACGCCATGGGCCGCCGACATTCAGATCGATGCCGCATGCCCCATCGGCGGCTTGGCGCAGTTCTTCCGCCGCTCGATAGACGACTTTCCTTGCACCCCATACCTGACTCACGACGAAGCGCGCGCATCAACCATCAAGAAGCGCCTTGACGGCCTCCCGCGGGGGCTGAACATCGGCATCGGATGGATAGGCGGCAAGCACGAGACACGCACCACGGCGCGGTCGATGACCCTTGATGACATGACGCCAATGCTACAGCTGCCTAATATCAATTGGGTGTCATTACAGTACACGCCAGAAGCTGCCGAGGAGGTGGCCGAGTATGAGAAGCGTACCGGACTCAAAATCCACCACTGGCCGGAAATCATCAACGCCGAAGACTATGATGAGACGGCCGCGCTTGTTTCTGCGCTCGACCTTGTAATCTGTGTCAACACCTCGGCGGTGCACTTGTGTGGGGCGCTGGGCCAGCCGTGCTGGACGATGACCCCGGTACGGAAGGCGTGGAGGTACTATTCACCGGACGGGTCGAGAATGGCCTGGTATGGCAGTGTCGTACAGTTCGAGCAGGAGCGTGACGGCGATTGGAGCGGCGTCATTGATCGGATCGTTGGCGAATTGCTGGATGTGATGTCGCCGGCGAAGGTGGGAGCGGAAGCATGTTGATAAGTGATGAATACAGGGCCCTGAATGCGGCCCTGCACAGAGACCGCCATGATTATGGTATCGGCGGCGGAAAGTGGGCGAACCTTGTCGGAAATATCGCGGGTGAGCACGGAATAAAGACCATTCTCGACTATGGCGCCGGGAAGGGTGCGCTGGCGCGCACGCTGCCATTGCTCGACGTGGTCAATTATGACCCTGCCATTCCCGGCATCGACGAGCCGCCAGGACCGGCTGAGATGGTGGTTTCCACGGATGTCCTGGAGCATGTTGAGCCGGCCTTCCTCGACGATGTGCTGGACGACATCGCCAGGCTGGCGCAGCGCATTGTGGTATTGGTTGTTGCCACGCGCCCGGCGGTAAAAACGCTGGCCGACGGCCGTAATGCGCACCTCATCGTCGAGCCTGTCGGCTGGTGGTTGCCACGCTTGATGCAGCGCTTTGTGCTTGCCCAGGTTACGAACAACGAGGGGCATGAATTCGTGTTTGTGGGGGTGCCGAAATGATCAGCGAGCGGGTTGACGCCATCACGCACATCCCAAACGAGTACCGCAAGGAAAGGCCGCCGGCGCCGAGGTCGGTGAAGATCGAGATCACAGGGCGGTGTAACTTCCGCTGCACATTCTGCGCGCGCTCGCAACGCCTGCGCGAGCAGTCTGAGATGGACCGAGGCCTGTATATGGATCTGGTGGCTCAGATGGCCGCGTCCGGTGTCGAGGAGCTTGGCGTGTTCTATCTGGGCGAGTCATTTATGTGCGACTGGCTGCCGGATGCTATTCGTTACGCAAAGGGTGTCGGCATCAATTACGTGTTTCTGACCACAAACGGATCACTAGCAACGCCCGACAAGGTCAAGGCTTGCATCAAGGCCGGCCTGGACAGCCTAAAGTTCTCCATTAACTACGCTGATCACAAGCAGTTCGAGGACATTGCGAGGGTTCGCCGGACGATGTATGACGCCATGATGCTCAACCTTATGTCGGCAAGGTCTGTGCGCGACGAGGTTGAGTGCGCAACCGGGCATCGCTGCGGCCTATATGCCAGCTTCATCCAGTACGATGGCGAGCAGGGTCGGCGCATGCAAGGCCTGATAGACGAGTTGGGTCAGTACGTTGATGAGGTGTACCCGCTGCCGCTATATGGCCAGGCCGGGCCGCAGCAGTCTCCGCTGGAGGGGTCTGGACTCATCCCGATAGGCGGCAACACGGGGCGGGCAGAGAGCCCTGTGCCGGCGCTGCCGTGCTGGGCCGTGTTTACCGAGGGGCACGTCACGTGGGACGGCAAGCTGTCCGCGTGTTGCTGGTCGCATACCGATGCCTTGACCATGGCAGACCTCAACAAGGTGCCGTTCATGGCTGGCTGGCACAGCGACGAGTTTGCCGCCCTCCGGCGCGCACACCTCGCCGAGAATGTCAGGGAGACGCCGTGTGAGTCATGTATCCATGGGGGTGCATCATGAGCGAGACGCTACATGTCTATATTGGATGGGATGCGCGCGAGAGCGTCGCCTGGCACGTGCTCAGTCATTCAATCCTCGCCAGGTCGACGATGCCGGTAGCAATCCACCCCATCAAGCTGGCGCAGCTTCCATGCCTGACCCGGCCGCGAGACCCAAGGCAATCGAACGACTTTTCGTTTTCGCGCTTCCTGGCGCCATGGCTCAATGGCCACGAAGGGTGGTGCCTGTTTCTTGATGCCGACATGCTGTGTCGCGCCGATATCGCAGAGCTGTTTGCGCTACGCGACGAAGACAAGGCCGTGCAAGTCGTCAAGCACTGCTACACGCCGAAGTATCAGAAGAAATACCTCGGGGCCAGGCAATACGTGTATCAGCGCAAGAATTGGTCCAGCGTGATGCTATTCAATTGTTCGCACCGCCAGACGACGGCGCTCACGCCATCACTGGTTAACGTTGCGACAGGCGAGTATCTGCACCAATTTGGTTGGTGTAGCGACGATGTTATCGGCGAGCTGCCGGTAGAGTGGAATCATCTTGTCGAGGAGTACGACGAAAACCCGGACGCAAAGATCGTGCACTGGACGAACTTCGGCCCATGGCTCGATGGGCATCATGATGTCGAGTTTGCGCCCGAGTGGCGTATGGAGCGCGGAAAGATGCTGTACGCGATGCAGGAGGGTGTGCAATGAGCAGGCGGGCGGTGCCGCGGCAGGACTTATACCCTAATCGGCCGCTGTCGATAGATTATGATAGGGGTAGCGGTATTGTGGTGATCGAGGGAGTTCGCTACACAGCTGACGCGCTGCGCGCCATGAGTACCGCGTCAGGGCTATACCAACTATCGGCTGGCGACGGCGTACTCACCATGCAGCGGGTGAGGCCTGGTGCTGGAACCTGCCTGATTTGCGGCGTGTACTACAAGGAGCTTGCCAAGCACGCGAAGGGCTGTAGCGAGGAATAGTGATGGCAACCCTGTCAGAGGTCACAGACGAGATTCTCGACGAAATGAGGCGCACAGGCGAGCTGACCGCGCAGGTTCAGACCGCAATCAAGGACGCCATCAAGCACTACGAGCGCGAGCGTTTCACATGGAATGAGGCGCGGGCGGTCGCCGTTACGGGTGCCGGTCAGGAGTATTACGGGCTACCGTCAGACGTCATCGAGATCGATTCACTGACGGTCAAGGACGGCACATCGATCAAGGAGCTGCGCGAAGTAAATTACGTGCAGATCGACGTAGCGCAATCGAACACGCAGTGGACGGGTGAGCCCGCTGAATATGCCATCTATGACGGCCAGCTGAGGCTTTACCCAACGCCTGACGCCACATATTCGCTGATGATGAGTTACGTGCACAGCCTGCCGGAACTGTCGGCCACGTCTGACACCAATGCGTGGATCGACCAGGGCAAGCAGCTCATTAAGTACCGCGCCAAGTGGCGGCTGTACACAGATATTATCAACGAACCGGAGCGGGCTTTGGCCATGAAGATGGCTGAGCAGGACGCCCTCGACTCGTTGCAGGAAAAAAGCCTGCGGCTTTCGACCGGCGGCGGAATTATCCCACGGCTTTAGGAGGACACCATGGCGGCAGGTACGTTTACCTTTTACACGAATTTCATGGAGAAGATCGGCAACGGAGCCATCAACCTGGAGACCGACACCCTGTGTCTGGCGCTTGTTGCAAGCGCGTATGCGCCTGACGGGCTGCACAGCGACTACGCCACACAGGTTGAGGTCAACGTCGTCAGCTCAAGCACTACGGCGCGCCTTCACGCCCTGACGAACGTGAACTGGACGATCTCGGGTTCCGCGACCGTGAAGCTAGATTCCGACGACATTGTGACGACGGCGGCCGGCGTGATGAAGGCCAAGTATGCCGTCATCTTCACGCAGAGCGCCGGCGAGCTGGTGGCCTATTGCGATTTGGAGACCACTGCGGCAACTGGTGTCGAGGCGACGCAGATCAACGTGCAGATGCCTGCCGGGGGTATCGGTAGCGTCCAAAACGGCTGATGAAACATGGGTCTGGAGACAGCAACATACATCGACAGCCTGGTCGAGACGAACCCGACGGGGTCGGATGACCGCTCGACGGCCGACGATCACCTGCGCCTTATAAAGGCGTCGCTCAAGCGTACATTCGCCAATATCAATGGCGAGGTGCGCGCCACACCTGCAAACCTGAATTTTTTGACCGCCGTTGCCGAGAATGTGCAGGCCAAGCTGGATGCTCTGAGCGTGTCGGCGGCCGCTACTGCATCAAGAGTGGCATCCATGTCGGCATCGATGAGCGCGGTAGAGGCCAGGGTTGGCGCTCTGGAGGTCGGCTCGGCCAGCAATGCCGCGCGAATCAATACCCTATCGATATCAGTCTCAATCATTGAGGCGTCAGTCGCGGCGCTGAATTCACAGGTGACATCCTTGAGCGCTACCTTTACGGTGCGCACGAACCAGTTGTCCGCATCGATAGCGTCTGCCGAGTCACACATAAATGCGGTGAGCGCATCCCTTGATACAACCTCGGCGACACTGAGGGCGAGGGATGACCAGCTGCAAGCGTCGATTAACGCGCTCACAACAAAGACCGACCAATTATCGGCAAGCCTCACGACAAAGGTAGACCTGGCGGGGTCGCAGACAATCACCGGCGAAAAAGTAATATCAAGCGCGTTTACGCGCTTTAATCATAGTGGGGCTGCATTGTCATTCGATAGCGATATCGCTGGAGATGGGCGAGGCATTAGGCGTATTACGTGCAACGATGGGCGCGGAAACTGGAACTTCAGGTCCGGCGTCCGTAGCGATGGGACGCTATTGAGGTCTACCAATCCCGGAGATGGCGCGCTGTCGATGGTGTTGTGGACAGACTCGACACCTGGAAGTTTTGATTTTCAGGTGGCACCTGGTGTGAGCACCGCGCTTGACCAAACAATGTCACTGATCAATGCGCTAAAGATCACCGCCGGCACCGCCACGTTTCTTGCCGTGCCTCAATACGCTGCCGATCCGGTTGGCGCTAATGACCTGGCGCGCAAGTCGTATGTTGATGCCCTTGTGAAGTCTGAAATGACTACCGACGACAGAAGCACAGTATATCCGACAGGGGTCAACACGGTTGATGTTTTCTATGACGACGCAAGCGCTGGAATAGATTCGGTTCTATCGCCTGGGGACACATATCTGGTTGCGTTTAACATGGCTTTGGGAAGGTCAAGGGCAGTAAGGTCGATTGGTGTTGGCTTTGCTGATGGAAATACGCCACAGAGTACTTTCTTTTATGGGTCCAGCGCAGAGCTTCGGGTTGGTATTAGCGCCGTTGAGAATGATTTGAAGTTTGGCGGATCGTGGCCGGTAACCATAGATATGACGGCCACCTTGTCCCCAGCAGACCCGCGTTTTTTTGTTAGTATTGATTTTGGTGTTGGTCTAACGGCATCGCTGTCAGTGGTGCTCTCATTATCGATAAAGGGGCCCTTGTGATCTCATGGTTCGATAATATTGGCGCGGTTGGAATCATCAAGGATATCCCCGCGCACCAGCTCCCCGCAGAAGCATGGAGCGGCGGCCAAAATGTGCGGTTCGTCGATGGCAAGGTGCGCAAGTTTGCCGGTCATTCTCGCGTCTTCGATTCAAGCACCGCAAGCCCAACTATAAGTATTGCCCCTTACTATCTCCAGCCTGTAGCAACAAGCACGCAATACTATTGGTTATATGCTGGCCTATCGAACGTCTACGCCACAGACGGTGCGACGCACACTGATATAAGCAAGGTGGGCGGGTACTCTGCTACGGCAAACCTATCGTGGAACGGCGGCATGCTCGGCGGTATCGCGATAGTGAACAACGCCAAGCATGGGCAGAACTACCCACAGCAGTGGGGCAGCTCGGCGGGCGAGCCTGACCCTACGGTCCCGCTTGTTGATTTATCAAGCTGGCCGGCAAACACATATGCCACAGTTATTCGGCCCTTCAGAAACTTCCTTGTCGCCCTCGACATAACTGAAGGCGCCACGCGCAACAGGCATCAGCTGATGTGGAGCACCCCGGCCCCGCCTGGCACGGTTCCTGATTCCTGGGACTACACCGACCCGGCAAACCGCGCCGGCACCGTGGAGCTGAAGCAGACCCAGGGAACGCTTATCGACTGCCTTCCGATGAGGGATGTGAACCTGATATATAAGCAGGACGCCGTTTGGTCAATGCAGTTTATTGGTGGAAATGAGGTTTTCCAGTTCGACGAGGTCTTCAATACCATGGGGGCGTTGTCGAGGAACTGTGTTAAGAACTTCTACGGCAAGCACTTTGTCCTGGTGCAGGATGATATTGTTGTTCATGACGGCCAGTCTCATGAGCCCATACTGAACAGGCGCATGAGGGACTGGATATTTGGACAGCTCGATTCAATCAATTATACGAATTCGTTCGTTGCTGCGAATTACCCGAAAAACGAAATGTGGTGTTGCATACCGACATCAGGGAACGAATTCCCTGACCTGGCGCTGGTATGGAACTGGCGCGAAAACAGTACGTCGGTGAGAGACCTGCCTGGCCCGGCTATGATAGGCAATGGTGTCGTTGACCCGTCCGGCGGAATCATTACATACGACGCCGACGTGGGGTCCTTTAACTCCGTCGTGGGATCGTTTGACGAGCAGAACTATAACCCCACGCTGCGAAAACTGCTGATGGCTGTGCCGTCACAAGTGCGGCTCCACCTCCTCGACAATACCACATCATTCGACGGGTTGAATATGACCGCCTACGTTGAGCGCGAAGCGGTACCTCTTGGCCGTGTAGACAAGGCAGGATTCCAATCGCCCGATCTTTCGGTGCGGAAGGCGGTGGACGCCGTTTACCCTACCATCGATGGAACTGCCGGGTCGTCTGTCGATGTCTACGTTGGCACGCAGGAGGCCCTTGGCGACGCGATCACCTGGCATGGCCCACACCCGTTTGTCATTGGTACAGATACGCGCATCCCGGTACGCGTATCTGGCAGGATTATCAGCATCAAATTCCAAACGACGGGGAGTAATGACTGGTCGCTGATCAGGTATGGCATTGAGTGGAGAAAGGACGGTGAGAGATGAGAGGATACACCCCACAGCCGCCGCCCTTCGACATAAAGGACCTGCCGCGCGCCACCCACCAGGAGCTGCGCCGCATCGCCGGCGTTATATCGGCGCTTTCCTATATCAACATCTCAGGCAAGTACGATATCAGCGCAGGCGCGACCGTCACTATATCGCCGGAGGATGTCGCAACGGCAGGCCTCGCCCTCTTCGTTGTAGACGGGCCGGCAGACCCCGGTTGTGTGTTGGCGAAGGTGAACAGGACCGGGGCCGGCAACGGCCTGTTCCGCCTGTCTCAGGACTATGGTGCAACCTCTACCGCAAGCGCCACATGGGGTCTTGGCGCAACTATCGAGCCGACTGACGGCACGCAGGTCAGGGCATGGGTCAGTTCGGCGAGCGCTGGGGCTGGCCTGTCGGTAAAACTAATTACAGGCGCCACAAGGGCGCTAAGAATCTACAGTTTGAGGGTATAAACCATGGGTTGGCTTTCCGATAGGTTAAGAGCGGCCAGGAATGCTGTGAGGCAGAGCCCGCTCGCGTTAATAACGCCTACTGCTGCATTGTATAGCGCGGCGAGCAACGTGACGGCTGACGATGTCAGGGATGCCGTGCAGAATCTTGGCCTGGCCAATGTGGCCAACAACCTTGGCGCCAGGCTTGCCATGGATGAGCTGCCAAATATTGTCGGCACGCCAGCGAGCGGTAATGAGTACCAGCAGAGCCAGCGATCAGCGAACACTGAAGCGGCAATGTATGAGGCGCTCAGGGGCACGCTGGGCACGCAGCGCCCGTGGCAAGGGTCATGGTATGCCGGGCCAAACAGTGATATCCGCAACGCCTGGCAGATGCAGCGCAATTTTTATGGCGGCCCGCAGGCGCAGCAGATGCAGCGCATGGCGCTTTCTGGCTTGCAGCGCGGTATCAACGGCCGGACCGGCATCGAGTCACTGGGCGGCCAGATGGCGCCATTCGCGGCCGACACCCTGGCCCGCGTCATGCAGCAGTCGCCAGGCGGATACCAGGCGCCACGGATAGGGTTTACCCCAAGTTTTGCGGGCCCGCTGCCCTCTGTGGCAGGCGCCTCCGCTCCGGCGTATCGCGGGCCCGCCCTTACACCATTCACGCCGACCACACCGCTGATCGGGTTCCGGCCTCAGACGCAGGCCGTGAACTTCCAGGCTGGTGTGCCGCGGGTTGGTTTCCGTGCGGGCGCGCCACAGATCGGCTTCCAGCCGCGCACGCCGCAAGTTGGGTTCAGCCCGAGCGCGCCGCAGGTCGGGTTCCAGCCAGAGGCGCCTAAAGTAGAGTTCAATGCCAGGGCTCCACAGGTGCGCTTCCAGCCGCGCACACCGCAAATTGAGTTTAGTCCCAACGCGCCACAGATCAACTTCCAGCCGCGGGCGCCGCAGATCAACTTCCAGCCGCAGGCGCCGCAGATAGCCCTTGGCAACAGGCCTGATCCTACCGGCTCTCTTCAGAGGTTGATGAATCCATCTAGCGCAAACCCATACCTCGATAGCATGATAGATGCTGCCGGCAGGACGGCTGGGCGATCATTCCGCGAGAACATCCTGCCGGCTATCACTGATCGTGCAATCATGTCAGGACAGCTGGGTGGATCGCGCGCCGAGATCGCGAAGGGTATCGCGGCGCGAGGCATTGGTGAGCGTCTCACAGACATGGCGTCGCAGCTGTACGGGCAGGACTATCAGCAGTCCATGCAGCGCGCCTTGCAGGCCACGGGTATTTCCGCCGATCTTGCTCGCTCTGCCGACCAGGCTGCCGTGGCTCAGGGGCAGCTCGGTATGCAGGCCCAACAGCTCGCCGGCAACCTTGCCGCAGAGCGGGCAAAGCTTGGTCTTGGCGCCCAACGGCTCGCCGGCAACCTTGCGTCCGAGCAGGCCCGCCTGGGTATTGAGTCACAGCGGCTCGGTAAGGATGTAGCCACTGAACAGGCCCGCCTCGGTCTCGACACGCAGCGGCTAGGTAGCCAGCTCGCTATAGAGCAAGCGAAGATGAAGCAGGGCGCACAACAGCAGAACCTACAGGCCGCGCTTGAGCGTGCGCGACTTGGCCTTGGCGCACAGCAGCTTGGCGGACAGCTTGCGATGAAGCAGGGCGACCTGATGTCTACGGCGCAGCAACAAGCCCTGTCTGCCGCTCTTGAGCAAGCCCGCCTTGGTCTTGGTACCCAGCAGCTCGCCGGGCGCCTTGCTACAGACCAGGCCCGTCTTGGTCTTGACGCTGGCGGCCAGAACTTACAGGCATCAATCGAGCAGGCGCGCCTAGGCCTTGGGGCGCAGGACCAGGCGCTGCGCGCCGCGCTTGGGCAAGCCCAGTATGGTCAGGCAGCCCAGGAGCTTGGAGGCCGCCTAGCGATAGCGCAGGCCGGCCTTGGCATGGACACGCAGCGCCTGCAAGAGCAGGCCATCAACAACCTGATGCGCAACAATCTCGGCCAGAACAGGCTGATGGCTGATGTTGCCATGAATCAGGCCGACCTTGGCCTGCGCGGCCAGCAGCTCAACGAAAGCCAGCGGGCGGCGATGACCGGCGAGCGGCTCAGGGCAGCCGACATGGCCAGGATGGCGCTGGCCACAGGTTCAGAACTTGGCGTGCGCAATCGCGCCTCTATGCTCGGGCTTCTGCCGTCTATCGCGCAGCTTCCGGCAGACATGGCGAGCAACCTGTATCAGACCGGTGTGCAGCAGCAGCTCAACAGGCAGGCAGGTCTTGATGCCGCGCGCGAGAGGTGGGACTACCTGCAAAACTATCAGCTCCAAAACCTTGGTCAGCAGGCAGACATATGGAACCAGATCAGGGCGGCCGAACTCGCCCAGGCTGGCATGCAGGCCATGCCGCGCTCGAATCCTCTTGGCTCGGCTCTTGGTGGTGGACTCATGGGGTTCGCGGCGACTGGTGGTAATCCGTGGATGGCGCTGCTCGGTGCTGGCGCCGGGTATCTTTCGGCAAGGGGGTGATTCAGGTGTTTGGTCTTGAGCAATATGACGATCCATCGCTACAACAGCGGTGGCTGATGGGGCTCGGCGCCAGGCTGATGGCGCCGACGCGCGGGAATTTTGCCGGGCTTGCAAGCCAGGCTGTACTCGGGTCGATGTCAGATTTGGCGCAACTCACGCAAGAGGCGCGCAGGAACGCTGAGGCGAAGGCCAGGGAGGAGCGTTATAAGCAGATGATTGAGACCGAGCGAGCCGCAGAGGAGCGCCGGCAAAAGGCCAGGATCGAGGCGGCGAAGGCCCTGCGGGAAATCACCGGCGGACCTCAGTTCGATACAGCCGGCACCGGGCTTGGCAGGACGCTCGGTATTACCCCGGAGCGCGGCGCCCAGCCAGACGAGGCCAGGCGGTACGGGATAGGGCAGCGCCTGATGTTCTCGGGCGTCATGAATGACAGTCCTCGCCTGTCGGCTCTTGGCGAGTCCCTAATGAGGCCGGCGCAGCGCCGTGAGGTTTCAAACCCTGATGGCACGGTATCGATTCTTGAGCGCGACCCGTCGACGGGCGGCTGGGTCGAGGTATCCAAGGTGCCGAACTATCCGGCCGTTCGCTCGACAGGCGGTATTGTCCCAGGCCTTGGTATCCCGGTGATGCGCGGCAACGATGTTGTAATGCGTGAGTTTGGTGGCCAGGGATTTGGGCAGGCACCGCAGCCGCAACCGCCGGCACAGCCGCAACCGCCGGCACAGCCGGCAAGCGAGCCTGGGCGCGGGCTATTGGGGTCGATACTGCCGAGCCCTGATAACCCGGTCGCAAACAGGCTGATGGCTGAGCGCGAACAGATTATGATGCGCCTCGACAAGGAATATGGCCCGCAACCAAAGAAAGTCCTTGGGCTGACCTTCTATCCAGACCAGTGGCCGCGTGACACGTCCGACTGGACGCCTCCGAGCGACGATGAACGCAAAAGGTTGCTTGATCGCCTGCGCGAGATAGACGCGCTTCTGGGTGTGCATGGGGCGCGATAATGGACTATGAACAGTGGGCCGAGCAGTATCGGCGCCTTGGTTACCCAGAGGGGTCTATCCGCGCACGCTGGAGTGAGCTGAATCCCGGCGCGCTATCCCTGCTTGGCCGCGGTCTGGCTAGTGGGTTGGTGCAGATGGCCGAGTCAGTGGGGTCTGGCCTCAAGTTCCTTGGCGCCGATGAACTTGGCGGGTCCGTCCAGGATTATTGGGCGAAGGTCGGCGAGCAATACGCGCCGCCACCATCGATCCAGGGATCGATAGTCGACCAGCCGGACCTGATGGCGTCGCCAGGATGGTGGGCGTACAACCTCGGCCAGATGGCGCCATTCACCGCATCAATGTTCGTGCCAGGAATCGCTGCTGCGCGCGGTGCGCAGGCCATCGGGGCCGCGGCGAAGGGTGCCGGCCTTGCGTCGCGTATAGGTGGCGCATCGCGCGGCATAGGCACAGCGGTTGGCGCCGGTACCGGCGGCTTCTTCGAGGCCATGCCGGAATACGAGCAATCTCTACAGGATGGCATGGACCCGGTGGAGGCCCGTCTGCGCGCTGGCGCAACCGGGCTTGCCATTGGAGCGCTGAACACCATCCCGCTGTCGCGCGCCTTTGGTCCTGGTGGACTGGTTAAGCGAGCACTGACCACCGGCGCCTCAGAGGCGGCCACGGAGTGGGCTGAAGAACCAACCACAGCGGCGATATATGGGCGCGACATCGGTGAAGCCGCATACCAGGGCGTGAACGTCATTCCGCCGGCCTTTGTTATGGGTATGCTTGGTGCTGGCGGTACGCCAAAGGACGTGAGGAAGCGCGCTGTAACACTGCCAGACGACAGCCCATTGCTACGCGAAACCATCGATATTCCAGGGCGCGACGAAATGCGAGCAAGGATTGTCGACGAGATTGTTTCACGTGGAACACCAAAAGACACACCGACGGCATATGTATTTGGTGGCGGCGGGGCTGCTGGGAAGGGGACGATCAGAGAGGCGTTGACCGAGATGGGCGCTATAGATCGTGACGCCGTGCTCATTGATCCCGACGAGGTAAAACAAAAAATACCAGAATATCAGGCGATTGCCAGCCTCGGCGATCCGCGCGCAGCGATTACTGTCCACGAGGAGTCATCCGTAATATCGAGCGATGCCTTGTCCAAAGCGATAGATCAGCGCAAAGATGTCGTGATCGACGAGACGCTCGGCAACCCGCAGAAGGCGGTCGAGCTGCTGCGGTCGTTGAGAGAGGCCGGGTATAAGACTGAGCTTGTTGGCGTCACTGTTGATCCTCAGGAGGCGCTGCGCCGAGCCGCAGAGCGCGGTGAGCGCACCGGGCGATACGTCGACCCTGATGCGCTTGTAAGCGCGCATGGCGGGTTTGCGTCTGGATTCGAGACGTATGCAACACTGGTTGACTCTGCGGCGCTGTATGACACATCAACGGCAGAGCCGACAAAGATCGCCGAGGCTGATGGTGGGCGCGTTAATGTTATTGACAGCGACCGTTATAACAAGTTCAAGGAGGTGGCCAATGAAGGACAGGCTGCAAGCGGCGCCGCGCACAGTGGTGCGCCCGCAGAGACTGCCGGACAAGATTCCATCCTCGGTGATCAAGAAGGCTATCAAGCGCCGGGACAGAAAACTGAAGGTAAAGCACCCGGTAATATTCCCGATGCCGGACTGACAGCGTGGAGTCAGTCGTACCGTGGTGGCACCAGCGGTGACGTGACTGGCGAGCCCGGCTCGCAAGACAATTATCCGCCAACATCGACGCCAGAGTTCAAGGAATGGTCTGGCGGCGCGCCCGTTGTAAGGCTGAGCGACACTAAAGCCGCGAGATTCGAGTCAGGAAGTCCTGTGGTCATAGAGGCGCTTCACGGAACTGATGCCGACATCGAATCGTTCTCGCAGGAAAGCCTTGGATTTAATACCGGAGCCAAAAGCGCAAAAGAGGGCTTTTTCTTCACGAACAGCCCAGACGCAGCAGAACTATATCCCGTGTATGAAAAGGGCCAGCTTCTTGAGTCTGGCGGCTTTCTGCCATACATAGACAAAAAGACAGGGAAGAAGATAGTTCCAGAGAATGTTCACGACAAATATAAAAAAGCAAAAAACAAAAGGCAGTCGTTATTTAATTCTCTTGCCGACGCCGAAGATGCAGGGAAAATCAATATTTCCGAGGCAGAAGCAAACGCAATAAAGGCAATTGAAAGCGGCGAGTATTCTGACGCAGAAATAAAGGCGGCGATAGACCTTATTTCTGAATCGAAAAACAGTACCGTCAAGGCTTACGCGTCTGCCGCAAGTGAATATGCCAACGCTCTCGACACTCTCTTAAAATACAAATACAAATATCAATTCAGCTCTCGGGCATGGGAGGGCGGAGACGCTCTTGACCAGTGGGATGCAAAGAAAAAAACATTGCAGCCAAACATCATGCCGGTTTACCTGTCGATGAAGAACCCTATGGTTTACGACTATAAGGGGGCTTCATATAGAGACACATCTTATTCAGACCTTATCGAAAAGGCTAAAAAGGAGGGGTTTGACGGTCTAATCCTAAAAAACACAAGAGACCCGGTGGCAATGGATGTCTATGTTGTTTTTAGTCCTACACAGATAAAATCGAAATTCAATAGAGGGTCATTCAGCACCGAAGATCAGAGAATACTGTACTCAAAACAAGGTCGCATCAGTGCTTATGGTAGCAGGGATGCTGCCACGCTACAGGTAGAAGAAGAGCGCAGAGGATCACCCGTCGTGCAGATTGGTGATGGTCGCGTATCGGCGTCACACGGGCACGGCTCCATTTCAATATCATCACCTCAAAAGGGTGTACTCGTAATGGCGGTGCCAAGCGATGTCTCCATCACTGAAACAAGGCGCAAGCGCGAGCTTGGCGACATGTTTGAAAGCATCCTTGTCGACCGCAGCGCGAACATCACAAACATACTTGCCAGCAAGCAGATGCTTGAGCAGTATCCAGGGCTTGGTGTTGTAATTGACAGGCTTGGCAGGAATGGTGCGCTTACCATTGACGCGTCAAACCCCTACGGCGTGCTGTACATAAACGTAAACCGCAAGAGCAGCGGAGAGATTTATGAGCCGTTCAAGAAGTCAAAAGACAAGGCCGCGCTGTCGAAGATATCAAGCGACCTGTTTGGTAAGGTTGCTGGCGCCGGGTCAAAGATCGGCCTTAACAGCAGCAATCCCGGGAAATACGTTGACACGTTTGACTTTGAAAGTGAGTTTTATTCTGCCGGCATGTCGCCGTTCTCGGTCACGCCGCCGAGCGCAGACAGTGCCGGGGTTCTTGCCGGGGCGCTTGATGACCTGGTGGCCGAGGGGATGCCAAAGGAGTGGCGCAGCGCCATTAATGGGCTTGGCGATCTGTCCGCCGACTATACCGAGCATGGCGTATATGTCTTCAGCTGGAAAAAGATTGGCATCAACAAGAATCTTCTTGAGGCAGCCGCAAACAGCCCAAGCGACACCCTTCACAGGCTGGTAAGGACAACCGTTGCGCATGAGATAGGGCACGCCGTTGATATAGGTGTTGGCGCGCAGGCGTCAAGTTCATCCATGCTTCTGGATATAAATCCGGCGCGCGTTTATGCCGGAGGAAAATACAAGGATGGTGCGCTTGGCCCGGTCATGAAGGAGCTGTTCGACTATTGGGCGTCGGAAGTGTCTGTGCAGGATGGGCTGCACAATTTTCTGAACTACCCAATGCAGTGGATGCTCGATATAGGCAACTCGTATGATCTCAAGCGATCAGAAGAGCTTGCCAAAAGGCTGCGCGCCGAGGCGTTCGCGCAGCTAACGGCGCTCCGCTACAACTACCCAGAACTCATGAGGCGGCGACTGCCTGCCGGATACAAACTTGTCGAGGAGGTGGCACATGCCAGCACTGAAAAGAGACTTGGAGATTTTCAGGGAGAGAATGGAATACGAAAAGCGTTTCGGACATCCGGTCCCCCCGACGGAGCTGCAACGGGAGGACCTGCTGGAGGTTTTGCGGCGGGCGTTGAGCAGCGGGAGCCAGGTGGAGGCGTGGGCGAAATGGGCGTATCCGCCTGGTTTAGTAGACAGGGCGGACATAAGCCCGGCGGTAGCAAGGGGTTCGCAGGAAACCTAAACCTCGACAAGTACGGGCGCCTCACACCGATGGCTGAGGAGGTGTTGACGGAGACCTATAACGCGCTTCAGAGGAAAATGGAGAAGGCGAGGCGCAACACCATTCCATGGGATGAGACGGTGCGGCTGGCCAGCGACCTCGGTATGAACCCGTCCGACCTGGCGAAGCGCGCCAAGGGAACGGCGCTCAACGCCGAGCAGCTTGAGCGCTCGCGCCAGATTGTTGAGGAGTCGGCGTTGGCGACCGCCGAGGCAGCCAGGCGCGCCGAGGAGTCAGGCAGCCCTGACGACATGGTCAAGGCATATGACATGCTGTTACAGCATGCCGCACTTCAGGAGAAACTCACCGGCGCCGTAGCCGAGGCCGGCCGCGCGCTCAATATCCTGCGCAAGGTCACGTCAGAGAGCAAGGCGGCCAAGCAAATCATAGAATCAGACTCAACCATCGAAGAAAAGGTGGCGATGATGGCCGGGCTTACAGACCCTGGCCAGGTGAGCAAGTTCGCCAGGGAAGCATCCAAGACCAGCACCTCTGACATTCTCCTTGAGGTGTGGATAAACGCGCTTCTCAGTGGACCACAGACACATGTTGTCAACATACTCTCAAACACACTCGTTGACGCCTTCAGTTTGGCTGAAAATGCCGTGGCGGCCGTCATCGGCAAGATGCGCAAAGGGAACAAGGTAACGTTCCGTGAGACCATGGCCAGGGCTGTTGGCATGATGCGTGGAGGCCTTGAGGGCGCCAGGCTGGCCAAGGAAGCGTTCATCACCGAGGAAACCACCGGGCAAAACAAGGTCGAGGCGCGTAGGTATCAGGCCATAGCGCCGGAGGCGTTCGGCGTAGACCCGAATACTCCGCAGGGCAAGGCAATCACAAAGATTGGTCGCACAGTGCGCATCCCTGGGCGAGCCCTTGGCGCGATGGACGAATACTTCAAGGCGGTGGCCAGAAGGTCGGCTGTAGCCGGCCTGGCGGTGCGAAAGGCGTACTCTGAAGGATTGACGGGGGAGGCGTGGACGAACCGCGTTAAGGAACTGACAACATCGCCCACCGACGAAATGCTTGAGCAGGCCGGCAAGGAAGCTGAATATATGACATTCACGAACCGCCTTGGTCCGTTCGGCCGCGCCTTGCAGCGCATGGCCACAGAGATTCCAGCGCTGCGCCTGATCATCCCGTTTATCCGAACTCCGACGAATATCGTCAAGTTTGCCGCGCACAGGTCTCCGCTCATGCTGGCATCAAAGAGCTGGTGGCGCACACTGAAGACCGCCACCGGCGCCGAGCGCGACATTATGCTCGCCAGGATGTTGACTGGTACCGCCCTCATGGCTGGGATTGCCGCTCTCACGGCGGCCGGCAAGATTACCGGGGGCGGCCCGGATGACCCGCGTGAGCGCGAGCTTCTGAGGCGCACGGGGTGGCAGCCTTATTCGGTTTGGGACGGCGGCCAGTGGGTGGCATACAGCAGACTAGAGCCGCTCGGCATGTTGTTTGGTATCGCGGCAGACCTGCAAGAGATATCCAGCGATGACGATGTGGAGAACGTGGCTTCAATGCTGGTTGCGTCCATGGCGAAGAACATCGCCAGCAAGACATGGCTGCGGGGTGTTTCTGAGGCCGTTATGGCGCTATCGGACCCGGACAGGTATGGTGACAGGTGGTGGATAAACCTCATGGGCACGGCCGTTCCTACAGGTGTCGCCCATGTTGCCAGGGTTCAAGACCAAATTCTGCGCGACGCCAGAACCGTCACTGACAGGCTTTTGTCACGCATACCAGGGCAAACCGATAGGGTTATGCCGAGACGAGACACGCGCGGCGAGGTAATCAGGCTTGAGGGTGGTATTGGCCCCGATATCCTGTCCCCAATCTATGCTTCATCCCCCAAGGATGATCCGGTGGCCGAGGAGTTGCTGCGGGTCGGCGTCATGATATCAAAGCCATCCCGCCGCGTGTTTAAGACAAAGCTGTCGCCAGATGAGTATGATATATATCAGCGCGAGGCCGGCGCGCTAATAGAGTCTTTGTTGCGCAAGATTATTGACTCGCCTGGGTACAAGCGCCTGTCAGACGAATACAAGAAAGCTATTCTTGAGAGGGTGATAACGAAGGCCAGGCAGCGGGCGCGCTTTGCATTGATTCGACAGCGCCCGGAAATTCTTAGCGGAGATCGTCGCCGTGCAGGATGATGAAAAAAAGTCTGGAAACGGTATTCTTGTGACGGCGCTGGTTGCTGCGATGGCTGGCGGCGGAAGTGGGATAGGCGTCAAATACGCGCTTATCGATAATTCAGATACAAGAATTGGCGCAAGGATGGCATCTATTGAGCGAGATGTCGCCATTCTCAAGGGCGTCTACGACATTCGCGCGTCTGAAATAAAAGAGATGCGCGTCATGATCTCACAGATTACCGACAGGATTCTTGTTCTTGAGCGGTTTATGTGGTCAGGAAAGAGGAATGCAAAAGTGAGGCTGAAGCGCGGTGTAAGTGTGTTCGGAATAAAAAATGAGATGCTTGTCGCTGTAATGGCTGCAGACCATGTTTGGGGCCGTCTAGGGCAAGAGTTGGTGATTACGAGCGGCGTTGAGGCGCTGCACTCAAAGACATCACGGCATTATCTTGGTTATGCGGTTGACCTGCGCACCAGATATTTCACCGATGAAAATAAAAAGAAGGCGCGCGACATGCTTGCCGAACGCCTTGGTGATGATTACCTGGTCCTTCTTGAGTCTGACCACATCCATGTGGAATACAGACCAGTGGTGTAGGCTTACTTCAGTTTTGTAAACCTGCGGCTATCATAGTGGAACGTGATAAACGCCCCTTCCTTGCCAGAGATTTTGCCAGCGATGATGTCGAGTGGCTCACGGAAGTAGGTAGACCCGCTTTCATCGTCTGCGCCGAAGATTGGTTCATCCAGGACATCAACGACGATAAACACCTCGCCGTATCCACCGCGCCGGTTACACATCAGCGGGCGCCACCTGATGATATCGCCAACGGAAAACTTTTCTGCCTCGCGCAGCTGCGCGAGGCAGAACTTCAGGTCTTCGATGCGCTGCTGAACGGACGGGTCTTCCAAGTTTGGCGGGCTGTGTTCGTCGGTTTTGTTGGCCGCGTCAATTGCGTCCAGCAAGTCCTCAATACTGTCAATTTGCGTGTCCACTTGTCTCTCCTTTCTGTTGATTGGTTGCTTTTTAAAACGGTATGTCATCATCTAAATCTTGTTGCTGCGATTGAGCAGGCTTGCTTGCCTTCTTCCTTGCGGTGGTTTTTGGTTTCGCCTTTGTGTCGATAAGCTGTATATTGCTGGCCACTACCTCTGTGGTATAGCGGTCAAGCCCGTTCTTGTCCTGCCATTTCCTCGTCTGAAGTTTTCCCTCGATATAGACCTTTACCCCCTTCCTGACATATTCGCCGGCGATCTCCGCCATGCGCCTGAATAGCACGATACGATGCCACTCCGTGCGCTCCTGTTTTGTGCCTGTACTCTTGTCGGACCAGGTTTCGCTGGTAGCGACCGACAGTGTTGCAATAGCGTCGCCGCTTTGCGTGTACCTTATAGCGGGGTCATCGCCCGCATTCCCAATGATGATTACCTTGTTTACACCGGCCATTGTTATTCACCGTTCCTGCTGATGATATCGTCGACCATTTTGGCGATCTCGTTGCTTATCGCCTCAATTGCCCTATTCAAGCCGGCCTCGCTGTCGCTGTCGCGCGTATCTTTGATTGCATGCATAACAGACACGCCTGCCACCATTGATGCCCTGGCGATCATCAGCCTTTCCGCCGTAGATTGATCTTCTTTTATTTGGTTGACCACCGTTGTAATGATATTAATATGAAAATCATCCATTTAATTCGCTCCAAAATTGTTTACATGCGCGCTCAAGTTTTTTGATGTAATCATCATCGCGCGCAACCCTATGAATGATTACATCGTGCGCCGTGGCCGTCCTGTAGTAACTACAGAAGTCCCACCATAGCCTGCCTGTGACCCACATACACCCCTGGACCTGCGGCTTGTATGTCGCCGGCATGCCTTTGAGGCATGCAAGGTGGCTTGACAGCGAAGACCTGCACTTGAGTTCGACGCCGCCATCATCACCTACGAACGCATCCGGCGAACACCCAACATATTCCAGGGTTTGGTGTGGTATAAATCCGGGCCTGACGATGTCAACATCGCGCTCCCACGCGTAGGCGCCAAGCCCTTCTTCCTCTGTTGCTGCGCCATGCTCATGCCATGGCATGCTTGTGTCGAACATCGGTGCGCCGCTCAACTCAACGCGCAATTCTGCGATATACTGGCGCCTGCGCTTTGTTTTTTTCCCTGCAAGGACATCCCCGAACCGCGAAGCGGTAATGATGCCGCGTCGCTGCTCAATCCATTCATCAGACCCTTGCTTACTCATCTCGCGGCCCGATAGCATCGCGCAGTTCCTGCGCCTTTGCGGCTTTCGACCCCCTGCGCTCAAGGCGCACAACGGCATCATCAAACATTGCGTCAGGAATGTCGCCTATCTTCTCAAGCCTGTATACCTTTACCGCCAGCGCCTCAAGGGCTTCCTGCGGATCAAACCCGAGCGATCTGCATTTTTCCACGAGCGCTAGCTTGTGTTCTTCTGTGAGCTTTTGCGGCTCCGCCTCGACGCGCTCTTCATCCTCCTCGCCAGTCTCTAGCATGAGAATCTTCAGTAGCGCGCTTTTCACCGCATAACTGAGCGCCTTGCCTGGCGCCTTGTCACCCTCGTCTGTGGCGTGCGCCTCAACGACAAAAGTGCAGGTGTCGCTCGGTGTGTCGATATTAATGAAGGTCACCTCATAAACGGCTTCATACCTGATGATAGGCGTGCCACGCCTTGTCGCCATCCCGGTGTCCTGTACGGTTTTCCCTGATACCAGCGCAGGAACCACAATCACACCGGCCTCAATCATGTGAGACCTGACTGCGCGCGTCACGGCGTCGTGCGAGACAGCCAGGTATCGACCATCAATGTCCGCATCCTTCTTTATGTAAGCAACCTTGTCACGCACCCAGTTCAGCCGCTGGTATATGTTTTGGTTGATAGATCCGTCCTTGCCACCAACCCAATCAACCTGTAAGTCATCAGTCATTTTGTCCTCCTCTCTTCCGGTTGAATCACTGGTTGATATTATAGACGGGAAAACGCTAATTACAAACAATTGTTGACAATCGTACAAGCAGAAAATAATATAAAAATACCGTAAACACGTAGCCAGTGATGGAGTGTTACAAATGAAACAAAAATCGAAACAATTGAATCTCAATACGGGCGCAAGAGCGCTGCCCGGCAGGCCCATGGTTGTCTCGCGCGCCAAAGGTTTGCGTCCAGAGTTTAAACGCTTACTGCGCGACTATGGTTATCGCCCTATCGATATCGGCAGAATGATAGGCACAACCGGCGCAGCAATATCCATGGCTGTAACAAGGGGGTATCTCTCCGAGACTCTTGCGCGCCGCGTCGAAGATGCGACAGGCGGAAAGTATCGCGCACACCTGTTGATGGGGAGGAGGAAGTAATGGGTACGCCAAGACGCCCGAAAAAGCCTGCTTGGAGCATAACCATATCCGACCCAGTGAAGAAGGCCCGCAACAGCCCGCTTGCACCAAACCCAAACACTCAAGAATATATCGAAGCCACCATTAGGCGGCTTTCGATATTCAGTGACATGGACCTGAAGAGCGACAACGAAATATCATCCGCCCTCGGTAAATATGGATTCGCGCTTGCCAATCGTCAGCGCGAATCGATGCGGCTGTGGTTGATTAAGCGCGCCGCACGCAGGGCGCAAAAAAATACGGCCTGATGCGTCAATTACCCTTGAAATAAAAACCGTTGTTGCTATTATGTGGAATGTATCCATAACGATGGAGTGCGCCATGTTCTACTACGACGACGACTATGTTTACTCTGTGCCGACAGGTCCAAGGTCTGGGTATGAGACTGCTGATTGCGTGTGCCTAATCGAGGGAGACACGAACTTGCGCGTCAGGGTTGAGGCTACGCGCTACTGGGTGGCTGGTCATGCCGATGAGCGCGGCGAGCTGCCGCCGGAGCATGATACATGTATCACCAAGATTGCGCTGATTGGCAAGGATATAGTGGTCGATGAGCGCGATGTTGCGCTGCTTACAGGCCTGACTGAATATGAGGTCGAGAGGTCTTTGGTCGACCAGGTTGACACATTCCTCGACACTGGCGAGGATGAATCGATAACTGAAAGCCAGGATCGTGGTGAGTCATGAGTACAGTACTGTTGCCGATCACTGGTGTTTCAGATCTTGCCGGCGAACCAGGCATTTTATGATCTTGTGGTAATCACAGCGAGGAGGGTGTAAGTATGGACTGGGTGCTGATGTTAATTGCCTGGCTGGTTTTTGCCGGCTGGGTTGCCTATGCGTTTTCTTTGGTTGCAAACATTAACAATGATGATGACGATGAATGATGATATCCAGAAAATGATAAGCGACACGAAAGCCAGAATCGACATACTGCGCCTCACAGACAATGAACTGTACGAGCGGCTGGCCATGTGTGCTTCTCTCGTGTCGTCGCGCGCTGATCCTATTGTTGCTGGCGCGCTTGCTGACATTGTGATGATGCTTATCTCACGTATCGATGAAGCGAAAAGCGGGGGTAAGAATGCCCATTAATCCGTTGCTCAAGTCTGGCCATGTGTTTGATCTTGATCTTATGAACCCAAACCCGTCATCATCTAAAACCAAGGACGGGCCAAAGTATCGTGTATCTTTTGAGGTTGACCGTGATACGTGGGACTGGTTCATGGAGGCGGATACGTCTGGCATGATGATCGCAGCAAAGGCCGCGGTATATGCCGATATACCTGAAGACTGTAGCCAAGAGGACACAGCAACGGAAACCGCAAAAACAAGGGACTTGGTGAGCGTGGCAAACGAGCTGCACAAAGCGGGATTCTTCCGCAATCCGCTTGTATACAATGCGGCCGGCTCCGATGCCGATTATCAGGCATGGGTGAGGAGGCGCCCATGTGCTGTGTGCGGTGAGTATGATTGGAACGACGGCGTTCGGCAATGCGAATATGCGCATGTGAGGCGCGTGTCGCGCGGCGCAGGCGTGTCGGTCAAGCCTGAATATAGTGGCATCCCGCTATGCCACCAGCATCACGTCATGCAGCACAGCATGGGGGAAAAGTCGTTTTTTGATGACGTGGTTACCAGCCTTCCAGCTCGCCGCAAAAAAAAGATAGATGTGGCGCGTGAGTGGTTTGAGGTTGTATCTACCGAGTTCTTATCTGAATGGTGTAAAGAGCAGATAAAAAGCGATATCGGTGTGTCATCTATGTCTGAGGCGTCAGCCGACGATATTGTCGGGTGGGCAAGGTATCACGACATCATTTCATCGGTGCCACAGGCGGTGAGCGACATTGTGACTCCGCCCCTGTTGAGGGGGCAGGCTTATTAACACAAATCAAGGTTGTGTTACCGCAATTCAGCCGCTACGCCTCATTGCCAGCTCGATGAGGCGTTCTTTTTTTACTTCCAGCAGAAGTTCTGCGCAACGCGCGGCCGCTGGATGCACTCGCGTCTTTCCGCTTGCCCAATCACGATACGTTGGATAACTAACGCCTAAGGCTCGGCCCATTGCTACAGGGCCAAGGCACAAGCGCCGGCGGATTCCTGTGAGTTCTTTAGCAGTCATAAATGTCCTTTTCGCTCGGTTATCGTTGTTACATTCCACTTTTGTCGTGGAATAATAGTTAGATTACAATTTAGCCATCTCAGTAGCGGCAAGGTGTAGATTATAGAATACCTGTCCACCATTACGTTTAACCATCTTGGCTACCGCGCCTAATGACTTCCACTGACCTTGAGTAAATTTATCATCGTCATCATCTCGCAGCAGCACTAGCACTGTTTTATGTGGCCGCTTATTGCTGTCGTCCACTACTTCAGCGATAGAGTAAGTGCCTGTCATTTTAGGGGTGATAGTATAAAGGCAAAAATCACACTGCTCACGTTCGCGCAATTCATTTGCTTGAGCGTCATCATCCCAGTCATCTACAACAGGGTTGAAATACTCCATGCCTGCATCGTACAGATACACCATCATTCGGTTGCGCCATGTGCTTTCATTGCATGTGCCACCCAGGAAAACTCGTTTACTCATATTAATCACCTCAGTAAATGTAATCTAACAAGCGCAATCAACGCGTATCAATTCCGCTGCGCTCCATTGCCCGGTTATTGCGAACGTTATATTTAATAATCAACCTTTAGGCGACCAGTCATAACGCCAATGATATTACTGGTCATCTCTTTTACAACATCGTCTGTTATAGATTCTCTAACCGTGACCTTAATATCTTCTGTGCGCTTTTCAAGTTCAGCGTCTACAGCCTTGGCAACAACCTTTAAAACCTGTTCTTTAGCAGCCTTTTCTATGATCGTGTCACCGCTAACACCGTATGCGCCTGTTTTTTCTGTCATGGCTTTATTTACTGCGGCAACAATAGACTCTCCGAATGCTGTTTTTGTAATTTCAGCCACGATTGCTGCTTGAATTTCTTTTGGGTCAATTTTAATTTCCATTGCTGCCTCCTTTAATAAAAAATACAATAATGCGCTCAACCGGACGCAAAACCCGCGCCGGTTAGCTATGTCGTTATGTTGCTAAAAATGCGGCTCATATTTTGTGCGTGTAATGCAAGCCGTATCAATTCATCTCTAAACGCAATCGGCGTTGCGTTAGCTTCTCGTTTGCTCAACGTTGGTTTGTTTCTCGCTTTTCCTCGCTTATCTTGAA
>Ga0256839_1000926_pt1 | contig 37088 bp, 31 predicted proteins | sample 354166metaG_FD_185968 | JGI IMG/M metagenome (GOLD analysis project Ga0256839, IMG submission 185968) | Hydrothermal vent microbial communities from Mid Atlantic Ridge, Atlantic Ocean - 354-166 | ecosystem: Environmental > Aquatic > Marine > Hydrothermal vents | place: Atlantic Ocean: Mid...
CCCCGGAAGCGCCCCCTCCACCCCGGAGGATCGGCCTCCCTCCAGGCTCCCCACCACCGCGGAAGCGCCTGCCCCGGCGGTGAAAGCCCCCCCAACGCCTGCGGCCCCCACCTTGCCGACCCCGGCCATGCTCCCGGTTTCCCGGCCAACCCCGCCCCCGGGCAGGCCGATACCCTGGTTGCCCCTGGCCCTGTTGGGCCTGGGATGCCTGTCCCTGGGAACCGGGCTCGCGCTGGCCGTCCTCTGGCTCACCTGCCGGGGCCGATAGCCTCACCCCCATGGCACCCGGACGGCCATCGCCGGCCGCCGCGGACGCGATCCCGCCACGACAAATCCGCCAGGTTGTGCTATGATGCACCGTGTTGGCAGCCCAATCGTCTTGCCCTCGGCCCATGAGCGTGTGCCGTGATCCGGATATACTACCGCCACGCCAGTGGAACCCTGGTCCGCGACCTGCCTCCAGAGCAGTTGCCCGCAGCCGTACGCGATCCCGCGGCCACGGTATGGGTGGACCTGCACGACCCCACGCCCGAGGAACGCCGCCTCGTCCTGGAGGAGGTGTTCCAGTTCCATCCCCTGGCCGTGGAGGACACCGAGAACCATCGGGTGGTGCCCAAGATCGATGACTACCGCCGCTATCTCTACATGGTGATCCACAGCGTCTACGCCCAGGGATCCCCCATGAACCTGACCAGCCACAAGATGGACGTCTTCCTCTCCACCGACTACCTGGTCACCCTCCACCGGGGTCGAATGGGCTCCGTGGAGGAGGTGTGGGAGGACGAGCCGTTCCACCGCACCCAGGGATTGGCCCGAGGGCCGGCCTTCGTCCTCTACGAACTCCTGGATCGGCAGGTCTCCCGGTTCACCCGGCTGGTGGACCGGTTCGAGGCCGCGCTGGAGGAGCTGGGGGACGAGATCTTCCAGAAGGGAAACATCGACCGAGAGGGCATCCTGGACGACCTGCTCACAGCCACCAGCAGCGCGCTGCGCCTGCTGCGGGTCCTGCGGCCCCAGCGCAGCCTGATGGGGCGCCTGGCCCATGCCGACCACCCCCTGATCCCCCAGGAGGCCCGCTACTACTTCGACGACATCGCAGACCACCTGGACCGCATGATCGGCCTGGTGGAGAGTTCCCAGGAATTGGCCCGCAGCACCGTGGACGTCTACATGGCCCTGGCCAACAACCGCATGAACGAGATCATGAAGGTCCTCACCATCTTCTCGGTGATCTTCATCCCGTTGGGCTTTCTGGCAGCCGTCTACGGCATGAACTTCGCGTACATGCCCGAACTCCGCTGGCCCTGGGCCTATCCCGCCATGTGGGCCCTCTTCGCCCTCATCGCCCTGGGACTGCTGGGCCTGTTCCGCCGTTGGAAATGGATCTGAGCGGACCCGACGTCGCTCTCGCCGGACCCATCCTGCCCAGGAGCCAAGATCGAGATGTTGCCCGTCTGGTACAGCGTGGACGACACCGGTGCCCTTCTCTGCCATCCCCACCCGCCCCAGGGGCTGCACCCCCTGGGCCAGGCCCTGGCCGAGCTCCAGCCATCCACCGTGGGCCAGCTCCACCAGGCCTTTCGGCGGTGGCTCCAGGCCGGACACGCGCCCGGCCCCCTGGCCCCCGAACGGGTGTGGGTGGATGGAGAGGGACGGCTGGCCTTGCGCTTCGGCCTGGGGCAACGCCCCCATGCCCTGGATCCCCTGGGCCTCGGGCGAGCCCTGGCGGCCTGGCTTGTCCTCCTGGACCACTTCGTGGATACCCCGGTGGTCATCGCCCGGGCGCGCTTGGTCTGGACCCTGGACGAACTGGCCGAAGCCCTGAGCTTCACAGCCCCCGCCTTCCTGCCCTCGGCCCTGGTCGGCCCACGCCCTTCCCATTGGGATGCTGTGGCCCATGCCCTGGCCCATGTGGTCGGCGATGGCCCCCTGGGCGGAACGGCCACCGGGGAACGCCATCCGCGCCTCCACGCCCTCTCGTCCAAGGCCCTGTGACCATGGCCCCGCTTCCCGCGACGCCCCAGGAACCCCGATCCCGCAGGCCCCGCAAGGACACGCCCAGGCCATCCCCCAGACCGGCCCGGGTACGCCACCAACACTCCGCGGGGGGCATCGTCTACCGGCGCCGGCCGAGCCCGAACGGCGTGGAGGAGGACGTGGAGATCGCGCTCATCGCCACCGGCAAAGGGAGCCGCTGGCAGTTGCCCAAGGGCCGGGTACGACCTGGCGAATCCTCGGTCCAGGCCGCGGTGCGGGAGATCCGGGAGGAGACAGGCCTGGAAGCCCAGGTGGAGGCCTACCTGACAACGCTCCAGATCGAGTACTGGAACACCTATCGCCGGAGGGTCCCCGAGAAGGTGGTGAAGGACGTGGACATCTACCTGTTGCGGGCGGTAGGAGGCGCGCTGAACGACTCCAGCCGAGAGGTGGACGGGGTGGCCTGGTGCACCCCCTCCGAGGCCCTGGCGCGCCTGACCTTCGAGTCGGAAAGGGAGTGCGTACGTCTGGCCATGGAGCGCTGGCGATGAGCGGGATGGACAGCCCCACCCAGATCACCGTGCAGCTCGCCCAACGGGACCAGGTGCAGCAGGTGGTTCGCCTCATGCTGGCCGGCGTGAGCAGCGACCCCACCTCCATCCAGGAGGTGGTCCGAAGCTGGTGGCGGCGACTCCTCTTCACCCACACCCTGGGGCCCCGGATGTTCCACCGGGAAATGGACACCTTCGTGGCCTTCCAGGACCAGCAGATGGTGGGCTACCTGATCGTGCGCTACGAGGGCCAGGCCGCGGGAACCTTCGACTGGGGCCTGACCGGCTTCCCCCCCGACCCGCAGCTCTTCGAGGCCCTGGTCCACGCAGCCCTGGACCACGTGGAGGCCCAGGAGGAGATGCTCTTCTTCTACCTGGGCCTCTCCCAGGAGCACGCCCAGACCCTGGCCCCGGTGTTGGAGGCCATCGGCTTCGGCTGCCTGGACTACCAGAGCTTTCAGATGGTCGGTCCCCTGCCCCTGACCGTGCCCGAGGACCATGTCCCCCCGGCGGAGCCGGCGGACACCCGCCTCCGCCTGACGGTCCAGTTGCCCCGGGACCTGGCCCCGGAGCTGGCCGCCCTGGTGGCCCTGGACTATCCAGAGGGGACGCCCCCGGAGGATCTGGCCATTGTGGCCCCGCTCCACCGCCCGACCCTGAGCCGCTCCAAACTGTTTCGAGTGGCCCAGGGGGAACGCACCGTGGGCTTTGTCCAACAGCACCGGTGGAAGGACGAGCTCCGCCTGCTCCTCTGCCTGGCCCCCCACCTGTGGGGAACGGTGGAGGAACGGGCCCTGGTCCTCCATCTGTCCCGCCTGTTGGGACGACGAGCCCGCCGGCTCCGGGTGCGGAGCTTCAGCCAGGCCCATCTGGAGGCCAGCCGGCCCTGGCTGGAGTCCCTGGGCCTGACCTGGGAGGAATCTCCCTGGCAGCGCTGGATCCTGGAGTTCGGCGAGGACCCTGGAGACACCGTGGAGGAATGAGCGGGATCTCCGCGTGCGGGGAAAGAAGGCCGCAGGGCCCGGTTCCCGCCCATAGAGCCCAGACGGGAACCTAGCTCACACATCGGCCCCCGTTCTGTCCCTAAAATGGAGGAGCCATGCGCGTCGCTCACACCGCCCTTGCCGGCGATCTCCCCCTAGAGTCGTCTCGGCCGTCTGCCCCCTCGCGCGGGGCCCCCAGCCGCCTTCGAAGGCCCCAGCCCTGGGAACGGAGCCGGGCCCCCTACTTCCAGGAAGGTCGGCTGATCACCCTGGCCCTGTTGGCCGCGCTCTCCATCACCCTGGCCCTCTCCTTCGACTCGGCCGGATGGGTGGAGAGCATGGGCCCCGTGGCCCTGGTGGTGCTGGGCGGGCTGGCCGCGGGCGTCCTCATGGCCTACAGCCGCTTCGACGGCCTGTTCATGCTCACCTACGGCGTCACCACGGGCCTGGCCTGGGTCCTCTTCCTCATGACCCGAATGGTGGGCCAGGAACGCCGGGTCCAGGCCTTCGTGGACCACGGGGTTCCGGAGCTCCAGGCCCGGGCCTATTTCCTGCTGGAACGCTGGCTCACCTGGCTGGAGGCCGCGCTGAGCCGGGGCCCCAGCAACGACAACTACACCTTCGTCCTGGAGATCGCCTTCCTGCTCTGGTGGCTGGCCTATCTGGGAGGGTGGATGGTCTTTCGCCACGGCACCGCCTGGCGGACCGTGGTGAGCGCGGGGCTGGTCCTGCTGGTGAACGTCTACTACGCGCCCCGGCCCATCACCGGCTTCCTGGTGGCCTACTGCGTCTTCGCCACCCTCTTCCTGGCCTGGACCAACCTGGTGAGCCACCGCCAGCGCTGGCAGGTCCGGGGGATCCACTACAGCCAGGACATCGCCTTCGACTTCATGCGGGTGGGCCTGCTCTACGCGCTGGCCGTGGTGGCCATCGGCTTCGTGGGCCCGAACCTGGGGCGCAACCCCCTGCTCCACCGGATAATGGCCCCGGTGAACCAGCGGTGGAACCAGGCCACCTCCGAGTGGAACCGCCTCTACCAGGGCCTCAACCGCCAGGCCCGCCCGGTGCAGTCGGTGTTCGACCGCACCCTCAGCCTGGGCGGCCCCCGCAACGTGACCGATCGCCCCATCTTCGAGGTGGAGACCACCACCGGCCGCTACTGGCGAGCTGTGACCTACGACACCTTCACCGGACGCCAGTGGATCAACACCGCCACCACCGAGGTGACCTTCGACCCGGGGGCGCGCCTCCCGGTGGTCCCCTGGGCACTGCGCCAGCCCGTCACCCAGACCATCACCCTGGCCGCGCCCATGGGGGATGTGGTGGTGGCCCCTCCGGACCTGCTGCGGACCTCGGTGCCCATCGCGGCCATCGTCAGCCCGGTCCTGGGCGACGGCGGCGAGGACACAGAGCTGACACGGAGCGAGTTCACCCTGGTCCGCTCCCGGGAGCCCCTGGAGCCCGGCGACAGCTACACCGTGGTGAGCTACTACACCCAGGTCACCGTGCGGGATCTGCGCAACGCGCCCACCGAGTACCCTGCAGCCATCGTGGAGCGCTACCTCCAGCTCCCGGAGAACGTCTCCCCGCGGGTGGTCCAACTGGCCCAGGAGATCGCCCAGGACGCCACCACGGTCTACGACAAGGCCAAGGCCATCGAGAGCTTTCTCCGGGGCTACCAGTACGACGACCAGATCGAGGCCCCACCCCCGGACCAGGACCCGGTGGAGTACTTCCTCTTCGACATCCAGCGGGGCTACTGCAACTACTACGCCACGGCCATGGCGGTCATGCTCCGGGCTCTGGGCATCCCGGCACGCATGGCCAGCGGCTACGCCGAGGGCACCCTGGACCGGGAGACCGGCCGCTACATCGTCACCGAACGGGACAGCCACACCTGGGTGGAGGTCTTCTTCCCGGGGCTGGGGTGGATCGAGTTCGAGCCCACCGCCGGCGAGAGCGTGCTGGACCGTCCCCTGGGCGAGGAGCTGGCCGACTCCAGCCGGACCCCGGGGATGCCCGAGGACCGGAGCCGCAACCAGGACCTGCCCCAGATGGACGATGCCCTCTACCCCGAGCTGGAGCAACTGGAGGCCCTGAACCAACTGCCCGGGGAGGAGCCGGGCGGCCTCCTGGCCACGGCAAGCCCCCGGGCGGTGGGCGGCCTGGTGGTGGCCTCCCTCTTTGCGGTGTTGGGAGGCGTCTGGCTGCTACGCCGCCGGTTCTACCAGGGCCCCCAGGCCTTCACCCTGGCTCCTGCCAGCCGGATCTACGCCCAGATGCTGGACGGATTCCATCGGCTGGGGGTGATGGTCCGCACCAGCCAGACCCCCTACGAACGGGCCCAGGAGCTGGCCACCCTGATCCCCCCGGCAGGGCCCTGGATCGGGCGGATCACGGAGATCTACGTGCGCCATCGCTACGGGCCCTACCGGCGCCTGGACGATCCCCGCACCGAGAGGGAGCTCCAGGAATCCTGGCAGGCTCTCCGGGGCATCCTGCGGCGCACCTGGATCCGCCGTCTGCTGCGGCGCTGGTCTCCTGTTCCGGGCCCTTGAGCCGGCCCGAACCTACCCCCGAGATGCCGCTCCCCCCCGGCGACCCCGCCGGCGGGTCCGTTTCCGCTCCTTCCGGGCAGCCAGGAGCTCCAACGCCTGCTCCAGGGTCACGCTCTCGGGGTCCACCCCCTTGGGCAGGGAGGCATTGGTCCGCCGGTGCTTCACATATGGGCCATACCGGCCCTCCAGGATCTGGACCGGTTCGCCGTCCTCGGGGTGGGGGCCGAGTTCCCGGAGGACGGTACTGCCCCGTCCCCTGGAGGAGGAGGCGGCCGCCAGCAAGGCCAGGGCCCGCTCCAGGTCCACCGTGAGCACGTGATCGGGCGGCTTCAGGCTCACGTAGCGGCCATCGTGGGCCACGTAGGGCCCATAGCGCCCTACCCCAGCCTGGACGGGTTTGCCCGTCTCCGGATGGGGGCCCAGGGTCCGGGGCAGCCGCAAGAGCTGGAGCGCGGTCTCCAGGTCCACGGTCTCCTGGTCCATGTCGGGGAGCAGCCCCACCCGTTTGGGCTTGGGGGCCTTCCGGCTGTTCTTGCCCTTCTCCGGATCCTCGCCCAACTGGACGTACGGCCCGTATGGCCCCCGCTTCACGTACACCGGTAGCCCGCTCTCCGGATCCTGGCCCAGGAGGCGGGGTCCGCTCTCCTTCTGGCGCAGGAGCTCCAGGACGGTATGGGCGTCCAGCTCCGCGGGCGGCAGGTGCTCGGGCAGGCCCACGGTGATCCGGTGGCCGTTCTCGTTTTTGGCCAGGAAGGGCCCAAACTGGCCGATGCGGACCTCCGCGGGCAGGTCGCCCAGGTCGATGCGGCTGGCCTCGTGGGGATCGATCTCGGCCTCCTTGCGTCGAACCTGGCTCTCCAGTCCCTGATCGCCCAGGTAGAAGGCCCGCAGATACTCCAGCCAGTCGGCCAGGCCGGCCGCGATGTCGTCCAGCTTCTGCTCCATCTCCGCGGTGAAGTGCAGGTCCACCAGCTTCTGGAAATGCTTCTCCAGGAGCTGGGTCACCGCGAAGGCCACGAAGGTGGGAACCAGCTCCTTGCGCTGCTTGAAGACGTAGCCCCGCTCCTGGATGGTGTCGATGATGGTGGCATAGGTGCTGGGCCGGCCAATGCCCTCGGCCTCCAGAGCCTTGATCAGGGTGGCCTCGGTGTACCGGGCCGGTGGCCGAGTCTGATGGCGTTGGGCCTCCAGCTCCCGGCAGTCCACCACCTCTCCTTCCTCCAGCGGGGGCAGAGGGGCCTCCTGGCTCTCCAGGGCCGCCCCCGGATCGTCGGAGCCTTCCACGTAGGCCCGGAAGAAACCCGGGAAGAGAACCCGCCGTCCGGTGGCCCGGAAGACCGCGTCCTCCACCTCCAGGGCGACGGTGACGAACTGGAGCCGGGCCTCCGCCATCTGGGTGGCCACCGTCCGCTTCCAGATCAGGTCGTACAGGACCCGCTCGTCGCCGCTCAGGGGCAGGCGATCCACGGGGAGCATCCGGTCGCCGGCGGGACGGATGGCCTCGTGGGCCTCCTGGGCCCCCTTGGCCTGGGTCCGGTACCGTCGGGGCGCGGGCGTCAGATAGGCCTCGCCGTAGAGCTCCGCGATCCGACGCCGGGCCGCCTGGATGGCCTCGTCGCTCAGGTGGACCGAATCGGTGCGCATGTAGGTGATGTAGCCGTTCTCGTACAGGGACTGGGCCACCCGCATGGTCTTGCGTGCGCCCCATCCCAGCTTGCGATTGGCCTCCTGCTGCAGGGTGCTGGTGGTGAAGGGGGGCGCCGGAGTCCGGGTGGCCTCCCGGACCTCCACCCGGGTGACCCGCCAGGTCCCGTGTTGCAGCCGCTCGCGGAGCGCCTGGGCCCCGGCCTCGTCCAGCAGGAGCACCTGCCGGCCCGGCAGGAGGCGCCCGGTGCCCTCGTCGAAGTCTCGGCCCGTGGCCAGGCGCACCCCACCCACGGAGACGAGCTGGGCCTCGAAACGATGTTCCGGCCCATCGGGCCGCTTGTTCAGATGGGCCTTCAGATCCCAGTAGAGGGCCGGCACGAAGGCCCGCCGCTCCCGTTCCCGCTCCACCAACAGGCGGACGGCCACGCTCTGCACCCGCCCCGCGGAGAGCCGGGGCGCGATCTTCTTCCACAGCAGGGGCGACAGGGTGTAGCCCACCAGCCGGTCCAGGATGCGCCGGGTCTCCTGGGCCCGCACCAGGTTGTGGTCGATGGTCCGGGGGTTCTCCAGGGCCTGACGGATGGCATCCCGGGTGATCTCGTGGAAGACCATCCGGCGGACCGGCACCTTGGGCTGGAGGACCTGGACCAGGTGCCAGCCGATGCTCTCCCCCTCCCGGTCCTCGTCGGTGGCCAGGATGAGCTCATCGGCCTCCTTCAGCGCCTGTCTCAGCTCCTGGACCACTTTCCTCTTCCCGGCCGGGACCACGTAGAGGGGCTCGAAGTCCTTCTCCACGTTCACCCCCAGGCGCGCCCAGGGCTCTCCCTTCACCTGGGCCGGGATCTCGCTGGCCGACGCGGGCAGATCCCGCACGTGGCCCATGCTGGCCTTCACCTCGTAGCCCGCGGGCAGGAAGTTGCGGATGGTCCGGGCCTTGGTGGGCGATTCCACAATGACTAGCTTGCTCATGCGCTCTGGTCCATACCTCTCTGGGCGGTTGCCCTTGGCGGGCCCCCGACGAGACCCACAGAGCCAACCCACTCCTCTGAAACGCCCGGATGCCGGGCCGGGTTTCCCTGGCTGGTCGAAAAGCGGAAGCCATTATAGGGGCAACTCCGGCCGAGAGGCAAAATCCCATTTTACCCATGAGGGCTCCGGGGTTTGGCCGGCAGGGGGTTCCAGGCTATAATGGGCCGGAGTGGGCAAAAGCCATTTTGCGCAATAAAAACACCCGAAATTGACAAAACCCCCGCTCTCTGCTAGAATGGCCTCCACGTAGCACACCCTGGGGGCCGACGAAGCCCATCGGGCCTTTCGGGAGCCGTGTGTCGGCACACCGCTCGTTGCGTGGGGGGGGATTCCATGGCCTTGCAACAGGATCGCAGCTCGCCGGCCTGGCGCATCATCGAGTATCTCCAGCGCCACTCCTCGGCCACCATCAAAGAGCTGGAGCAGGTATTGGGCATCAGCACCACGGCCGTGCGCCAGCACCTGCAGGCCCTCCAGGCCGAGGGCTACATCGATCGGCGGGCGGTCCACTCCGGCGTGGGGCGCCCCCACTACGTGTACGTGGCCACCGAGGCAGCCCAGCGGCTCTTCGCCTGCCACTGCGACGACCTGGCCTTGACCTTGCTGGAGGAGATGTTGGCCCAGGAAGGGCCCCAGAAGGTGGCCCATCTGCTCCAGCGGGTGAGCACCCGCCTGGCCGCGCGCTATGCCAGCGAGGTCAACGCCACGGATCTGCGTCGCCGGGTGGAGCAGATGGCCCAGGCCCTGAGCGCCCAGGGGGTCCTGACCGAGGTCCGCCAGGAGCCGGGCAACACCTTTGTCCTGCGCACCTACAACTGCCCCTACTACGATCTGGCCCAGGGGCACCGGGAGATCTGCGAGATGGACCAGGCCATGATGCAGCAGGTCCTGGGCTCCGACGTGGCCCTGGAACGGTGCATGTTGGACGGGGAGGGCGGATGCACCTTCGTCATCGTGCCTGAGGAGGCGGAGGCGCCCTGATCCCCACCGTGCCGCTCCGGAGCCGCCCGTCCCCTGGCCAGGGGTTGCGGTGGGATGCCCCCGTCGGCCCTGTTCCCGGCGGCTTCCGGTTCCTCGAGGCAGCCCTTGTACGGCGGACCTTGCCAGGGAGTCCTCCATCCGTTCGGTTTCGTTTTCGTTTCCATGTTCGCAGCACAGAGGGAGAAGAGCACAGCCATGAGTGTCCTGGAGATCCGTGACCTACATGCCAAGCCCACCACCGACGACGTGGAGATCCTGAAAGGGGTCGACCTGGTCATCCGCAGCGGCGAGATCCACGCGATGATGGGCCCCAACGGCTCGGGCAAGTCCACCCTGGCCTACGTCATCGCGGGCCACCCCCACTACGAGGTGACCCAGGGGGACATCCTCCTGGACGGGGAGAGCATCCTGGAGATGGAGCCGGACGAGCGGGCCCGGATCGGGATCTTCCTGGCCTTCCAGTATCCGGTGGCCGTGCCCGGGGTCAGCGTGGCCAACTTCCTGCGCACCGCGGTCTCCAACCTTCGGGGCTACACCCGCCAGGAGAAGGACAACGGCGACGGGGTCATCGGCAGCCACCTGATGCCCATGCGGGCGTTTCGCAAGCTCCTGAACGAGAAGATGAAGGAGTTCAACGTGGACCCCAGCTTCGCCCGCCGCTACCTGAACGAGGGCTTCTCCGGCGGCGAGAAGAAGCGGACCGAGGTGTTGCAGATGGCCATGCTGGAGCCCAAGTTCGCCATCCTGGACGAATCGGATTCGGGGCTGGACATCGACGCGCTGAAGATCGTGGCCGAGGGCATCAACAAGCTGGCCACACCGGACCGGGGCTTCCTGATCATCACCCACTATCAGCGCATCCTGAACTACGTGAAGCCCCACTACGTGCACATCTTCTACGACGGCCGCATCGTGCGGACCGGGGGGCCGGAGCTGGCCCACGAGCTGGAGGAGAAGGGCTACCAGTGGGTGGAGCAGGAGCTGGCCACCGCCGCGACTGCCTGAGCCCGTCACCGCCCCGATACCCATTTGGCAAGGAGGGAACCGACCATGGCGACCAAGGCCGACCTGGAACAACTGCAGGGCGTCAAGGAGGAGTACAAGTACGGCTTTCACGACGAGTTCCAGCCCATCTTCAAGGCGGAGAAGGGGCTGAGCCATGAGCTCATCGACCAGATCTCGGACATGAAGGGAGAGCCGGACTGGATGCGCCAGTTCCGGCACGAGGCCCTGGATATCTTCTGGTCCAAGCCCATGCCCACCTGGGGCGCGGACCTGAGCGAGATCGACTTCGACAACATCTACTACTACGTCCGCCCCACGGAGAAGCAGGGCCGCTCCTGGGAGGAGGTGCCGGAGGAGATCAAGCGCACCTTCGAGCGGCTGGGCATCCCCGAGGCCGAACGCAAGTTCCTGGCCGGCGTGGGGGCCCAGTACGAGTCCGAGGTGGTCTACCACAGCCTCCGGGAGGAGTGGGAGAAGCGGGGCGTGGTCTTCCTGGACATGGACAGCGGGCTTCGGGAGCACGAGGAGATCGTCCGGGAGTACTTCGCGACCATCGTTCCGCCCACGGACAACAAGTTCGCGGCCCTGAACAGCGCGGTCTGGAGCGGCGGCAGCTTCGTCTACGTGCCCAAGGGCGTCCACCTGGACATCCCCCTCCAGGCCTACTTCCGCATCAACGCGGAGAACATGGGCCAGTTCGAGCGCACCCTGATCATCGTGGAGGAGGGGGCCAGCGTCCACTATGTGGAGGGGTGCACCGCGCCCATCTACTCCAGCCAGAGCCTCCACAGCGCGGTGGTGGAGATCATCGTCAAGAAGAACGCCCGCTGCCGCTACACCACCATCCAGAACTGGAGCACGGACGTCTACAACCTGGTGACCAAGCGGGCCGTGGCCTACGAGGGCGCGACCATGGAGTGGGTGGACGGGAACCTGGGCAGCAAGGTGACCATGAAGTACCCGGCCGTCTACCTCATGGGCCCCAAGGCCCACGGCGAGGTCCTGTCCATGGCCTTTGCCGGCCGGGGCCAACACCAGGACGCGGGCGCGAAGATCGTCCACGCGGCCCCCTACACCAGCTCCAAGGTGGTCTCCAAGTCCATCAGCAAGGACGGCGGCCGGGCCAGCTACCGGGGCCTGCTGAAGGTGGGCCGGGGCGCGCACCACAGCCGGGCCAACGTGGTCTGCGATGCCCTGCTCCTGGACCCGGCCAGCCGTTCCGACACCTACCCCTACATCGAGATCGAAGAGGAGCACGTGAGCATCGGCCACGAGGCCTCGGTGAGCAAGATCGGCGAGGAACAGCTCTTCTACCTCATGAGCCGGGGCATCCCCGAGGACGAGGCCACGGCCATGATCGTGGGCGGCTTCATCGAGCCCCTGGTCAAGGAACTGCCCATGGAGTACGCGGTGGAGCTGAACCGGCTCATCCAGCTCCAGATGGAGGGCAGCATCGGCTGACAGAGGCCCGGGCCCACGGATGCTCCCCGAACCCCGGGGGCGGGCCCGGGCTCCCCTCGCACTCCGGATGACCCGATGACGGATTCACCTGACACGGAGGAACAGCAGACGTGAGCGTGATCACAACCGGTGGCACCACCCTCCACGGCCGAACCCTGGCCGGGTTCTCCGAGGAGGCTGTGCGGGCCCTCTCCGCGGCCCGCAACGAGCCAGACTGGATGCTGGAGTTCCGGCTGGAGGCCTGGAAGCTCTTCCAGTCCATGCCCTGGCCCCAGCCCGACGACGAGGCCTGGCGTCGGACCCGGCTCACCGGCTTCCAGCTGGAGAAGTTCCAGTCCGTGGCCCTGCCCGGCCCCGAGCAGAGCCGACAGGACCTCTCGCCCCGGCTGCGCACCGAGCTGGAGGAGATGGAGAGCGCGGCCAGCCTCATCTTCCAGGACGGGGGCGTCCTCTACCGCCGCGCGGACGCGGACCTGGCCGCCCAGGGCGTGATCTTCACCGATCTCCAGACCGCGCTCCAGGAGCACCCGGAGCAGGTCCGCAAGCACTTCATGGTGGAGGCGGTGACCCCCGACCGCAACAAGTTCACCGCGCTCCACGCCGCCCTGTGGGATACCGGCACCTTCATCTACGTGCCCCGAAACGTCCGGGTGACCCTGCCCCTCCAGGTGGTCCTGAACCAGGCCACAGCCGGGGTCGGTGGATACCACCACACCCTGCTGGTCACCGAGGAGGGCGCGGAGGTCACGGTGGTGGACGACCTCCTGGGAGGACAGGACGGCCTCCAGAGCAGCGTGGTGGAGCTCCTGCTGGGCCGCAACTCGGTGGTGCGGTACATGAACCTCCAGGACCTGGACCACAGCGCGTGGAACTTCCTCACCGGTCGGGCCGTCCTGCGGGAGGACACGGACCTGCGCTGGATCCAGGTGAGCTGGGGCAGCCGCCTGACCAAGGCCTTTCTCACCCTGGACATGGTGGGCTCCGGGGCCCACGGCGAGCTGTTGGGGCTCTACTTCCCCACCGGCCGCCAGCACATCGACCACCAGACCCTCCAGCTCCACCGGGTGCCCCACTGCTTCAGCGACCTGCTCTTCAACGGCGCGCTGAAGGACCGGGCCCGGAGCGTCTATATGGGGGTCATCAAGGTCTTCCCCGGCGCCCAGAAGACAGACGCCTTCCAGCGCAACGGCAACCTGATCCTGGACGAGACGGCCCGGGCCGACAGCATCCCCGGCCTGGAGATCGAGGCCGACGACGTCCGCTGCACCCACGCGGCCACCGCGGCCCAGGTGGAGGAGGAGTACGTCTTCTACCTCATGGCCCGGGGGTTGACACGACCCCAGGCCGAGCGTATGATCGTACAGGGCTTCTTCCAAGAAGTCCTGGACCGTGTCCCCGTGGAGAGCGTGCGGACCAAGCTCGAGCGGGTGATCGAACGCAAGATCGGCGGCTGAGCCGCTGGCTCAGCCGCCCCCGGGCGGCAGCACAGGAGGGATCCATGAACGACCGAGGGTATGCCCACCCCGAGTACCTGGTCTCCACCGAATGGGTGGCCCAACACCTGGATGACCCGAAGGTGCGCATCATCGAGAGCGACGAGGACGTGCTCCTGTACGACACCGGACACATCCCCGGCGCAGTGAAGGTGGACTGGCACGAGGACCTGAACGACCCGGTCATCCGGGACTACATCGACCGGGAGCAGTTCCAGGCCCTGATGCGTCGCCTGGGCATCCACAACGACACCACCGTGGTCTTCTACGGGGACAAGAACAACTGGTGGGCCTGTTACGCGTTCTGGGTCTTCCAACTCTTCGGCCACACCCACGCCCGGATCATGGACGGCGGCCGCCAGAAATGGATCGACGAGGGCCGGCCCCTGACCCGAGAGGTGCCCAGCTACCCGCCCAGCAACTACGTGGCCAAGGAGCGAGACGATCGCCGGGTCCGGGCCTTCCGGGATCAGGTGATGGCCCACCAGGAGGCGGGCAAGCCTCTGGTGGACGTCCGCAGCCCCGCGGAGTTCCGGGGCGAGCTCCTCCACATGCCCGACTATCCCCAGGAAGGGGCCCTGCGGGGAGGCCACATCAAGGGCGCGGTGAACGTCCCCTGGGCCCGGGCCGCCAACGAGGACGGCACCTTCAAGTCCGCGGAGGAGCTCCGCCGGATCTACATGGAGGAGCAGGGCCTGAAGCCCGACGACGACGTGATCGTCTACTGCCGGATCGGCGAGCGCAGCAGCCACACCTGGTTCGTCCTGACCTACCTGCTGGGCTTCGACAGGGTCCGCAACTACGACGGATCCTGGACGGAGTGGGGCAACATGGTCAAGGTCCCCATCGAAAAACCCTGACCCCGGCCGGCCCTCGGCCCGGAACCTTCCACGAGGTGGCCCATGGCCTTGCAGACCCCGCGGACCGACACCGCGCTCCACGATGAAACCCAGGTGACCCCGGACAGGCTGGCCGAGCTGCGGGCTCAGTTCCCCATCCTGCAGCGCCGGGTCCACGGCCGATCGCTGGTCTACCTGGACAACGCAGCCACCACCCAGAAACCCCGGGCGGTGATCCAGACCCTGGACCGCTACTACCGGGAGTACAACGCCAACGTCCATCGAGGCGTCCATACCCTGAGCGAGGAGGCCACCGCGGCCTACGAGGAGGCCCGACAGCGGGTCGCCCGCTTCATCCACGCGCCCAGCCCCCGGCAGGTCATCTTCACCCGCAACGCCACCGAGGCCATCAACCTGGTGGCCTACAGCTGGGGAGCCGCGCACCTGGGCCCCGAAGACGAGGTGCTCATCACCGAGATGGAGCACCACAGCAACATCGTGCCCTGGCAGATCCTCCAGGAGCGGCTGGGCTTCACCCTCCGCTACGTGCCCATGACCGACCAGGGCACCCTGGACCTGGAGCGCCTGGACGAACTGCTGACCGAGCGGACCCGGCTCTTCGCCTTCGTCCACGTGAGCAATGTGGTGGGCACGGTGAACCCGGTGGAGCGCCTCATCGCCGCGGCCCGCCAGGTGGGCGCCCGGGTCCTGGTGGACGCCTCCCAGAGCGTGCCCCACATGCCCGTGGACGTCCAGGCCCTGGACCCGGACTTCCTGGTCTTCAGCGGCCACAAGATGTGCGGCCCCACCGGCATCGGCGTCCTCTATGGGCGACGAGAGCTCCTGGAGGCCATGGACCCCTTCCTGGGGGGCGGCGACATGATCCGGGAGGTCACCCTCCAGGGAAGCCGCTGGAACGAGCTGCCCTACAAGTTCGAGGCCGGCACCCCGGCCATCGCCCAGGCCATCGGCCTGGGTGCCGCGGTGGACTTCCTGGCCCAGGTGGGCATGGACTGGATCTGGCAGCACGAACACACCCTGACCCGCTACGCGTACGAGCGGCTCGCGGAGATCGAAGGCCTTCGGATCCTGGGCCCTGGGCCCGAACAGCGAGGCGGCCTGGTGGCCTTCACCCTGGAGGGCATCCACCCCCACGACGTGGCGGCCATCCTGGACCGGGAGGGGATCGCGGTGCGGGCCGGCCACCACTGCGCCCAACCCATCCACGATCGATACGGCATCGCCGCCAGTGCCCGGGCCAGCTTCTACCTCTACAACACCCTGGAGGAGGTGGACCGGCTGGTGGAAGGCCTGGAGAAGGTCATCCAGACCTTTGCCCTCTGAGCCACCGGCTGCGGAGAGATCCATGGACGACCTGTACCGTGAGGCCATCCTCGACCACTACCGCTACCCCAGGCGGAAGGGACACCTGCCCGAGCCAGACATCCATTACCACGACACCAACCCCTTCTGCGGGGACGAGATCACCATCGAGCTGAAGATCCAGGACGGGGTGGTGGTGGACGCGGCCTTCGACGGCCGGGGCTGCGCCATCAGCCAGGCCAGCGCGAGCATGATGATGGAGGAGATCGTGGGCAAGTCCGTGGAGGAGCTGAAGCACTGGGGCAAGGAGGAGATCCTGGAGATGCTCGGCATCGAGGTGGGCCCTGTGCGGATCAAGTGTGCCCTGCTGCCCTTGAAGGTGCTCAAGGCCGGCCTCTACGGCCTGACCGACTGGCCCGAGTGATGCCCCGGGCCCGGTCCAGGGCATCATCCCTGGGGACAGGAACTCAGCGAGAGGAAGGACCGCACCCATGGAAGGATTCGTGAAAGTCGCCACCGTGGACGAGATCCCAGAGGGCGAACGCAAGATCGTGGAGGTGGAGGATCTCCGCATCGCGGTCTTCAACTGCGGTGGCGAGTACCTCGCGATCGCGGACGTGTGTACCCACGACGGCGGCCCCCTGGCCGAGGGAGAACTTCTGGAAGGGTGCCAGATCCAGTGTCCTCGCCACGGTGCCCGCTTCGACATCCGCACAGGGGCCGCGTTGAGCTTCCCGGCCTTTGAACCCACCGAGACCTACAGGGTCGTCGTCCAGGACGGCGAGATCTGGGTCGAGAACCCCTTTGCAGCGATGGAGGCATATGGATGAGCGAGGAAACCCGCCAGGAGAAGACCCCCCAGGAGGCGACGACACCAGCCCCCGAGACCGGCCCAGAGAACGCCGGGGAAGCCGCCTCCCCGGAGGGCGCCCAGCCTGCCCAGGGCCAGGCCCTGCCCACCCCGGAGGAGATCCGCGAGGCCATCCGGGCCCATGTCCGGGATCCGGAGCTCATGCTCAACGTGGTGGACCTGGGCCTGATCTACGACATCCAGGTGACGGAGAACCGCACCGCGGAGATCACCATGACCCTGACCAGCCCCGGATGCCCGGCCGGCCCCATGATCATCACCGATGTCCAGCGGACCGTCCACCGGCTCTTCCCCCAGCTGGACGAGGTGAACATCCACCTGGTGTGGACGCCTTTCTGGAACCCGGACATGATGTCCGAGGAGGCCAAGGAGGAGCTGGGCATCTTCTGACCCGAGGGGCCTGGTCCCCTCGACCGGCAGACGAAGAGAAGAAGCAGAGGCCGGGCGGAACCCTGCCCGGCCTCTCGCCTTTTTCGCTCCCGCTCCCCACAGAGGAGGCCGGCCTCACCCGCCCGACTCCTCGGCCTCCTCTTCCTCCAGAGGGCGGACGAAGTCCTGTCGGCCCCGATCCACGAACCGTTCCACCGTGTAGTCGGCCACCCGAACGATGTAGTCCGAGTCCGAGGAGGCCAGCACGTACTGCCGATCCTCCGGGTCGTACGCACCGATCCGGAGGGTATGGGTGGTGCGCCGACCTTCCTCCTCGGTCACCAGGGTGATGACCGCCGCGGGATCGTCCAGGCCGTACTCGGGCCTGGACGTCTTCCCCAAGGGCCGAACCATGTGGAGGCCGGTCAGGGTCGTGAGCATGGACTCCAGGTTGTTCTGCAGGAACTCCTCCCCCTCCTGCAACCCCGCCAACGTCCAGGAACCGTCCTCCTGCCGGAGGAACTCCAGGCGCCCCTGGCGGTTCTCCAGGGTGAGGGCCACCATGCTCTCCCGAGAGGCCATGAAGTAGGCGGTGTTGATCCAGGCCGAGGGCCGGGGGTTCGCGTCCATCTCCGACAGATTGACGGCCAGGAAGACCGCCTCCTGGTCGGCTCGGCGCACGTGGATGGTGCGGGGCCGGGGCACCGTGCCCAGGAACAGGGTGTACGCCGTGCCGTCCTCCAGCTCCACCTCCAGCCGTCGGACGAAGTCGGTCGCGTCCACCCCCAGCCGCGCGAAGCTGCCGGGAGTGCGGGCCACCAGGCGACGGGTCCGCTGCCCGGCCAGCTTCTCCAACAGCCTGGTGACCCGGTCCGCCAGGGCGGGGAACTCGTCCGCGTCCGGGAGCACCCACTCCGAACCGCGCCGGGCCAGTCGAACTGCGTTGCCCTCCGCGTCCGCGACGGTCAGCGCGACCACGGTCTCCGGCGTCAGGCCGGGGAGCAGGGGCTCGCTCACCGGTGCCGGCCTCCGGTTGGCCCCGTAGATCCCCGCGATGAGGAGGATCTGGACCCCCAGCAGGATGGCCAGCCCCAACAAGGGGCGATCGCGCCACAGGGAGTTGGCCGTGGATCGAGACCAGGTGCCTCGGGATGCCGTCGTCATGGGCTTCCTCCATCCACACACAGCATGCACGGATCGGGGCCGGAGGGCGCCCTCCTCTGCGGTCCAGGCCCTCAGCCCGCGACCTCCCCGGCAGGGTCGCCGGGGCTTCGGGGGGTGGGCCGGGCCGCGACCAGCGGCCGTTCATGGCGGCGGCGCCAACGCCAGATCCCTGCCACCACCAGGAGGGCCGCCAGGGCGACCGCGTAGTTGAACAGCTCCCAGCGGAGCTGCTCCCCCTCGCTCAGGGGATCCAACAGGCGCACATAGCTCCCCCGCGCCCGGATGCGCAGGAGGTCCAGGTCCTCCACCGCCCAGTCCACCGCGTTCTGGACGAAGAGCAGGTTGTTCAGATAGCGATCCCCCGTGAGCTGGGCCGAGAGGTTCAACACCAGGTCGTCCACCATGGACGCGCTGCCCACCACCACCAGCCGGGCCGTGTCGGGCGATCGCTCCACCACGTTCACCGGAGGCGGTGTGGGGGTGGGCTCCATGGGGGCGGCTTCCCCCTCCTCGGGCGGGGTCTCCGCCTCCTCCCAGGGCAGGGGGCGATCCGCAAAGTAGCTCTCGAAGCTCCCCTGGACCGAGACGGCCAGGGCATAGGAGCGCCGCGCTCCCTCCACCGGGAAACCGAACTCCGGATACTGCTCGAAGTCCGGCTGGATCTCCAGATCGGTCCGCAGCCAGGCCTGTTCGCTGGAGCGCAGGAGAACCCGGACCTCCCGGGTCTCGTTGGCGGCCTCGTCCACCTGGATGGGAGAGGCCCAGGGCACGGTGACCGCGGGCAGGTTGCTCACCACCGGGCTCTCCCGATCCATGCCGTCGGGCCGCACGTCCACGAAGAAGGGGTAATCCATGGCCTGGAGCTCCTGGACCGGCAGGCCGTTGACCATGCGGGTGACCACCACCGGGAAGGGCTGGCTCTGGGGATCCATCACCAGGGCCTCCTGCACATCGATGCCGTAGTGGCGCAGCATCTCCTGCAGGCCTCCTTCCACGGGGCGAATGGCCAGGGTACCGCCGAAGATGTCCGGCGCGAAGCGGTAGTTCCCGGCCAGGAGGACCACCGAGCCGCCCCGCATCAGGTACTGGTCGATGGCAAAGCGCTGCTTGTCGTCCATGGCCTGGGGAGCGATGACCAGGAGCATGTCCAGGTCTTCGGGCGCCTGGCCGTCGGCCAGGGTGACGTTCCGCACCTCGTACTGTTGCTGGAGCTGCTGGGTGAGGAGCTCCCAGGTCACCAGCCCGGGCTGGGGCTGGCCGAAGGCATCGGTCATGGCCTCGGGCGGGGGCGTCCACAGGCCCACGGTGCGCAGGAAGCCGCCGCCGGTCCGCTTGAGCACGGCCTCGATGGCCTGCCGGGCGGTGAGCTCGTTGATCTCCCCGCCGGGATAGACCACGTGGATCCGATCCCCCACCTGCAGCAGGAGATGGAGGTAGTAGCTGTCCGGGGAGAAGAAGGAGACCGGGAAGGGCTGGAGGCCGTACTGCTCCACAAGCTGGCGGCGGGTCAGGCGGGCGTCGGGCGCGTCCGGGTCCACGAGCTCGAAGGTGAGCTTCCCCTGGGACCGTTCCGCGATCTCCTGGGCCACCTGGGAGATGACCTCCGGCGCGTCGGCCAGGGGCTCGGGCAGAGTGCTCTGGGTGACCACCAGGGTCAGATGGACGGGCTCCTCCATGGCGGCCAGGATGGCATCCACGCTCTGGAAACCATAGACCACCCGTTTGATGGCCCGGGTCAGGTCGTACTCCAGGTTGCGGAGCCGCACATCGATGGTCCCGTCTCGGTTCGGGGTGACCTCGATGAGGTCGCTGTAGCGGAGGGTCACGCTCTGGTCCGCGTACCGGACCAGGATGTCGAAGTAGGAGCTGATCACCGCGGCCTCGTAACGGCCGGCCACCTGGAAGGGCGTGGGCTGGATGCCGTAGGTCTGGGTGGCCTCGGCCTCCAGCTCCGGATCCTGGGTCGGGTCCACCACCTCTGCGATGACCAGGCCTCGGCCGGCGATCGCGTACTCCTGGAGCATGTCCGCGACCTGGGGGGCCAGGGGCGCCAGAAGGGGATGGGTCCGCTCGCTGATGTAGGCCCGGATGAGCAGGGGCTCCTGGAGATTGGCCAGCAGCTCCCGGGTCACGGGGGAGAGGCTGAACTCCTTGGCCTCGGTGGTGTCCAGGCGCAGGGCGGTGATGGGGGCCATCCAGACATTGACCAGCACCAGGTTCGCGATGATCAGCCCGCTGAGGAGGGCCTGGCGACGCCGATGGCTCCGGGCCCCCACTCCCCGACCCCAGCGCTTGGCCTGGAGGGAGAGGACGTTCAGGGCGAGGAAGATGCCGGTCAGGGCCAGGTAGTAGAGCAGATCCCGCAGGTCGATGACCCCACGCTCGATGCTGGCAAAGCGGCTGCCCGTGCCCAGAGCCCGCAGGAGGTCGCCGGTTCCGGTGCCCACCAGTTGGGTGACCGGGCCGGAGCCCACCAGGTAGAACAGCCCACCCACCAGGCCGGTGGCGATGAGGGCCACGATCTGGTTGTCCGTTCGCGAGGACATGAAGAGGCCGATGGCCGCGTAGGCCGCGGCCAGGAGGAGCGCGGCCAGGTAGCCCGCGATCACCGGGCCCCAGTCCAGGTTGCCCAGCCGAGACACGGTGAGAGGCAGGGCCAGGGTCAGGGCCAGGGCCAGGGCCACCATGGCCAGCACGGCCAGGAACTTGCCCACCACCAGTTGGGCCGGGCGCACCGGCAGGGTGAGGAGCATCTCCAGGGTGCCGGTGCGCTGCTCCTCGCTCCACTGGCGCATGGTCAGCGCGGCCACCAGGAAGATGAGCAACACCGGCAGCCAGCGGAAGAGAGGCCGCAGGTCGGCCAGCCCCCGCGCGAAGAAGGCCTCCACCCAGAAGAACGCGAAGAGGGTCGCGGCCAGAAAGGCGGCCAGGAAGATCAGGGCCATGGCCGAGCCGAAGTAGCCGTCCAGTTCCTTCCGAGCAATGGCCAGGATCTGTCGCATGGCACCAAATCTCCTTGCACGAAACCAGACCGAGAGAGGTCGCGGCCGGCAGGACCTGTGAGCCCCTACCCCCTCATCCGGCGGTGGCCAGCTCGTTGAACACGGCCTCCAAAGTGCGGACATCGGACCGGATCTCCCGGACCGGCCAGCCCTCACCGGCGGCCAGCCGGAAGAGGACCGGGCACAGATCCGCGCCGTCGGCCGGGCGGACCCGATACCGAGGCCGGCCGTCGGGAAGCTGCTCCGCCTCCACCTCGCCCACTCCCTCCAGCGCTTCCAGCCGTTCCACCACCCCGGGGACCTCTCGCTCCAGGACCAGCAGAGCATCGCCCGTGGTCGCCAGTTCGGCCAGATGCGCGTCGGCCCGAACCCGGCCGTTCATCAGCATCAGGACCCGATGGCACAGGGCCTCCACCTCGGACAGGATGTGGGTGGAGAAGAGGACCGTGCTGTGCTCGGCCAGGCCCCGGATCAGGCGGCGGATCTCCACGATCTGGGTGGGGTCCAGGCCCACGGTGGGCTCGTCCAGGATGAGGAGCTTGGGCCGGTGGAGGATGGCCTGGGCCAGCCCCACCCGCTGGCGATAGCCCTTGCTCAGCTCTCCAATGGGCTGGGTGACCCGATCCACCAGCCCCACCGCGTGGACCGCCTCCCCGATCCGCTCCTCCTGTTGCTGAGGTGGGATGCCCCGCAGGTCGGCCATGAGCTTCAGATAGCCCTGGACCGTGAGCTCGGGGTAGAGGGGTGCGTTCTCGGGCAGGTAGCCGATCCGGGCCTGGACCGCCTGGGTGTGGACCAGGACATCCAGGCCGTCCACCCGGACCGTGCCCTCATCGGGCTGCAGATAGCCGGTGAGGATCTTGATGATGGTGGTCTTGCCGGCCCCGTTGGGGCCCAACAGGCCCACGATCTCGCCGGGTTCGATGTGGAAGCTCACATCCTCCAGGGCCTGGATGGGCCCGTAGGCCTTGTAGAGGTGCTCCACATGGATCATCGGTGTGCCTCCAGACTGCCAGCTATCCCCGGAACAGGAGCGCCGGGGACCAGACCTCCCACCCCGGACGGTATTTTTATACCGCCCATCCCGATGGAGAGGCAAATGGCCGCACCCGAGGAGAACCCAACAGGGCCATGGCTGGATCTTCTCCGACAGTTCCGGGGTGGTCGGCACAGCCCGGCGCGCGGGCGAGCCCTCCAGGGAAAGGCCTGTCCCATCCCCCTGGAGGGCCTCCTGCTCCTTTCCTGGGCGTGCACCTTCCCGCGGAGCCATCCCCAGGGAGCCTGCGGCGTTGGCCTTTCCCGCCGAATTGGTGTAAAAAGGGGACAGGGGAGCCCGCATCGCACCAGGAGAGGCCACCATGACCCCGATCCAACCCAAACTGGATGCCGTCCGCGCCCTGATGGACGAAAACGGTCTGGACGGGATGTTGCTGGAGAAGGTCAGCAGCTTTGCCTGGGCCACCAACGGCGGCGCCTCCTACATCAACACCGCGTCCTCCTACGGCACCTCCCAGCTCCTCATCACCCGAGACAGCCACCACCTGATCACGAACAACATCGAGGCCCCCAGGCTGCTGGCCGAAGAGGGCCTGGCCCACCAGGGCTGGCAGGTCCACGCGCCCCACTGGTACGAGCGGCCGACCCTGCTTCGGGAGCTGACCCGGGGGCTGAACCTGGGCGCGGACGGCCCCCGCCCCGACGCGGTGGACCTCTCCCTGGCCATGGCTCGGCTGCGCAGCCGCCTCTCCGAGCTGGAGCAGGAGCGCTTCCGCAAGCTGGGGCGCCTCTGCGCCCAGGCCATGGACGCAGCCTGTCGCCGGATCCAGCCGGGATGGACCGAGTTCGAGATCGCAGCCGCCCTGGCCGAGGAGACAGAACGCCGGGGCGCCCAGCCCATCGTCAACCTCATCGCGGTGGACGACCGCATCCGACGCTATCGCCACCCCCTGCCCACGGACAGGGTCCTGGAACGCTACGCCATGCTCGTGCTGTGTGGCCGCCGATGGGGGCTGGTGGTCTCCCTCACCCGGCTGGTCCACTTCGGCCCCCTGCCCGACGACCTGCGCCACCGGATGGAGGCCTGCGCTCGGGTGGACGCCACCTTCATCCATGCCACCCGACCCGGTAGCTCTTTGGACCAGATCTTCCGCACAGCCGTGGACGCGTACGCGGCCGTGGGCTTCAGCGGAGAATGGCAGCTCCACCACCAGGGCGGCCCCGCGGGCTTCGAACCCCGGGAATGGATCGCCACCCTGGAGACCGAGGACCGGGTCCTCCTGGGCCAGGCCTACGCCTGGAACCCCTCCATCACCGGCGTCAAATCCGAGGACACCATCCTGGTGGGCGAACAGGGCAACGAGATCCTCACGGCCATCGAGGGCTGGCCCTCCATCCCGGTGGAGATGGGCGGCCACGTCCTCCACCGTCCGGCCATCCTGGAACGTTAGGAGCTCCTGCCATGGACCTCGGTCTTCGCGGCGTCCTCGCCCCGGTCCTCACCCCCCTCACCCCAGACCTGCAACCGGATCTCCCCCGGATGGTGGAACACGCCCGCTGGCTGCTGGAGCACGGCTGCCACGGCCTGGTGGTCTTCGGCACCACCGGCGAAGCCACCTCCTTTGCCGTGGAGGAGCGCATGGCCGTGGTGGACGGCCTGCTCCAGGCCGGTCTGCCCGGAGATCGGCTCCTGGTGGGCACGGGATGCCCCTCCATCCAGGACACCGCGACCCTGAGCGCCCATGCAGTGCGCAGCGGCTGTGCCGGGGTCCTGGTGTTGCCCCCCTACTACTACAAGGACGTGGACGACCAGGGGCTCTTCCGGGCCTACGCCACCACGATCGAACGGGTGGGCGATCCCCGGCTGCGCATGGTGCTGTACCACATCCCCCAGGTCTCCCACGTGGATCTCTCCCTGGATCTCATCGCCCGGCTCGTGGAGAGCTTCCCGGAGACCGTGATAGGGATCAAGGACAGCTCCGGCGACTGGGCCCATCTGAAGGCCCTGCTGGAGCGCTTTCCTGGGTTTGGGATCTTCACAGGCACGGAGAGGTTCCTGCTCCCCACCCTCCGGCACGGTGGAGCGGGCACCATCTGCGCCCCCGCGAACGTCCTCCCCCAGTCCCTCCGGACCCTCTGCGATCGCTGGGAGACACCGGAGGCGGAGTCCCTCCAGGCCCAGATCACGTGGCTGCGGGATCTCCTGGCCACACTCCAGGTACCGGCCATTCCCGGGCTCAAGGCGCTGGTGGCCCAACGCACCGGCCATGAGGGATGGCTGCGGGTCCGGCCACCGCTCCTGTCCCTGTCCTCCGAACAACGCGAACGTCTCCAGGCGGCTGTGGCCGGCCGGAAACCCCAGGCAGAAGAGGGGGGAGCCCTCCACCGCGTCTGGACCGAGCACAGACCATGACCCCCTTCCCACCGGAACCCCTGGAGCCCATCCACGACGAACGCCTCTTCCGGCAGCTCCGCTTTCTGGTGGAGATCGACCGCCTGAAAGGCGTGCTCCGGCGCACCTACCTGGTGGGCGCAGAGCGGCTGGAGAACTCCGCGGAGCACTCCTGGCACCTGGCCGTGGCCTGCATGGTCCTGGCCGAGCACGCGGACGAACCGGTGGACATCCTCCGGGCCCTGAAGATGGTGCTGGTCCACGACTTGGTGGAGATCGACGCAGGGGACACCTACGCCTACGATCCCGCGGCCCACGTGGACAAGGCCGAACGGGAACAGCGGGCCGCGGAACGGATCTTCGGGCTCCTGCCGGAGGAGCAGGCCCAGGAGTTCCACGCCCTCTGGCGGGAGTTCGAGGCCCGGAAGACCCCAGAGGCCCGTTTCGCGAACGCCCTGGATCGCCTCATCCCCCTGCTGCACAGCATCCACACCGGAGGCCGCTCCTGGCGCCAGGGCCAGGTGGTCCGCAGCCAGGTGGCCCGACGTCTGGCCCCCATTCGAGAGGTGTCCACGGCCCTGGGAGAGGCAGCCGAAGCACTCCTGCGCTGGGCCGTGGACCAGGGCCTGTTGCCCGACGACACGGCCCAGGGCCCAACCCACCCCTGCCCAGACGAAGGTCCCCATCCCTCCATGGCCGCGCCCCCGAAGCCCACCCCTCCTTCGGGCTGAGTGCTTCGGGCAGGGCTCCAGGCGAACGCTCCAGGGCCCTCCCCGGGACATGGTTTGTCCTGATCACCTCGATATTGGCCTCGATATCGGTCTCGATATCGAACAAGGGTGGATCATCGATAAGGAGGGCTCCTGTCCACGGCTGAGGTGAGAAGCAGACCCCGACGCGGCCGAGCCCGACCCGGGTGCAATAGGCCCCGTCCCTTCCCATCTCCTTCCCCAAAATCCCAGGCTGTCGTATAATAGGGCCATGGACAGCGAACCCACAGCCGTGCCGAAGACCACCCATCGCCCTCGGCTGACCAACCGAGAAGTGGCCGCGATCTTCGAGGAGATCGCGGACATGCTGGAGGTCTTGGGGGAGAATCCCTACAAGATCCGGGCCTACCGCAACGCGGCCCGGACCCTCCAGGACCTCCACGCCAGCCTGTACGAGATCCACCGGGCCGGAACCCTGGAGGAGCTGCCCGGCATCGGCGAGGCCATCTCCAAGAAGATCGCAGAGCTGTTGGAGACCGGACACCTGAGCTACCACCAGGAGCTGGCCGCCCAGGTCCCCAAAGGGGTCTTGGAGATGATGCGGGTGCCCGAGGTGGGCCCGAAGACGGCCCGTCGCCTGTGGCAGGAGCTGGGCATCACCGGCGTAGAGGCCCTGGAACAGGCCGCCCGGGAGGGCCGGATCCGCCGCCTCAAGGGCTTCGGCCCCAAGACCGAGGAGAAGATCCTCCGGGGCATCCAGCTGCTGGCCCAACAGACCACCCGTATGCCCATCGGCCATGCCCGGCCCCTGGCCCTGGAACTGGTGGCCGCGCTGGAACGGGCCTCGGGCGATGCCCTGGCCCGCATCGCCATCGCGGGCAGCCTGCGCCGCTGGAAGGAGACCATTGGCGACGTAGACCTGCTGGCCATCAGCCATCGACCTGCCGCGGTGATGGAGGCCTTCTGCCACCTGGACTACGTGGACGAGGTCCTGGCCCAGGGGACCACCAAGAGCAGCGTCGTCCTCCACAACGGCCTCCAGGTGGACCTGCGGGTGGTGGAACCCCGGCACTGGGGAGCTGCCCTCTGCTACTTCACCGGCAGCAAGGCCCACAACGTGGCCCTGCGAGAGCTGGCCCTGGAGCAGGGATGGAGCTTGAACGAATACGGTCTCACCGCCCGCAACCACCCGGAGCTGCCCGACGGCACCCAGCGCTTCTTCCCCGAGGAAGAGGCCCTCTATGCCTTCCTGGGGCTGGACTTCATCCCCCCCGAGCTCCGGGAGGCCCGAGGCGAGATCCAGGCGGCCCGGGCACATCGGCTGCCCCGGCTGATCCAGGAGACGGACATCCAGGGAGAGCTCCACGGCCACAGCACCTGGAGCAGCGACGGCAAGGCCTCCATCCCGGAGATGGCCGAGGCCGCTCGGGCCCGGGGCCATCGCTACTGGGCCTGCACAGACCACAGCGCGGGCCTGGGCATCACCGGGGGGCTGGACGGCGACGCGGTGCTCCGCCAGGCCCAGGAGATCCAGGCCCTCAACCGCCGCTATCGAGAGCAGGGCATCGACTTCCGGATCCTGCACGGCATAGAGGTGGAGATCCTGGCCGACGGCTCCCTGGGGCTGCCCGACGAGATCCTGGCCCGCCTGGACGTGGTGGTGGCCAGCATCCACACGGCCCAACGCCAGGATCCGGAGACCATCACCGAGCGCTGCCTGCAGGCCGTCCGCAACCCCCACGTGGACATCCTGGGCCATCCCACCGGCCGCCTGGTGGGCCAGCGCCCCCCCACAGCCATCGACCTGGAACGGGTCCTGAAGGCCTGTGCCGAGACCGGCACCGTGGTGGAGGTCAACGCCAGCCCCTATCGCCTGGACCTGAACGACATCCACGCCCGCCGGGCCGTGGAGCTGGGCTGCATGCTGGCCATCAGCTGCGACGCCCACAGCCCCGAGGGCCTGGACGTGCTGGAGTACGGGGTGGCCACCGCCCGGCGAGGTTGGGTGGAACCCCAGCAGGTGGTCAACACCCGCCCCGTGGAGGAGATGCTGGCCCTGTTGAAGGACCGAAGCCGTTGACCGTCCCGACCCAACGCCCCCTACTCGCCCGCGGAGCTACCCATGGTGGACAGAGACGAACCGAGATTCGACCCGGCTCCGGAGCCGCCCAAGCCCGATCCGCTCCCGCCCGAGCCTCGCTTCGATCCCGAGCGCACCCCCCCTCCGCCTCCCGGCAGGCCGGAGCCGCCCGGGCCCGACACCAGGCCCCCCGTGCCCGAACAGGAGAAACGGCCCCCCCAGGAGGAGGAGCCCTGGTACGGCCGAGACCGCATGGTGCCGGGCTTCGACTCCTCCCGGGCCCGGCGAGCTCGACGGCTAGGACGCACCGTGCCCTTCTGGTGGCTCATCGGCGCCCTGGTCCTGGGGATCGTGGTGGTCGCCTCCCTGTTCTTCCGGGCCGACTCCACACCCTCCCAGGAACCGCCGGCCCTGGAGGCCTCCCCGGAGACCACCGGGCCCCAGGAGGCGCTGGCCCCGGCCACAACCCCGACAGTGGAGGCCCAGCCCACGCCCGTGCCCACCTCGCCCCCGGTCTTCGGAGTGGGCCAACAGGTGGTGGTGGCCAACACCGACGGCGAGGGCATCCGCCTGCGCAGCGCACCGGGCCTGGGGAGCCTCACCCTGGAGATCTACGAGGAAGGACGGGTCTTCCAGATCCTGGAGCCCGGACCGGAATACCCGGTCTACCCTGTGGAGGCCGACGGCTATCGCTGGTATCGGGTCCAGGTGACCGACGACCCGGAGGACCAGCTCAGCGGCTGGGTGGCCGGGGAGTTCCTGGCACCACAGCCCTGACTCCGGCCCGGCCGTCCACCGGGACAGCCGTCTGCCCTTCCCGGCCGCGCCCTGGGCGCCACCCCGGACGACGGCGTGCACCCAGCCGAGCCCTCCAGCCCGGGGATGCCCGCGCCACACCACCCGAGGCGGCCGGGTTCCGACCCCGAAATGGCCCTGGAGACCCGCCCGCCGAGCCATCCACGGTTCCAAACCGCCACCACACGACCGACGCCCATGGACGATCCGATCCCTGAAACCCACGCCGCCGAAGAACTGGAAGCCGTCCGCCAACGGATCGAACGGCTGCGGGAACTGGTCCGCTACCACCAGTACCGCTACTACGTGCTGGACGACCCCGTCATCAGCGACGCGGAGTTCGACGCGCTCTTCCAGGAGCTGGTGCGGCTGGAGGAACGGTACCCCCAGTTCCGCAGCGACGACAGCCCCACCGTTCGGGTGGGCGGCTTCGTGGCCGAGCGCTTCGAGAAGGTCCGCCACCCGGTGCCGGTGCTGAGCCTGGCCAATGCCTTCAGCCCCCAGGAACTGCGGGAGTGGCGCGAACGGACCCTCCGCATGTTGCCCCCAGAGGAGCACCCCCGGCTTGGCTACACGGTGGAGCCCAAGGTGGACGGCCTGACCGTGGTGCTCCACTACGACGAGGCCGGACGTTTCGTGTTGGGGGCCACCCGGGGAGATGGCTACGAGGGGGAGGAGATCACCGCGAACCTGCGCACCGTGCGCGCGCTCCCCCTGCGCATCCCCGTGGAGCCGGACTCCCCCCTGCGGCCACCCGCCCGGCTGGTGGTCCGGGGCGAGGGCTACGTGGAGGTGGCGGACTTCCAGGCCTTCAACCGCCGCCAGGCCCAGGAGGGCGGCCGCACCTTTGCCAACCCCCGCAACTTCGCCGCGGGCTCCCTGCGCCAACTGGACAGCCGGGAGACCGCGCGGCGCCCCATCAAGCTCTGGGTCTACCAGATCCTGGTCCTGGAGGGCGCGGAGAACCCACCGCAGACCCAGTGGGAGTGCCTCCAGTACCTGAAGGCGCTGGGCTTCCCGGTGAACCCGGAGAACCGCCATTTCGACGACCCGGAGTTCGAGCGCCTGGTGGCCTACGCGGACCATTGGCAGGAGCTGAAGGAGCGGCTGCCCTACGAGATCGACGGCCTGGTGGTCAAGGTGGACGGCCTGCGCCACCAGGAGATCCTGGGCACCCGGGGCAAGGACTACCGCTGGGCCGTGGCCTACAAGTCCGGCATGCAGGAGGCCGTGACCCGGCTGCTGGACATCCAGGTGAACGTGGGGCGGACCGGCGCAGTGACGCCCCGGGCCGTGCTGGAGCCGGTACAGATCGGCGGCGTCACCGTCACCGCAGCCACCCTGCACAACGAGGACTACATCAAGAGCCTGGACATCCGCATCGGCGACTTCGTGGTGATCACCCGGGCCGGCGGGGTCATCCCCCAGGTGGTGCGGCCCATCCCCGAGCTGCGCACCGGCGACGAGCGCATCTGGGAGATGCCCCGGACCTGCCCCTCCTGCGGGTATCCCCTGGTGCGCCATCCAGGCGAGGCCATCTGGTACTGCGAGAACAGCGCCTGCCCGGCCCAACTGGTCCGCCGGGTGGAGCACTTCGTCTCCCGGGCCGCCATGGACATCGAGGGCTTCGGCATCCGCCAGGCCGAGCTCTTCGTGGAGCTGGGCTTCATCCGGGACCTGGCCGACATCTACCAGCTCCCCTGGGACCGGATCCTCCAGCTGGAGGGGTACGGCCCCAAACGGGTGGCCAACCTGCAGCGGGCCATCCAGGAGAGCAAGGGCCGGGGGCCCACCCGTCTGCTCATCGGCCTGGGCATCCGCTACGTGGGCACCATCGTGGCCCGTCTCATCATGGAGCATTTCACCAGCCTCTACGAGCTGATGGACGCGGACCAGGAGACCCTGGCCGCCATCGAAGGGGTGGGGCCCAAGATCGCGGAAAGCATCGTCCGCTTCTTCGGGCTGGAGCCCAACCGGGCCCTGATCCACAAGCTCGATGGCCTGGGAGTCCAGGTCGCCCAGGAACGGCAGGAGGCCCCGGAACGGCCCCAGCCCTTCGCGGGCTACACCTTCGTCATCACCGGCACCCTGCCCTCCATGACCCGAGAGGAGGCCCGGCGCTTCATCCAGGAGCGGGGCGGCAAGGTCACCGATAGCGTGAGCCGTCGGACCCGCTTTCTGGTGGTGGGCGAGAACCCGGGGAGCAAGCTCCGGCGGGCCCAACAGCTGGGGATCCCCACCCTCCAAGAGGCGGACCTGAGACGTTGGGCCGAACAGGGACACCCACCGGAGGGGCTCCAGCCAGGGGCAGGAGACTGAGGGGCCGCGTTCGAGATCGCACCCGGGCCGACGATCCGGCCCGGACCACAACACGAGGAGCTAGACGTATGGGAGTCCTGTTGTTGGGCGCGCACATGTCCATCGCCGGTGGGGTGAGCAGGGCCCTGGAACGGGGGGCTGCCGAGGGCATGAACGCCATCCAGCTCTTCACCAAGAGCAGCCGCCAGTGGGTGGGCCCTCCCATCAACCCCGAGGACGTGGCCCGCTGGAACGAACTGAGGCCCCGGCTCGGGATCCAGGCCGTGGTGAGCCACGCGGCCTACCTGATCAACCTGGCCAGCCCCAAGGACGACCTGTGGGAGAAGAGCCTGGCCGCGCACCGGGATGAGCTGGAACGGGCCCATGCCTACGGCATCCCCCACGTGGTGCTCCACCCGGGCTCCCACACGGGCAGCGGCGAGGAGGCAGGCATGGCCCGGGTCGCGGAGGCCCTGAACCGCCTCCACCAGGAGCTGCCCCACTGTCAGGATGTCCGCACCCTGTTGGAGCTCATGGCCGGGCAGGGCTCGGTGGTGGGCTATCGGCTGGAACAACTGGCCGCCATGATGGAACAGGTGGAGGACAGCTCCCGGGTGGGAGTCTGCCTGGACACCTGCCACGCCCTGGCCGCGGGCTACGACTTCCGCACGGAGGAGGGCTACGCGGCCTTCGTCCAGGCCGTGGAGGCCACCATAGGCCTGGACCGGGTCCACTGCTGGCACTTCAACGACAGCCAGCACCCCCTGGGCAGCCGCAAGGACCGCCACACCCACATCGGCCAGGGCCAGGTGGGCCTGGAGGGCTTCCGCCACATCCTCAACGACCCCCGGTGGGATGGCATCCCCATGCTGTTGGAGACGCCCAAGGACAAGGACGGGGACGGCAAGGACCACGCCAACCTGCGCCGCCTCATCGAGCTGGTGGCGGACCCCCGGCGGATCCCCCCGGGGATGCGGGACTGGTTGGCGGAGCCATCCTAGGCCCTGGGCACCTGCCCTGGAAATGGCCCAGGGGCCGGGCACGAGGATCCATGATCGTCCTGGGAGGAGGGAAGCCATGACACAGCTTGCGGAGATCCAACTGCGGGACCGCTCCCTGCTGCGGAGCCAAGGGTTCATCGGGGGAGAATGGGTGGATGCCCACTCGGGCAGGACCTTTCCCGTCCACAACCCGGCCACCGGCCAGGTCCTGGCTCAGGTGGCCGACATGGGAGCCGAGGAGACCCGCCGGGCCATCCAGGCCGCGGACACGGCCTGGCCAGCCTGGCGAGGATTGACCGCCGGCGAGCGGGCCGCCATCCTGCGGCGGTGGAACGACCTGATCCGGGAACACCAGGAGGACCTGGCCCTCCTCATGACCCTGGAGCAGGGCAAGCCCCTGTTCGAGGCCCGGGGCGAGGTCCGCTACGGAGCCTCCTTTGTGGAGTGGTTCGCGGAGGAGGCCCGCCGGATCTACGGGGACGTGATCCCCAGCCACGTGGGCAATGCCCGGCTGGTGGTGGTCAAACAGCCCGTGGGCGTGGTCGGGGCCATCACCCCCTGGAACTTCCCCAACGCCATGATCACCCGGAAGGTGGCCCCGGCCCTGGCCGCGGGATGTACCGTGGTCATCAAGCCCGCGGAGGACACGCCCCTCTCCGCGCTGGCCCTGGCCGAGCTGGCCCAACGAGCCGGCTTCCCCCCCGGTGTCCTGAACGTGGTCACCGCCCTGGATCCGGTTCCCGTGGGCCAGGAGCTGACCGCCAACCCCACGGTGCGGAAGATCTCCTTCACCGGATCCACCCAGGTGGGCAAGCTCCTCCTCCGCCAGAGCGCGGACACGGTGAAACGGGTCTCCCTGGAGCTGGGGGGCAACGCGCCCTTCATCGTCTTCGACGACGCAGAGGTGGACGAGGCCGTGGCCGGCGCCCTGGCCTGCAAATACCGCAACGCGGGCCAGACCTGTGTGTGCGCCAACCGGATCTTCGTCCACACCGCGGTGTACGACGAGTTCGCCCACAAATACGCGGACGCGGTCTCCCGGCTCAAGGTGGGCTACGGCCTGGAGGAGGGCGTGGTCATCGGCCCCCTGATCAACCAGGCTGCGGTGGAGAAGGTCGAACGCCTGCTGGAGGACGCGGTCCGGAAGGGGGCCCAGGTGATCCTGGGCGGCCATCGCCATCCCCGAGGAGGGACCTTCTTCGAACCCACGGTGGTCACCGAGGTGACACCGGAGATGGCCTTCACCCAGGAGGAGATCTTCGGCCCCATCGCCCCTCTGTACCGCTTCCGCACCGAGGAGGAGGTCATCCGCCTGGCCAACAGCACCCGCTATGGCCTGGCCGCGTACTTCTACAGCCGGGACATCGGTCGGGTGTGGCGGGTGGCCGAGGGGCTGGAGTACGGCATGGTGGGCATCAACACGGGGCTCATCTCCACCGCGGTGGCCCCCTTCGGCGGGGTCAAGGAGTCCGGCATCGGCCGGGAGGGCTCCCGGTACGGCGTCGACGAGTACGTGGAGATCAAGTACCTGTGCATGGGAGGCATCGATCGCTGAGGCAGGCCATCGAGCCTCCACCGGTGAAGGCCCAGGGAAGGCGGGCTGTGTCCTGGAGACGGTGGCTCTGGAGTCGACTGCCCCTCGGCGGTTCCCAGCGGGCCCTGTTGAGGGCCCTGGCCCAGGGACACGTGCTGAAGGTCCACCGGACGGTGGACGGCGCGAAGGTCTACCGGCTGCACCGTCTGGACGGCCAGACGGAGACCGTGCCCGGAGGGGTGGTGCGGGGCCTGGAGCGCCGGGGGCTCATCGAGAGCAACATGAAGTTCCCCGCGGCCACCTTCATGCTCACGGAGCGGGGAAGGGCCTGGGTCGCCCCCGGGGACAGAGACCGGCCCGGGCCGGTGGGTCCCCGGGGGTTCAACCGTTGAGAGTCGGCTACTCCGGCAGCTCTACCAGGGCCTCGGGATCGTCCACCCCATAGGGGTTGTCGAACGCGATCCGAGGCAGCCGTTCAGGGGTCCACTGGGCCAAGGCCTGGGGGCCCCCAGCGGTGAGCTCCCGATGAATGGCCTCCGCGGCCTCCCGGAGGCGGCCCACCTGGATTCCCTGGCACACATCCGGGAAACGCCGCAGCTTGGGCAGTCCCCGTCGGAACATCTTGATGGCCCCCCGCCAGTTGCCCTGGAGCATGTGGTGGAAGGCCACCCCGACCTGGAGGATGCCCTGGTAGAGGTCCCGCACCGGTCCCGGCTCCTGGTTCCAGGCCAGCTCCAGGTACTCGTGCTGTTCGAAGTAGCGTCCCTGGTTGAAGGCCAGCAGGCCGGCCACGGCCGAGGGGCTGGGGGGATCCTGGCAGCCGGGAACAGGCTCCGGGGTGGGCAGCAGATGGCGGCGGACCAGTTCGGGGAGCCCGGCCATGAAACGGCCCCGGGGCCAGGCCTGGTCCGCGCCGGCCTCCTGGGCTCGGGCCAGGGCGGCTGTGTCCACGTGGCTGCCGAAGGCCACGATGGGTGCCTGGCGGGTGTGGGGCAGGAGCTTGCACCGGCGGATGGCCCCTGCCCAGTCTCCGGGGGTGGACAGGTCCACCAGCACCAGGTGGGGAAACCAGCGGCCCACCGCCTCCACCAGATCGTCCGGGGTCTCCACCACGATGGCCTGTCCGCCCACGGCCTGGATCACGTCCACCAGCCGAGGCGCGAAGAAGAGGTCCGGCTCCAACACCACCACTCGGGGCCGTTCCAGCGTGCGGGGATCGGTGACCATGGTCTCGTTGTCCTTTCCAACAGCGCTGTGGGGTTGGGGCTGGTCTCCATTTTACCCCGGTCCTGGCCTTTCTGCTATACTGACCGGATGTCGAGCCCGATATCGAGCACCGAGATGGAGCCGGGCCCACTAGAGCAGGAGGGCACCGTGGACATGGCGGAACCCAAGATCCTCTCCCCAGAGGCGATCGCAGGGCTGTCCTTCGAAGAGGCCTACGCCCACCTGGAGCAGGTGGTGGCCTTCATCGAACAGGGGGATCTGCCCCTGGAACAGGCTCTGGCCCTCTACGAACAGGGCGTTCTGTTGGCCGAACACTGCGCCCAGAAGCTGGAGCAGGCAGAGCTTCGGGTGTCCCAATGGCAGGGGGGCGGCTCCCTGGAACCTTTCGACGAGTGGGCCCAACCATAGGCCGCAGATCCCATGCAGATCGCTGCCAATCCCAGCCTGTGGATCCCTCTGAGCGTGGTCCTGGGGGTCCAGCTCTTCAAGTTCCTGTGGGAGTGGTTCCGGCTCCGGGACTTCGACCTGCGGGTGCTCACCCGGGCCGGCGGCATGCCCAGCAGCCACTCGGCCATGGTGACCAGCCTGGCCACCTCCATCGGCTACCGCCAGGGCACCCAGAGCGACCTCTTTGCCCTGGCCGTGGTCCTGGCCCTGATCGTCATGTACGACGCGGCCGGAGTGCGCCAGTCCGCGGGGAAACAGGCCCGGGTGCTCAACCAGATCCTCCGGGAGCTGTTCAGCGGCCAGCCTGTGAGCGAGCAGGAGCTGAAGGAACTCATCGGCCACACGCCCTTCGAGGTCTTCGTGGGCGCGCTGGTGGGGATCCTGTACAGCGCACTCTGGTTCGAGGTGCTCGGCATGGAGTAGGCCAGGCCGGCCCCGGATTTTTCTCAACACCCCCTGAAAAATCCTTGCCCCCCGCAGGGAAGTGTGCTAGAATAGCTCGTCGTCCCGAGCTCCCGCCCTGTGTCGAGACACCCAGGAGAGACGTCGATGCGTCGGGTCGTGCTGATTCGCCCCAAACGAGATGGCCGCATCTTCGGCAAGGCCCCGGGTTCGCCCTACACCCTCATGCGGCTGGCCTCCCTGGTGCCCGAGGAGATTCCCGTGGAGATCTGGGACGAGAACATCCGCGCCCTGCCCCTGGACACCTTGGGCGAAGGAGACCTGGTGGGGATCACCAGCATGACCCTCACCATCGAGCGGGCCGAGGCCATCGCGAGGGTGGCCAAACGCCAGGGAGCCGGCGTGGTGGTGGGCGGGGTCCACGCGACCCTGATGCCCGAGCACGTGCAGCGCTTCGCGCACAGCGTCTTCGTGGGCGAAGGCTACTTCACCTGGCCCCAGGCCATCCAGGACTTCGCCGCGGAGGGCACCCAGGGGCTGAAGCCCCTCTACCGGGACGAGGCCTGGGCCAACCTGGAGGGGGTGGCCCGGATCTCCGACCGGGTGATCCAGATGGTCCGGGAGAACGAGCACTACTGGACGCCCTACCTGGAGATCACCCGGGGATGCCCCCGCAACTGCTCCTTCTGCACGGCCATCCGGGTCAGCGGCCGCCGGATGCGGCTCCGTCCTGTGGACGAGGTGGTGGACGAGATCGAGCGCCGGGGCATCAAGCGCTTCTTCCTCACAGACGACAACTTCGGCCTGAACTTCATCACCGACCCCGACTACTGCGCGGAGCTCTTCCAGGCCCTGATGCGGCTGGGCCTCCATAGCTGGACCGCCCAGTCGGAGATGAGCGTGGCCAACTACCCAGAGCTCCTGGAGATGGGCCGGGCGGCAGGGCTGGACAAACACTTCATCGGCTTCGAGAGCGTGAACCCGGACAACCGCCGAGAACTGGGCGGCAAGTCCCGGGGCAAAGTGGAACAGACCCGAGAGGCCATCCGCAAGATCCACGCCACCGGCACCAGCGTGGTGGGCCTCTTCGTCATGGGCTTCGACGAGGACACGCCGGCCACCTTCCAGGCCATGTGGGACTTCATCCGCACCAGCGAGCTGGACGGGGTGAGCGTCACGGTCCTCACCCCCTACCCGGGCACGCCCTTCCGGGCCCTGTGTGAACAGGAGGGCCGTCTGCTGGACGTCCCCTGGCGCCACTACGACACGGCCCACGTGACCTATGTGCCCCGACATTTCACCGTGGACGAGCTCCGAGACTGGTACGACTGGCTCTGTCGGCGCATCTACAGCCCCTGGCAGATCGCCCGTCGGGGCTTCCGCTCCCTCAGCCGACACCCCATCAGCCAGGCGGGCAAGAAGCTCTTCAGCAGCTTCAGCACCGACTACGGCTACCGCCGCACCTACGGCTGGCGCCACGTGACGTGACCGCCTCGTCCTCCCTGGCCTGGAACCCAGGGAAGGCCGGGCCAGAAGACGAGGTCCTGTGCCCGGACCACTGCCGGGGCCCCTCACCGCCCGTCGGACTACAATTCCCCGTTGTCCGTCGCCTGCACCCAGGGTAAAATAGAGGGCTGGAGGCCCCCGGGAGCGTCCCCCCAGGGCTCCTGGCCAGCCAGGCCCCCGCCGGCTTCCTGTGCCCCGAACAGATGACCGCGGATCGGCTGGCCGAGGGCCGTCGGCTCGACCCGTGGCCCGAGAGCGAGGACAGAGCCTGGCCCAGAGGCAGTGGTCCGGCTCCTCCGCCCCCCGGAGAGCACCTGGATGCTCATCGGGGCCAACCGTCCCGGACAGCTCGCGGAGGCCATGGCCGTTGGGCCACACGGACTTCGCCCCCAAGGAGCTGGAACGCATCGACACCATCCTGACACAGCCCTTCTCTCAGGAGGCGTC
>Ga0256839_1000927_pt1 | contig 37074 bp, 47 predicted proteins | sample 354166metaG_FD_185968 | JGI IMG/M metagenome (GOLD analysis project Ga0256839, IMG submission 185968) | Hydrothermal vent microbial communities from Mid Atlantic Ridge, Atlantic Ocean - 354-166 | ecosystem: Environmental > Aquatic > Marine > Hydrothermal vents | place: Atlantic Ocean: Mid...
CCTCGGGCCAGGTATAGGCCACGCCCGGAATCAGATTGTAATTGATATGGGGCTTTTGTCCGGCCATATGTTCGGCCACCAGCACCCCTTCTTCTTCCGCCTTGTGGGCAAGCATGGCCCCCCGGATCACGTCTCCGATGGCGTAGATATGGCTTACTTTCGTTTGCAGGTTTTCGTTTACGTCTATCTGTCCGCGTTCATTCACGGCCAGGCCGGCTTTCTCCAGTTGAAGCCCTTCGGTATAGGGCCTTCGGCCCACGGCCACCAGGCAGTAATCGGCCTTCCAGGTGATCTCTTTTCCGCTTTTCTCGTCCGCCTTCACCGTCACCTGGCGGGTGCTGCTTTTTACTTCTTTCACTTTGTGCGAAAGATGAATCTTCATTCCTTTTTTGCTCAGTACCTTCTTCAATTCGCGGCCCAGGTCTTTGTCCATGCCCGGGATAAGGCGGTCCATGTATTCCACGATATGCACCTCCGTGCCGAGGCGGGCATAGACCGAGCCGAGTTCCACCCCGATGATCCCTCCGCCAATGATGACCATGGACTTGGGAAGTTCTTTGAGCGAGAGGGCTTCGGTGGAGGTGATGATGCGTTTTTTGTCAATTTTTATAAAGGGGAGGGAGGCCGGCTTCGATCCGGTGGCAATGATGATCCGTTCCGCCTTCACTTCCCGGGGCTTGTCTCCGGAGATGGCAAGCGTATGCGGGTCTTTGAATGCAGCCGTACCCGTGATCACGTCAATCTTATTCTTCTTCATGAGGTAGGCCACCCCGTCCACGTTTTGCTTTACCACATCGGCTTTGCGGGCCATCATCCGACCGATGTGGACAGAGACCTCTCCGGTTTCGATGCCGTGTGTTTTGAAGTCGTTTTTCAGTTTTTCGACATGTTCGGACGAGTCGAGCAGTGCCTTTGACGGAATGCATCCCACATTGAGGCAGGTGCCGCCCAGGGTAGGGTATTTCTCAATGATGGCCGTTTTCATTCCAAGCTGTGCACAGCGAATGGCTGCCACATAGCCTCCGGGGCCCGATCCGATTATTGCCACATCATATTCGTAGTTTGCCATTGCTCTTTTTTTTGTGTGATGAATGCCAATTCTATAATTGCAGGAGCTCCTGCACGGGGTCTTTCCCGCTGAGCATCTTTTCGGGATGCTCCAGATAATCTTTGACCGATACGAGGAAACTGACCGATTCCTTGCCGTCCACCACGCGGTGGTCGTAGCTGAGGGCCACATACATCATCGGTTTGATCACGACCTGGCCGTTTTCCGCTATCGGGCGTTGCTCTATTTTGTGCATACCGAGGATGGCCGATTGCGGAATATTGATGATGGGTGTGGAAAGCAGGGAGCCGAAGACGCCTCCGTTGGTGATGGTGAAAGTGCCGCCCTGCATTTCATCCATGTCGAGTTTTCCATCGCGGCCGCGGGTGGCCAGATCCATGACGCGGGCTTCGATCTCGGCCATGCTCAGCGACTCGGCATTGCGAATGACCGGCACGATCAGCCCGCGGTCGGTAGAAACGGCAATGCCCACGTCTACATAGTTGTGATAGACGAGTTCGTTGCCGTCAATGCGTGCATTGATGGCCGGAAATTTTTCGAGCGACAATACGCAGGCCCGGGTAAAGAAACTCATAAATCCAAGCCCTACACCATGCTGCTTTTTAAAGCTTTCTTTGTATTGCTTGCGAATATTCATGATCGGCTCCATGTTCACTTCATTGAAAGTGGTCAGCATGGCCGTTTCGTTTTTGGCAGTCACCAGGCGCTGGGCGATGGTTCTTCGCAGCCGCGACATGGGTTCCCTTTTTTCTTCCCGGCTGAAGGATTCTTTTGAAAATTCAAACCGGGGGGCCGGGGCAGGACTGCTTTTCGGAGCAGCGGGAGCCGAAGTGGCCGCACTTGCCTCGCTTTCGGCCGGCTTGCTTTCGGCTTTTTCTCCTTCTTCAATGGCTTTCAGCACATCCTCTTTGGTGATGCGCCCGTCTTTGCCGCTGCCTTTGATATCTCCGGATTTCAGACCATGCTCTGCCATCAGCTTTTGTGCTGCGGGCGAGGGATACCCTTCGGCATAGGAGCCTGTCTTTTCTTCGGCCTGCGAATCTCCGGACGGGGCGCTTTCTTTCTGCTCTCCGGCCGGGGCTTCCTTTTTTTCTTCCGGGGCTTTGGCTGCGCTTTCGTCAATCTCGGCAATGACGGCACCGATCTCCAGGTCGTCTCCTTCTTGCGCGATGAGGTGGATGCGCCCGGCTACTTCGGCCGGCAGCTCCAGGGTGGCCTTGTCCGATTCCAGTTCGCAGATCTCCTGATCCACTTCCACATAGTCACCCTCGTTGACCAGCCATTTGGAGAGGGTTACTTCGGTGACCGATTCGCCCACATTGGGGACTTTGATTGCTGTTGCCATGATTTGATCTTTTATTCGAATATTTTGTCCAGTATTTCCTGCTGTTCCTCTTCATGAATTTTGTGATATCCCGTAGCGGGCGATGCGCTCGATTTGCGACTGGCAAGCTCCCAGTTGACCCTGCGGTAGCAGCTCAGCATATACACCCATGCGCCCATGTTGGCCGGCTCCTCCTGTGCCCACATTTTCACGGCTTCGGGGTAGCGATTCATCACTTCGTCCAGCTGCCTGTAGGGGAGAGGATACAATTGCTCCAGGCGCACAATGACGAGGTCCTTTCTTTTTTCTTTTTCCTGGCGGGCCAGAATGTCGTAATACAATTTTCCCGAACAGCAGACCACCTTTTTTACATTTCCGGCTTTTCCTTCCGACCAGTCGTCCACAATCAACTCGCGAAATTTCCCCTGTGTGAAATCTTCAACCGGAGAAACACATTTGGGATGGCGCAGGAGCGACTTGGGCGACATGATGACGAGGGGCTTGCGGAAAGGCCAGGCCAGCTGCCTGCGCATGACGTGAAAGAGGTTGGCCGGAGTCGTCATATTGACCACACTCATGTTAAACTCGGCACACATCTGCAGGAAACGCTCGAGGCGGGCACTCGAATGCTCGGGGCCCTGCCCTTCGTAGCCGTGGGGCAAAAGCAGGGTGATGCCACTCATACGCTGCCACTTGCTCTCGGCACTGGTAATAAACTGATCGATGACCACCTGTGCCCCGTTGGCAAAATCACCGAATTGGGCTTCCCAGATGGTGAGAACAGCGGGCGAGCCGAGCGAGTAGCCGTATTCAAAGCCCAGCACTCCGTACTCGCTCAGAGGACTGTTGTAAATGCGAAAACGGGCTTCCTGATTTTCAAAGAGATGGTCGAGCCGGTTGTACGGTTCATTGCTTTCTTCATCAAAGAGCACCGCATGGCGGTGAGAGAAGGTGCCGCGCAAGGAATCCTGTCCGCTCAGGCGGATGTCGTGTCCTTCGTGCAGCAGGGTGGCATAGGCCAGCAGTTCGGCCGAAGCCCAGTCCATGAGCTTGGTTTTGAAAAACTGCTCCCTGCGTTTTTTCAGCATCTTTTCGATCTTTCGTAGGGGATGAAAGCCCTCGGGAATGGAGATAATGCGCTGGATCAAGTCCATCAAAGTTTCTTCGTCAATGGAGGTATCCGGAGATTCTTCAAAATCTTCGGGCCTTGATTTTCGAAGCTTTTTCCAGAGCAATTCGGGCTCCTGATAGTGATAGGGCAGCGGGTGCTCTTTGACCAGCGTCAGGGCCTTGTTCATGAGTTTTTTGTACTCCGCATTCATCTGTTCTGCGAGGCTGCGCTCAAATTCTCCTTCGTTGATAAGTTTCTTGAGATAGATTTCGCGGGGACTGGGGTGCTTGCCGATCAACTCGTAGAGCTTCGGCTGGGTAAACTTGGGGTCATCGCCTTCGTTGTGCCCGTGCTTGCGGTAACAAACCATATCCACGAAAAAGTCACGCTTGAACTTCTGCCTGAAAGCCACGGCCAGCTCTGCGGCATATACCACGGCTTCCACATCATCGCCATTCACATGAATGACCGGTACTTCTGTAGTCGCAGCCACGCTGGTGCTGTAGTGGGATGAGCGTGCATCGTCAAAATCGGTGGTGAATCCGATTTGATTGTTGATGACAAAATGAATGGTGCCGCCCACGTAGTAACCTTTGAGCCGGGCCATCTGGATGAGTTCATACACAACACCCTGCCCCGAGAGGGCCGCATCGCCATGGATGGCAATGGGCATTACGCGGTCGCGCCTGCCTTCATAGAGGATGTCTCCTTTGGAACGCACGTAGCCGATGACTACGGGCGAAACGGCTTCGAGGTGCGAAGGGTTGGGCGCCACCTTTACATTGACGGTCTTTCCTTTTGTGGTTTCAATTTCGGATGAATATCCCAGATGGTATTTTACATCGCCATCGCCCATGGTCAGGTCGGGGATGGCTTCGCCTTCGAATTCATTGAATACCTGCTCGTAGGTTTTCCCGAGGATATTGACCAGGACATTGAGGCGCCCCCGGTGGGCCATCCCTATGACGAACTCGTCAATGCCCATTTCGGCCCCTTTGTTGATGATGGCATCAATGGCCGGAATGGTGCTCTCACCGCCCTCCAGCGAAAATCTTTTTTGTCCTACATATTTGATGCTGAGGAATTCTTCAAAGACCTGGCTTCCGTTGAGCTTTTGAAGGATGTGTTCTTTCTTCTCTATCGGAAAGCGTATCTGATCGGCACTGCTTTCGATTTGTTGGCGAAGCCACTCCCGCTCTTCGCTATTGGTGATATACATATACTCGAATCCAAGATGGCGGCAGTAGATGTTTTGCAGCTTCTCCAGTATCTGGCGGAGTGTGGCCCTGCCCAGTCCCAGCTCGCGGCCCGAATAGAACGTGCGGTCAAGGTCTTCTTCGCTCAATTGGTAGTGCGGAAGGTCGAGATCGGGGTGCCGGTCTTTGCGTTTTCGAATGGGGTTGGTATCCGAAAGAAGGTGCCCTTTTCTGCGATATCCGTCAATCAGGCTGAATACCATTAATTCTTTATGGAGGTCGTCATCGCTCAGGGCCGGTGCGCCCTCGTCTGCGGCAAGGGCAAAATCAAAGCCGGAAAAAAAACTGCGCCACTCTTTGCCGATCGACTGAGGGTCTTTTTTATACTGATCGTAGAGCGATTCAATATAGCTGGGATGAACGTTGGCCAGGGCTTCAAATGGATCCATGTTTTATGGTATCTGATTAAGTGGGCAAAATTAGATAATCACAACGCAATACCGGGCGCATTCTGATGACAAAATGGGAGATTTGCTTCAAAAATAGCAGAAAGTGGCTTAATTAAAATACCGATAAGTATAAAACAATATTTTTCGGCTATTTTTAAGTACTTCCTTGGGATTTTAGAGGAAAGCATTATCTTTGCACATCCAAAAAAAGAGCACATGGCACATCATAAGTCCGCAAAGAAAAGAATCAGGCAATCGCTGAAGAGGCGGGATCGCAATCGCTACTACGGCAAGACGACCCGGAACCTCATTCGTAAATTGCGCGCCACCACAGACAAGAGTGAAGCAGAAGAAATGCTGACAACGGTTATTTCGATGGTTGACAAGCTGGCCAAGCGAAATATTATTCATGACAACAAAGCGGCCAACCTCAAATCCAAACTGACCAAACACGTCAACAGTCTGAAATAAAAAAAATCCCGGAGGGATTGCAAATCATAATGAAGCACATCGGTGAAAGCCTATGTGCTTTTTTATTTTCCCTTATATTTGACTGTGGCTTCGTATGAAAACCGGTTAAACATCAAGGCATGGGCCGAAGAAGACCGCCCGCGTGAGAAATTGATAGCGCAGGGGCGGCAGGCCTTAAGCAATGCCGAATTGCTGGCCATCCTGATCCGCTCGGGCAGCCGCGATGAAACGGCCGTAGCTCTTTGTCAAAGGCTCTTGAGCGATTTTGACCAGGACCTGAATGCGCTGGGGAAGTTGTCTGTCGGTCAATTGACGCGTTACAAGGGCATTGGCACGGCCAAGGCGTTGAGCATAGTGGCAGCCCTCGAACTGGGCCGCAGAAGACAATCCAACGAAATACGCAAAAAAAGACAGATCAGCGGGAGCCGCGATGCGTTTGAATTTTTATCTCCCTTGCTGTGCGATCTGGCCCACGAAGAGTTTGTCGCCCTTCTGTTGAACCGGAGAAACAAGGTGCTGTTTACGGATCAAATCAGCGTGGGCGGTGTCAGCGGAACGGTGGTGGACATGAAAAAACTTTTTCTGCATGCCGTGGAGCAGCAGGCATCGGCCATGATCATTGCACACAATCATCCTTCGGGAAATCTGCGGCCCAGTGAGGCCGACCGGCAATTGACCCGGAAAGTAAAAAAAGCATCAGAATTGCTGGATATTTCTCTGCTTGATCATTTGATCGTGAGCGAAGAGGGGTACTTCAGCTTTGCGGATGAGGGGCTTCTGTAAAAGCCCCGACTTTAAGACAAGGCCGTTCTTCATACAAGTATTGTTGGAAAAGAAAATACGTGAATAAAGGAGCAGGAGTGCGCTTGGAGCTGGTTCAGCCGGTTTTTTTCTTATCTCTTCCGGCAATGACGATGACAAACTCTCCTTTCACGGGGTGCGTTTGAAAATGCTCCAACAGGGAAGCGAGGCTGCCCCTGCGCGTTTCTTCAAATTTCTTGCTCAGCTCCCGCGATACCGAAGCGCTGCGTTCGGCTCCCAGAAATTCGGCCAGCTGTGCGAGGGTCTTCAGCAGGCGATGCGGTGATTCGTAGAGCACCATACTTCGCTCTTCGGCCTGCAGTTTCTCGAGCCGGGTCTTTCGCCCTTTCTTATGAGGCAAAAAGCCTTCGAAGACGAAACGCTCGGCCGGAAGCCCCGAGTTGAGCAGTGCCGGGACGAAGGCCGTGGGGCCCGGCAGGGTCTCTACCTCTATTCCTTCGCGCAGGCACGCACGAATAAGCAAGTAGCCGGGATCGGATATTCCGGGTGTGCCGGCATCGCTGATAAGGGCCGTCTTCTGTCCCGCCCTGATGGCTTCCACCACTTTGCCAAGGATGCGGTGTTCGTTGGCAAGATGAAAAGATTTCATGGCAGTAGCTATGCCGTAATGATCGAGCAAGACACGGCTTTTGCGGGTATCCTCGGCCAATATCAGATCCACCTCCTTCAGCATGCGTATGGCCCGCAGTGTCATGTCTTCCAGATTGCCGATGGGAGTCGGAATTATGTAAAGTTTCGACATGGTTTAAAGATAGGAATGCTTTAGCTTTGTGTGCATCAATTAAACGATTCTTCCAGGCAAAATAAGATCAAAATGAATGATGCAGCAAGGCAACTCAAGCCGGCTCAGGTATGGCAAAACTTTGCCGACCTCAACGCCATTCCCCGGTGTTCAAAAAAAGAAGAGCGCGTAAGGCAGTTTATTAAAAAATTTGGCGAATCACTGGGCCTCCCGACTGTGGTGGATTCCATTGGGAATGTGATAATTAAGAAGCCGGCAAGCCCCGGAATGGAAGAGCGGAAGACAGTCGTTATGCAGGCACACCTCGATATGGTCTGCCAGAAGAATGCCGATACGGACTTTGACTTTGACAAAGAAGGAATCCGCATGAAAGTCAACGGTGACTGGGTGGAAGCCGAAGGAACCACGCTCGGTGCCGACAACGGCATCGGTGTGGCCATGATCATGACTCTGCTGCAATCCGACAACATTCCTCATCCACCCATCGAAGCTCTTTTTACCATTGACGAAGAGACGGGTATGACCGGGGCACTGGGGCTGGAGCCGGGCGAACTGGAAGGGAAAATACTGCTGAACATCGACACGGAAGACGATGATGAACTGACCATCGGCTGTGCCGGTGGCATCGACATCACAGCAACAGCATCCTACAATACGGAAGACTGCAATGGCCTCGAAGCCTGTAAAGTTGTGGTTCGCGGCCTGACAGGCGGGCACTCGGGGATGGACATCCACCTCGGGCGGGCCAATGCCAACAAGGTGATGAACCGCCTGCTCTGGCATGCCGAAAACGAAGTGAATGCCCGCGTGGCCGAAATAGACGGGGGAGGCCTTCGAAATGCCATTCCGAGAGAGTCTTTTGCCGTTGTACTGACGGATGCGGGGCAGGGAGAAGCTTTGAAATCGCTGATTGACCGCCTGGCTGCTGATATTTGCGCTGAATTTTCTACTACCGATCCCGATATGTTTATTGGCGTGGAGGCCTGCGAGAAACCGGCCCGCATGCTGGATAAGGATGCACAGTATCGCCTTCTGAGGGCCATCTATTCTTGTCAGAACGGCATCTATCGTATGAGCCCGGATATTCCGGGTCTGGTGCAGACATCGAACAATCTGGCGCGGGTCAGCCTTTCTGACGGAAAACTTGAAATTCAGTGCCTGACCAGAAGTTCGAGCGATTCGGAGAAGATGGATCTGGCGCACAGCATACAGTCGGCTTTTGAACTGGCCGCTGCCGATGTGCAATTTGGAGGCTCGTATCCCGGCTGGCAGCCCGAGCCGGGCAGCAGCATCGTGCATCTGATGGAAGACCTGTACCGCGAAATCTTTAAATCGGAGCCGAAAGTCAATGCCTGCCATGCCGGACTGGAGTGCGGCATCATCGGCAGCAAGTATCCCGGAATGGAAATGATCAGTTTCGGGCCCAATATCCGCGGTGCACACAGCCCCGATGAGAAAGTGCAGATCAGCTCGGTACAGAAAAGCTGGGAATTTCTGCTGAAAACCCTGGAACGCATTCCCAAAGCCTGAATTCAGGGCCGGCAGACACTGTCGGAGAAGTCCGGCAAAAGCCGGAAAAGGGCTTCGTAGCGTGTGAGGGGGAGGGTCTCGGCCCGGTCCCAAACATTGTGGTACGCAGGGATGCCGCCCATGGTATAAATGAAAAATGCCGGTACTCCTTTCTCTGTAAAAAAGTAATGATCGCTGTTCGCAGCTTTTCCCCTGGCTTTTATGCGGGGAAAATAATTGCTCCGTGCGTTCAGGGTTTTTAATTCTTCAAAGGCCTCTCCGAACACCTTGGCATTGACTACGGCAATGCCCTCATCTCCCGTTCCAACTATGTCCAGGTTGATCATAAAACAAATGCTGTCAAGCGGCAAGAGGGGGTGCTCGGTGAAATAGCGCGAGCCGATCAGTCCCGCTTCTTCGGCACCGAAGGCCAGAAAAGCAACTGAGAATTCGGGCGGGTGTTCTTTAAAATAGCGCGCAAGATCGAGCATCATGGCAATGCCGCTGGCATCGTCATTGGCCCCCGGTATGTAGGCTTTGCTCCCCATCTGTCCCAGATGGTCGTAATGGGCGCTGATGACAAGGAAGCGATCCGGATATTTGCTGCCTTCGATAAATCCGCATACATTTTGGGTGCGTATGTCGTTTTTGACTTCCGACTCAATAAGCAGAGAGAGCGCTTTGATTTTTCTGCGGGGCAGCGAATCTTTTATGATTTGAATGACGGGGCGCCTGCAGGCCTGGCGGGCGATGTGCCAGGTGAGGGTTTTTTGCACAAGAACAATAAGCCCTTCGAAGCGAACCGCTTCACTTTCTTTAAATGCCGTCTCTACAGAGGAGAGCAAATCCCGGTATTTCTCTTTGCCCGTCCAGGCTTTGCTTTCATCTATCAAAAGAAATCGACCGCTGAAGCGGGGGTCGGAGAGGGCGTTGGACAGGCTTTTTTTGTTTTTAAGCCATCTTTTTTTCAGAAATACAACGGGGCCCCTGCCTGAATAAGCGGGCGAGCAGGGATCGGGTTGATAGTCGTATGCGGCATCGAGCTTATTTCCGTTGATGCGCAGGTTGAGCTGCCCCGGAAAGGTATTGGCACTTATCTCAAAGTATTGGAAGTAACTTTTGCCCGCCAGCGGTATGAGGCCGGTCTCGCGAAAAGATTCGGAAATGAACCGGGCGGCTTTGATATGTCCGTTGGCACTGTAGCCCCTGCCGGCCATCTCGGGCGAACTGAGCGTGTCGATGATTTTTCGTGCAAAGTCAATGTCCTGGGCGCGAACGGCACGCCCGGCCCCCAGGAAAAGAAGAAGCAGGAATATGATCTTACGGCTTAAGCAATGGTGCTCAGCCGGCCGGATGAAGCTGATATTCATAATACTCGATTACCGGATTGGCCAGCAGCTTTTTGCAGGCCAGTTCCACTTGTTCCGTAGCGCTTTCTATTGAATCGGCTTCGAGGTGTAGGGTAATGTGCTTGCCAATGCGGGCATCCGTGATTTGCTCCAGATGCAAATTCTTAAATCCCTGTAAAACGGCTTTCCCCTGCGGGTCGAGGAGTTCGCGCAGAGGCATCACATCGATTTCAGCGATGAACTTCATTTTTTTCTTTTTTTACGGTGAGGCTGAAAAGTATATAAATAAGTAGAATGACCGGTATGCTTAGGAAGATAATATGAAGGAAGAAGAAGCCGCCCAGCCAGAGAAGGGCCGCCAGCAGCAAAAGTATCTTGCGTGGGCGGTTGTCCTTGCTGCCTTTTACAAATTTCAGGTTGAGCAGGGTGAGGCGTGAAATCATAAGCCAGGAAAGGAGCAGTGTGAAAGCATAAAGCAACCAGGGCTTGAAGAGCCATCGGCTGATATGCATTTCATCGAAAAAAAGTGCAAGGGGCAAAGACATCACCGCGAGTGCGGCTGCCGGTACGGGAAGACCCGAAAAATGAGCTTCGGGATGCACTACATTGAAACGTGCCAGGCGGTAGGCGGCCGCCAGCGTGAAGAGAAAGCCCGGCATAAATGCAAAAATGCCGATTTCGAAAGCAAAAGGGCTGTCGAAGAAAGAAACAGCAAGCAGTTGAAAAAGGACCATGCCCGGAAGCACTCCAAAACTTACCACATCGCTCAGGCTGTCGAGTTCTTTTCCTATTTCGCTGCGGGCATTGAGCAGGCGGGCCGCAAAACCATCCAGAAAATCTACCAGAACGGCAAAAAAGATGAGCAGGGCTGCCATGTGCATTTTGCCCAGATAGAGGCTGCTGAGAACAACCTTCCCATCGAAATAGGCCCGCTCGCTCATGCCGTTGGAAGTCGCAAGACGCAGTTCAATGTGATCATAAAAAAGAAAGACCAGAGCCATGCAGCCGAGCAGGAGGTTGACCAGGGTCAAAAAATTGGGTATCTTTTTATAGTAGCTCATCAGCGGACGAAGTTAACCATTGTGCTGCGATTAAGAATCGGGCAGAGACAATAAAATGGGGCTTTGCCATTCCTTTGCACATTGAGGTGTTGGTATCAAATGGCGGGCTTATGACACGAAGCCAGCGATATTCGCCTAAATTTGAGAGAACCGATATTCATCAAACACTGTTATATGCCCACAGCCGGGGTCAAAGAAAGGAAAAAAAGACACGGGGCTGCTTCCAATGTTTTAAAATCCGGAACACTGAAAAAGATATTTGTACTCGACACTTCGGTCATTCTCTATGACCATCGCTCCATCATGGAATTTGATGAGCACGATATCGCCATACCGATTCAGGTGCTGGAGGAGCTGGACAACTTTAAAAAAGGCAATGACCATATCAATTTCGAAGCCAGGGAGTTCATCCGTTTCCTGGATCAAAAATTAAAAGGGGACTATCTGAATGACTGGTTGCCACTGAACGGACGATCAAAAGGCCGCCTGAAGGTGATCATGACCCCGGGCCGGATGAGGCTCAATGCGGAGGAAATATTTGACAGCCGGAAATTTGATCATAAGATTCTGAATGCAGCCCTGGCCCTTCAGGATGAGATGCCCGGGAAGAAAGTGGTATTGGTGAGCAAAGACGTGGCCCTGCGGCTGAAAGCCAAATCGCTGCATCTTCATGCCGAAGACTTCGAAACCGGAAAAATCAAGGACCTGTCGAAGCTCTACACCGGCAGACGGGAGATACAGAAGGTGCGCAGCACCCTGATTGATAAGATATTTGAAAACGGGGAGATCGAAGCGGAGAAGCTGAAAATCCCGGATTTGATCGACAATGAGTTCCTCATACTTAAGAATGGAAAGAAATCGGTACTGGCATGGTATCAGGGCAGCAGCGGCAAAGTGATCCGCATCGAGAGACATCAGGTTTATGGTGTAAAAGCCCGCAATGCCGAACAGGCATTTGCCATTCATGCCATCCTGAACCCGGAGGTGAATCTGGTTTCCATTCAGGGGGTGGCCGGAACGGGAAAGACACTGCTGGCGCTGGCAGCGGCCCTCGAGCAGCGCAGAAACTTCCATCAAATCTATGTGACGCGCCCCATTGTACCGCTCAGCAACAAGGACATAGGCTATCTGCCGGGCGATATTAAGAGCAAAATCAACCCCTACATGGAACCCCTCTGGGACAATTTGAAGTACATCAAATCGCAGTTTAAGGAAAACGACAAGGCGGCCAGGGCCATTGAGCAGATGATCGAATCGGAGAAAATACAAATCACTCCGCTCACGTACATCCGGGGCCGGAGCATGAGCAATGTCATCTTTATTGTGGATGAGGCACAGAATCTGACGCCCCACGAAATTAAAACCATCATCACCCGGGCAGGAGAAAATACCAAGATCATATTTACGGGCGATATCCGGCAGATTGATACGCCTTATCTCGATTCTCACTCAAACGGACTGACGACCATGATCGAGAAGCTGAAAGGCAAGCATTTGTTTGCCCATATTACGCTTGAGAAAGGCGAGCGCTCCGAGCTGGCCAATCTGGCCAACGAGCTGCTCTGATCTCAGCCATTCATCAGGGCTTCGATTTCATCGGCTTCGAGCGGAATGTCGCCCATCAGGTCATCAAAACCATCTTCGCGCACGATGATGTCGTTTTCAAGGCGAATGCCGAGGCCTTCCTCCCGGATATAGATGCCGGGTTCCACGGTAAAGGCCATTCCCGCTTTGATGGGTTCGGTCCAGAGGCCTACATCGTGGGTGTCAAGGCCGATAAAGTGGCTCGTTCCGTGCATGAAGTATTTTTTGTAAGCCGGCCACCCGGGGTCCTGGTTTTTGATGTCTTCTTTCGTGAGGAGGCCGAGGCCGAGAAGTTCTTTCTCCATCAGAAGCCCGACCTCTTTCTGGTAATCGTCCAGGTAAACGCCCGGACGCAGCATGGTCTTGGCTTCTTTCATCACCCGCAACACGGCATTGTAGACATCTTTCTGCCGGGGAGTGAATCGTCCGCTGACCGGAATGCAGCGGGTCATATCAGAAGCATAATTTGCATACTCGGCCCCGATATCGAGGAGGATGACATCACCGGCTTTGCATTCTTGGTTGTTTTCTACGTAATGCAGTACGCAGGCATTGGCTCCTGAGGCAATGATGGGTTGATAAGCCGGGCCGCGGCTTCTGCGCTTCATGATTTCAAAATTGAAAAGCGCTTCGATGTCGTTTTCATTGACACCCGGTTTTACGAAAGCAAGCAATTCCAAAAATGCATCCCGGGTGATTCCGCATGCATGGCGCATCGTTTCAATTTCTTCAGGCTCTTTTACCGAGCGGAAACGGTGCATATGCGGGGCCAGTCTCTCATATCGATGAAGCGGATAGTGCTGCATGCACCACTTCCGGAAGCGGTCGTCACGCGTTTCTACGGGATTGTTGCGCCTCAAGTGTTCGTTGCTGTTCAGAAAAATCATTTCGGCCTCGGCTGCGATGATCTTAAAGATGTTTTCAAACTCGTCCAGCCAGTAGACGTTTTGAACCCCGCTTAGTTCGCGGGCTTCCTCTTTCGTTAGCTTGGCTCCTTCCCAGATGGCAATTTCTTCGCTGGTCTCTTTGAGAAAAAGCATCTCGCGGTGTACTTCCCGGAAGGCATCGGGAAAGACAATGAGAATGCTTTCTTCCTGGTCAATCCCCGACATATAGAGCAGATCGTTGTTTTGCCGGAAGGGCATGGTTCCGTCCGCATTGCTCGGAAGAATATCATTGCTGTTGAAAACGGCCATTGCTTTTGGCGGTAAGACTTCGCGCAACTTGGCGCGGTTTTTCACATAAAGTGATTGCGGTAGCGCTTGATATTTCATTATGGGAAATTTATTTTTTAGGTTTGCCTAAATATTGACAAAAAGCTTGTGAACGCAATTTCGAATTTTTGTAAATACTTTAATAATTAATTGGGATGTATGCCTGGTTTTTAACATTAAATCCGATTCTGCAGGCCTTGCTGGCTACGATATTCACATGGGGTGTGACGGCCCTGGGTGCATCGCTGGTATTCTTTTTCCGAAGTGTCAATCAAAAGGTGCTGGATGCCATGCTGGGCTTTGCAGCCGGGGTGATGCTGGCGGCCAGTTACTGGTCACTTCTTGCCCCGGCCATCGAAATGTCTGAGAAGATGGGAGTTCCGGGATGGATGCCTGCGCTGGTGGGATTTTTGCTCGGAGCCGTTTTTATACGCCTCATCGATCTGGTCTTGCCGCATCTTCATCCTTTCAAGCCTACGAGCGAAGCGGAAGGGATACATACCTCCTGGCAACGGAGTGTTCTGCTCGTATTGGCCATCACCCTGCACAATTTCCCCGAGGGCCTGGCCGTGGGCGTGGCGTTTGGTGCCGCAGCCCTGGGCATGCCCGAAGCCAGTATCGGAGCAGCCATTGCGCTGACCATCGGCATTGGTCTGCAGAACTTCCCTGAGGGAACGGCAGTGTCGGTACCCTTGCGCAGAGAGGGGGTGTCCACGGGAAAAAGTTTTTGGTATGGTCAGCTCTCGGGATTTGTAGAGCCCATTGCCGGAGCCATCGGTGCAGCTGCGGTCCTCGTTGTTCAGCCATTGCTTCCCTACGCACTGGCTTTTGCCGCGGGTGCCATGGTTTTTGTCGTCATCGAAGAACTGATACCTGCCTCCAATGAATCGGGCAACACGGACATTGCCACCATGGGGGCCATTCTGGGGTTTGCCGTGATGATGACACTGGATGTGGCATTGGGCTGAGCGGATCACAGACGAAAGCTCGGTGCCTGTACCATATTAATATAGAGAATACGACCGTGAAAAGGCCCTTAAAAAATCTTCAAAAGCCGGTTGTTTATTAATTCAAATATTTCTAACTTTGCCCTTCCAAAAATTTAAGCAAATAGCGGTATGCCTACAATACAACAATTGGTAAGAAAAGGAAGGAAGCAAATCAAGGCCAAAAGCAAGTCAAGAGCATTGGGTTCTTGTCCTCAGAAAAGAGGGGTTTGCACCCGAGTGTACACGACCACACCGAAAAAACCAAATTCCGCCCTGCGCAAGGTAGCCAAAGTGCGCTTGACCAATGGCCAGGAAGTAATTGCTTACATCCCGGGCGAAGGCCACAATCTGCAGGAGCACTCGATTGTGCTTATCCGCGGAGGAAGGGTGAAAGATTTGCCGGGTGTAAGGTATCATATTATTAGAGGTGCACTGGATACAGCCGGTGTGCAAGACAGAAGACAATCAAGATCGAAATACGGAACCAAAAAACCGAGCTAGGAAAAGCTGAGATACAATGAGAAAAAGCAGAGCCAAAAAACATCCGCTTCAACCCGATCCGAGATATAAAGACACACTGGTGACCCGGTTTGTCAATAACCTCATGTGGGATGGAAAGAAAAGCATTGCATACGAAATATTTTATGATGCAATGGACAAGATCAAGGAGCAAACGGGGGAAGAAGGATATGATGTCTGGAAAAAAGCGTTGAACAATGTGATGCCGAGCGTGGAGGTGCGAAGCCGCAGGATCGGAGGGGCCACCTTCCAGATTCCGACCGAAATCCGGCCGGATCGCAAAATTTCCATGACCATGAAGTGGATTATTCAATATGCCCGCGGACGGGGCGGAAAATCCATGGCTCAGCGTTTGTCGCAGGAATTGATAGCTGCCTCCAAGGGCGAAGGCGGTGCCGTGAAGAAAAAAGAAGATGTGCACAGAATGGCTGAGGCCAACAAAGCCTTCTCACATTTCAGATTTTAAGTAAAAGCCCGGTAAAAAAAGAACAAAGGAAAGATGGCAAAAAGAGATTTACGCAAGACCAGAAACATAGGTATTGCAGCTCATATTGATGCAGGTAAAACGACCACAACGGAGCGCATTCTGTTTTATACGGGATTGACGCACAAACTGGGCGAAGTGCATGAAGGCGGAGCCACCATGGACTGGATGGAGCAGGAGAAAGAGCGGGGAATTACCATTACCTCGGCCGCTACTACGACTTACTGGAAATATCCCACCGTTCAGGGCAAGCCTACCGATGAAACACAGGAGTATAAAGTCAATATCATCGACACTCCGGGCCACGTAGATTTTACCGTAGAGGTGGAGCGTTCGTTGCGGGTACTGGATGGTGTGGTGGCGCTTTTTTGTGCCGTGGGGGGTGTAGAGCCTCAGTCCGAGACCGTATGGCGCCAGGCCAACCGCTACAAAGTGCCCCGCATCGGTTTTGTAAACAAAATGGACCGCATGGGTGCCGACTTCCTGAATGTGGTCAAAGAAGTGCGCGAAAAACTGGGGGCCAACCCGGTGCCGCTTCAGTTGCCCATCGGCAGCGAAGAAACTTTTAAAGGAGTCGTGGACCTCATCACCAACAAGGCCATTATCTGGGACGATGACACGCTGGGAATGACCTACAAAACCGTGGATATCCCCGAAGATATGGCAGAGCAGGTGCACGAATATCGTGCGAAGCTGGTCGAAGAGGTGGCCGAGTATGACGATGCCATTCTCGAGAAATTTTTCGAAGACCCCGAATCCATTACGGTAGCTGAGCTCAAGGCCGCCATTCGCCAGGCAACCATTGATCTGAAGATCATTCCGATGCTGGCCGGTTCGGCCTTTAAGAACAAAGGCGTTCAGGCCATGCTCGATGCAGTCATCGAATATCTGCCGTCTCCGCTGGATATTGAAGCCATTACAGGTGTCAATCCGAAGACCGGCAAGGAAGAAAAAAGAAAGCCCGATCCGGACGAGCCCTTCGCAGCGCTGGCTTTTAAAATTATGACCGACCCGTATGTGGGCCGGCTGGCATTCTTCCGCACCTACTCCGGAAGACTCGAATCGGGCTCCTATATTCTGAACAACCGCACCGGTAAAAAAGAAAGGATATCAAGAATCCTGCAAATGCACTCCAATCAGCAAAAACCCATCGACTTTATCGAAGCGGGCGATATCGGGGCGGCTGTCGGGTTTAAGGACATTCGCACGGGCGATACCCTCACCCATGAGAAACATCCGATCGTTCTGGAATCAATTGACTTCCCCGATCCGGTCATCGGTATTGCCATTGAGCCGAAAACGCAAAAAGACGTGGATAAAATGGGCATGGCCCTGGCCAAACTCGCAGAGGAAGACCCGACATTCAAGGTCAGGTTTGATGAAGAAACCGGTCAGACCATTATCCGTGGAATGGGCGAGTTGCACCTGGAGATCATTGTGGACCGCCTGCGCAGGGAATTCAAAGTGGATTGCAATGTGGGAGCACCGCAGGTAACTTATAAAGAAGCTCTAACTTCAACGATTGAGCATCGCGAAGTCTATAAAAAGCAAACCGGTGGACGCGGTAAATTTGCCGACATTCAGTTTGAAATCGGTCCGGCCGAGCCTGCAGAGGGTGAGGAAGAAGTAAAGGGTTTGCAATTTGTCAATGACATATTCGGAGGGGCGATTCCCCGTGAGTTTATTCCGGCTGTCGAGAAGGGCTTTCTGGAAGCCATGAACAACGGCCCCCTGGCCGGCTATCCGGTGGATTCCATGCGGATACGCCTCTTTGACGGATCTTTTCACCCGGTGGATTCGGATTCCGTATCCTTTGAGCTGGCTGCGAAGACAGCATTCCGGAATGCCGCAAAAAATGCCGGCCCGAAATTGCTCGAACCCATCATGAAACTGGAAGTGGTCACTCCGGAGGAGTATACCGGAGATGTAGTGGGTGACCTCAACAAAAGAAGAGGAATGATGGAGGGGATGGAGCTGAAAGGCAACTCCCAGGTCATCAAAGCCAAAGTGCCACTTTCGGAGATGTTCGGATATGTAACCCAATTGAGAACCATCACTTCGGGAAGAGCCACATCGATTATGGAATTCAGTCATTTTGCCCCCGCACCCGAAAGCATCGCTGAAGAAGTGATTGCCAAGGCCAAAGGCAAAGTAAAAGTAGAAGAATAATGACACAGAAGATTCGAATTAAATTGAAGTCCTACGATCACAATCTGGTGGACAAGTCTGCCGAGAAGATCGTCAAAACCGTACGAAGCACCGGTGCCGTAGTTACCGGTCCTATTCCTTTGCCGACAAGGAAAAAGATCTTTACGGTATTGCGATCGCCTCATGTCAACAAAAAAGCCATGGATCAGTTTGAGCTGAGTACCTACAAGCGACTGCTTGATATTTACAGTTCAACCTCCAAAACGGTCGATGCACTGATGAAACTGGAACTGCCCAGCGGAGTGGATGTGGAGATCAAAGTGTAGTAATAAATAACAGCGCAAAAACTAATTGAGATGATAGGCCTTATAGGAAAAAAAATTGGAATGACGAGCATCTTCCTCGAAGATGGTACCAATATTCCATGTACAGTGCTGGAAGTAGGCCCATGCATGGTAACACAGGTGAAGACCGAGGAGAGTGACGGGTACAATGCCGTGCAGATTGCTTTTGGAGAAAAGAAAGAAAAAAACACGCCCAACCCGATGAGAGGCCACTTTAAAAAGGCCGGTGTTTCACCTGCGAAAGTGCTGCGGGAAGTAAGAAACTGCGACCTTGAAGTGAACCCGGGTGATGAGATCACGCTGGAAGTCTTTGAAGAAGGGGACATGGTCAATGTGTCGGCCCGTACCAAAGGAAAGGGATTCCAGGGAGTTGTGAAACGACACGGCTTCAAGGGAGTGGGAATGAGAACACACGGCCAGCACAACCGCGAGAGAGCTCCGGGGTCCATCGGTATGTCATCGGATCCTTCAAGGGTCTATAAAGGCATGCGCATGGCCGGAAGAATGGGCAATGTGAATGTAAAGCAGAAGAACCTGAAAGTGGTGAAAGTGATGCCGGAGCGGAATATACTCCTTGTAAGAGGTGCCGTACCGGGACATAAAGGCACTTTTGTATTTATCGAAAAATAGCGGAAGCTAAAAGGCAGAAATAATGAAAGTTGATTTACATAAAATAGACGGAAGCAAGGCGGGCAAACAAATTGATTTGCCCGAGTCCATCTTTGGCATTGAGCCCAACGAGCATGTGGTATATCTGGCTGTGAAACAGTTTAGAGCCGCACAGCGACAAGGCACACACAAAGCCAAGGAGCGAAGTGATGTGAAGGGGTCTACCCGGAAAATCAAAAAACAAAAAGGTACGGGAACGGCCCGGGCCGGTGACATCAAAAACCCGCTCTTTCGCCACGGTGGAACCATTTTCGGCCCCCGTCCGCGCGATTACAGCTTCAAACTGAATAAAAAGGTAAAAGACCTGGCCCGGAAATCGGCACTGAGTGCAAAACTGCGGGACGGTGAAATCCTGATTGTAGAAGACTTTCAACTTGAGGATCACAAAACGCGCACCTTTATCGAAGTAATGAACAATCTGGGGGTATCATTGGACAAGGCGTTGTTTCTGCTTTCGGAGATGGACCCGAATACGGCCCTGGCGGCACGGAACATACCGAATGCGCGTGTGAGTGAATCACGGAGTGTAAACACCTATGACCTCCTCAATGCCGACAAACTGATTTTTACAGAGTCGGGTGTAAAGACGCTGATTGAAATTTTAGAAAAAAAGGATGTAAAGGCAACTGCTTAAGACCATAGATATGAAAAATATACTTGTAAAGCCTGTTGTGACGGAAAAGATGGAGATGTTAAGCCAAAAGCTTAATCAATATGCTTTTGTTGTTCGCAGAGAGGCCAATAAAATTGAAATTAAAAAGGCAGTGGAGGCCATGTACAATGTGAAAGTGACCGATGTCAGCACATTGATCATGCCGGCCAAAGCCAAAACGAGAATGACCAAAGGTGGAGTCATACAGGGACGCAAGAGTGCTTACAAAAAAGCATTTGTGACCCTGGCCGAAGGAGATGAAATTGATTTTTACAGCGAAATCTAACGAGCAATGCCATTAAAGAAATTAAAACCAATCACACCGGGCAGCCGCTTTACCGTGCTCAATGCTTTTACAGAGCTGACCACGGACAAGCCTGAAAAAAAGCTTCTGGCCAAGAAGAAGAGCTCGGGCGGGCGAAACAACCAGGGACGCATGACCATGCGCTATCTGGGAGGCGGACACAAACAGCGCTATCGTATCATCGATACGAAAAGAGATAAGGTCGGTATCCCGGGAACAGTGAAAACAATTGAATACGATCCGAACAGGACGGCCTTCATTGCCCTGGTAGTTTATAAAGACGGTGACAAGCGCTACATAATTGCTCCGGAAGGGATCAAAGAAGGGCAGCAGGTCATCTCGGATGACAACGCCCCGATCGAAGCAGGCAACACGCTGCCTTTGGCCAACATTCCGCTGGGTACGATTGTGCACAACATTGAGCTGGCCCCCGGCCGGGGCGGAGCCATGGCAAGAAGTGCCGGCACCTTTGCACAATTGGCCGCTCGTGAAGGCAAATATGCCATCCTGAAGCTGCCTTCGGGTGAAACCCGCATGGTGTTGATACGTTGCAAAGCGACCATCGGCTCGGTATCCAACTCGGATCACAGCCTGATGGTAATCGGAAAAGCAGGTCGCAATCGCTGGCTGGGCAGAAGACCCCGGACAAGAGGTGTGGCCATGAACCCGGTCGATCACCCCATGGGAGGGGGCGAAGGAAAAGCATCGGGAGGGCAGCCCCGTTCCAGAACCGGGCTCTATTCAAAAGGAAAGAAAACCAGAAACCCGAAGAAGCCTTCCGGTAAATTAATTATTAGCAGAAAGAAGAAAAAGAAATAAGATAAACTATGGCTAGATCACTAAAAAAAGGGCCTTACGTTGATTTCAAACTCTACCGCAAGGTGAGCAGGCTGAACGAGACAGGAAAAAAAACGGCCATCAAGACCTGGTCGCGCAGGTCCATGATCATTCCTGATTTTGTCGGTCATACCCTGGCTGTTCACAATGGAAATAAATTTATTCCGGTGTACGTAACGGAAAACATGGTGGGACACAAACTGGGTGAATTTGCTCCGACAAGAAACTTTCGCGGGCACTCATCCAAGAAAATAAGATAAGATATGAAAGCAGTTGCGAGATTAAGAAACAATAAGGGATCGGCCCGGAAAGCACGACTGGTGCTGGACCTCATCCGTGGAAAGGACGTGGAAGAGGCGTTGAATATCTTGAAATTCAACCACAAGCACGTATCGAAGAAAGTGGAGAAGTTGCTGGAATCGGCCATCAACAACTGGGAGCAGAAGAATGAAGGCATGCGGGTAGAAGAAAGCGAGCTCTATGTGAAAGAGGCTTATGCCGATGGTGCCTCGGTGCTGAAGCGCTTTCAGCCGGCTCCTTTCGGGCGTGCATATCGTATTCGCAAGAGATTAAGCCATATAACGATTGTAGTCGACAGCCGCATTCAATCGCAAGAGATGGACGAAGTATCAGAAAACATTGAAACAGAAGAATAAATGGGACAAAAAATAAATCCAATAGGCCTGCGATTGGGCATCATCCGGGGATGGGATTCCAACTGGTTTGGAAAGAAAAAAGACCTCTCGGAGAAACTGATAGAAGATCAAAAGATCAGAAAATATCTGAATGCCCGCTTTTCAAAAGGCGGTATTGCGCGCATCGTGATTGAGCGTACATTGAACCGGATCACCATTACGATCCACACCTCCCGTCCGGGCATCATAATCGGAAAAGGCGGATCGGAAGTGGACCGCCTGAAAGAGGAGATGAAAAAACTGACGAAGAAAGATGTGCAGATCAATATATCGGAAATACGCAGGCCCGAGTTGGATGCGCAAATCGTAGCCGAAAACATTGCCAAGCAGATTGAAGGCAGGGTCAACTTCAGGCGGGCAATGAAAATGGCCATAGCATCTACGATGCGAATGGGAGCCGAAGGAATCAAAACCCGTGTATCGGGCCGGCTCAACGGAGCGGAAATGGCAAGAATAGAAGAATATAAAGAAGGACGTATCCCGCTTCATACTTTCCGTGCCGATATTGATTATTCTCTAGTGGAGGCCCAAACGGTATACGGAAAGATCGGAGTGAAGGTATGGATTTGCAAAGGGGAAGTGCTAGGCAAGAGAGACCTTTCGCCCAACCTCGAAAAAGGCAGACCGGGCGGCAAACGGCAGCCCAGAAGAGCAAAAAATAACTAGTAAAAGGAAAATACGATGTTACAACCTAAAAGAGTAAAACACAGAAAGCAGCAAAAAGGCAGAATGAAAGGCCTTTCGCAAAGGGGGCATACCCTGGCCTTCGGCAGCTTCGGGCTGAAAGCCATGGAAAGTGCCTGGATCAGCGACCGGCAGATTGAAGCCGCAAGGATTGCTTTCACGCGATATATGAAAAGAGAAGGACAGGGATGGATCCGCATTTTCCCGGACAAGCCGGTGACATCAAAGCCTGCAGAAGTGAGAATGGGGAAAGGTAAAGGAGCCCTCGACCATTGGGTGGCAGTCGTACGTGCCGGACGCATCATGTTCGAACTGGATGGAGTGCCGCAGGCCGTGGCTGAAGAGGCCCTTCGTTTGGCAGCACAGAAAATGCCCATCCGTTGCAAATTTGTGGTGCGCCCCGATTATGTAGAGACAAAAACGCTGAAATAATGAAAAAAATAGCAAAAGAGGAAATACGCGAGATGAGTCTTGCAGACCTGGTCGAACGCATAGAACGGGAGGAAGCCATCCTTACACAAAAGAAGTTTGCCCATGCCGTCTCAATGATCGAAAACCCGCTCGAGCTGCGCTGGATCAGAAGAGACATCGCCAGGTTGAAAACCGAGTTAACCAAAAGAAAGAAACTAAACAATAGTATAAATGGCTGAGCGAAATCTAAGAAAAACAAAGATTGGTACCGTTGCCAGCAACAGCATGGACAAATCCATCACGGTGTTGGTAGAGCGAAGGATGAAACATCCAATCTATGGCAAATATTTAAAGAAGTCGAAGAAATTTATGGCTCACGATGACAAGAATGAGTGCAATGTCGGAGATACGGTGAAAATCATGGAAACCAGGCCCTTGAGCAAAAGGAAGACTTGGAGACTGGTGGAAATAATCGAAAGAGCCAAGTAATATTTATCATTTAATAATAAGAAAACAATGATTCAACAGGAAACAAGATGTGCGGTTGCAGACAACAGCGGGGCCAAAAGAGTCCTTTGCATCCGTGTGTTGGGTGGCAACAGAAGGTATGCCTCGGTTGGAGATAAAATTGTAGTGACCGTAAAAGATGCCATGCCCAACGGGCAGGTGAAAAAAGGAACGGTCTCGAAAGCGGTGGTGGTACGTGTGAAGAAAGAATACAGACGCAAAGACGGGTCTTATATCCGCTTTGACGACAATGCCGTAGTACTGTTGAACAACCAGGATGAACCACGGGGAACCCGGATTTTCGGACCGGTGGCCCGCGAACTCCGCGAAAGAGAGTACATGAAAATTATTTCATTAGCGCCAGAAGTATTGTAATTATGAGCAAGAAACAAATTAGCAGCCCCAAAAAGCTGCACATAAAAAAAGGGGATACGGTAAAAGTGATTGCCGGTGACGACAAAGGCAAGCAGGGACGCGTGCTTTTCGTTGAGCGCAAAAAATACCGGGCCATTGTGGAAGGTGTGAATATCGTACACAAACACACCCGTCCGAATGCCACCTATCCCAACGGAGCCATCGAAAAGAAAGAAGCTCCGGTGCATTTGAGCAATCTGATGCTGGTAGATCCGAAATCAAACGAGGCCAGCCGGATCGGCCGAAAAGTAGTAGATGGAAAAATAAAACGATATGCTAAAAAATCCGGGGAGGTAATTGACTGATGGAATACACACCTAGATTATTTAAGAAGTACAAGGAGGAAGTCATTCCGGCCATGATGGAGAAATTTAATTACAGATCGGTGATGGAAGTGCCGGTATTGGTAAAGATCGCCCTGAATCAGGGTGTCGGAAGGGCTACCCAAGACAAGAAACTGGTGCAAAATGCGGTTGAGGAATTGACCTCGATTGCCGGCCAGCGGGCCGTGGCTACCTATGCCAAAAAGGCCATATCCAATTTCAAGTTGAGAGAGGGCATGCCGATCGGTGCACGGGTAACCCTCCGCAGCACACGGATGTATGAGTTTCTGGATCGCCTCGTATCGGTAGCGCTGCCAAGGGTGCGCGACTTCAGGGGAATCAGCAACAAAGGTTTTGACGGGCGCGGCAACTATACCCTCGGCATTACCGAGCAAATTATTTTTCCGGAAATTGATATTGACCGTGTGGACAGCATCAACGGAATGAACATCACATTTGTAACCACTGCAAAAACAGACGAGGAGGCAAAAGAGCTGCTGAGGTTGCTCGGTCTTCCGTTTCAAAAAGTAAAATAATGGCAAAAGAATCAGTAAAAGCACGACAAAGAAAACGTGAACGGCTTGTGGAGCAATATGCGGAAAGAAGAAGGGCATTGAAAGAAGCCGGAGATTTCGAAGCACTGGACAGGCTGCCCAGAAACGCTTCACCGGTCAGATTGCGCAATCGCTGTCAGCTTACCGGAAGAGGAAGAGGGTATATCCGCCTTTTCGGAGTTTCACGGATCAAATTCAGAGAACTGGCATCTTACGGTAAGATACCGGGTATTAAAAAAGCAAGTTGGTAAAAAGAGATTAAAATGGGAATTGTAACAGACCCGATAGCGGATTATTTAAACAGAATCAGAAATGCACAGCAGGCCGGCAAGCGCGTGGTGGAAATACCCGCCTCCAACCTGAAAAAACGCATTACGGAGATTCTTTATGAGCAGGGTTATATCCTGAGATACAAATTTGAAGACACCCCCAACGGGCAGGGTCTCATCAAAATAGCCATCAAATACGATAAAGTGACTGGTGAACCGGTGATAAAGAATATGAAGCGTGTCAGCCGGCCCGGGTTAAGAGCCTACCGCTCTGCAGATGAACTTCCACGGGTAATCAATGGCCTCGGTGTGGCCATCGTATCTACCTCCAAGGGAGTGATGACGGATAAGCAGGCCCGCACTGAAAATGTAGGCGGTGAAGTGTTGTGTTCCATATATTAAAAGAAAATAGCTGAGCAATGTCAAGAATAGGATATAAACCCATACCGGTACCTTCCAATACGGAAGTGAAGATTATGGACAACAATGAGGTGACGGCAAAAGGCCCCAAGGGGGAATTGCATCTTCAGGTGGATCCGGATTTGATCCTGAAACTGGAGGAGGGCATATTGACGGTAGACCGCCCTACGGAACAAAAGCGCCACAAGGCGATGCACGGGCTCTATCGCTCGCTGCTGGCAAATATAATACAAGGTGTTTCGGAAGGATTTAAGAAAGAGCTGATTATGAACGGGGTCGGATTCAGGGCCTCTTCGCAGGGTCAGGTGCTCGAGTTGAGTGTGGGATTCTCGCACCCGGTCATCATGGTGGTGCCTCCGGAAGTGAAGGTAAAAGCCGAAACCGTAAAAGGAAAAAGCCCGACCATCACGCTGGAAAGCCACGACAAGCAATTGCTGGGGCAGGTAGCGGCCAAAATCAGAGCAGTGAGGAAGCCGGAACCATACAAAGGAAAAGGAATACGATACTCGGATGAATATATCAGAAGGAAAGCAGGCAAAGCTGCTGCCAAATAAAAAATAAGGCTATGATCAAGAGTAAGAATTTAATAAAAGAGGCCAGAAGGCAGAGAATCAGGAAGAATATCCGGAAAAAGATTTCAGGCACGCCTGAGATCCCGCGGTTGAGTGTCTTCAGAAGCAACCGGGAGATCTATGTACAGATCATTGATGACGAGCAGGGGCATACCCTGGCATCGGCTTCTTCCCGCGAGCCTTCCATTGCCGGAGAGAAAGCCACGAAAAAAGAAAAAGCGGCCAAAGTGGGAAGCCTGATAGCCGAACGCGCAAAAGCTGCCGGAGTGGAGAAAGTGGTATTTGACCGCGGAGGATACCTCTACCACGGAAGAGTAAAAGCATTAGCAGACGAAGCCCGCAAGGGAGGTCTTAAATTTTAAAAAACAGCATTAATGGCTCAAGCAAACATTCATAGAATCAAAGCAAGCGAACTCGAGCTTAAAGAGAAGGTCGTGGAGATCAGACGGGTTGCCAAAGTGACCAAAGGAGGAAGAACATTCGGATTTTCCGTAGTTGTCGTGGTGGGCAATGAAGACGGGATCGTGGGTCACGGCCTCGGAAAAGCCCGGGAAGTGACGGAAGCTATTTCGAAAGGAATAGATGATGCCAAGAAAAACCTGATACAGGTGCCGGTATTGAAAGGCACCATTCCGCATCCGCAAAACGGAAAATTCGGTGCGGCAAAAGTCATCCTCAAGCCGGCATCCGGTGGTACGGGTGTCATTGCCGGAGGCGCCATGCGGGCCGTACTTGAGAGTGCAGGTATCCGGGATGTATTGGCAAAATCACTCGGTACCTCCAACCCGAACAACGTAATCAAGGCCACCATAAATGCCTTGCTGAGCCTGCGCCAACCGATCGAAATTGCACAAAAAAGAGGCGTCTCTTTACAAAAAGTATTTAACGGATAAGCCATGGGAAAAGTAAAAATAACACAGGTAAAGAGCGGAATCGATCGCACGAAGAAGCAAAAAAATACGCTGATAGCACTCGGATTGAGAAAAATCAATCATAGTGTGGAGGTCGAGCTGAATCCGCAAATCGAAGGGATGATCAATAAGGTTAAACATTTAATTACCGTAGAAGAAAAGTAAGGAAATGAAGCTACACAATTTAAAGCCGGCTGAAGGTGCGGTGAAGAAAGGAAAACGCATAGGTCGCGGACAGGGATCAGGCAAAGGCGGAACTTCTACCCGGGGGCACAAAGGTGCCCAGTCGCGTTCGGGTTATAAAAGACGGCCCGGCTTCGAAGGAGGCCAGATGCCATTGCAACGCAGATTGCCCAAGCGCGGGTTTAAAAACATCAACCGGGTGGAATACCGGGTGCTAAACCTCTCAACGCTGCAGCATCTGGCCGACAAATTCAATATCAGCAAAGTCGATGTAGAGGTTTTGCGCAGCTTGAAAATGATTGGCAGGCAGGATCTGGTGAAAGTATTGGGCAATGGTGAGCTAAAGGCCAAGATGGATGTCAGTGCACATGCATTCAGCAAAAGCGCCAAAGAAGGAATCGAATCAGTAGGCGGTACCGCAAACATTATTCAATAGGATGAAAGGATTAATCAGCACGCTTCAAAATATCTTCAAGATTGAAGATCTCCGTAAAAGGATCATTTTCACACTGGGCCTTATTTTTATATATCGCTTTGGCTCTTACGTGGTGTTGCCGGGTATCGACCCGGCCGCTCTGGCCCAGGGCGAGGCACCGGGAGGTATTTTAAACCTGATTAATATTTTTGCCGGTGGTGCTTTCGCAAGAGCATCCATTTTCGCATTGGGAATCATGCCCTATATCTCCGCATCGATTGCAGTGCAACTTCTGGGCATGGCGGTTCCTTATTTCCAAAAACTACAGAAAGAGGGAGAGAGCGGGCAGCGGAAAATGAACCAGATTACCCGCTATCTGACGGTGGTGGTTACCGCCTTTCAGGCCATCGGATACAATGTGTTTCTGCGAAGCACATTTACCGATGCCATTGTGATCAACAATTCGCTTTTCCTTTTCTCATCGGTGGTCATTCTTACCACAGGTACGGTTTTCGTAATGTGGCTTGGTGAAAAAATAACCGACAAGGGCATCGGAAACGGTATTTCCCTTCTGATTATGGTTGGAATCGTAGCCAACCTGCCGGGTGCCCTGATGCAGGAATTTACCAAAAGAACAACCGATGCCGGTGGGCTGGTTCAGTTGGTGATCGAACTTGCATTTCTTGTCCTGGTCGTCATGGCCACCATCGCACTGGTGCAGGCCGTACGCAAAATACCGGTGCAATACGCAAAACGAATCGTAGGAAGCGGGGCCCGCAGAATGCAAATGGGCGGCCACAGGCAATACCTTCCTTTGAAAATCAACGCAGCCGGGGTGATGCCGATCATCTTTGCACAGGCATTGATGTTCCTGCCCTCGACCATCGGCACCTTCGTAGGCTTTGAGTCATCGGGCTTTGTCAGGACTTTTACCGACTATACCTCGTTTGGATACAATATGGTGTACTTCCTGCTGGTGGTTGCCTTTACCTACTTCTATACGGCACTGGTGGTCAATCCGCAGCAAATATCAGAGGACCTGAAGCGCAACGGTGGATTTATACCGGGTGTAAAACCGGGCAAACGTACAGCGGAGTATATCGACACCATTCTTACGCGCATCACCCTGCCGGGTTCGGTATTCCTGGGCATTGTGGCTATTCTGCCCGCTTTTGCCCAGAAATTCGGAATCAGCCAGCAGTTTGCCCTCTTCTACGGAGGTACTTCCCTGTTGATTATGGTGGGTGTGGTTTTGGATACTTTGCAGCAAATTGAAAGTCATCTGCTGATGAGGCATTATGACGGATTGATGAAATCAGGACGAATAAAGGGACGGGCATCGGCCGGAGTATCAAGTATATAGCATAATTAATATGCTTGAACATTCGGGAATTAGCGAATTTTTTGAGAAATTTGCACCCGCTTTTGAAAAATAAAAAGAGAGAGCTATCAATGGCAAAACAGGATGTAATAAAACAAGACGGGACCATCATCGAGGCGTTGTCAAACGCGATGTTCCGGGTACAGCTTGAAAACGGCCATGAAATAGTTGCGCATATTTCGGGAAAAATGAGGATGAATTATATCCGAATCTTGCCCGGAGACAAAGTTGCCGTGGAACTGTCACCTTATGACCTTTCCAGAGGAAGAATCACATACAGATACAAGTAAAAGGATAGAAAATGAAGGTTAGAGCATCAGTAAAGAAAAGAAGTGCGGACTGCAAGATTGTCCGCAGGAAAGGTCGCATTTATGTGATCAATAAAAAGAATCCGAAATTTAAACAACGTCAAGGATAATAAGATATGGCAAGGATAGCTGGAAACGATTTACCGCGAAATAAAAGAGGCAAGATTGCCCTGACCTACATCTATGGCATTGGCAGGACCACAGCCGTGAAAATATTAACGGATGCCGGAGTGGATCCGGAGAAAAAGGTGCAGGACTGGACGGATGAGGAAATCACCAAAATCCGCAGAGAAATCAATGACAACTACAAGGTGGAAGGGGCGCTCCGTTCGGAAGTGCAGACCCACATCAAACGTCTGATGGACATTGCCTCCTACAGAGGCATCCGCCACAGACGCGGGCTGCCTCTTCGCGGTCAAAGAACCCGGACGAATGCCAGAACACGCAAAGGAAGAAAGAAAACCGTAGCCGGTAAAAAGAAAGCAACTAAATAATAATTCGCATCAACTGAACAGATCAATATAAAATGGCCAGAACGAAAGGAAGAAAAGCAAGTAAAAAAAGAGTTGTAAAAGTGGATGCTTTCGGGCAAGCTCACATCAGCGCGACTTTTAACAATGTGATGGTAACACTCACCAATGCAAAAGGGGAAGTGATCTCCTGGGGCTCGGCCGGCAAAGCCGGGTTTCGCGGTTCCAAGAAGAACACGCCCTATGCTGCGCAGGTAGCGGCTACGGATGCCGCTCAGGTAGCCTATGATGCAGGTCTTCGCAAGGTGGAAGTATTTGTGAAAGGCCCGGGTTCGGGTCGTGAATCGGCCATCCGGGCGCTGGCAGCTGCCGGCCTCGAGGTGACGGTTATCAAGGATGTGACACCGATTCCCCACAACGGCTGCCGGCCTCCGAAAAGAAGAAGAGTTTAAAATAAAACCGAAAGAACTAAGAAGATGGCAAGATATACAGGACCTACATCCAAGAAAGCCCGCTCATTTGGCGAGCCGATCTTTGGCTTTGACAAGGCTTTTGAAAAGAAAAAATACCCCCCGGGGCAGCATGGCAACTCGCGAAGAAGAAAATCGCAAAGCGAATATGCCGTTCAGCTGAAAGAAAAGCAAAAAGCCAAATATACCTACGGCCTGCTGGAGCGACAGTTTGCCCGCATGTTTGCGGAAGCATCGAGGCGCCAGGGTGTCACGGGTGAGATTCTGCTTCAATTGCTTGAGTCGCGGCTCGACAATGTCATCTACCGCCTGGGCGTGGCACGCACAAGGCGTCAGGCCCGGCAGCTGGTCACACATAAACACATTATGGTCAACGGAAAAGTGGTCAATGTGCCCTCTTATCTGCTCAATCCGGGCGATGTCATCACGCTCCGCGAGAGATCCAAAGGAATGGAAATCATTCAGGATGCCCTCGCAAAAAGGGTGGACAAGTATCCCTGGTTGGTGTGGGACGCAGCCTCAATGACCGGAAAATATGTGGAAGTCCCTCCGCGTGAAAGCATTCCCGAAAACATTCAGGAGCAGCTTATCGTGGAATTGTACTCTAAATAAATAACTAAAAAGGAAAATAAATGGCTATACTTTCATTTCAGAAGCCGGATAAAATCATATTGCAAAAAGCTACGGACTACGAAGGTTTGTTTGAGTTCAAACCGCTGGAACCCGGCTTTGGTGTCACCATAGGAAATGCCCTCAGAAGAGTTTTGCTTTCCTCACTCGATGGATATGCCATCTCCGGACTTAAAATCAACGGAGTGGATCATGAATTTGACACCATCAAAGGCGTGATTGAGGATGTGTCCGAAATTATCCTGAATCTGAAGCAGGTTCGCTTGAAAAGAGTGTTGGAAGACGATGACTCTTCCTCCGAAAAAATATTCCTTTCCATCAAGGATCAGGAAACTTTCACAGCCGGGGATATTGAAAAGCACACCAATGTTTTTCAGGTTACCAATCCGGACCTGGTAATTTGCCATATGGAGACTTTTGTAAACCTTGAAATGGAACTGACCATTACAAAGGGAAGAGGCTATGTGCCGGCAGAAGAGGGTAAAACGAAAGATGTGCCGGTGGGCTACATCGCCATGGATGCCATCTATACACCCATCAAGAATGTAAAATACACCGTGGAGAATACCCGTGTGGAGCAAAGAACGGATTACGAAAAACTGGTGATGGATATCAAAACGGACGGAACCATCCATCCGGAAGAAGCCATCAAAGAGGCTTCGAAGATTTTGATTCAGCACCTCATGCTTATCTCCGATGAAAATATCACCTTTGACAAGCCGGGCGTGAAAGGAGATGATGTAGTGGATGAGGAAGTTTTGCATATGCGCAAGATTCTCAAAACGCCTCTCGAAGACCTCGACTTGTCGGTCAGGGCATACAACTGCCTCAAAGCGGCAAAAATCAATTCGCTCGCAGACCTGGTACAATACGATACGAATGAACTGTTGAAGTTCAGAAACTTCGGACGCAAGTCGCTGGTGGAAATCGAGAATCTGATCACGGAGAAAGGACTTTCCTTCGGAATGGACCTGTCAAAATATAAACTTAACGAAGAGTAATCTTTAATAAAGAACTGAGGAATCATGCGTCACGGAAAGAAAATAGCAAAGCTGGGAAGAACAAGCGCTCACAGAAAAGCAATGTTGTCAAACATGGCTACGAGCCTTATTCTGCACAAGCGCATCAAAACGACAGTGCCCAAAGCAAAAGCATTGCGTAAATATATTGAACCCCTTATTACCCGGTCGAAAACAGACGACACACACTCCAGAAGGATGGTTTTTCGTAAATTGAAGCACAAAGAAGGAGTGAAAGAACTTTTTGACAACATCGCTCAGGTCATTGCAGACCGTCCGGGCGGCTATACGCGCATATTGCGTACAGGCTTCAGGCAGGGGGACAATGCGGAGATGTGCATCATCGAACTGGTGGATTACAATGAGAGCTACACGCAGAATGAAGGCAAGAAGAAAAGCAAGCGCAAGCGAACGAGGAGGACGAAAAAGAGCAGTGCGGAGCGTGCAGCCGTAGCGGCCGAAAGCAGCGAGGAGACAGTGGCAGCGGAAGGAGAAGCGGAAACAGCTGCTCCGGAAGCAACTGCGAGCGACACTCCTCAAAGTGAAGCCGGGACAGCGGCCGGTGATGCGGGAGAAACGAAAAAAGAAGATGCCGGCCCTTCGGAAGAAGAAAAGGCAGAATAATGATACAATTTCAGACGGTATGAAAATGGGAAGGGATGCTAACTTAAGGGGAGCATCCCTTTTTTTATGCCAATTCTTTTACGAATTTTACAAACGCAATCATGCATTTAGAAGAACAAAGTTTTAGTGAAGCCGTTCTCCTCCTCGAAGACGGCCGACTTTTCAGAGGAAAAGCCATTGGAGCAATCGGCACATGCAGCGGTGAATTGTGCTTCAATACGGCCATGACCGGCTATCAGGAGTTGTATACCGACCCTTCCTACTTCGGTCAGATATTAATCAATACCAACGCACACATCGGAAACTACGGAACTCATTCGGAGGAGAGTGAATCGGATGCTCCGAAGATAGCCGGGCTGGTGGTGAAAAATTATGCAGCGCTCTTTTCGCGGCAAATGGCAGAAGAACCCCTGGACGCCTATTTCAAGCGCCACCATGTGGTGGGGATCGCCAATGTGGATACCCGCGAGTTGGTGCGCCACATTCGATCAAAAGGGGCCATGAATGCAATTATTTCTTCGGAAATCACCGATGAGAAAGAGTTGGAGAAAAAGTTAAATGAAGTGCCGGGCATGGAAGGGCTCGAGCTGGCTTCGAAAGTAAGTACCGATGAGCCGTACTTCGTGGGAGATGAGAATGCATCGCTGCGGGTGGCCGTTGTCGATCTGGGAGTGAAGCGCAGCATACTCAGGCATCTGAGCGCGAGGGATTGCTACCTGAAAGTATTCCCTGCAAGGACAAGCTTTAGTGAAATCATGGAATGGAATCCCGATGGAATTTTTATGTCCAACGGGCCCGGTGACCCTGCGGCTACCGACTATGCCGTGGAAACCGCGCGCGAAGTACTTTCCCGGGAATTGCCGTTTTTCGGGATTTGCCTGGGTCATCAGATTCTGGCCCGGGCCATGGATGTGCCTACATTCAAGATGCACCATGGCCACAGAGGCGGAAACCATCCGGTCATAAACTTAGAAAGCGGCAAAGCCGAAATTACCACTCAAAATCATGGTTTTGCCGTTTCCGAAGAAGCCCTCATCCGGAAGGAGAAGGAGCTAAAGCTTACACACAGAAACCTGAATGACCGCTCGGTAGAAGGAATCAGGCTGCTCGGCAAACCGGCTTTCTCGGTGCAATATCATCCGGAAGCCGCGCCCGGACCGCATGATTCGCGCTATTTGTTTGATGAGTTTACATCCCTGATTCGCAATCATAAAAGATAAATAGAACCATGAGCGTAATAATTGATATCGTGGCCCGGCAAATCTTTGATTCACGGGGCAATCCGACCATTGAGGCGGAGTTGATCACGGACAACGGCATTGTCGGCAGAGCAGCGGTTCCATCGGGTGCAAGCACCGGAAAGCATGAGGCGGTGGAATTGCGTGACGGTGGAAAAGCGTATCACGGCAAAGGTGTGACACAGGCTGTCAGGCATGTCAATACCGTCCTGCGCGAGGCCCTGAGCGGTATGAGTGTGCTCGACCAGCCGGCCCTGGATAAGTATATGATTGAACTGGACGGCACTCCGAACAAGGCCCGTCTCGGGGCCAATGCCCTTTTATCGGTTTCGATGGCTGCGGCCAAAGCCGGTGCCGAGGAATCGGGCCTGCCGCTCTTTCGCTACATTGGCGGTGTCAATGCCAAAACACTGCCCGTTCCGATGATGAATGTGCTCAACGGGGGCTCCCATGCCGACAACAATATCGACTTTCAGGAATTCATGATCATGCCGGCCGGGGCACCTTCTTTGTCAGAAGCATTGCGCTACGGATCGGAAATTTTTCATTCGCTGAAGTCCGTTCTCAGGGCGAAGAAATATTCTACCAATGTGGGCGATGAAGGTGGTTTTGCACCGGAGATCAAATCCAATGAAGAAGCCATCGAGATAATCCTCGAAGCCATTGAAAAAGCCGGTTATCGTCCCGGAGAGGATGTGTCCATTGCATTGGATCCGGCCAGCTCCGAATTTTATGACAACGACTCGGGCCTCTACGTCTTTCACAAGTCGGATGGAAGAAAACTGAACTCCGAAGAGATGGCCGACTACTGGGTGGAATGGGTAGAGAAATACCCGATTGTCTCTCTTGAGGATGGATTGCAGGAAGACGATTGGAAAGGATGGCAATATCTGACTGCTAAGCTTGGCGATAAAATTCAGCTGGTGGGCGATGATCTCTTCGTCACCAACGTGGAGCGGCTCTGGAAAGGCATCGAAATGGATGTGGCCAATTCTATTTTGATAAAGCTGAATCAAATAGGAACCCTCACAGAAACCATTGATGCGGTCTCGCTGGCCAACCGCCACGCCTATACGGCTGTTATCAGCCATCGCTCGGGCGAAACCGAAGATACCGGCATTGCCGACCTGGCCGTGGCTCTTAATACGGGACAGATCAAGACCGGGTCGATGTCAAGGACCGACCGGATCGCCAAATACAACCAGTTGCTTCGCATCGAGGAGATGCTCGGCTCCGATGCCCGATTCCCGGGAAGGAATTTTCGCAGCTGAGAGGGAGGGTGTAGCATTTGATAAGCAGGGTCCGCGGGATTGTGGATGCCGCCACTTGTGTTATCGGGGGCTAAGAGCGTAAGTTTATATCTATGAAAAATCCCCTGAGCCGTTGGAACGAATTGCCGGCATTCTTCAGAAACAAGTACATACTGGTCACACTGGCATTCCTCATTTGGATGCTTTTTTTCGACAATTATAATTTTTTTGTTCGAAGCGAAATAAGGGGCGAGCTCCGGGAAGTGCGGCAGAAGAAAGCCTATTACGAAGCGCAGATTGAGGAAGTGAAGACCGAGCTCAACAGCCTCTTCGGCTCGGAAGAATCTCTCGAGAAATTTGCCCGCGAGAAGTATTATATGAAACGGGCGGACGAAGATGTTTTTATCATTGTGGATGAATAATTCTATCTTCGGATTGTATATGAACTCTTGAATCACATGCTTCGTCTTCAGCCCATGCCACACAGCGATTTTGAAGAATTCAGGTCTCTTTCCGTGCAAAACTATGCAAGAGCGCTGAGCCGGAATCTTCGTATTAATTACCGGAGGGCCGGACAAATGGCAGTAGAAGAGATGAAAGGCATTCTCCCGCGCGGATTTTTTAGCGATGACCACTATTTCTACAATCTGCTGGCAGACGGGGAAGCGCACGAAGTCGGTAAGCTGTGGTTTTATATCAATCGGAAACTAAAAAGTGCTTTTCTCTACGACCTGATGATTTTCGAAGCATTTCAGCGCAAGGGCTATGGCAAAGAAGCGCTGCAGGCGATGGAGAAAGAACTGAAGGAAAAAGGAATAACGGTCATACGGCTGAATGTCTTTAATGACAACCGCATCGCCCGCAAATTGTATCAGGCGCAGGGATATGACAACTGCAACCAGATTCTGCAAAAATTCCTCGACTGATTTTTTTAATAGCTGCCGAAGTATTTTCTTAAAAACCATTCCAATGCCAGGAAAGAGAGGATCAGGAAGAAAATCCACTTCATGTCCAGCAGCAGGGTGCTTTTGAACGAATCCCGCAATACGGGCTTCAGCTCCTCATTCTTCATCAGCTCTGCAATCAGCTGATCGCTCTCATCGGGGGTGAAGGTGCGGCCTCCGGTCTCTTCGCTCAGCCGGTAAAGCAAATCATGGCGCGCCCTCGTGCTCAGCGACTCCAGGTTGACCTTGCGGACAATGAACTGCCCGTTGGCCTCCATTTCACGGCCATTGTATACCAATCGGGCGCGATAGCGATAATGGCCGGCCGGGAAATAACCGGCATCGAGTCGATAGCTCTTGCCCGTTTTGCTTAAACGAAATTCAAATTCTTTTCCCTCATTGTCCTCTATTTTCAATTCTATGTCCGGGTCATTGACCAACTCATAATTCTCGTTGTAGAGCTCGGCAGAAAAACGAACGGTTTCGGTTTCGTCAAAGACTTTTTTGCTAAGCTTGACCCGGAATTGCCGTTTGTCGTCCGTCACGCTCAGGTATTGGCAACTTTGGGTGATGAGGGCATCGACATTTCTATGGTCTCCGTGAATGAGGTAGTCATAGAGCCGCCATCGCCAGAGGCCCGTTCCCAAGAGGATGCCGATGCGCTGTCCGTCCTCCCGGCTTCCATAGATGAGCAGGGGATATTTTGTTTCCACATTGCCGATTTTCTGGGTCAGCAGGGAGCGGGCTTCGGGGCCCGGTGTAAAGCTGCCGAAAGGCACGATCATGGGCGGGAAATCTTCCAGTGCCTGCGCAAGGCTCCCGGGCAGGCCAAAGAGTGAAAAATCGGGGTTGACAATGCCCCGGGCTTCATTGTTTCCTCCGCTCGAAGAGCGAAGGCGCAGCAGATCCTGTGCACCGTTGAGTGCATTGAGATCGCTGTGGAGGCTGTAGATAAACCATATCGACTGCCGGGCTTCGCGGGCTTCTTTGAGGAGGGAAGCCATGGGATAACGGACGGAAGGCAAACCGTGTAAAACAATCAGGTTGTAGGCCTCCGGGGAGATGTCCCCGTCATCCGCATAAGCCAGCGTCACTTCATAGTTCCTGCTTTCGAGCAGCGCCTGGCGCAGGGCCGAGATATCGGGGTGCGGAGCATCGGCTACAATGAGTACTTTCTTGCGGCTCTCAAGCACATCTATAAAAAAATGCCTGGAGTTGTTTTCCGTATTCACTTCGTCACGAAGCGGCAAAACAGCAACCCTGTACTGAAGCACTCCGGCACGTTCCGGCTCTATTATTATCGATTCTTCCTTTAGCTCTTCCCTCTTGCGAAATGACAATTTTTTTGAAAAGATCACCTTGCTCCGGCCGTCAGGGGCCAGCTCTTCCACCCGCAAGGTACTCTCCATATTGCGGGCGTTGGCCGCCTCAATATCGATTTTTACTTCCATTTTATCTCCGAGATAGAGAATGGAGTTGTGATAGACTTCCGGAATGCGCAGATCCCGCTTGAAGCTCGTATCTCCAAGGGCAAG
>Ga0256839_1000928_pt1 | contig 37070 bp, 38 predicted proteins | sample 354166metaG_FD_185968 | JGI IMG/M metagenome (GOLD analysis project Ga0256839, IMG submission 185968) | Hydrothermal vent microbial communities from Mid Atlantic Ridge, Atlantic Ocean - 354-166 | ecosystem: Environmental > Aquatic > Marine > Hydrothermal vents | place: Atlantic Ocean: Mid...
CGCGCCGCAGCAGTTCGAGGGAACCGCGATAGTCGGCACCCGGCCGGGCCTGGCGATAGAGCCGGGGCACGGTTTCCAGGTTGTGGTTGAACACTTCCGGTGGCTGTTGGGCCAGGATTTCCAGGGCCTTTTCTTCCCGACGGCGAAAATCCGGTGTGAGAATTTCGATGAAGGTGTCCGGTGAGGTGGCGCGGATCGCGGCGATGCAGCGGGCGAACTGCGTGGCGCCGCCGTCGCGAAGGTCGTCGCGGTTGACCGATGTGATGACCACGTAGCGCAGACCCAGCTCGGCGACCGCCTGCGCTAGTCGCTCCGGTTCCGCCGGATCGGGGGGCAGGGGACGTCCGTGGGCGACGTCACAGAAAGGGCAGCGCCGCGTGCACAGATCGCCCAGAATCATGAAGGTGGCGGTACCGTGGCTGAAGCATTCCCCCAGATTGGGGCAGGCAGCCTCCTCACAGACGCTGGCCAGGCGGTGCTGTCTCAGCAGGCGCTTGACCCGCACCACGTTGACGTCGCTGTGGAGGCGGACGCGCAGCCATTCCGGTTTGCGCAGGGGGCGTTCCGTGGGCTCGACCTTGACGGGAATGCGGGCCAGTTTGGCGGCGCCCCGTTGGTGGGTGGTCGGCGAGGTGCGCGACGGCGCCCGCAGATCTTCAGGCTGATTGCTCATGGTCGATGCTCTGATCCGGTAGTTGACGATGACAGGCGGCGATATGGTCCTCGCCCAGTTGGGCCAGCAGGCAGCCGAGCAGTGGAACGGCCGCTTCATGGGTGCGGACGTCGATGCCCAGATCCGCCAGCCGGGTCATGGGCATGCCGGGAAATCCGCAGGGGTCGATGGCGGCGAAGGGCGACAGATCCACCTCGACGTTGAGACTGAGGCCGTGATAGCTGCACAGCCGGCGCACCCGAATTCCCACGGAGGCGATTTTGGCCCGTTCCACGTAGACGCCGGGGGCGTCGGGACGCGCTTCGGCCCCGATGCCGTATTGGCGCAACAGTTCGATGACCGCCCGCTCGAGGGCGGTGACCAGATCGCGGACGCTCAGGCGGCGGCGCGCCAGGTCTAGCAGGGGATAGACGACCAGTTGCCCCGGGCCGTGGTAAGTGGTCAGCCCGCCGCGGTCGCACCGGATCAGGGGGATGCCGTCGATGGAATCCCGCTCGGGGCGGCCGCGGACCCCTGTGGTATAGACGGGGTCGTGCTCCAGCAGCCAGATCTCGTCGGCGGATTCGGCGCTGCGATTGGTGGTGAAGCGCCGCATGGCGCGCCAGACCGGCAGATAGGGGCAGCGTCCCAGCCAACGGACGATCACGCCGGTCACAGGACCATGACCACGTCCGGGAGCGCGCGAAGATCGGCGTACAACGCCTCCAGTTGGGCCCGGTCGCGCGCCTGGATGGTGACGGTGACCGCCTGATATTTCCCCCCCTGACTGCGGCGGCAGCGCACCGCGTTTTCCCGCAGGTCGCCCGCGTGGCGACGGACGACGGCGACCACCGCCAGTTCGAAGTCTTCGGTGGCCGGGCCGAACGCCTTGATCGGCCAGTTGCAGGGGAATTCCACGATTTCCCGATTCATCGTTCCCCGCGGAAAGCCCGTTTGTAATCCTGGAAACGGTGGTAGAGGCGGTGCCACAGCGGCCCCGGCCGGCCGTCGCCCACCGGATTTCCGTCCAGCTCGATCACCGGCACCAATTCCCGGGTCGAGCTGGTGAGCCAGATTTCCCCGGCCTGCGCCAGTTCCCCGGCGCGGAGGTCGCGCTCCTCGACGGGCAGGTTTTCCGCCCGCGCCAGTTCGAGAACGAAATCGCGGGTGATCCCGGGAAGCAGATGACGGCCCTTGGCCGGCGTCACCACGATCCCATCGATGACCGCGAAGACGTTGCTGGCCGCCCCTTCGGTCACCTTGCCGTCGCGGATGAGGATCACTTCGTGGCAATCCTTTTCGAGGGCCTCCTGGCGCAGGAGAACGTTGGCCAGCAGGGTGATCGCCTTGATGTGGCACCATTGCCAGCGAATATCCTCATGGGTGAGGACCCGGGCCGGTCGGGGCGGTCCGGTGTCCAGGGGAGTGGCCCAGGCGACCACGGTCGGCCGTGTCCGGCTCGGAAAGGCGTGATCCCGTTTGGGTGCCGCCCCCCGCGTGATCTGCAGATAGACCGACTGGTCGGCGCCCTCTTGAACCAATTCCTGGAGAACGGTGCGCCACTGGGAATGGGTCAGGGGGGGATCGAGGCGGATGGCGCGCAGGCTGTGGTCCAGGCGTTCCAGGTGCTGGTCGAGACGGAAGAGCCGTCCCCCGTACGCCGGAATGACTTCATAGACCCCGTCGCCGAACAGGAAACCGCGGTCGAGGACCGAGATTTTGGCCCGGCCGAGCGGCATGAATTCACCGTTGAGGTAGGCGAGCTGTTCAGTCACGTTGCTCTCTCCTCCACTGGTCGATCAACAGCCAGCCCTCGTCGAGAAGACGCCTCATCCAATTGCCGGTGTCGATCGTTTCGAGGGCGACGATGGGATGGCGGCTGATGACTTCGTCGTTCAGCTTCACGGTGAGACTGCCCAATTCCTGTCCCCGTTCCACCGGGGCGATGATCCGGGGAGCGATTTGGATCTCGGTGGTCAGTTGTTTCTCCTGGCCCTTGGGTACGGTCACGTACACGGGGATGGGAAGACCCACCAGCACCGTTTCGGTGTTCCCCTTGTAGATGCGAACCTCCCGTAACGGTTTGTCGGCGTCGAACAGTTTCCGGGTGACGTAGAAACGGAAGCCGTAATTGAGCAAGGCCTGGGAGGCGCCGGCCCGGGCGTTTTCACTGGCGGTCCCCAGGACCACCGAGATCAGGCGCCTGCCGTCGCGTTGAGCGGAGGCGACCAGGCAGTAGCCGGCTTCCTCGGTATGGCCGGTTTTGACGCCGTCGACGCTGGAATCGCGCCAGAGGAGCAAATTGCGGTTGCGCTGGGTGATGCCGTTGTAAGTGAATTCCTTGATCTTGAACCAGGCGTAGTAGCGGGGGAATTCCGCGATCAGCGCCCGGGTCAGAAGCGCCAGGTCGTGGGCCGTGGTGTAGTGATCCGGGTCCGGCAGGCCGGTGCTGTTGGTATAGTGGGTGTTCGTCAGGCCGAGCCGACGGGCGTGTTGATTCATCAGTTCGGCGAAGGTGCGCTCGTCGCCGGCGATGTGTTCCGCCAGGGCGATGCTGGCGTCGTTGCCGGACTGGACGATGACCCCCTTGAGCAGGTCCGCCACCGATACCTGCTTGCCGACCTCGATGAACATCCGCGATCCCGGGGCCCGCCAGGCCTTTTCGCTGACGGTGACCTGGTCGTCCAGGCGCAGGTTCCCCTGCGCCAGCTCGTGTAACACCACGTACACCGTCATGATCTTGGTCAGGCTGGCCGGCGGCAGGGGCACGTCCTCCTGGCGGCGGGCCAGGGCCTTGCCGCTTTGGAAGTCCATCAGATAGTAGCTCTTGGCCTGCGGTTCCGGCGGCGCCGGAATGATGGCGGCGACCGGTCGTGCCAGTAGCAACAGGGGAATCAGCACGAAATGGAGAGCTTTCAGGCGTCCCATGGTTTCCTTCAGTCGTTCACGATGGCGGGGGTGATGCCGAGCGCCTTCAGTCGGCGGGTCAGATCGTCCACCTGACTCTGGGAGGTCAGGGGACCGAGACGGACTCGGTACAGGGTCCGTCCCCGACGCCGGTAGGGGGCGATCCGGACGTTGGCGAGGCGATGGCGGTCGAGGCGGGCGAGCAGCCGTTCGGCGTTGGTGCGGTCGGAGAAGGCGCCCAACTGCAGATAGACGCCGCGACCGGATGTCGCCGGGGGTTCCAGGGCCCGGACTTCCACCGGCGCCGTGCCGGAAAGGTCCATTCCCAGTTTGACCGCGGCGGCGTAGGACAGGTCGATGATCCGGTCCGGATGGAAAGGACCCCGGTCGTTGATTCTCACCACCACGCTTTTGCCGTTGCGCAGATTGGTGACGCGGACGTAGCTGGGGATGGGTAGGGTGCGATGGGCGGCGGTCATCCGGTACATGTCGTACGGTTCACCGCTGGCCGTTCGGCGGCCGTGGAACTTGCGTCCGTACCAGGAGGCGATGCCTCGTTCCACGTATCCGGACGCGCTCTTCAGCACCCGGTAGCGCCGTCCCCGCACCTCGTAACTGTCGGGGTTGGCCGACCGACTACGGGCCTCGAAGCGGGGTACCGCGTCGGGAAGGGTGCCGACATCCCGAGGGTGGAGGGGAGGGCCGTCGGTGGTATAAGAACTGCAGCCGGCCAGGAGCGCCAGCCAGCCGGCCAACGCGGTCGGAAAACGTCTCATGGCGTCTCGATCCGGGAACGGATGGCCTCGCTCAGTTGATAGACCGCCATGGCGTAGAGCCGGCTGTGGTTGTAGCGGGTGATGACGTAGAAATTGGGAAAGCCGAGCCAGACCTCAGGCCCCCGCTCGCCGTCGAATGCCATCACGACCGCCTTGTGGGAGTCCGGGTAAGGCAGATCCAGGCCGGCAAGGCCCTGGGCCTTGAGTTCCCCCAGCGTCCGCCGCGGTTCCAGCCCGGTGTCCGCCAGAGCGACCGCCACCTTGGGCAGCGGCACCGCCACCGGTTCGCCTTTGCGCCAGCCGTGTTCGACGAAGTAGTTGGCGATGCTGGCGATCACGTCCCCCGGGTCGTTCCAGATGTCCCGTTTGCCGTCGCCGTCGAAATCCGCCGCATAGCGGCGATAGCTGGACGGCATGAACTGGGGCCAGCCCATGGCGCCGGCGTATGATCCCAGGGGGCGGCGCGGGTCCATCCCTTCCTCCCGGGTGAGCAGGAAGAATTGTTCCAGTTCTCGGCGGAAGAAATCGGTGCGCCGGGGGTAGGCGAAGGCCAGCGTCGCCAGGGCGTCGAGCACGCGGAACGAGCCGGTGCGGGTGCCGTAGAAAGTCTCCACGCCGAGGATGGCGACGAGGATCTGCGCCGGCACCCCGTAAGTCCGCTGCACCTGTTCCAGAATCGCCCGGTGCCGTTTCCAGAAGGCGACTCCGCGATCGATCCGCTTCCGGGTCAGGAAGATTTTGCGATATTCGGGCCACGGTTTGCCCTCGGCAGGACGCCGCATCGCCTCGAGGATCGTGGTTTTGATTTCGGCGTCCTGGAGGGCCGCCGTCAGCTCCCCGGGCTCGATGCCATGACGCCGGGCCATTTGCCCGACGAACCGCCGGGCGGCGGGGTAGTCGTCGAACGAGAGAGCGGAAACGGAACCTGTGACCAGAGCCAGCAGCAGACCGAGGGGCTTTGCGGCGTTCATTCAGGACGGCACCAGTTTGCGATGGGTGTGCAAGGACATCATGATACCAAAGCCGGCCATCAGTGTGACCATCGAGGTGCCGCCGTAGCTGATGAGAGGGAGGGGGACCCCCACGACCGGCAGCAGGCCGATCACCATGCCGACGTTGACAAAGACGTACACGAAGAAGGTCAGGGTCAAACCGGCGCAGAGCAGGCGGCTGAAGCTGTCCTGGGCTTGGAGGGCCATGAGAAGTCCGCGGGCGATGATCGCCAGGTACAGAACCAACAGACTCAGGGCGCCGAGTAGGCCGAATTCTTCCGCCAGCACCGCGAAGATGAAGTCGGTATGGGGTTCGGGCAGGAATTCCAGGTGAGCCTGGGTGCCGCCCATCCAACCTTTTCCCCATATGCCGCCGGAACCGATGGCGATCTTGGCCTGGATGGTGTGGTAGCCCCGCCCGAGGGGATCCTGCTCCGGGTTCAGGAACATCAGGATGCGGTCCCGCTGATAATCGTGCAGCTGGGTCCATAGCACCGGCAGCGCCGCGAGCACGGCGCCGATCAGTCCGCCCAGGATGCGCCAGGAGATGCCGGAAAAGAACACCACGGCGGAGCCGGCCGCAGCCACCAGGATCGCGGTCCCCAGATCCGGCTGTTTGGCGATCAGAAGCACCGGCAGCAGAATGAAAAGCCCCGCCAGGGCCAGGGTTTTGGGCTGAGGCGGCAGCGGATGCTGGGCGAGAAAGCGAGCCACCAACATGGGCGTGAAGATCTTGACGAATTCCGACGGCTGGAAACGGACGATCCCGAGATCGAGCCAGCGCCGCGCTCCCTTACCCACGTCGCCGAAGATCAGGACGGCGATCAACAGCAGGATGCCGAGCCCGTAGAGATAGGGGCTCCAGCGGTAGAAGCTGCGGGGATGGATTTGCGCCAGGGCCGTCATGACGGTGAAGGCGATCCCCATGCGGATCATCTGGTTGTAGACCAGTTTCATATTGCCGTCGGTGGCGCTGTAGAGGACCGCAAGGCCGATGCCCGCCACCAGCAGCAGCCCGAAAAGCAGCACGGGGTCCAGGTGGATGCGGTGCCACAGGCTTTTGGGAGCGGCGGGATAGGCGTGGCGAATGATGCTGTTCATGGTCGTTGGTGTTCCAGGTAGTGTTCGATGAGCCGGCGGGCGATGGGGGCGGCGGCGGAGCCGCCGTGTCCGGCGTTTTCCGCGATGACGGCCACGGCGATTTGGGGATGGTCGGCCGGGGCGAAGGCGATGAACAGGGCGTGGTCGCGGAGCTTTTTCGCCACTTTGCTGGCGTGGTATTCCTCGTCCTGTTTCACCGTGAACACCTGGGCGGTGCCGGTCTTGCCGGCGATCCGGTAGTCGAGGCCCAGACCGATGCGCCGCGCGGTGCCTCTGGCGCCGTGTACCACGTTGACCATGGCGTCGATGATGGTGCGCAGATGGCGGGGATCGAGGCGGAGCCGGGCTTCCGGTTCTTCCAGATACAGCGGTGACGATTTGCCGTCGATCACTTGGTAGGCGGCCACGTGGGGCGTCACGATGGCGCCGCGGTTGGCGAGTATGGCGGTGGCTTTGGCCAGTTGCAGGGGCGTCACCTGGAGGAAGCCCTGACCGATTCCGGTGATCAGGGTCTCGCCGGGATACCAGGGTTGATGGAAGGTTTTGCGTTTCCAGTCGCGGGAAGGCAGCAGGCCCGCCTTTTCCCCGCCCAGGTCGATGCCGGTGCGCCGGCCGAATCCGAAGCGCGACAGGAAGCGGTGCAGGCGGTCGATTCCCAGGTTGTGGGCCAGATCGTAGAAGTAAACGTCGCAGGATTGGGTGATCGCGCTCTTGAGATCGACGCTGCCGTGGCCCCATTTTTTCCAGTCGCGGTAACGATGCGATATCCCGGGCAGGCGGTAGAAGCCCGGGCAGAAAATTTCCTTCCGGGCGTCGATGACGCCGTATTCGAGACCGGCCAGGCCGACGAACGGCTTGACGGTCGAACCGGGCGGATAGCGCCCCCGCAAGGTGCGGTCGAACAGGGGGCGGTCGGGGGATTTCTGCAGTTCCCGATAAGCCTTGCGGCTGATGCCGAACACGAAGACGTTGGGATCGAATCCGGGTTTGCTCACCAGGGCGAGCACTCTGCCGGTTTGCGGTTCCAGGGCCACCACCGCGCCGTTGTGTTCCCCCAGGCCCCGGTAAGCGATGTCCTGCAGGTCGATGTCGATGGACAGATGCAGGTCACCGCCGGGCCGGGGCGGGGTTTCTTTCAAAACCCGCAGCTCGCGGCCGGTGGCGTTGGTCTCGATTTCGGCGTAGCCGGTGTGGCCGTGGAGCAGGGTCTCGTAGGATCGCTCGACCCCCACTTTGCCGATGTGGGTGGTGCCCCGGTATTCGATCGGATCGAGCCGTTTCAGTTCGCTCTCGTTGATGCTGCCCACGTAGCCCACCACGTGGGAGACCAGCTCCCCGTAAGGGTAGTGGCGGACGAGGCGGGCCCGGATGTCGACGCCGTGGAAGAAAGGACGTTTGACGGCGAAGCGGGCCACCTCGACGTCGGTCAGGTGTAGTTTCAGGGGAACGCTTTCGAAACGCCGATGCCGTTTGAGGCGACGCCGGAAGCGCCGGATTTCCTCGTCGCCGATGTCGATCACCTCGCGCAATCTTGCCAGGGTGCCTTCCAGATCGTCCACCTGTTCCGGAACGATTTCCAGGCTGTAGACCGAAACGTTCTCCGCCAGAATCCTGCCGTTGCGGTCGTAGATGAGCCCGCGGGTCGGTGGCAGGGGAATGATTTTGACCCGGTTGTCCCGGGCCAGCATGGCGTAGTGTTCGTGCCCCAGGATTTGCAGATAGATCAACCGGGCCACCAGGCCCAGGGTCATCAGTATGACGAGGACGGCCGCAGCGGTGATCCGGTTGAGAAACAGGCGGGTTTCTAGGGCGGCGTCCTTGAGCCGGAAGGCGGGCATGTCAAAGGGTGGGGAGATGGCGCCGTTTCAGGAAACCGCAGCCGGTCAGGACCAGCGGCCAGGCCAGCGTGCCGGTGACGCAGGGCAGCCAGTAGCTCCACGACAACAGGGGCCTGCCCCGCAGGGCCTCGAGGCAGAAAAGCAGCAACTGGGCGCTGAGCAGGAAAAGCAGGATCAACGGCAGTTGCTGGCTCAGGGGAAAGACCCGCAGGCGGGTGTGAAACCGGACGCAGCAATAGGCCGCCAGGGCATAGATCAGGGCGTGCTGGCCCAGGAGCGGCCCCGTCGCCGCATCGACCCACAGGCCGGTCAGCCAGGCCGAGCCGATGCCGAAACGCTCCGGAAAGGTCAGGCACCAGTAGATCACGACCAGCAGCACCCAGTCGGGATTGAGTTGAAGGAGGGGTTGGGGTAGCGCCAGCAGCCGGAGCACCAGGGCGAGCGCCAGGGTGAAGCCGATCAGCAGATAGACGTGGGTGTCAAGAGTCATGGCTGGCGGCAGGTCGCGAATCGGCGTCGCCGGGCAGGAAGGGCTGGGAACCGTCGTGGGTCCAGGTGATGAGCACCTCGCGGATGCGGTCCAGGGCCGCCAGCGGCCGGGCCTGGATTTGGGCGAAATGTTTGTCCGGCTGCGAGGCGACTTCCGTGACCACCCCGACGGGGTAGCCCTGGGGAAAGACGCCGCCCAGGCCCGAAGTGACCAGGAGGTCGCCGGGGCGCACGTCGACGTTGTTCGGCAGATTGGGAAGCGCCAGCCGGTTGATGTCGCCGGTGCCCAGGGCGATGGCCCGCAGGCCGTTTCGGTTGACTTGCACCGGAATCGCGTGACTGGGATCGGTGATCAACAGTACCTCGGCGCTGATCGGGGTGACGCGGACCACCTGACCGACGACGCCGTCGACGCTCAACACCGGCTGGCCCACGTGGACGCCCAGGTGGCTGCCCTTGTTGATCAGGACCCGGTGTTCGTAGGGAACCAGATCGACCGCCACCAGCTCGGCCACCAGCATTTGTTCGCCCAGTTTGAAGGATTTGTCGAGAAAGGCGCGCAAGCGGTCGTTTTCCTTCCGCAGGGCCTCGTATTTGAGGGTGCGGCGCTTGAGTTCGGCGACCTGGCGGTGCAGGCGCCGGTTTTCCGCCACCAGTTCCCGGTGAATGGTGAGCCATTCACCGGCCCAGTCCCCCAGCCGGACCGGCGCGGCCGCCAGCCACTGGACCGGATAGGCGGCGACGGTCAGGAAAGTGCGCAGTCCGAAGGCCTGTCCCCGATGATCGGCCACCATCAGGAGACCGGACAGGATCAGACAAAGCATCAGACGGGTTTCCAGCGAGGGGCCGCGGGTGAAGATGAATTTCAGGGCCATTCCCAGCTCGGATCATTCCAGGGCGAAGGCGGCCGTCCCCTTGTCGTCCACCATTTCCAGGATCTTGCCGCCGCCGCGGGCCACGCAGGTCAGGGGATCTTCCGCGATGGAAACCGGCAGGCCGGTCTCCTCGGCGATCAGTCGGTCCAGATCCTTCAGCAGCGCGCCGCCGCCGGTCAGGACGATCCCCTGTTCGGCCACGTCCGCCCCGAGGTCGGGGGGTGTTCGCTCCAGCGCCATCCGCACCGCCCCGACGATGCCCGCCAGGGGCTCCTGCAACGCCTCGAGAATTTCGTTGCTGTTGAGGGTGAAGCTTCTGGGGATGCCTTCGGCCAGATTGCGGCCGCGGACTTCGATTTCCATCACCTCGGTGCCGGGATAAGCGCTGCCGATGGTGTGTTTGATCCTTTCCGCGGTGGATTCGCCGATCAGGGTGCCGTAGTTGCGGCGCACGTAGTTGATGATGGCCTCGTCGAACTTGTCGCCGCCGATGCGCACCGACTGGGAATAGACGATGCCGTTGAGGGAGACCACCGCCACCTCGGAGGTGCCGCCGCCGATGTCGATCACCATCGAGCCCCGCGGTTCGTCCACCGGCAGTCCGGCGCCCACCGCCGCCGCCATGGGTTCCTCCACCAGATAGACCTCGCGGGCGCCGGCCCCCAGGGCCGATTCCTTGATCGCTCGCCGTTCCACCTGGGTGGAGCCGCAGGGCACGCAGATCAACACCCGGGGGCTGGGTTTGAGCAGCTTGCTCTCGTGGACCTTGTGGATGAAGAACTGGAGCATTTTCTCGGTGACGGTGAAATCGGCGATCACGCCGTCCTTCAACGGCCGGATGGCGGTGATGTTTCCCGGGGTGCGCCCCAGCATTTGCTTGGCTTCCTGACCGACCGCGGCGATGCTCTTGGTGCCGCGCAGGCGGTCTTCCCGAATCGCGACCACGGAAGGTTCGTTGAGGACCACCCCCTGGCCGGGGATGTAGATCAGGGTGTTGGCCGTGCCCAGGTCGATGGAAAGGTCGTTGGAAAAGAAACCGCGCAGACGTTTGAACATGGATTTCTAACCTTGAAAATCTGCCTACTTTAGCAATCGGGGGAGGAATCGGGCAAGCGATCGTTTATGATATTGGCTTTGGGAAAACCTGCGTCGAATTACAGGGGAGTCGCAATGGCTTTGACTCTGGAGCAAGTGAAACAAATCGCCTATTTGGCTCGTATCGGGATCGGCGACGAGGATGCCGCCCGTTACACCCATGATCTTTCCAGTATCCTGGATTTTGTGGCTCAGATGGACGCCGTCGATACCACGGACATCGAGCCCATGGCCCACCCGCTGGATTTGCCTCAGCGCCTTCGGCCCGACGAAGTGACAGAGGAAAATCAACGCGAGAAGTTCCTCGCCATCGCCCCGGCGGTGGAAAACGGCCTGTACCTGGTACCGAAAGTCATCGAATGATATTACAGGACTGTCATGCATACCAAGACCCTGGCTGAACTGGCCCAAGGATTGAAGCGACGCGAATTCTCCAGTCGCGAACTGACCCAGCATTTTCTCGATCGCATCCGGCGCCACGACGGCACGCTGAACGCGTTCATCACCGTCACTCCCGAACGTGCCCTGGCCGACGCCGACGCCGCCGATGTCGCCCTGGACCGCGGCGAGGGCGGTCCCCTGACCGGCATTCCCCTGGCCCAGAAGGACATCTTCTGTACCGACGGCATTCGCACCACCTGCGGTTCGCGCATGCTCGACAACTTCCCACCCCCTTACGACGCCACCGTGGTCGCCCGTTTGGCCCAGGCCGGCACCGTTTTGCTGGGCAAGCTCAACATGGACGAATTCGCCATGGGTTCCTCCAACGAGACCAGCTACTACGGCCCGGTGCGCAATCCCTGGAACACCGACTGCGTTCCCGGGGGTTCCTCCGGCGGGTCGGCGGCGGCGGTCGCCGCGGGCCTGACGCCGGCGGCGACCGGGACCGACACCGGTGGTTCGATCCGGCAGCCGGCCGCATTCTGCGGGATCACCGGCCTGAAACCGACCTACGGCCGGGTGTCGCGCTGGGGAATGATCGCCTTCGCCTCCAGTCTCGACCAGGGCGGTCCCATGGCGCGGAGCGCCGAGGATTGCGCCATGCTGCTCCAGGCCATGGCCGGCTTCGATCCCAAGGATTCCACCAGCGTGGATCGCCCGGTCCCGGACTATGGCGCCGCCTTGGATCGGGATCTGAGAGGGATCAGGATCGGTCTTCCCGAGGAATATTTCGCCGACTTGGATCCCGCCATGGCCCAAGTGCTGGAGGCGGCCATGGCGGAATACCGCCGTCTGGGGGTGGAATTCAAGGCGGTGTCGCTTCCCAACATCGGTCTGTCGGTGCCGGCCTACTACGTCATCGCTCCGTCGGAATGTTCCTCCAACCTGGCCCGCTACGATGGGGTGCGCTACGGCTACCGCTGCCGCGATCCCCGGGATCTGGAGGACCTATATCTGCGTACCCGGGCGGAGGGTTTCGGCGCCGAGGTCAAGCGCCGGATCCTCATCGGCACCTACGCCCTGTCGGCGGGCTACTACGACGCCTATTACCTCAAGGCCCAGAAGATCCGCCGTCTGATCGCCGACGATTTCCGTCGCGCCTTCCAGGAGGTGGACGCCCTGCTGGGCCCCACCACGCCCACCCCGGCCTTCCGTCTGGGGGAGAAGACCGGCGATCCCATCGCCATGTACCTGTCGGACATCTATACCATCGCCGTCAATCTGGCCGGTCTGCCGGGCATGTCGGTGCCGGCGGGTTTCATCGACGGCAGGCCGGTGGGAATGCAACTGATCGGTGACTACTTCGCCGAGGACCGGCTGCTCAACATCGCCCACCGCTACCAGCGGGAGACCGACTGGCACCGGCGCCTGCCGCCCGAGTTCGCTTAACCGTGACCGTGCACATCGAGGTATCGAGTTGATGGAATGGGAACCTGTCATCGGGCTGGAAATCCACGTCCAGCTGCTTACCAGATCCAAGATCTTTTCCGGCGCGTCTACCGCTTACGGCGCGCCGCCCAACACCCAGGCCTGCGCCATCGACCTGGGAATGCCGGGCACCCTGCCGGTTCTCAACGAGGCCGCCGTCCGCCTGGCGGTCAAGTTCGGCCTGGCGGTGGAGGCCGAGATCGCCCGCCGCTCGGTCTTTGCCCGCAAGAACTATTTCTATCCCGATCTCCCCAAGGGGTATCAGATCAGCCAGTATGAACTGCCGGTGGTGGGCAAGGGCCATCTGACGATTCATCTCGATGGGCGGGAGAAGCGGATCGGCATCACCCGGGCTCATCTGGAGGAGGATGCCGGCAAATCCCTTCACGAGGATTTCCACGGCCTGACCGGGATCGACCTCAACCGGGCCGGCACCCCCCTGCTGGAGATCGTCTCCGAACCGGACCTGCGTTCTCCCGAGGAGGCGGTCGCCTACATGAAGAAGCTGCACCAGCTGGTGGTGTGGTTGGGTATCTGCGACGGCAACATGCAGGAGGGCTCGTTCCGCTGCGACGCCAACGTCTCGGTCCGTCCCCTGGGGGAGCGCGCCTTCGGCACCCGGACCGAGATCAAGAACGTCAACTCGTTCCGCTTCGTCGAGCGGGCCATCCAGTTCGAAATCGAGCGCCAGATCCGGGTGCTCGAGTCCGGCGGTACGGTGGTGCAGGAAACCCGGCTTTACGATGCCGACCGGGACGAGACCCGGCCGATGCGCACCAAGGAGGAAGCGTTCGATTACCGCTACTTTCCCGATCCGGACCTGCTGCCCCTGGTGATCAGCGAGGACTTCATCGAAGAGGTGCGCCGGGAGTTGCCCGAGTTGCCGGAAGCCCGCTACCGCCGCTTCATCGAACAGTACGGCCTCAAACCGTACGACGCCGAAGTGCTGACCGCGACCCGGGCGCTGTCGGACTACTTCGAGGCCGTGGTCCGGCAGGCGGCGTGCGATCCCAAACTCTGCGCCAACTGGGTCATGGTGGAGCTGAGCGGCGCCCTGAACCGGGCCGGATTGGAAATCGACCAGAGCCCGGTCGACGCCGACCGGCTGGCGGGACTGCTCCGGCGCATCGCCGACGGCACCATTTCCGGGAAGATCGCCAAGCAGGTGTTCGAATTGATGTGGGATAGCGGCAAGGACGCCGACACCCTGATCGAGGAGAAGGGCCTGAAGCAGATCACCGACGCCGGGGCCATCGAAAAGATCATCGACGAGATCATCGCGGCTAATCCCAAGCAGGTGGCCCAGTACCGGGCCGGCAAGGAAAAACTGTTCGGGTTTTTCGTCGGTCAGGTGATGAAGGCCACTCAGGGCAAGGCCAATCCGCAACAGGTCAACGCGCTGTTGAAGGAAAAGCTGCAGGGTGGAGGATGAGCTCCGGATCCCGCCGGCAAGTGCTGCTGGCCTTGGCCGGTGACGAAGGCGTGCTGGCGTCCCTGACGCCCGAATCGCCCCTGGTTCGTCACCTGGCGCCGGCCCGGGCGGCGGTGGAAGCCTTCTGCCGCGGCGATGACGCGGCGATGGAGGCGGCCCTGGCTCGGCTGCCTTTCCGCTCCCCCTACCGGGACCTGCGCTGGCTGCTCAAGGGCCTGGCCTGCCATCCGGACAATCCCGCCGACGGGCGGCGCTTCCTGGCCCGGATCGCCCCGGATTCCCCTTTTCGCGAGCCGGCCCGGGTCGCCGAGGCGGTGTTGACCGGCGAGATCGCCGCCTTGCCGCCGCCGCTTCGGGAATTCGCGGCCGCTTTGCGTCCTGCCGGATCGACCGATAAACTGGCCGTGGTTCGGCGCCTGATCGACCGGAGGGACATTGAAACCATGAAGGGAGCGCTGGTGCATCTCCCTGCCGCCGTGTCCCTCTACCAGGAGCGGATCGCTCCCCTGCCGGCGGCGGAGCGCTTGCGCATCGAAGCCCTGCACCAGGAACATTACGGGGATCGCCGGCGGGCCTGTGAATTGTGGGGCGAGCTCCTGGCGCACTATCGGGAGCGGGAACCGCTGCAGGCCGCCGCCATCGCCGAACACCTGGCCGAATTGACCGCCGACCTGGCCGGGCCCGAGGGTCCCCAGGTGGCACGGTGGCTCGAGACGGCCGCAGGCCTCGATCCGGACGATCGGACCGTTTGGCTGAAGCTGGCCGATCACTATCGCCGGTGTGGGAAAAGCGCTGATCTCAGGAAAGCCCTGGCCCGGGCGTTGGCGCGCTTTCCCGACGACGGTGAACTGCGGCGGCTCGCCGCCCAGGCGGCCCTGGACCGGGGCGCCTATGGGCGGGCCGTCGCTCATGTGAAGCGTCTGCTGCGCCGGGATCCGCTCGACGCCCGCGCCCGGGACCTCCTGTTCCAGGCCCGGGTGGCCCAGGCCAGGAAGTACCTGGCCGCCGGGCGGGAGGCCCCGGCCCGGCGGGTGCTGGCCGATGCGTGGGAGGCGGCGGGGGACGAGCGCCGTCGGGCGCAGGTTCTGGCGTTGGAGGGAATGGCGGCGCTGCTCGGGGACTGTCCTTCCCAGGCCGATGCCTGCTTCCATCAGGTCCGCCGTCTGCTGCCGCCGCCGCTGGCCGACTGGCGGATCGCCGCCGAAGCCCTGTCCACCCGGCAGCCCGCCCAGGTCGTCGGCGCCTTGCTGAAATCGCTGCGACTGGTTCTGGCGCACGCGGCGCTCAATCCGGACAAATCCATCCTGACGGTGCTGCTCGACGACGCTGTCGAAGTGGCCCGGATCGATCCGGACGCGGCCCGGCTGTTGTTGCAGGCCGGCCGTGGTTATTTCCCCAGGATGGTGCGACTGGCATGGTCGCTGGCGGAGATCGACGCCGTGGGAGATCGCCTGTTGACGCTGGAACGTTACCAGTGGCTGCGGGATCTGGTGCGGAATCACCCCGGCTGGCGGCAGAGGCCGCCCTTGCTGGTCTATCTCGACATCGCCGCCAAATGCCGCGGAGTGGCGGAAAATTTGAACCTTCACGACGTCGCCTGTCTGGCGCGGGCGCTCGAGCAGGTGGGTGAGGATCAACCCCGGCTGCGCGGGCGGATCGAGGCGCTGCTGGCCGACTTTCAAGCGGCGTTTTCCCGGTCCCCGTCGTCCGGTTTCCTGAGTGATGCGCCGGTGGTTTTGTCGGAACAACGGATGGAGACGGCGGTGAAGGCGGTGGCCGCATGGCTGGATCCCAGGCGGTGGGTGTCATGAGCCCTTCTCCCTTCGAGATTCTCGGGGTGCCGGCGGATGCCGACGACGAGCGGATTCGCGCCGCCTATCTGCGCCAGGTGCGCGAGCATCCCCCCGAGCGGGATCCGGAGGCGTTCCGCCGCATTCACCGGGCCTACGAAGCCGTTCGGGACGCCCGGGCGCGGATCGCCTACCGCCTGTTCCACGTTCCCGACTGGCGGACGATCGTCGCCTCGGTTCCCGAACGGCCCACCCCGGCGCAGTTTCAGGCCATGCTGCGGGCCTGTGCCGAACGGATGAGCGAAGCGGATGGATGACGAGGAGCTGTTGCAGGCGTTTCGGCGCCTGCTGGAAGAAGCGCCGGAGCCCCCGGCGGAAGAGATCGGCTTGGCCCGGCTCTTTACCGAGTTGGCCGCCTTGCGTACCGAGGTGCATGCCGAAGGGCGGCAGGCGAAGGACGCCCTGGCGTTGTTACGCCAGAGTCTGGAAACCCTGGAGCGGCAGTACGACCACCTCGAACGGGCGGCTGAATTGCAACGGCGCCAGACCTTGGAGCCGGTCCTCCTGGATCTGGTGGATCTGCGGGACCGGCTGGCGAGGGGAATCGACGGTCTGGCGTGCTGGCGGCCCAACTGGTTCCGCCGTTTGCTGCTGGGCCGGGAGCTCGATCGCCTGAAGGCCGTCGTCGAGGGACAGCGCTTGACCCTGGAGCGTTTCGACCAGTGGCTCCTCGGTCTCGGGCTGCAACCCATCGACGCCCTCGGACATCCCTTCGACGCCGAGCGGATGCGGGCGGCGGAGATCGTGAGTCGTTCCGATCTGGACGACGAAACCGTGGTGGCGGAGCTGCGCCGCGGCTACCTATGGCAGGGGCGGGTGCTGCGACCAGCGGAAGTCGCCGTCAACCGTGTCGACGAACCGACGTGAAGCGATGAAGGAACCGATCATCGGCATTGATCTCGGCACCACCTATTCGGAGGTGGCGCTGCTGGAGGCGGGGCGCCCCAAGGTGCTGGCCGACGCCGAAGGCAGGCGTTTGCTGCCTTCGGTGGTCGGCCTCGACGGTCAGGGCCGGCTGCTGGTCGGCGAAGCGGCCCTGAACCAGCACCGCCTGTTTCCCGAGCGCACCGTCAGATCGGTGAAGCGCAAGATGGGAACGGCGGAAACGCTGAAACTGGGCGATCGCTCCTATACCCCCCAGGAGATTTCCGCCATGATCCTCCGGGTACTCAGACAGCGGGCCGAAGCCTATCTGGGGCGTCCGGTGACGCGGGCGGTCATCACCGTGCCGGCTTTCTTCAGCGAGGCCCAGCGCCAGGCCACCCGGGAGGCGGGGGAGATCGCCGGTCTGGAGGTGGTGCGGCTGCTCCATGAACCGACGGCGGCCTCGCTGGTGTACGACAGCGATCTCGACCGCAGCCGCACCGTGATGGTCTACGATCTGGGGGGCGGCACCTTCGACGTCTCCCTGGTGCGGATTCAGCAGGGGGTGGTGGAGGTGATCGCCAGTCACGGCGACAACCATCTCGGCGGTGACGATTTCGACCGAGCGTTGGTCGAACTGTTCGCCGAGCACATCGAGGAACGAAGCGGCCGCGACGTGCGCGGGGATGCGGTGGTGGTCGCCCGTCTGCTCCGTGCCGCCGTGGCCGCCAAGCATGCCCTTTCCCAGCGGCCTTTCGTCCAGATCCGGGAGGAGTTCCTGTTCGAGCGCGGGGATGCGCCGTTCCATTTCACCCTGGAGCTGTCCCGTCGGGAATACGAGGCGCTGATCGCGCCCTACGTCGATTGCACTTTCGACGCCGTCCATAGGGTCCTGCAGGACGCCGGGCTCGGTATCGCCGATGTCGACGACGTCCTGTTGGTCGGCGGCTCGACCCGGACCCCGCTCGTCGTCGAGCGTCTGGAAGCGCTCTTCGCCCGGCCTCCCAAGGCCGCCGTCGATCCGGATCTGTGCGTGGCCATGGGGGCGGCGATTCAGGCCGGCATGCTGGCGGGGGAACCGGTGGCCTCGGTCCTGGTGGACGTGACTCCCTACACCTTCGGCACCGCCATCGTCGGGGAGCTCGACGGGCGCCCGCATCCCAAGGTTTTCGTGCCCGTCATCCGCAGAAACACGCCCCTGCCGGCTTCCCGGAGCGAGGTGTTCTACACCCTGGAAGACGGGCAGGAAGCGGTGGAAGTGAACGTCTATCAGGGGGAAGATCCCGACGCCGGCAACAATCTTCTCGTCGGTTCGTTCACCGTGGAAGGTCTGCGTCGGGCGCCGGCTCCCGATCCCATCGTGCTGCGCTTCGATCTGGACCTCGACGGAATGCTCCGGGTGACCGCCACCGAAAAGGCCACCGGCCTGGAAAAACAGGTACGCATCGACAAGGCGGTCGAGCCCCTGGATCGCCGGGCGCTGGCGCGCTCCTACGGTAAGGTGGCGGCCCTGTTCGACGAGAAGGATGAGCCGGCGCCGAGGATACGTCGCCTGCTGAACCGGGCGGAAGCCGTGCTCGCCCGGGTGAACCTGGCGGAGGACCGGGCGGAGATGACGCGGTTGATCGAATCCCTGCGGGCGGCGATGGATCGGGGGAACCAAGGGGAGATCGAACGGGCCGCGGAAGCCCTGGAAGAATTGCTGTATTATCTGGAAAGCTGATGGCGAACTGCCCGGTCTGCCGTGCCGAACTGGAACAGGCGGTGTGCCGGCGCTGCGGCTGTGATCTGGAACTGGCCCGCCGGGCCGGTCGGGCGGCCGAGCGTTTGCTGCACCAGGCGCTGGCGGCACTGCGGGAGGGGCGTGACGATGACGCCTTCCACCTGGCACGCCAGGCCCGGGCCCTGGATCATTGCCGCCTGGCCGCATTGATCGAGGAACTGGCGCGGTGCAGCTGGCGCTATTGGATTCCGGAGGACCGTCAGCTTCACCAGATCCGGGAAACGGTGCGCGAGGCGGCGGACCGGGTTTACCGAAAACTGGGCGCCGGGCTGCGCCGAGAGGTCTACGCCACCGCCCTGACGCTGGAATTCGCCGGCCGGGAGCTTTCCTTCGAAACCGCTGTGCCGGTGAAGGTGGCCTACGGCGGCGGGGAGTTCACGACTTCCTACCGCATCGACTGGCTTTTCGCCGGCCGGCTTGCGGTGTCTCTGGGAGAAGCCGATAATTCTGAGCGGCTGCGACGGGATTTGGCCGCCATGGTGCGACTGGCGCGCCTGGAGGCGGGGATATGGCTGGTCTTCCCGCTCGGGGAGCCGCCCCGAACGGGATGGGTGTTGTCGAGACGGAGTGGAGGGAGCGAGTCATGAGAAAGCAGCGATTTCTGAGCTGGATCGGATTGGCGGCACTGCTGCATCTGGCGGGATGTGCCACCAGCCCCTATCCGTATCAGGGAGGTACCGTCGGTGCCGCGGTCGGTGCGGCCGCCGGCGCGTTGATCGACAAGGAGAACCGCTGGCGCGGCGCCGTGATCGGCGGTGCCCTGGGCAGTGCGCTGGGTGCCCTGACCACGGAGATCGCCGCCCGGGCCGCCCGGGAGGCCGCCGTGGCGGGCCGGCCGGTGACCTATCAAAGCGTCGATGGCTGGCAGCGGGTGGAAGCCCAGCCTCTAGGTTACGACGCCAAGACCCGCTGTCACAAAGTGCACGAGCGGATCTGGCAGGACGGCAGACTGGTGCAGGATCGTATCCGCGAGGTTTGCCGGGGGGAAAAGATCGAACCGGGATATTAAGGATCGTTCATGAAAGTCTTGATCGTCGGCAGTGGCGGCCGGGAACATGCCCTGGCCTGGAAGATGGCCCAGGGGGAAGGCGTGGAACGGGTCTACGTGGCGCCCGGCAACGCCGGTACCGCCCTGGAGCCGGGAGTGGAAAACGTGCCCGTCGAAGTCGGTGACATCGCGGCCCTGGTCCGGTTCGCCGAGGAACGGCGGATCGACCTGACCGTGGTGGGCCCCGAAGCGCCCTTGGTGGCGGGGATCGTCGATGCCTTCCGGGAACGGGGGCTGCCCTGCTTTGGCCCGACCCGGGCCGCCGCCCGGTTGGAGGGCTCCAAAGCCTTCTGCAAGGATTTCATGCGGCGCCACGGGATTCCCACCGCCGCATACGCCGCTTTCACCGAACCGGAGGCGGCCGTCGCCTACGTCCGGAGCCGGTCCCTCCCCATCGTGATCAAGGCCGACGGCCTTGCCGCGGGCAAGGGAGTGGTGATCGCCCACTCCCTGGCGGAAGCGGAGGGCGCCATCCGCGCCATGATGACGGACAAGACGTTCGGCGAGGCGGGCAGTCGGGTGGTGGTGGAGGAATATCTGCCCGGGGAGGAGGCCAGTTTCATGGTCATGGCCGACGGTCGGGACATCGTTTGCTTCGCCACTTCCCAGGACCACAAGCCCCTGCTCGACGGCGACCAAGGCCCCAACACCGGTGGAATGGGGGCCTATTCCCCGGCGCCGGTGATCACCCCGGCGGTTCACCGGCGCATCCTCGAGCGGATCGTCCGCCCCACCATCGAGGGCATGGCGGCCGAGGGGACGCCCTACACCGGCTTTCTCTATGCCGGTCTGATGATCACGCCGGAAGGCGAGCCCAAGGTGCTGGAATTCAATTGCCGCCTCGGGGATCCGGAAACCCAGCCGTTGATGATGCGGCTCAGGAGCGATCTGGCCCAACTGTGCCTGGCTGGTACGGAAGGAGGGCTGGCGCGCCTGGCGACCGAATGGGACGAGCGTACCGCCCTCGGTGTGGTCATGGCGGCGGAAGGCTATCCGGGCAAGGTGCGGACCGGGGATGTCATCGAGGGTCTGCCGGCGGAGGAGACCGAGGACGTCAAGGTGTTCCATGCCGGCACCCGCCTGGCGGACGGCAGGGTGGTGACCGCCGGCGGGCGGGTGTTTTGCGTCTGCGCCCTGGGCGAAACCGTGGCCGCGGCCCAGCGCAAGGCCTATGAATGGGTGGAGCGGATCCGCTGGCCCGGGGTCCATTACCGCCGCGACATCGGCTGGCGCGCCTTGCAGCGGGAGCGGAAAGGCTAGAGGGCCTGCCACACCGGCGTCACGCCGGGCGGCAGGGGTGCCAACCGACCCAGCTCGGTCCAGGGGAAGGCGGGGTCGTGGAAGTCGGAGCCTACCGAGCCCAACAGGCGGTAGCGACGGGCGTAATCGGCGCAGGTAGCGATCTGTTCGGCGGTGCTGTTGCCGCTGACCACCTCGATGCCGAGGCCGCCGGCGGAGCGGAAGGCGGTCAGGAAACGGCGCAGCCAGCTGGCGGTGATTCGGTAGCGCAGTGGGTGGGCCAGCACGGCGATGCCGCCGGCTTCCCGGATCCATTCCAGGGCCTGTTCCAAATCCGCCCACCGGGTGGCGACGTAGCCGGGTTTGCCCCTCACCAGATAGCGTTCGAACGCTTCCGCCACCGACGGGGCGTAATGGCGGGCCACCAGGAAACGGGCGAAGTGGGTGCGGGTGATCATGCCGTCGCCGGCCATGTCCCGCACGGCTTCCAGACTGCCGCCGATGCCGTGCTTCTCCAGGTCGGCCGCCATCCGTTCGGCCCGCAGGTCACGCAGACGTTGCAGTTCCGCCAGCCCCCCTTTCAAGACCTCACAGTCGGGATCGGTGCCGAGGCCGATGACGTGAAAACATTTCTTCTCCCAGGTCACCGAGATTTCCACCCCGGGGATGAGTTCTAGGGGTAGATCTTCGGCCGCCCGCCGGGCCGCGGCGATGCCGGAGACGGTGTCGTGGTCGGTGAGGGCCAGGTGGCGCACGCCGTGCGACGCGGCCCGGCGCACCAGTTCGGCCGGTGACAGGGCGCCGTCGGAGGCGGTGGAATGGCTGTGGAAGTCGTAGCCGGAACTCACGACAGGGCCTGCTGGCGTTCCCCGTAGAGCCGGGCGTACAGACCGCCCTGGGCCATGAGATCGTCATGGCCGCCCTGTTCGCAGATTTGCCCGTCCTCGAAGACATAGACGTGATTGGCCTGGCGCACCGCGCTGAGGCGGTGGGCGACGATCAGGGTGGTGCGGCGCTCCAGGAAATCCGCCAGCGCCCGGTGGAGGCGGCGCTCGGTTTCGGTGTCCAGGGCGGAGGTCGCCTCGTCGAAGATGACCACCTTCGGGTCGGCCAGAATCATACGGGCGATAGCCAGACGCTGGCGCTGGCCCCCCGAAAGGCGCATTCCGGCGCGTCCGATGACGGTATCGAGACCGTGGGGAAGGGCCGCGACCGTGTCGCTCAATTGGGCGATCTCCAGCGCCTGCCACAGGCGGCGGTCGTCCATCTCCCGGCCCAGGGTGAGGTTGGCGCGGATGGTGTCGTGGAACAGCACCGGATGCTGGAGTACGGTCACCACGTGCTCCCGCACCACGTCCATGCCGATGCGGGTGATCGGCTCGCCGTCGTAATACACCATGCCCCGCTGTGGGGCGTAGAGACCGATCAACACCTGGACCAGGGTGGACTTGCCCCCGCCGCTGGCGCCGACCAGGGCGACGGTTTCCCCGGCCGGAATGTCGAGGCTGACCCCTTTCAGGACCTCCTGTCCGTGGCCGTAGCGGAAATGGAGGTTTTCCACCCGAACGCCGACGGTCCGTTTGCCGAGGAAGGGATTGGCCAGATGGGGGTAGCGGGGTTCCTGCTCCAGTTCCAGAAGGCGGTTCAGGCGGGCCAGGGCGGCCTGAGCGCTGTAGAAGGCGTACTGGATCCCCAGAAGTTCCTGGACCGGGGACATCATGAACCAGAGGTAGCCGAACACCGCCAACATCTGGCCGATGGTCAGGTCGGAGAACAGCACCATGGCCATGGCCGTGGCCCGGAACAGATCGACGCCGTGCAGGAACACCACGAAGCTGAGGCGGTTGAGGGCGTCGCTCTTCCAGGCATAGTGGGTCGCGGTCCGCCGGACCCCGTCGGCGTGATCCGCCAGACGCTCGAAGTAATGACGTTCCCGGTTGCTGGCCCGGATTTGGTGAATGGCCTCCAGGGTTTCCGTCAGGGCCTGCTGGAAAGCTTCCAGGGCGCCGTTCTCCTTCTTTTTCAGCCGTTTGACCTGCTTTCCCAGGGCTCGGGTGAAATAGATCACCATGGGGTTGAGACAGAGGATGAACAGGGCCAGGGGCCAGTGGATCCACAGCAGGATGGCGGCGGTGCCCAGTATGGTGAGGAAGGCGATGAGCGAACGGCTGATGGTGGTGCCGAGGAAATGGTCCAGGGTGTCGACGTCGGTGACCAGATGGGTCACCACGGTGCCGCTGCCGAGGGATTCGTATTCGGCCATCGACACCCGTTCCAGCCGCCGCAGCAGATCGCGGCGCAACCGGTAGGTGACATCCTTGGAAATTTCCGTGAATCGGCGGGTCTGCCAGACGTTGAAGCCTAGGGCGAGCAGGCGCAGCAGAAAAGAGACCAGCAAGATGACCGCGATGTACCACAGGGTGTCCTGCCATCGGGGGGGCAGGGGCGGTGCCGGCAACCATCGGTCGATGAAAGCGGTCACCGGGCCGCGGTGGCCGAGCAGGACCTCGTCCACCAGGGTCGGGATCAGCAACGGAACCGGGACCGCCGCCAGCGCCGCTAGCAGGGCGACCACGTGGGCACCGATCAACTTGCGCCGGTGTTCCAGGGCCAGGCGGATCAACAAGCGCCAGTCGTAGCGGCGCGGCGGCAGGGAGACGGTCCGGGACATCGGACGGTCAAAAGCGCAGGCAGGGATGGATCTTGTCCACCTGGTCCGCGCTCAATTCGGCCGTCGGGGGGCTGAGACGGCGGTAGAGCGCCAGTTCTTCCAGGGACAAGGGGCCGGCGATCCGTTCCAGTTGGGTCAATTTCAATCCCTGACGCACGAGGAAGCGGAGATAGGTGTGCCGCAACGCTTCCGGCGTGACGGTTTCCGGTTCCTGGATTTCCGCTTCCACTGCGGTGAGATACAGCATTTTGTTCACCTCGTCCTCCCGGCTGGGAAGCAGCGGCGTGTTGCCGCTGGCCGCCAACCAGGTTTTCAGGCGCGGCCCCAGTGGCAGAGGGCGGCGATGGGGAGACGGGGCGAACAGCAGATTCTGACGGAAGTCGAAATCGGTGGCGTTGATGCGGGTGATTTCGTCCGGGGTCAGGCCGCTGAGAAGCAGAGCGATCGTTTGTCGGGTCCGCAGGTCGGCGTGGGTCAGCAGGCGGTCGAGTTCGTCGCGGCTCAGCTCGCGGGGGGAGGGGCTTTCCAGTTCCGCGGCCGGTGCCGCTTGCCGTGCCAGGGAGTCGGCCGCCGGCCGGATGGCGTCGATCAGCGGACGGCCCTCCGTCTGGGGATAGACGTGGACACCGGCGAGGGTCAGGCGGGTTTCCGGCGGATTCTCCTCGCGCCGGGTAAGGTATTCCAGCAGCCAGACCGCCAAGAGGCCGGTTCCCAGTGCCCCGAGCGTCACCAGGGCGGCGTCACGCCAATAATGGGGGCGGATCGGGTACTGGGGTCGGTAGGCCCGTTCCACCACTTCCACCTGGGGATATTTTTCCATTTGTCTGACTTCCAGCCGGGTGATGCGATCCTGGAGCTCGCGCTGGGTTTCCTCCAATTGCGCCAGTTCCTTGATCAGCGCTTCGTGTTCGGCGAAGCGGTTGCTGAACTCGGTCGCCAGGCGTTTGTGTTCCTGCAGTTGCTTCTCGATTTCGATGACGGCCCGGCGAGCGCCGGCATAGTCCTGTTCCGCTCGGGCCAGCACGATGCGTCGTCCCCGTTCCACCAGGGAGGCGATTTTCGCCTCCACCTCCCTGAGCTGCTCGGGAATCTTGCGGTAGGCGGGATTGAGGCGGATGTATTCCGGGGTGAAGCGCTGCTGCAGTTCGGTCAGCCGTTCTCGCAGGGCCTGGGCCCGTTCCTCCAGCATGGCCAGCACCCGCTTGTCCTCGTCGGGTACCACCGGCTTGCCGCGCTCGATCGCTTCCCGGATGGCGTCCAGATGGGCCTTGGCCTTCACCGCCGCTTCGTTGGCGTCGTTGAGGGAGCGGGTCAATCCCTTGAGGCGGGCGAGGGTCGCGTTTTCACTGCGTTCCAGCGAGGCGATGTCGTGGCGGCGACGGAATTCGTCCAGGGTTTTCCGCTTGGCGACGATCTTTCCCTCCAGGGTGGCTAGTTGCCGCCGCAGGGCGTCGAGGGTGGCCCCGGTGGTCGCCTGAATCTCCCGGGCACGGGTTTCCATGTACACGTCGATCCACGTGTTGACCAGCGGCGCCAGCAGGTCCCGGTCGGTGCCCTCGGCGCGCAGTTTCACCAGATTGGTGTCCGGGACCGGTTCCACGCTCAGCATCCCCTTGAGATCGGCGGGAGTGATCCCTTCCGGCAATAGGCCCTGCCATTCCAGGCGGTTCAGGGTCTCCACCAGCAGGGGTTGGCCGGTCAGCAGCACCCGCTGGATCGCCACGTGCTGGGGATCGACGACGATTTCGCTCTGATCGGCGGCGGGCGGCGGCGTGGTGAGCAGGGAGGCGCTGGCTTGGTATACCGGGGAACGCAGGAACACGATCAGCAGACCCACCGCCAGCACGATGCCGCTGACCACGGCGAAGACCCGCAGTCGTCTCGACCGGTACCAGGGGATTGCAGGTGGGGCAGGCGTTTCCGGTTGCTCCGGTCCCGACAGGCGTTCGATATGAAGCTGGGCCATGGGTCGCCTCGCGGTGTTCAGGGTAACAGCGCCAGCAGATGGTGCAGCCGGGCCTCCAAAGCCCGGGCGCTCGACGCCCGCACGGTGGCGTGGCCCACCTTCCGCCCCGGACGCTCCGCCTTGCCGTAGAAGTGGCAGTGAACCCCCGGTTGCTCCAGCACGTCAGCCAGGGTGGGGAGAACGCCGATGAAATTCACCATGGCGGCATGTCCCACCGGTTCCGTGTCCCCCAGGGGGAGATCCAGGATGGCGCGCAGGTGATTCTCGAACTGGCTGATTTCGCTTCCCTCGATGGTCCAGTGCCCCGAGTTGTGCACTCTCGGCGCCATTTCGTTGGCGAGCAGCCGGCCCTGGACCTCGAACATTTCCAAGGCAAGGACACCGACGTAGTCCAAATGTTCCAGCAGACGGCGGGCGTAGTCTTGCGCCGTGGCCGTCTGGGAGTCCCCGGGGCGGCAGCGGGCCACGTGGAGAATGCCGTCTTTGTGAACGTTCTCGCTCAAAGGATAGAACGCCGTGTCGCCGTTGCGGCGGCGCACCGCGATCATGGACACTTCCCGCTGGAAGGGGATGAAGCTTTCCCCGATCAAGGGTTGGCCGCCGAGTTCCCGCCAAGCCCGTTCCATGTCGGCGGCGGTTCGCACCAGGATCTGTCCCTTGCCGTCGTAGCCGAAGCGGCGGGTTTTGACCAGGAACGGCCAGCCCAGGGTTTTGGGGGCTTCCCCCAGATCGCCTTCGTCGTCGATAGGGAGGAACTTGGCGGTAGGGATGTCGAGACGGCGGAACAGGTTTTTTTCCCGCAGCCGGTCCCGGCTTTCCGCCAGCGCTTGCAACGGAGGATGAATGCGGGTGCGCCCTTCCAGTTCCTCCAGTCCTTCCAAGGAGACGTTCTCGAATTCGTAGGTGATGACGTCGCAATCCTCGGCCATCCGGGCCAGGGCGTCGCGGTCGTCGTAGGGGGCGCAGATGTGATCGGCCAGGGGAGCGGCGCAGGCGTCCCGGGCCGGATCCAGCACGGTGAAACGCAGCCCCAGGGGATAGCCCGCCAGGATCAGCATACGCGCCAATTGCCCTCCGCCGATGATACCCACCCTCATGGCTGTTCCCCCCGGGGATCGGGATGGGCCAGGACCGCTTCGGTCTGGCGCTGCCGGAAGGTTTCCAGGGCGGTGCCTACTTCCGGATATTTCCCGGCGAGGATGGCCGCCGCCAGCAAAGCGGCGTTGGTGGCGCCGGCGCGGCCGATGGCGAGGGTGGCGACGGGAATGCCGGCGGGCATCTGCACGATGGACAAGAGGGAGTCGAGGCCGTTGAGGGCCTTGGACGGCACCGGGACTCCCAGCACCGGCAGCGTGGTCTTGGCGGCCACCATGCCGGGAAGATGGGCGGCTCCGCCGGCCCCGGCGATGATGACCTGGAGTCCCCGTTGCTTGGCTTTGCCGGCATAGTCGAAAAGCAGGTCCGGCGTGCGATGGGCCGAGACCACCCGGACTTCGAAGGGAATCGCCAGTTGCTCCAGTATGTCGGCGGCGTGATGCATGGTTTCCCAGTCGGACTGGGAGCCCATGATCACCCCCACCAGCGGTTTGCTCTGCATCATCTTCTTCGGTTCGCGGCTGTCGTTGGCTTGCTCCGGTTTGTTATTATGACAAATCCCGTGTGCGAATGCGTGATCGCGCGGGCGGTCGCTTGATAATTTCCGCCATCGTCCTCACATAAGGGAACGTTCAAAAAATACTGCCGACAAAGGGAGATTCGACCGATGACCATCATGGGTATAAGCCAGTTCGAACGTTTTTTCCGTCAGGCCGCCTCTCTGGACGTGGACAAATCGGATCTGAAGCGGATGTCCGACTTCCTCAATCAGAAGTTGTACGACCTGCTGATCATCGGGGTGGCCAAGGCCAAGGCCAACGGCCGGGATGTCATCCAGGTCCACGACCTGCCGATCACCAAGGGGCTGCAGGAAAGCATCCACCGCTTCCGCGATCTGGAGATCGCCCTGGAACTGGAGCCGATCCTGGCCCAGCTGGCGACCCTGCCGCCGCTGGATCTGGCCTACAGCGACGAAGTGGAGGCCAAGCTTCCCGAGATCGTCGGTGGCTTGACCTACGCGCTGGCCCAAAGCTTCAAGATCATCGATCCGAGCGTGAAGAACCCGGTCACCGAACACTGGGATCGGGCGATCGCGATTTTCGATCTGTTGCTGTGACCGGTAGCTGCCGGCGTTCCGAAAAGCCCGCGAATGCGGGCTTTTTCGTTTGTTTTTCTAAGATATAATTCCAAAGTCATCGACTCGGGGATTGATCGTGCTGGAGATCATCGAGGCCGGCGGTTGGCTCATGTGGCCTATCCTGGCCTGTTCCGTACTGGCGACCGCCATCGTCTGCGAGCGCTTCTGGAGCCTGCGGAGCAAGCGCATCATTCCTCCCCATCTGGTCACCGAGGTATGGCGCCTGTACCGCCAGGGGGAGCTCGATGCCGCCCGGTTGCGCCAATTGCAAAGCAGTTCGCCGCTGGGCGCCATTCTGGCCGCCGGTCTGGCCAATCACCGGTACGGGCGCGAAGTCATGAAGGAAGCCATCGAGGACGTCGGCCGTCAGGTGGCTCACGAACTGGAGCGTTTCCTGGATCTTTTGGGCACCATCGCCTCGGTCAGTCCGTTGCTGGGGCTGCTGGGGACCGTGATGGGCATGATCAAGGTGTTCAGCGCCATCACCGCCGCCGGCGTCGGTGATCCCAAGGTGCTGGCGGGAGGCATCTCCGAAGCGCTGATCACCACGGCGGCCGGTTTGTCGGTGGCGATTCCGGCCCTGATCTTCCACCGTCATTTCCAGGCCAAGGTGATCGACCTGGTGCTGCGGATGGAAAACGAATCGTTGCGCTTCATCGAGATCATGCACAGCCGCTCGGAAGCGGAGCAAGAAGCGTGAATTTCCGCCGGCATCGCCGTGAGCGCATCGAACTCGGCCTGACGCCGCTGATCGACGTGGTGTTCTTGTTGCTGATCTTCTTCATGGTCACGACCACGTTCCAGCGCGAGGCGGCTCTGAAGATAGAACTGCCCAGGGCCCAGGGGGTTCAGGAACCCAGACGCCAGGTGCTCGAAGTGGTCGTCGACGCCGAAGGTCGCTACTACATCGACCACCACGAACTGATCAACACCCGAATCGAAACCCTCAAGAAGGCCATGCGCCGGGCTTTGCGGCCGGACACCCGCCCGGTGGTGGTCATCGCCGCCGACAGGCGTACCCCCCATCAGGCGGTGATCCGAGTGCTGGACGCCGCCCGGCAATTGGGTCTGAACCACGTTTCCTTCGCTACGGAAACGCGCGGTGAAAGGTGAGTCATGGACAAGAAACTGCTGGAAATTCTGGTATGCCCTTTGTGCAAGGGCAAGCTGATCTACGATGCCGAGGCGGAAGAATTGATCTGCAAGGCGGACCGTCTGGCGTTCCCCATCCGGGACGACATCCCGGTGATGCTCGAGGAAGAGGCGCGCAAGCTTAGTCTGGAAGAATACGACCGGCTCAAATGACGGCATTCAAAATCGTCATCCCCGCCCGCCATGCCTCCTCCCGGCTGCCGGGAAAACCCCTGCTGGAACTGGCGGGGAAACCGATGATCGTCCACGTCTGTGAGCAGGCCCTGAAAGCCGGGGCCGACGAGGTGGTCCTGGCCACCGACGATCCTCGGATCGCGGAAGCGGCCCGGGTGACCGGGGTGAAGACGCTGTTGACGGCGGCCGCCCATCACAGTGGCACCGAACGGATCGAGGAAGTCGCCCGGCGGTTGCAGTGGAAGGCGGACGACATCGTGGTCAACTGGCAGGGGGACGAACCCTTGCTGGAGCCGGCGCTGGTGCGCCATCTGGCCCGGTCGCTGGCCGATCATCCCGATGCCGTGGTGGCGACCCTCGCGGCACCGGCCACGGAAGCGGAGGTTTTCAATCCCCATGCCGTGAAGGTGGTCCTGGATCAGGCCGGTTACGCCCTCTACTTCAGCCGGGCTCCGATCCCCTGGCACCGGGACGGGTTCGCCGATACCGACCCGAAGCTGGTAAGGGAGCAGTATTGGCGCCACATCGGCGTGTATGCCTATCGGGTCGGCCTGTTGCACCGTTATGTGGCCTGGCCGCCGGCGCCGCTGGAGCGGTTGGAATCCCTTGAACAATTGCGGATCCTGTGGCACGGTGAGCGTATCGTCGTGCTTACCGTGCCCCACGCTCCGGAACCGGGGGTGGACACGCCGGAGGATCTCGACCGGGTCGATCGGCTGTTGCGGGTGCGCGGATAGGTGAACCGGAGGTGGAATGATGATGATGCGGATACTGTTTGTGTGCATGGGGAACATTTGCCGTTCACCCATGGCCCAGGGCGTCTTCGAAAAGTTGCTGGGCGAGCATGGCCTGAGCGATCGGGTGCTGGTGGACTCGGCCGGCACCCATGCCTATCACTTGGGCAAGGCGCCGGATGAGCGCGCCGTGCGCGCCGCCCGCGAACGGGGTGTCGAAATCGCCCACCTGCGTGCCCGCCAGGTGGAACCGGGCGATTTCGACGAATACGACCTCGTGGTGGTGATGGATGAGCAAAATTACGACGCCCTGCGTTTCATCAGTGCCGAACGCCATCGGCACAAGCTGAAATTCCTGCTCGACTACGCCCCCCATCTGAAAACGCGCAATCTGCCCGATCCCTATTATGGGACCGACATGGGGTTCGAGCGGGTGCTGGACATGATCGAAGACGCCTGCACCGGCCTCCTGCAGCATTTGCAGGAACGGATGGGGAGGCGGATTTCATGAATGACGGTTTGGCGGGGGGCGGCTCGGGGGAACGAGGTAGGCTCGAACACCGCGTCACCCGCTGAAAGCGGTCATGGCTGAACCCTGCTCCTTCGCCATTTTCGGCGCCACCGGTCACCTGGCCCGGACCAAGTTGCTGCCGGCTTTGTACCGCCTGGATGCAGCGGCGGCCTTGGCCGACGCCACCCGTATCGTGGGGATCGGGCGCCGCGACTGGGACGATGCCGCCTGGCGCCGTCGGGTGACGGACCACCTTCGTGAGCAGCTGCCTCTCGATGAGGCCGTTCTGGAGCGCTTTCTGGCCCGGCTGTACTTCGTGCGCCTGGATCTGGGTCGTCCCGGGGATTACGCGCGTCTGGCCGCCGTGGTCGCCGATCCCGGTTTCGTTCCCAACTGGGTGTTCTATCTTTCGATCCCGCCCCAGGAATACGCCCGGGTGGCGCGCAACCTGGCGCAGCATCGGCTCAACCGCGAGGATCAGGGCTGGCGGCGCCTGGTGGTGGAAAAGCCGTTCGGCTACGATCTGGAAAGCGCCCGGGTTCTCGATCAAAGTCTCCATCGGGACTTCCGGGAGGCGCAGATTTACCGCATCGACCATTACCTGGGCAAGGAGACGGTCCAGAACATTTTCGTGTTCCGCTTCGCCAATCTGATGCTGGAACCGTTGTGGAACCGCAACTATATCGATCACGTCCAGATCACCCACGCGGAAACCGCGGGGATCGGCGAGCGTGCCGGTTATTACGACGGCATCGGCGCCCTGCGGGACATGATCCAGAGCCATCTGCTGCAAATGCTCGCCATGGTGGCGATGGAGCCGCCGCCGCGGATGGACGCCGAATCCCTGCGTGACGAAAAGGTCAAGGTGCTCAAGTCCGTGCGTCCCATCCGTCCCGATGCCGTGCACGCTCACGCCTTCCGGGCCCAATACGCCCGGGGATGGAGCCGGGGGGAGGAGGTTCCCGGCTATCGGGAGGAGGCGGGCGTCGATCCCGACAGCACCACCGAGACGTTCGCGGCCCTCAAGCTCTATCTGGACAATTGGCGCTGGCGTGGGGTGCCGTTCTATCTGCGTACCGGCAAACGCCTGGCCGAGGACCGGGCGCTGATCGCCATCCGTTTCCGGCATCCCCCCCAGCAATTGTTCCGTGGCACCCGGATCGAACGCCTGGAGCCCAACTGGCTGCTGATGGGCATCCAACCGGACCAGTGCATCCGGGCCGAGGTCTACGTGCGGGAAAGGGGCGCCACCATGCGAGTGCGCAAGATTCAGCTGGATGCCACCACTTGCGGTATCGACATCGACCGTCTCGGCGCCTACGAGACCCTGCTCCTCGACGTCATCGCCGGCGATCATTCCCTGTTTCTGCGTTCCGACGAGGTGCTGTGGGCCTGGCGGGTGGTCGATCCGGTGTTGCGGGTATGGGCGGTGGAGCGCGATTACATCCCTACCTATCCGGCGGGCAGCTGGGGACCGGAGGAGGTACGCGGTCTTTTCGACCGCGAGGATCATCGATGGCGCAATCAACTGGAAGCCGATTCGGAGGAACAACCATGACGATTCAGACCCGAGAAGTGGAATACTTCGATGGCGATACCCGACTGTTGGGGTTCTTGGCCTGGGACGACGCCAGGACCATTCCCATGCCCGGTGTCCTGATCGCCCACATGTGGGGGGGCAGGGAGGCGTTCGTCTGTGACAAGGCGAGAGCATTGGCGGAACTGGGTTATGCCGCTTTCGCCCTGGATCTGTATGGCGACGCCAGGACCGGCTCGGGGCCGGAGGAAAACGCCAGGCTGATGCAGCCTTTCCTGGACGACCGGGTTCTGTTGCAGCGTCGCATGTCGCTGTCTTTGGCGGCCCTGCGCCAGCAGCCGATGGTGGATCCGGACAAGACTGCGGCCATCGGTTATTGCTTCGGCGGCCTATGCGTTCTCGATCTGGCCCGCACCGGCGCCGACGTCGCCGGTGTGGTCAGCTTCCACGGCCTGCTCAAGCCGCCGGGCAACACCCAGGGCAACCGGATCCAGGCCAAGGTGCTGGTGCTCCACGGTCACGACGACCCCATGGTGCCGGTGGAGGACGTCGTCGCCCTGGAGCAGGAATTGACCGAGGCGGGGGCCGACTGGCAGATCCACGTCTATGGCCATACCATGCATGCCTTCACCAACCCGAAAGCGAACGATCCGGGCTTCGGAACCGTCTATAATCCGGTGGCCGACCGTCGCTCCTGGATCGCCATGCAGAACTTCCTCGACGAGATTTTCACAGCCCCATGAAAAACAGCCTCAACTACCTGGACTTCGAGCAACCGATCGCCGAACTGGAAGCCAAGATCGAGGAGCTGCGCCGCGTCGGCTTCGACAACGAGATCAACATTTCCGAGGAGATCGCCCGGCTGGAGGAGAAAAGCCGCAAGCTCACCGCTTCGGTGTTCTCTTCCTTGTCCGCCTGGCAGATTTCCCAGCTGTCGCGGCATCCGCTCCGTCCCTACACCCTGGATTACATCCAGTTGATCTTCACCGACTTCCACGAGCTCCACGGCGACCGAGCCTTCGCCGACGATCCGGCCATCGTCGGTGGCCTGGCGAGGCTGGAAGGGCGGCCGGTGATGGTCATCGGCCACCAGAAGGGGCGCGACACCAAGGAAAAGATCCACCGCAACTTCGGCATGCCCAGGCCGGAGGGTTACCGCAAGGCGTTGCGCCTGATGCGGCTGGCGGAAAAGTTCCGCCTTCCGGTGTTGACCTTCATCGACACCCCGGGCGCCTATCCCGGCATCGACGCCGAGGAGCGGGGCCAGAGCGAGGCCATCGCCCGCAACCTGTACGTGATGTCCCAGCTCAAAACCCCGATCGTCTGCACCGTCATCGGCGAGGGCGGCTCCGGCGGTGCGTTGGCCATCGGCGTCGGTGATCGACTGTTGATGCTGGAATATAGCACCTATTCGGTGATTTCCCCGGAAGGTTGTGCCTCCATTCTGTGGAAGAGCGCCGACAAGGCGGAACTGGCCGCCGAGGCCATGGGGATTACCTCCAGACGGCTGGAAGAACTGGGGCTGATCGACGAGATCGTCCCCGAACCCTTGGGCGGTGCCCACCGCGACCGGAAACAGGCGGCCGCCAACCTCAAGGAAGTGCTGCTGCGTCATCTGGAACAACTGGCGCATGTTCCGCTGCCCCATCTGCTCGATCAGCGTTACCGGCGCTTGATGCAATACGGGGTGTATGAAGAAGGCGCATGAGGCGGTTGCTCGGGCAGCTGCGCCACTTCCTGAGCCGCCATCCGGCCCGCCGCTACTGGATCGGCTACAGCGGCGGGCTCGACTCCCATGTGCTGCTCCATCTGTGCGCCCGGCTGCGCTCCGAGCTGGGCGGGATCTTCCACGCCGTCCACGTCAATCACCATATCCATCCGGCGGCGGATCGCTGGCAGCGGCATTGTCAGACGGTCTGCGAAGCGTTGGGAATGCCGTTCCGGGGCGTCGACGTCGATGGCCGGGCGGCGGCGGGGGAGAGTCCGGAGGAAGCCGCCCGCAACGCCCGTTACCGGGCCTTCGCCCGCCTGTTGCGAGCGGATCAGGCCCTGCTGTTGGCCCATCACGAGGACGATCAGGCGGAGACCGTGTTGCTGCAACTGCTCCGGGGCGCCGGTCCTGCCGGTCTGGCGGGAATGCCCGCCGCCGCGCCGTTGGGGCAGGGATGGTTGCTCCGGCCGCTTTTGCCGGTCTCCAGAACGGTGCTGCGGGCGTATGCCGAAGACAACCGGCTAGATTGGATCGAGGATCCCAGCAATGGGGATCTGGACCTCGACCGCAATTATCTACGGCACCGGGTCATGCCCCTGCTGAAACGACGGTGGCCGGCCTGTGCCCGGACCATTTCCCGCAGCGCCCGCCATTGCGCCGCTGCCGAAAAATCGCTGGAAGCGAGTCTGAGCCCGCGATTGTCCGAAATCCTCGACGACCAGGGCCGCATCGATGCCGCCGCGCTCGGAGAGCTCGATCCCGGCCAACAGGCGCAACTCCTGCGTGTCTGGCTGAGGCGGAAGGGATTGCCCCTGCCGTCGGAAGCCTATCTGCGCCGGATCGTCACGGAGGTGCTACCCGCCGGGGACGACCGCATGCCCCTCGTCCGCTGGAGGGGCGGCGAGGTCCGGCGCTACCGGAACCACCTTTACGCCCTGCCGCCCCAACCCCTTCCCGATCCCTCCTGGCGCCGGACCTGGGATGGTGTCGGATCTCTCGATCTCCCCGACGGTACCCGGCTGGAAAGCATCACCACGTTCGGCGAAGGAATCGCCGGACACTGGTTCCGGAAGGGGGCCGAGGTGGCTTACCGCCGTGGGGGGGAACGCTGTCGGCTGCCGGGACGGAGCGGCAGTCGACCACTCAAGAAATTGCTTCAGGAAAAGGCCGTTCCGCCCTGGTTGCGTCAGCGTCTGCCTCTGCTCTACATCGACGGGGAATTGGCCGCGGTCGTGCCTTTCTGGGTATGTCGACCCTTTGCGGCAGGAGTAGATGAAGCCGGCGTCATCCTGCGGTGGTCAGGGCTGGCCGCCGGCGGTGAAACGGAAAGCGGATCGGTGGTGCGCTCTGAAGTCCTTCGCCCTTGAATCCTGTGCCCGAGGCTTTATAATTTTCGGAATTTCCGCCGGTGTAGCTCAGCTGGTAGAGCAACTGATTCGTAATCAGTAGGTCAGCGGTTCAAGTCCGCTCACCGGCTCCACTTCAATCCATTCCCATAACCTTTCAGCATGTTGAATTGAAGAAGGTTATGGGTGATTATCACGATTTGTAGTACCAAAGGCGGCGTCGGCAAAACCACGCTGACCGCCAGTCTGGGGGCGATCCTAGCCGATTTTGGCAGACGGGTTTTGCTCGTCGATGCCGACCCTCAGCCAACCCTGTCCTCGTTCTTCAGTCTTGCCCATCAGGCAGAGTATGGGCTGGTTGAGTTTCTGGTCCAGACGGAATCCTCAGGATTCATCAGCCGGACTGAGATCGAGCGGCTTGACCTGATTTACTCCAACGACCCGGAAGGCCAGTTGCGCGACTGGATCCGGGACGCGGTGGACGGCCGGGTCCGCCTCAAGCATCTTCTCAACCGGCTGGATTACGACGTCATCCTGGTCGATACCCAGGGTGCTGTCGGTCCCCTTCAGGATGCCGCCGTCGCAGCGGCCGATCTTCTCCTGACACCCATCCCCCCGAAATTCTTTCCGCCCGTGAATTCGTCCGGGGCACCCTCAACATGCTCGAACGTCTGAAGCCCATGGCACTCCTGGGGGCGCCCATCGGTCCGATGCGGGGGCTCATCTACCGCATGGATCGGACTTTGGATGCTAGACAAATCGCGGCGGAATTGCGGAGCGCCTCCTACGGGCCCAGCAAGGGAGCGATCACTATCCTGGATACCGTCATTCCCGCCACGGTCGTCTATCGGGAGTCGGCCACCCATAAAACGCCGCCCCACCGACTTGAACGTCATCGCAAAGGGCCCACACCCAGCGCCCCGGGGAGGAACACTACATTCCCGCCGCCGGCGGCAATACCCGGCTGAAGGCCGTGCGGGAATTGTGGGAGGAGACCGGCGACGACCGTTTCCGAACCCTCGAGGCTCTCTACAAGCCCTGGATCAGTGAAGAATGGGTATTGATTTCCCACCTGGTGGAGAACGAACTCCGCGGGGAAATGCGATTCATCGACAAGGCACGGGCCATTGCCCGAATCCACGCCGAGCTTGAACGGAAACAGGGCGAACGGGTATCGGAAAGAGCTTTCGAGAAACATCTGACCCAGCTTGGTCTGCCGCTGTCACGGCGGCAGATTCGCCGGCTGCTGTATGCAGCTTCTCTTGAGACTGTCATTCCCAACGCCCTGCCTCATCTGGGACCGACCCATATCGATCGCCTGTCGAGGCTGGAAAAAATTTTCACGGAGATAAACGGAGCGTGTCCGGACGATTCTTTCCGGAAACTGCTCTCAGACATGGATGCCCCCGATCTGGATCCTGCCTTGGTCGAATCCGCCATCAAGAAGGCGGCCGTCCGGTCCGGATCACCCATAAGCAACCGGCCCCGTCTGGAGGGAAACGGGAAGCCGGGACGAAATCCCAAATCAAACGACAAGAAACTGCTCGAGGCAGCCGCGGACTGTCTGGGCGCCCACGATCTGGTTGAAGAGCAAGCATCGAAGCCCAAGCGCTCCGAGAGACTGCGATACGCCGCCTGGTGGAGCCTGAATGCGCTTCGGCGGGGGCACGGGGAAACGCCGGATGATCCGGTTCCGGAGGAAATTGAATTCCTCCTGCACCTGCCCCGCGACCGGCAGGTCCTCGATGCTGTCTTGAACCACCTTGGAGGAGTCCTCCCGGGGGAGGAGGACTATGAACGATGAGGAATATCGAAAGAATCTCTGCGGCATTGTTGCATAACTCCCCTGTATCAGCTGTCCAACGCTGGAATGTCTGTTTTTGGTTGACGACCTGAAGATGACGACGGAGAAGCCGAGGTACCGGATCAAGAACTGGGCTGCCTACAACGATGCGCTGGTCCAACGCGGTTCGATCACGCTGTGGATCGACGAGGCGATCTGCGCGCGGTGGTATGCCAATGAACGAGTCGGCAAACCGGGGGCGCCGACCCGCTACTCGGATTGGATGATCCAGATGGCATTGGAGATGCGGTCGGTGTTCCGGCTGCCCCTTCAGGCCTTGGAAGGCTTTCTCCGTTCGATCGTGCGGCTTTTGGGATGGGAGGGGATTTCGGTCCCCGATTACACCACCTTCTGCCGAAGGCAGCGATGTCTCCGAGTCACC
>Ga0256839_1000929_pt1 | contig 37057 bp, 52 predicted proteins | sample 354166metaG_FD_185968 | JGI IMG/M metagenome (GOLD analysis project Ga0256839, IMG submission 185968) | Hydrothermal vent microbial communities from Mid Atlantic Ridge, Atlantic Ocean - 354-166 | ecosystem: Environmental > Aquatic > Marine > Hydrothermal vents | place: Atlantic Ocean: Mid...
GTGGAGACCCAGATGTGGGGAGGTGGGAGATTTGGCACTGGTGACAAAATGCGCGCTAATTGAGTTATGTTATTGATTTGGTCGGTTTTTTTGTGTTTTTGGCGGAAATTAAGTTTGACGCGAATTAGCGGTGAATCGGAAGGAGTTAGCGGGCGTTTTGGCACTCGTTGAACATGTGTAGTATTTGGCTGACATGGATTGTCAAACTCGTCTACCGAACCATACGACCTTTCCGACAATCTGCAGTCCCTTGATCCTCTCGCCTGGGACGTGGATTTCCTTGTAGGCGGGGTTGTCGCTGCGGATGAACACGCCGCCTTGGAAGTCGTTTTGAAGACGCTTTACGATCAGTTCGCCGTCCATCCTTATTATATAGATGCCGTCGGCCAGTCTTGAGGGTTGGATCTGGCGGCCATCGGGCGTGATCCAGGTGTCTATCAGGAGTACGTCGCCTTCCTTGATATTGGGCTCCATCGAGTCTCCGCGGGCGGTGACGATGGTGAGATGGCGCCCCAGCAGCCCTTCCTCGGCCAGCCAGTCCTTGCGGAAGGCCAGTTTCCCGATAATGTTCTCCTCCCCAACCATCGCGCCGTAGCCGGCGCTGACCTCCACATCGAACAGCGGCACCAGGGCGAATTCGTCTTCGTTGAATTCGGTCTCGGCCGTCTCGCCTGGGCGCATGGGGCCTTCGCCGGTAGCGAGCCATTCAACTGTCACTCCTGTTGCCTTTGCCAAGGCAATGAGATGTGATCTGGATGGGTCTGACTGGCCACGAAGCCATTTCCTCACAACCGATTCTGATACACCTGCCATTCGTGCGAGTGCGGAAGCGCTGCCCGCCATGTCAACCAGCATTTTCATGCGGTCTTGGAATCGGTCAAAGTTATTTTCTTGAACTTTGACCGTCGGAAAAAGTTTATTCTGCATTGGTAAAAGTTTTCAACCTACTGTTTTTAATATGTTTACTTGTATCTTTATGAATGTGCGTTACGAACGAACTTTGACCGATAATTTAGTGTTGACAATCCGTATGATCATGCGCTATGTTTATCGCCATGACGAAGATAAACAGCACAGACATCCCCACCGATCCGGTCGTTCGCCGGGAGTGGATCAAGTTCCAGCTCCGGCTGCGGGGCTGGACCCTGTCCAATCTCAGCCGTGCCTACGGCGCGAGCCGGCACTGCGCCATCCTGGCGATGCGCAAGCCCTATCCGAAATGGGAGCGCATCATCGCCGCCCAGTTGGATCTTCCGCCTGAGGCGCTATGGCCGGAACGTTATGGGGAATCCGCCAAGGTCAACGGTAACCATAAAAGCGTTGCGGCGCAACGGAAAAAAACGCTGGCGGCTTAGACATGGCGCACAAACGTGACAACGCTACCTTTGATTTGTTCGAGATTCCGGAGCAGCCGGCGCAAACGGCGGCCGGCATGGACTACAACCGCGAAGTGGCCCACCTGGTGGTCAAGGTATTGAAGGAGGCCGGCTGCGACCGCTACGAGATCTCCGCCCGGATGAGCCGGCTGACGGGCAAGGAGGTTTCCAAGTTCATGCTCGACGCTTGGGCGGCGGAAAGCCGGGATCATCACAATATTCCCTTCTATCTGGTGCCGGTGCTGGAGGCGGCCTGCGAGACCCACGCCCTGTCGGCCTGGCTGGCGGAGAAACGGGGCGGGCGGCTGATGGTGGGCAAGGAGGTGCTGGCGGCCGAACTGGGCAAGCTGGAGCGGATCAAGGACGAGGCGGCGCAGAAGATCCGGGAGTTGAAGAAACTGATGGGGGAGCTTGAGTCTTGAAGGAATGGTTCTCCGCAAAAGAACTTGCCGGGTTGCCGGGGATGCCGGTAACTGTTAGTGGTGTGATTCGGGTTGCCAAGCGCGAAAACTGGCGCTCCCGCAAGCGCCAGGGCCGCGGCGGCGGACGCGAATATCACCTCAATAGCCTGCCTCCAGAAACCCAGTCCCATCTTGGCGCCAGGAGGCTGATGGATCTGGCGACGGATCTTCCTCTTCCAGGGCCGAAGCCCTTCGACCCCTTGGTGCATCTTGCTGCCGACGGGGATCTGACGGACCGGCAGCGGCGCGAGCGGGACGCGAGGGCTCAGGTGCTGGCGGCGGTGGAACGGATGCGGATGGAAGCCGAATGCACGCGAAAGGAGGCGCTGACGGCGTTGCTGACGACCGCGCGCGCAGGAGAAGCGCCGGCGGAACTGATCGCCGCGCTCAAGGTAGCGAAGGATCCGCGCGGGCGGCGGAGCGACAATCCGTTTCCATCCGTCAGAACCTTGAAACGCTGGCTTGGACAGGCAGATCTGGCTCCGAAGGTGCCGCAGAAAGACATGACGTTGCCGCCTTGGGCGGAGGCATTCCTGGAATGTTACCGGCGACCAGAAAAACCTTCGGTGGCGGCGGCCTATCGCCAGGCGTGCGCTGTCTGGCCGCCAGGTCAGCGGCCAAGCATCCATCAGGTGCGGCGGTTGCTGAAGAAGTTGGGTACGGCGGCGCGGGAGAGCGGCCGGCGTGGCCCGGTGGAGTTGAAGGCGGTGCTGCCGTTCGTTCGGCGCGGCTTCGAGGATCTGCTGCCGAACGACATCTGGAGCGCCGATGGCCATACTTTTGATGCCGAAGTCCAGCATCCCTTGCACGGACGGCCATTTCGGCCAGAGATCACCTCGGTGATCGACATTCGCACCCGGCGGGTGGTGGGTTGGAGCGTGGCCCTGGCTGAATCTGCCCAAGCGGTGGCCGATGCCTTGCGGCGGGGTATCGAGGTGTGCGGGGTGCCGGTGTGGTGGTATGTGGACAACGGCTCCGGTTACAAGAACCAGATGATCGCCGATCCCGCCACCGGGATTTGCGGCCGGCTGGGCATCCAGATCACCCACAGCCTGCCTTATAACTCCCAGGCGCGCGGGGTGATCGAACGGCTGCATCAGACACTGTGGGTGACGGCGGCCAAGGATCTGCCCGGGTTCGTGGGCAAGGAGATGGATCGCCAGGCGCGTCTGGAACGGTTCAAGATCAGCCGGAAGGCATTGAAGCAAGGCGGCGCGATGCCGCTGATCCCGTGGGAGACGTTCCTGGATTTCTGCCGCGAGCGGGTGGACGCCTACAACGCCAGCCCTCATCGCAGTCTCGGCGGATTGTCCCCGGATGAGGCGTGGACGCGGCACGTGGAGCATGGCTGGCGCCAGCAAACGATCCCTGACGAGGTGCTGACGACCCTGTTCCGCCCCCGGGTGACGCGGGCGCTGCGTCGGTGCGAAGTGCAATTGTTCGGAAACCTCTACTTCAACCTGGATCTGGTGGAGTTGCACGGCATGGAAGTCCAGGTGGCCTATGACATCCACGACCCGAACACGGTGTGGGTGTACGACCAGGACGGCCGTTACATCGCCGATATGGCGTGGAACGGCAATCGTCAGACCTATCTGCCGGTTTCGGCTGAAGACCGGGAGAAACAAAAACGGGCGTTGGGAAGGTTGCAGCGTCTGGACAGCAAGAAGCAGGAGGTGCTCGAGGAGCTGAAGGGACAGCCGGTAATCGATTTGGAGGCGATGCGAGCGCGGCCCATGATCGGCGGGCGGCCGCTGGAGATCGGCAAGCAGGCGTCGGAGAAGGCGGACAAGCAACCGAAAAAACCGCGCTGCCGCAGCGAGATGAAGCCGGAGGAAGTGATGGCGGAATGGGACGCCATCGACGCCCGGATCCGAGGCGGGGAAACGGTTTCGGAGGCGGACGCCCGCTGGCACGAGATGTTCCAGGGGCATCCGATATGGAAGGCCGAAATGAAGCGGCGCGGGAAGCCGCTGGATTTTAACGAGGCCGCCTGCTGAGACGGAGCCGGCGGCCCCAAGATGGTATGAACGAAGGAGGAAATGATAATGCCAATCGCTGAAATACACAACATGCAGCTGGCGCGTGCGGCGCTGGAGACGGTGCAATCGAGATCGCGCGGCCTGCCCGGGCTCGCGGTGATCTACGGACCCGCCGGATGGGGCAAGACGACGGCCCTGACCACGGTCGCGAATCAGACCCGGGCCTATTACATTCAGATGCGCAGCGCATGGGGACGAAAGAGCTTCCTGGAGCATTTGATGGTGGCCATGGGGCTTGCGGACGGGCGCAGGGTGATGGCAGGTAAGAGCATCGGGACCATATCCCAAATGCTGGACCAGATCGCCGAGCAGCTGGCCTTGTCGGACCGCCCCTTGCTCATCGATGAGGCGGATTTCCTGATCAAATCGGACGGCATGGCTGAATTGCTGCGGGACGTATACGAGGCGTCCGGAGCCGCCATCGTTCTGTCCGGAGAAGAGATGATGCCGGCGAAGATGGCGCGCTGGGAGCGGCTGCATTCGCGGGTGTTGGGCTGGATCCCGGCGCAACCGGTCAATCTGGAGGACGCCAAACTGTTGGCTCCGGTGTATTGCAGACTGCCGGTCGCAGACGACTTTCTGGCGTACCTGGTGAAAAACGCCGGCGGATCTGTGCGGCGTGTTTGCGTCAATCTGTCACAGGCTCAGGACGTGGCGATGCTGGAGGGATGGGAGCAGATCGATCGGAAGACTTGGGGCGAGCGGCCGATCTACACCGGCGAAGCGCCGGCAAGGGGGGCGCGATGAGACGGCCGGCGGAGCTGGAGATGGCAGGCGGCAAGGGGCCGCGGCAGCGCATCTGGGAGCGCATCCGGGCCTTCGGCGGCGAACCGTTCCGCCTGAAGCATCTGGTTGTCGGATGCGAATCGAAAAAGACCGCCAGATCGTACTTGCAGGGTCTGGAAAACGCGGGGTACATCACGCGAATCGCTGGCGGTCTGGGGCGGGAGATCTCCTGGCGGCAGGTGATGGAAAACGATCCCGGCATCGAGGCGCCACGGGTACGCAAGGACGGCAGCCGCGTCACCCAGGGCCTGGCGCAGGAGGCGATGTGGCGGACGCTGAAGATTGTCGGGGATTGCAATGCCAGGGAGCTTGCTGCGATGGCTTCGACCACTGAAATCCAGGTCTGCGAGGTCGCGGCCAAGGACTACCTGCAGCATCTATACCGGGCCGGTTATCTGACGCGCGTTAAAAAAGGCCGGGGGACCGGACGGGGCGGCGAGTTGGCGCGTTACCAGCTGACCCCTGGGAAATGGAGCGGCCCAAGGCCGCCGATGATCTGTCGCGCCAAGGCGGTGTTTGACCCGAACCTGGGGAAAATCGTGTGGAGCGCCATCCGCTCAGAAGAGGACATCCTCTATGGCATGTGAGAACGAAGAATGGCGGCGGCTGCTGGAGCGCGAGGTGGAAAACGACCCGCGCGGCAAGGCCGGGGTGGCGGAAAAGCTCAGCGTATCGCGGGCATACGTGTCACGCGTGTTGTCCCGGGGCGCATCGCGGATCGCGCCATCACGGCGCTTCCTGGCCAAGATCGAGGCGGTGTATGGACGTGTTGACTGCCCATGGCTCGGGCGCGGCATACCGCGCGGCCGCTGTTATCAGTCCTTGGGACCCGCGCCAGTGCACAATCCGGCGCAGGTGATGCAATGGCGGGCGTGCCAGAAGTGCCCGCTGAAACCTGATGGAGGTGAATCATGGCCTTAGACCAGGCGACGCTGTGCCGCGCCCATGAGCGGTTTCTGAAGAAGCAGCGGCTTTTGGATTGGAAAGATCTGATCGTCCTGCTGCGCAAGCTGGACGAAGACGAACTCGAAGCCATGGCGGATTGCTACCGCCTGGGCGACGAGAAGAGGATGGGCGAATTCCTGATCGATTACATCGACCTTTGCCTTTGGGAATCCGCCCTGCTGGAAACCCGCGCCGAGGTGGCCGCCAAGGCGCGGGCAACGCAATCAACGTAAGGAGTGTAGCAATGTGCAGACAACAGTTCAAACAAGCCACCCAATGCGCCACGCAATTGTACAAACGCGGGTTCGACGTGCTGGCCATCCGTCTGGACGGCCGCCGGCCACGCATCGAGATCGCCCACCAGCGCAAATGCGACCGGCTCGGCGGTGTCTGGTATCAGCGCCGCTCTGGCGGCGCCGGGGCGATCTACAGAATGGCCGTGCTGATGCACGGCTGCCAGGTTGAATGGGAAGAGAGGAGAGCATCATGAGCCCGATCGTAGCGTTTTTACTCGGAACCTGGGCCGGCGTCGTGGCCGGCATCGTCATCATGTGCCTGATCGTCATCAACCGGGAGGAAATCCATGAGCGTGACTGAACTCAAACCCAAACCCACCGGCCGCCTGATTACCGGAAAGACCGAAACCCGCGCCCCGGCCCGGCTGGTGAAGCTGGCCCTGGACGCCTGGGAAGTGAAGAAGGAGATGGACCGGCTCAAGGACGAGCTGGCCGCCTGCAACGAAAAGTTGGCCCAGGCCATCGAGCCGGGCACGGCCCTGGAGATCGCCGGGGTGTGCCGGGTGACGGTGGCCGAGCGTCAGACCGTCAAGGTCACCGACGCCGACGCCCTGGAGCAGATCCTTGGGCCAAGGTTCGAGGACCTGATCGACATCCGCGTCAATTACCGGCCGCTGCCCAAGCTGGTGCAGATGGCCACCGACGGCGACGACCCATTGGGCCAGGTCGTGGCCCAGGCGCTTTCGATCGAGCGCAGCGTGACCGTTTCCTACCGACCAGCGAAATAGAGGAGAGATGTGATGACCAAGAAAGAACTGATCGACGAACTGCACGCAGTCTATCCCGGCATGAAAAAGAGCGCCCTCGGCGACCTGCTCGACACCATCGGCCGAATGGTCGGGGAAGCCCTGGAACTCGACGGCGAAATCACTCTGCCGCGCATCGGCAAATTCAGCGTCGGCCGGCGCGCCGCCCGCACAGGACGCAACCCGCGCACCGGGGAGGCAATCGAAATCCCCGCCCGGCGGGTAGTCAGATTCAAGCCCGCCAAATGCCTGCGCGAGGCCGTGGAGGAGATGGAATGACAAACTTCGGCCGCGTCCGCAAACTGCTCGACTCGATCGAGGCCGATCACAACGGCCTGCGTGAGGACCACGACATCCTGACTGAGGACTGCCTGGCGTTCCAGCACGAGGTCGAGCGCCTTGGCCGCGAGGCGGAAACCCTGCGCCGGCGCTGCCGTCTGCACCGGGCCGCCGCCCTGCTCGGCTGGACCGTCGCCATCGTCGCCGTGGCCAACACCGTGGTGACCTGACATCCCCACCGGCCCGCAATGGGCCCGCCCAGCCGGCGGTGGCGCAAAACACCGGCAGCGGGAGTCTGGATCCCCTCGGATGATCCCGCCGCCCGCCCCACGTCACGGGGCCTCTTTCCAGGCCGCCCTCCTCGAGGGCGGCCTGGAAAGAGCGAAGAGGAAAACACGCAATGATCGACTGGGAACAGGCCGTGAAACTGGCCACCGAAACCGACCTGACCTGCGGCGAGATCGCCGACCGCTGCGGCTGGCCGGAAAACCGCTCACTGGCGAAATTCGCCGAGATGCTGAAGTGCCGGCTGCCGAAAAAGCGCCGCCGGGCGCTGGTGACGCCTGGACCGGCCTACCGGGTGCGCAACGTGGAGATAGCGTGATGGACGCCTACCGCCGCCAGCTGGCCCGTATCCACTGCCTGAAGAAAGAACTCGGGCTGGACGACGACGCCTACCGCCACATGCTCCGGGAAATCGGCGGGGCCGATTCCGCCCGCGATCTCACCCCAACCGGCCGCGCCAGGGTCATCCGCCACCTCGCCCGCCTGGCAGGCAGCCGCCGGCGATATCCAGGCCGCCCCCACAACGCCGACAAAAGCGCCCAGATCCGCAAGATCGAGGCGCTATTGGCCGAAGCCAAGCGCCCCTGGGGCTACGCCCTGGCCTTGTGCCGCCGGATCGCCAAGAAGGACCGGCTGGAATTCTGCTCTGTGGACGAGCTGCGCTGTCTCATCGCGGCGCTGGAATATGACAAACGACGGAGGAATGGATGACACTGGAGGAACTGGAAAAAATGTGCGCCCTGGTGCTGAGCGAAGGTGGGGAACATATTACCCTCGTGCTGCCCAAAGGCGTCTCCAGCAGAATACGGGGATTTCCCCGTGGCAAGCTGTTATGCGAACATCACGACGGCAGCCGAGTGTTCCGGTACGACGCCAGGCGTGTCCTGAAATCGATCGAGGCCGCCCGTGCCGATTGAAGGTGTCTGCCCCACCTGCGGGGCCCGGTTCGACCTGGCCCACGCCCTCGCCGACGGCGAGGCCCGCCAGGCGCTGGCCGCCGCCCTGTCCCTGCCGGCCCCGTTGGCCCGCCTGGTGGTGCCGTACCTGTCCCTCCACGCCCCCGGCAAAAAGCGCCTCGCCTGGCGCAAGCTGGCCCGCCTCCTGCGCGAGCTGGTCGCCCTGATCGAGGCCGGTCAAGTCGCGAGCGGCGGTCAGTCCCACGCCGCCCCGCTGGATCTCTGGAAAGACGGCATCGAGCGCGTCCTCCAGGCCGCCGATGCCGGGCAACTGACCCTCCCCCTCGAGGGCCACGGCTATCTCACCAAAGTGGTCTGGACCGAGGCCAAACGCCGCGCCGGCAGACAGGCCGCCGCCCAAAAGCCCCTGCATCCCAGCCACGTTCTGAGGACGGAAGACAGAGGACAGAAGACGGATCGGCCCTCTGTCATCGCCGATCACCTGGAGCGGATGAAACGGAGCGTCGGCAAGCGATGATCGATCTGTCTCTGATTCCGCCGGGATTCCGCCAGGTCGTGGAACTCGTCGGCCCGGCCGCCGCCATGGCGCTGGTCGAGCGGTACGGCGGCCTCGAGCTCCATATCCCGGCCCGTTTCAGCGACGACATGCCCTTGTGCGCCCTGGTCGGCCCCGAGGCGGCCCGGAAACTGGTGCGGATGTACGGCCACACCAAACTCTACATCCCCCTGTGCCAGCGCGCCCTGGTCGCCGCCAGAAACACCGAGATCCTGGCCCGCTACCAGGCCGGCGAGCCCCCGCGCTCGATCGCCCGGGACTGCCAGATGAGCGAGCGCTGGGTGTGGGAGATCATCCGCAAGACCCGGCGCGAACGGGACGGCGGCGATGGGGGACAGGGGGAGTTGTTTGGGGAGGGTTGACTTTGCGCCCCGATTCCGGTTTATACTTACCCCGCCACGGCAAAATCCGTGGCCGGGTTTAGCATCCCGGGTCTAGGCGCAGGCGCGCCATCGTAGCGCGTTTTTTATGCCAGTTTTCTGGCGGGCTGTGCGCGGGGGGCCTCGGCCCCGCCTGACCTAGGCCAGGTATGCTAACCCGTACAGTCCGCCTCCTTCTTGCGTAGCATCAAGAGTGGCGGTTCTCAATCCAGCCTAGGAGAACTGACATGTCAGAACTCATTCCTTTCTCATATGAATCCCACGTGCTTCGTGTTGAGCCGGACGTGGACGGAGAGCCAATCTTCCACGCCAATGACCTGTGCGCCCTTTTGGGATACAAGAACCCGCGTGATGCCGTGCGCCGACACGTCGAGGAGGATGACGTCGTGAAACGCGACGTCATCGATTCCCTGGGCCGCACCCAGATGGCCAACTGGGTACGCGAACCCGGCATGTGGTCGCTGATACTCGGCTCCGAGACAGAACAGGCCAAGCGGATCAAACGCTGGGTCACGTCCGAGGTCCTGCCACAGATCCGCAAGACCGGCGGCTACCAGGTGGATCCGGACACCATCGCCATCCCCAAGGACGAATACATCGCCCTGCTGGAAACCCAGGTGGCGGCGCTCAAGGCAAAAACATCCTTCCAGCCAGGCCCCCGCGCCTGGACGGAAGAGGAGGACAGGCAGCTCATAGAGCTGCGCCGCCAGGGGCTTGGGTTCACCCGGATCGGCTACCGTCTGGGGCGCAGCGAGAGCAGTTGCAAGCATCGCTGGCAGCGACTCAGTCTGCGCCATGCCGCCGTCTTGGAGCAGCAGGGCGAAATGTTCACCCAAGGAGGTGCGGCATGAGCACCGTCGTCAAGCTGCCCCAGAACCGGTCCGACCGCCTCGACCGCCTGGACGAGATCGCCACATGTCTGGAGGCGGTGGAGAAGCTGCTGATTCCAGACCTGCCGCTCCAGGCCCACGACCGCGGCGACGTGGCCGTCCTGCTGGGCTTTCTGCGGCGCCAGTACCGTGAAACGCTGGAACGGCTTTACGCCGCCTGAAAACCGGGTTTCAACGCCCGTTTCAAGCCGCCCCTTCGGGGGCGGTTTTTCAATGCCCGACTGAACCCAATCCCTATTCGATCCCCCGTCTTCCGCCCCTAATCTCCCGGCATGGACGCCGAAACCATCATCGACCAAATCATCCGCCGCGAGGGCGGCTTCGTCAACCACCCGGCAGACCGGGGCGGACCGACCAAGTACGGTATCACCCAGGCCACGTTGAGCCGGTGGCGCCGGGGCGAACCGGTGTCCCCGTCGGACGTTGAGGCGCTGACCGAAGACGAGGCCCGGCGCATCTACCGCACCCTCTACATCACCCGCCCCGGCTTCCACATGATCGAGCACGCCCCGCTGCGCGCCCTGGTGGTCGATTGCGGGGTCCACCACGGCGTCCGGCGGGCGGCCGAGTGGCTGCAGGAGGCCGCTGGCGCGCCGGTGGACGGCATCGTGGGGCCGGTGACCCTGAAGGCGGTCAATGGCGGCGATGGTCACAAGCTGTACCGCAAGGTGCTGGCCACGCGGGCCGGATTCTACGGCTGGATCATCGCCCGCGACCACGCCCAGGCGGTGTTCGCCAAGGGGTGGATGAAGCGTCTTGCCGAATTCATCGAAAACTGCCCATAAGGTGCCTCATGAAGCGATTGATCCCGCTGATCGCCTTGATTCCCCTGGCCGGCTGTCAGCAGGCCCTGGTGGCCAAGAGGGCCGTCGATGCCGTGTTCGCCGAGGGCGTCAGCCTGTATTGCCGCCTCCCGGAGACGGCGCGGTTGATCAACCGGGGGCGGATCGCCGCCAAGATCGCCCCCAACGAAATCGAGATTCATTGCGCGAGCGACTTCGGGACCGGGGGCTGACATGCGGTTTCTCACTCGACTGGTGACCGAATTCCTGCCCGAATCCGGCCGCCGGCGGCTGATACGGCCGCTGATCGCCCAGGACCCGGACAATCCCTGCCTGACCATCGCCGTCCCCTGCCGGTTCGAGACGGATTTCGCCAGCGTACCTAAACGGTTCCGCCGCTGGATCGACAACGACGAACACTGGCTGGTGCGTCCCGCCGTCCTTCACGACTGGCTCTACAGCGAGGGCGTCGGCACCCGCGCCCAGGCTGACAAAATCCTCTACCGCGCCGCCCTTTCCGAGGGTGCGCCCCGGTGGGCCGCCTGGGTGGTGTGGGCGGCGGTGAGATTGTTTGGATCAACCTACTACAGGAGCTGAAACATGGGAGCGAAGACCGATCATTTCGAGGGCTGGGCCATCAAGAAGGCGTTCGGTGACGCCAGGGCGGTGGATGCCCCGGCGACCTGGTACGTGGCGCTGTTCACCGTGGCCCCGGGTGAGACCGGCGGCGGGACGGAAGTGTCCGGCGGCGGGTACGCCAGGGTGGCGGTGCCGAACGACAGCGTCAACTGGGATCTGCTGCCGGCAGGCGCCACCGACGCCAATCTGGATGGGGTGGCGGACGACGCGATCATCAAGAACAAGCTGGACATCGTGTTCCCGCAGGCGACCGTCGATTGGGGCACGGTCACCCACTGGGGGCTGTTCGACGCCGCCACCGGCGGCAATCTGTGGATCTACGCCCCGCTGACGACGGCGGTGACGATCACGGCAAGTTCGACGCCGAAGTTCGCCGCCGGGGCGTTGTCGTATCAGGAGGACACCTGATGGCGACGAAGTGGGAGGCGATCAAGCAAGAGCTCACGGCCGATCCTATCGGGGTCGGCTACGCCTCGATGACCGATCAGCAGGCAGCAGATGCGCTGGGCGCCAGGAACCGCGCGAGAAAACGTCCGCTGCCGACGCACGATATCAAGAAGTACATGGTACTGAACGATCTGTGGCTACAGATCAAGCAATCAACGACCGCCGAAGCGCAGGTTGCTCTGGACGCCCTGGCGACATTCGAGTTTTTCGATGTGACAGACGCGGCGACCGGGGCGCTGGTAGAGGCCAGGCTGGTCGCTATTTTGGACGGTCTTATCGCCAAGGGGCTGATCACCACTCAGAACAAAGCCGACATACTTGCGCTGACAAACGAGCCGATCAGCCGGGCCGAGGAGCTGGGGGTCTCCCCGGTCTCCCAGGTTGACGTCGCCAAAGCGCGGAGGTTGCCCTGATGCCTAGAACCATCACCACTGTTCAATGGGCCGCTGCCAACTCGACGACGCTCGCAGCCGGAGCCACGGCCACGTCCGATGCCGTCGCGCCGGCGGTCGGGACGTACGAAGCGTCGCTGTCGGTCTCTGCCACGCACTCGGCCACTCCCGCAGCCGGAGACACCATCGACGTGTACCTGGCCGTCTCGTCGGACGGCACCGGGTACGACTCGGAGCAACCGGCGCAGCTCTACTATCTCGGCACCATCGACACGGCCGATGCGCTCACCAGCGGTGCATCCCCGGGTGCCTCGTTCGTCGCGCGCAAGACGTTCACGCACCTGCCTCTTGCCCCGAGCAACTGGAAGCTGCACACGGTGTCCAACGCGGCCAGCTCTGTCACCATCGCCGCTGAGTACGCGGAGGTGTCGTAGCCGGTGGCTCCACGTCCGCGACGAATCGCCCTGCCGCCGGGCGTCAAGCCCCGCACGCCTTTTGAGCTCGACATGGGCAACCCCCTTGCGCGCGAGCTACGGCTGTTCCTGCCGCTCGCGGAGCGCGCCGGAACGCCGAGGGACGCTGCGGCGAACGTCCAGGTCGATACTTACAACCCGGCGCTGTGCGATTGGAGGCCGGGAGACGCGCTGTTCATCGCGCAAGCCGCAAGCACGGCTGACCTGCCCGCGTTGTCGACTGCACTGGGCCGGACGTACACAGACTTAACCTCGTACTCGTTTACCGCGTGGCTTGCCTTGCACACCCTGGCGGTGAACTACAACCGCGCCGCGTATGTCGTGGAGTCCACGACTGGAGGGGACAGGTTCGGGTTCCAGCGTCTTAACGGCGCCTTGCAGCTTGACTCCAACGGCGCAGCGCCAGGCATAGACGGGCCTACGGTCGTGCAAGACGAGTGGTATCTATGCACTGGAGTGCATGATGCTGACACCTCCACTGTGACGTTCTACGTCAACGGAGGGCTGGTGGGTAGCGGCTCGGTGACAAAGCCGTGGCTCCTGAACAACATCGGCGTGTTGATGTTGGCGACTTCCGAAACGGGGACCACGTACGGCATGCAGGACCAGAGCCACCGGCTGGTCATGCTGCACGACCGTGCGCTTTCTGCGGCCGAGGTCAAGCGGCTGCACGAAGATCCATACGCGCCGATCCGCAAGCGGCGGGTGTTTGTGCCGGTTGCTGCCGCCGCGCAGACCGATCTTTCCGGCGCGGCACAGTCATCCGCAACTGGCCAGGCATCGCTCACGGCCGACGTGCCCATCTCCGGCGCCGCGGTGTCCGTGGCGTCCGCATCCGGCGGGCTGGCTTCATCCGTTCCGTTGACGGGCGCCGGTTACGCTGCGTCCATCGGCTCGGCATCGCTTCAGGCAGGCGCCGATCTTTCCGGCGCAGCCCAGGCGCAGGCTTCAGGTTCCGGGTCGGTGGCGTTGTCCGTCCGTCTGGACGGGGCGGCCGTCGCCGCCGCAATTGCCCAGGCGGCGCTGTCGGCCGGTGTCGATCTGTCGGGTCAGGCTGCGGCTGGCTCTGGTGGATCCGGGGCGCTTTCGACAGGCGCCGATCTTTCCGGTGACGCCCAGGCGCAGGCGGCAGGTTCAGGCAGTATCACGATCCAGGTGACGCTGGACGGCAGCGCGATTTCGGAGGCGCTGGCATCGGCTGGGCTCGACTCCGGTTCCGGCGATCTTTCCGGCGCGGCTGCGGCGGGCGCTTCGGGTGCGGCGGCGATGATCATGGACGTGCCGGTCGCAGGATCGGCCGCCTCCGTTTCGTCCGCCGACGGCTCGCTGTCGGCGATTCTGCCGCTGCGTTCGGTCGCGGTATCCGGTTCCAGCGCGACCGGCGGCCTGACGGTACAGGCCGGGCTGGACGGCCAAGCGGTCGCCAACGCCATGGCATCCGGAGTGTTGGCGGTGGATGCCGGGTCCACGCTCAGCGGTGATGCGGTCGCAGAATCGGCAGGGTCAGGCGTGTTGTCGCTGCGGTTGACGCTGAATGGGGGGGCGCTGGCAAATGCTGTGGCGTCTGCGATGCTGACCGGCACGTTGGATGCGCTGGTGGTGCGGCGCTGGACAGTTTCCGCCGTCCGACGCGACTTTACGGTGAGGGCGAGGGGATGAGGTTGTTGCCTGCGAAGGACATCGAGGAGCTGGTGCCGGTGACATTCGATTTCTCCCCGGCGCTGGCGGACGGGGCCACGGTCACGCCCCAGGCGGTGACCGTCGAGGTGTACCGCGGGACCGATGCTAATACGGCGGCGCTGTTGTATGGCGCACCGATCGCGTCCGGCGCGTCCGTGGTGCAATGGATCTCTGGCGGGTTGGATGGTGTGCGTTACAAGCTGCGTTGCCGGGTGGCGACGTCCGGCGGCCAGGTGTTGGTTCTGGCGGCCAGATTGTCGGTTACAAGGTTTTGACAAGGAGACTGTGTGAGCACGGTAGAAGAGCGTCTGGCGCGGATCGAGGCGACTCAGAAGGCGCAGAACGAGCGGCTGGACAAGATCGTTGGTTTGATGGAGCGCACGGTGCGGTTGGAAGAGCGATATGACCGGTATTTCGACACGATCAAGCGGTTCGGCAAGCGGCTGGACGCTCTGGATGCGCGGCTGACGAAAATCGAGTTCGAAGATAACCGGACGAAATGTTCGCTTTCCTGGGTCGAGCGTCTGTTTTGGTTCTTTCTCGCGGCGGTGGCTGGATCTAACCAATTCTGGGCGAATATCATGGGAGGATGAATGGCGTTTTCAGAGGAAATCCGGGACAAGGTTCGCAACTACTACGTGCATCAGTGCCTGCCGATCGATGAGGCATCACGTCTGGCCGGGGTATCGGCGCATAGCGGCCGGCGCTGGAAGAAAGCGGCGAAGGAGCGCGGGGATGATTGGGACCGTAGCCGGGCGGCGTCGTTCATGGCTGGGCAGGGAGCTGAGGGGGTGATGCATGACGTGCTCTCCAAGCTTGTGGTGCTGACCAATTCGACGCTCGAGGCGCTGCAAACCGCCGAGATCGATCCCGTGGTCCGTGTCGAGGCGATCTCGCGGCTGTCGGACGCTTACAACAAGACCGCCAACGCGGTCACGAAGACCACGCCGAAACTGTCGGAACTGGCGGTGGCGATGAAGGTGCTGGATCGGTTGTCGAAATTCGTGGCGGTTGAGTATCCACATCATCTGGAGGCATTCGCTGAGATTCTGGGCCCGTTCGGCAAGTACATTTCCAGAGAGTTGGGATGATCGATCGGCGCGAGTTTCTGCGCGATCTGGAGCGACTCAGCAAGCAGCTGCGGCGCAGGATCGAGGCGGAAGTGGACGGATTCGCTCCCGACCGAGAGAGCAAGGAAAAGCGGCGCGCTAAATCGACCAGCGACTTCCGCTACTTCGCCAGGACCTATTTCCCGCACTATCTGTCGCGCGGCGAAAGCCTTGTCCACCGATGGATATTTAACCAGCTGCCGAAGATCGTCGATGCGAAAGAGAGCCGGCAAATGGCGCTTGCGGCGCCGCGCGGCGAGGCGAAATCCACTTTGGTGTCGCTGATCTTCGTGATCTGGTGCGTGCTGACAGGGCGCAAGCGTTACATCATGATCGCCATGGATACTTTCGACCAGGCAGCGGTGATGCTGGAGTCGATCCGCGCCGAACTGGAGGTCAATCCACGCCTGTTGGCGGATTTCGAGGCCGGAACGGGCGTCGGGGAGGTATGGAATGCAGGGGTAATGGTGACGCGCGGTAACGCGAAGATCGAGGCGGTGGGTTCCGGCAAACGCATACGCGGCCGCCGACACGGTCCCTGGCGGCCCGACCTGTTCATCGGCGACGATCTGGAGAACGACGAGAATGTCCGTACGCCGGCGCAGCGCGACAAATTGCAGGGTTGGATATCGAAGGCGGTGCTGAAGCTCGGCGGAGCCGGGGAGAAGTTCGACGTGATCATCGTCGGAACGGTACTGCATTACGATTCCGTTCTGGCTCGGCTGCTGAAAAACCCCTTGTGGCGCGGCAACCGCTTCCGCGCGCTGATCCGTCCGCCGGACAGAATGGACTTGTGGGACCGCTGGGAGGCGGTGCTGAAAAGCGAGGGCGAGGCGGCCGCCAGGGCGTTTTATCAGGCACGGAAAAAGAAGATGGAGGCTGGCGCGAAGGTGTCGTGGCCGGAGGCCCGACCCCTATACGAACTGATGACGATCCGCGCCCGGGACGGACACGCAGCCTTCGATTCGGAGCTGCAGAACGAGCCGGTCAGTCTCGAGGATGCGCCATTCGCGCGTTGTCTGCATTATTGGACCGAGCTCCCGGAGGGGATGATTTCTTATGGCGCGGTCGATCCTTCGTTGGGCATCAAGGGTGCCGGACGGGATCCGTCGGCGATCCTGGTGGGTGGTTTCGATCCCCTTTCCGGCGTTTTGTACGTTCTGGCCGCGGACATCCGCAGGCGGACGCCGGACCGGATCATCGAGGACGTGATCGCGCTGCAGATACGGCACGGCTGCCTGTTGTGGGCGGTGGAAGCGGTGCAGTTTCAGGAATTCCTGCGCACTGAGCTGATGAAGCGAGGCGCGGCGCGTGGAGTTCCGGTGCCGGCGCGGGCGGTTAAGCCGATCGCAGACAAGCAACTGCGCATCGAGGCGCTGCAGCCGCACATGGAGGCGGGCCAGATCCTGCTGCATCCTTCCCAGACGACGCTTATAGAGCAGTTGCTGCATTTTCCCAAGGCCGATCACGACGACGGCCCGGATGCCCTGCAGATGCTCTGGATGCTGGCGGTTTCCGGCAACCGAAGAACCCATGAGGGAGTCAGGCTGAAATGGTTGTAAATACGCATTCCGACACCTTTTTGCTGGATGCCTATTCCGGCGCGGGCGGATTCGCCAACGGTGGTTATTTGGTCAGACACCCCAGGGAAAGCGAGGAAAAGCTGGCGCGGCGGAAAGCCTTGGCGATCTATCCTAATTTTGTCCGCAAGAGCGTGAACACGTATCTGGGCTTTCTGTGGCGGCGGCCGCCGGTGCGGGAAACGGACGATCTCTACGCGAGGTTCTCGGAGAACGCGGATGGCGCGGGACACGACATCGATCACGCGATGATGTCCTATCAGCGTCTGGCGATGTTGCTGGGGACGGTCTATGTCATCGTGGACAAGCCTGCCGCCCTGGCCAGAACTAGGGCGGAAGAGCCGTTGCCTTATCTGTCCGTGAGGCTGCCAGGGCAGCTGATACAGTATCAGTTGGACGAGTTCGGACGTTTCGTATCGGTTGTATTCCAGGAGCAGGATGTGGATGCCGGAATGCGTTTCAGGCGCTTTGATCTGTACGGCTGGCAGCTGGCCCTGGACCCGGAAGGCCGGAACGTGATCGATCGTGGCGAATATTCTCTTGGCAGGCCGCCGGTGGTGCGCTTGCACGCCAATCACCCCATCAATCCAGCGGATGTGAGGGCCGTTTCCTGGGCGCAGGATCTGGCGCGGCTGAATTTCGATCTATACAACCTGCGCTCGGAGCTGCGCGAACTGCTGCGGTCGCAGACTTTCGCCATCCTCGCCCTGCCCGTTTCGGATCCGGCCGAGCGCGAACGGCTTACGGATTTGACTGTCTCGACCGAGAACGCCCTGCTCTACGATCCCGCCGGCGGCGGACAGCCGGGCTTCATCGCGCCGCCGGACGGTCCGGTGCGCATGTATATGGATCAGATCGCTGCCACAGTGGGGGACATCTACCGGGTGGCCAACCTGGAGTTCGTCGGCGGGGTGCAGCAATCCGGCGTGGCGCTGTCGTTTCACTTCCAGGAGGCCAACGCGGCGTTGATGACTCTGGCGGATCTGAGCGAACGGGCGGAGATTGAAATCGCCGACCTGGTATATGCTTGGATGGGAATGAAGTGGGCCGGGAATATTTCCTATCCGCGCGACTTCAATCTGACTGATCTGGCGCAGGCGTTGGGGCAGGCTCTGGACGCCGTGTCGTTGGATATCTCCCCAGGATTCGACGCGGCGCTGAAGAAACGCGTGGCGCGGCAGATTCTCGGCGACGACGTGGCGCCGTCTGAAATGGAATCGATCCTGAAGGAGATCGAGGCGGGTGGCGACTCCGGGCGGCGCCGGATCCAGAGCGCGGCCGGAAATGGTTGAGATTGTCCGCATCGACCGGGACTATCTGGCAGACGCTCGCGCCTTGCTGGAGGAGGCGGCGAGGATGGAGTTCGAGAACGTCATCGTGTTGGGATTCAAGGATGGGAAGATGCATATTCAGGCCAGCGCCCACCCGGATACGCTGCGCCTGATGGGCGCGTTGGAGGCGGCCAAGCTGGAGATGTGGTGCGGTGGCGGTTGACTGGGCGGCGCTGGAGCGGGACAAATGGCGCATCGTCCGTGAATTGGAGTCGGATTGGGATCTGGGCGCGGCGGCATTCGCTCGGGAAGTCGTGTCGAGACTCAAGGACAAGGGATGGCGGCTGGATGAGGAGGCAGAGGCCCGTATCGATCGGCAATTGGCGGATCTCGAGCAGGGTTTGAGAGACGCCATCGAGACAGCCATAGGCATCGTTGCCGGCAAGGTGGTTGCCGAAGCGATGCGGCCGCAATTTGTCGCCGAGCAGGTTCGCGACGCGTTCGAGCGGCGCTGGGAAGATGGTGTTCCGCTGTCGAAGCGGCTGTGGAAGTGGCGCGGCGAGATGCTCGACGGGGTACGGAAAACCATGTCGCGGGGTGCCGCGCTGGGGCGGTCCGCAAACGCCTTGGTTTATGGCCTGCAACGCGCCATCGAGGCGGAAGGCGGGCGTTATGCCATTCCGGCGAATATCGGCGAGGACTTCTTCAATCCATTGGTCGAGGAAGCGAGGCGGGTCATAGCGACACCTCGCGCCCGCGCGCGGTGGCGCCGGGCATTGGACATCGCCAGAAACCATTTGGCGCGACTGAAGGAAGGCGGAACCCGGAGACAAGCGGAAGTGGCCGTCAACGCTGTGGCCAGGGCGGTAAACGAGGGTCGGAACGACCTCCTAGAGGCGGCGCTGCGGTGGTGGGTATACGACCGACATCTGTACAATCTGAGGCGGGTCGCCAGGACCGAGATCGCGACCGCCTATCACCGCGCGACCATCGGCGCGACCCGGGACGACGATCTCGTCATCGGCTACCGCTGGCGGTTATCGGCATCCCATCCCGATCCGGACATCTGCGATTGGTTCGCCGGCATCGAGCTTGGGTTGGGCAAGGGGGTATGGCCCAAGGACCGGGCGCCGGAGGGGAAGGCCCATCCGCACTGCATGTGCGGTCTGACCCCGGTCACCCGGCCGAACCGGGAACAGGGCGCGCGCGATCCTGGCGAACTACTGGGCGTGCTGTCGGACCGGGAGAAAGCCCGCATCGCTCCGCGCTGGGCCCGGGACTTGAACGGTTTGGGAATCGATTGGAAGCGGATGATAGATCCCGCAACAGGTTGGTTCGCGCGGAGAAAGGATATCGCCGCCAGGATGGGCGAGGACAGGTTGCAAGCGATGCAGGCGCTTGGGCGGGCGCTGGATGTGCCTGAATGGGGACGTCCGCGCATTGGCCGCGGGCGCATGCGGCGGGAAACGATGGATGTGCTTATGCAGCATCGCAGCGATCCCGTGGTTGCCAAGGCCCTGCGCCAGGCTGAACGTGATGGGCGGGTGGACGGTCTGGTGTTGCATTATGTCCGCCGGCGTTACCAGGACGGCGAGCCATTATCCGGCCCAGAAGATTTGAATCGGCGCTTCGAGAGGCTGCTCCAGGGAAGCGGGCATCGGATTTACCGTCAAGCCCTGGGTGGCGGAACCCGTTTTGCCATATACTCGGAAGAGACCGGATGGGTAGCGGTGGTCGATGCCAGTGGCCGCCGGGTGACCGCATTTATAATTGATCCGGATTCCAATCCAGGCGATCTTGGAGAACCGCTATGGCTGATCGGCGAGTTGAAGGCATTTTGAAAACCTTGCATGAATTGATTTGGTATAGCCTGGATTTTGGTCATGGCGCGGAATATCCAGCGATGCGGGATCGCCTGGTCGGTCTGGAATTGACTTCCGATCAGGCTGCCCGTTTGCAAAAACTGGACGAATTGGCCATCGACTACATTCTCACCGCCGATTTGAACGACATCTGGCCTGGTCTGCTGGAAGACCGTCCCGACAAGCCGCTGGCGCGGTGGTGGTGGCATTTGGGGGCGATCCGTGGCGGAGAGTATCCATTGGAGCTGCTGGCGGAACCGCTACGCCGTGCGGTTCTCGACGCGGCCGCCTGAGAGCCGATTTGAGCAGCGTTTTTCCTCATGCCGCTACCTACCCATTCATGCGGACCGTTTCGCGGCGCCACGGCGAAATTAACGCGGGTTTAACGCCATACACAGGCCATGCCCCGTCCCTGATATCGCCTCCATTCTGATCGCGTCCTGTCCGCCGCGATCGTTTCATACTGAATCCTATCCCGTTTCCACCAGTCCACCCGCCCGTTTAAGCTTCCATCATCGAGCAATCACGGGATAGACGATGGCGGAAGAAAACGACGGAAATCAGCAGCCCAGCCAGGATTCCAACCAAAATTCCAGTCAACAACAGACGGGCGGGTCGAATGGCGCAGATTCCGCCGATTCGAACCCGGGCGGTGGGCGTGAAACCCCTGACATTCAGGCCGAGATCCAAAGGGCGTTGCAGTCGCAACAAGCCGAATTCGTTAATCAGCTCAAGGAAATTACCGGGTTCGAGTCGCTGCAGGCGTTCAAGGAGCATCAGCTGAAGGAACAGGGCAAGCTTCAGGAGCTGCTTCAGGCCAAGGAGCAGGAGGCGGCCCAGTTTCGCCAGCGTTTCGAGCAAATGGCCGTGCGGGCGCAGGTTTTGCAGGCCGCTTCGGCCGCGGTCGATGCGGAAGTCGTCCTGGCGCTGCTGGCCCCCGCGGCAAAAGTGGATGGAGACGGAAATGTGACCATCGACGGTCAGCCTGCGGACAAGGCAGTGGAGCGGCTGCTCAAGGACAAACCCTATCTCGCCAGATCATCCGGCAACCAGGGCTCCGGAAGCCCACAGAACCCATCCGGCGGCAAGCAGATGCCGCGCTCGCAATTTCTTGCTCTCAACCCAAAGGACCAATTGGCGTTCGTCCAGTCCGGCGGCGCCGTAACAGACTGACGGAGACTGACCCATGGCCAATACCCTGACCAATCTGATTCCCGATCTTTATATCGCGATGGACGTGGTGTCGCGCGAGCTGGTGGGATTGATCCCAGCGGTGACCATCGACGCTGATTCGGCCCGGGCGGCCGTCGGTCAGACGGTGCGCAGTCCGGTGACCCCGGTCGCAAGCGCCAGTGATATCACGCCCGGGGTCACGCCCCCGAACGATGGCGACCAGACCATCGGTAACCGCACCATCACCATCACCAAGGCGCGGCGGGCGCCGGTGCGCTGGAACGGCGAGGAGCAGCGCGGCATCAATTCCGGACCCGGATATCTCAATCTGCGCCAGCAGCAATTCGCCCAGGCGATGCGCACGCTGGTGAACGAGATCGAAGCCGATCTGGCTCAGCTGTATCTGAACGCCTCGAGGGCGCACGGTACAGCAGGGACCACGCCGTTTGCAGCCGACCTGTCCGACACCGCGCAGGTGTTGAAGATCCTGCTGGACAACGGCGCGCCGATTTCCGACCTGAACCTGGTGATCGACACCCAGGCCGGGGCCAATCTGCGCAGCCTGGCCCAACTCACCAAGGCAAACGAGGCGGGCACCGATTCGCTGGTGCGTCAGGGCGTGCTCCTGGACATTCACGGATTCATGATCCGCGAATCGGCGCAGGTTAAGAGTCATACCAAGGGCAGCGGTTCTGGGTATCTGGTGAACAATCCAGCCGGATACGCCGTCGGGGATGTCAGCATCGCGGTGGACACCGGCGTCGGTACCATCCTGGCAGGAGACGTGGTGACCTTCGCCGGCGACCCGAATAAGTATATCGTGGCCCAGGATCTTGCCGGTGGCGTGTTGACCCTGGCCGGCCCCGGACTGCGCCAGCCTCTTGCGGATAACGCGGCGGTGACCATCGGCAATGGTTATCGGGGCAATATGGCGTTTTCCCGTTCCGCTCTGGTGTTGGCCGCCCGGGCCCCGGCGCTGCCAGAGGAAGGGGACATGGCCGATGATCGGATGGTGATCACCGATCCAAGATCTGGACTTTCATTCGAAGTATCGCTTTATCGCCAATACCGGCAGATCCAGTACGAGATTTCGATGGCATGGGGCGTGGCCTGTATGAAGCCGGAACATTCCGCGCTGCTTCTGGGGTAAGGCCATGAATGATCTGATGAAGATGATCCGCGACGAGCCCGTCCATTCCGGCGGGCCTGTCGAGGCTATGGTACCGCACGAGGAAGTTGAGCATTGGTGTCGGCATGGCTGGCGCATTGCCGAGGAGCCTGCGGAAGAAATCGGGACAGAGTCTGAAAAGGCGGAAGCGCCGGACCCTTCGGCAAAACCGAAACGGCGGCATGGCAAGCGTTCTGACGATTGAGGTCCGCGGGACCGCCTTCGATCGGCTTGAGCGGATACCCGGTGCGCTGGCGCGTGCCAGACGGCTGGCTGCCTATCGGATGGCGGAAACCTGGGTCAACGATACGCTGGATTACATCGCCGCCAAAAAGCCGTTCACCCCCCGCAGCGGGCAACTCGAGCAGTCCATCGACTGGCGTCCCGACGGCGATGGCGCGGTGGCGTTCGCGGCGGCCGAATATGCCCCGTTCGTCGAGCACGGCACCCGGCCGCACGTGATCCGTCCCAGACCGGGGCGCCAAGCCTTGCGGTTCTTCAGCGACGGCCGGGCCGTCATCCGCCGCAAAGTGAACCACCCAGGCACCGAACCGCGGCCGTTCTTCTTCGCTGACTTTGAAGCCCGCAAGCGTTCGCTGCTACGGGCCGCGCGCGAAGCGGTGGCCCAAACCCTGGAGCGTGGTTAATGGCGGTCTATGCAGACCAAAGCGACAATCAGGATCCGGTGGTTCAGGTTTCGGAGCAGGATCTGGAGCAGGCGGACGCCTGGCTGGACAGCCAGCTTCGGGCGCGCGGCATCGATCCGGTTCTGGTCGACCCGGCCCTTGCAGGCGGCGTGGCGCATCCCGTGTTGAACAAGCTTGCGCTGCATTACGCCTTGGTTTTGGCGGCCACCCGCGGTCAGGGGGACGAGGGCGGCATTCTGGCGGAGAAGATCCGCCATTATCGCGAGTTGTTGGCCGGAGATCTGAAGGTTTTGGGGCGCGAGGCGCTCGGGCTGACGCCGTCCTCGGCTGGTTATGGATCCGCGACGTTGGGGAGGGCATGATGCTGGAGCTGGTGCTGGCGGTGCGCGACAGATTATCTGGCGGCAAGGCGTTACAGGATTGGGCGGCACAGTGGCATCAAGGACTCCCGGGCATCATGATCGGTTACAGCAAGCCGCGAATCGCCGACGGATGGCCGTTTGTTGCTTTGGTGGCCGGAACCAGCGGTCTCCAATTCGCCAATCGGAACAGCGGGCGGGCGGCGGTGCATCTGATTTGCGGGGTGCGTTACGAGGGTATCGGGGAAGATGGCTATGTCGCGGCCGCCAGATTGGATATGGCGGCGCTCGAAGATATCCGTGCAGGCGGAGGGTTCGGCGGCTCGGACTGGAACGCAGTCGCCGTGGAAACCCGGTTGCTGGACATAAACTTGAGCCACCCGAATTTCGAAATAGAACGGGCGGTGATTTTTTCCGTTTCAATTCAATGAGGTCTGACGATGCCTACGTTCAATTATCTGGGTAAGGGTTCAGTATTCATGGGTCAGAAAGGCAGCGGCAAATATCTGCCGATCGGTAACGCGCCGCAATTGGTGTTCAATGCCGAAGAGGAAAAAAATGAGCTGCCTGATTATGAAAATCCCGGTGGCGGAATCGTGGCGTCCGTCAGCCGCATCAGCAGGGTATCCGCCACGGTGACGTTCAACGATTTGCGTCCGGAAAATCTGGAATTTCTGCTGCGGGGAACGAAAACCGTGGTGACCGGCAGCGCGGTGACAGGTGAATCCCATACGGCCAGTCTGGATGGCTACGTCAGGCTGAACGGGATCATCGATCCGGCTCAACCGGTAACCGTCAAAGATAGCGTGGGCACCACGACGTTCGCGGAAGGCAGCGATTATGTGATTATGCGGGGAGGTTTGCACATTCCATCCACTTCAGCAATCCCCGACAACAGCACTATTCTGGTCGATTATACCTCGCTCTCCGGCAACAAAGTGGAAGCGCTGACTGCAGGCGGGAAAGAGTTCACCATGTATTTCGATGGTCTCAACGAGGGCAAGAACAATACGCCGGTGATCGTGACCGTGCATCGGGTTAAGCCGGCGCCATTCTCGAACCTGCCGTTCATCGGCAACGATTTCGCAGCCGTGGATGTTCAGATCGACGTTCTCAAGGACGAAACGATCACAGGTTCCAATCTGTCGCAGTATTTCAAGGTCGAAGCGGCTATCTGACGGGGAGCGAATCATGTCGAAATCTTTTCAATTTCAATTGCCATCCGGCGCCAATGTGATCATCAGAAATCCGACGGTCAAGGGCGTGCGCAAATTTATCCGCGCCTGCGCGCCTTTCATCGATCAGGACGGCGAGCCGTCCGATTCCGTGATGCTCGAATCGCTGTTCAATGATTTCATTCCCATGGTGGCCGAAGCGGTCGAACGGTCGGAGGCGCAGATAGAGGAAATGGATCCGATTGACTATCAAGTCCTGGCCCAGGAGGTTATCGGAGTCTACCAGGATTTTTTGGGACGTATGGGCGACCGGACGAACCGGAACTCTGCGCCCTGATGTTGTGGGCCGGATTTCCGTTCGACCAATGGGAATCCATCCCCATCGATTTCGCCCTGAATGTGATTAGAAGCCGTCAGCGCATGGAAATGGAACGGCTGGTGATGTCGGCCAGAATCGCTGTCTGGGGTGATGATAAGACGATCGAAAAATGCCTGAGAACTCCATCGAAATCCGACTAGGACTGGAACTGCGAGGCATTCGCGGCGACCTGCGGCGGATGCGTTCGGAATTCAATCAGGCGTTTTCCGGCATTCGCCGGTCGTCTCTATCCTTGGGCCGGGCTCTGGCCGGCGTGTTTTCCGGTCTGTCCGCCGCCGCGGGTATCCATTCAATCGTCAGGATCGGCGTGGAAATGGATTCCCTGCGCCGGCGTCTCAAGGCCGTCAGTCGGGATCAGCATGACTTTTCTTCTTCGCTTCGGTTCGTCCGATCGGAGGCAAACCGCCTGGGACAGGATTTCCAGCAGCTTCTTCGCAGCTATATCGATTTCAAAGCGGCGACAGATGCCGCAAACCTCGGAATAGACCAGTCCAGGGAGATTTTCAGCGCCTTCAGTGAGACTATTTCGGTGCTCGGTCTCAGCAGCGAGGAGGCGGGCAGGATCTTTTTGGCGCTGCGGCAAATGGTATCCGGCGGCGTTTTGCAGATGCAGGATCTGAATCAGATTGCCGAGTCGCTGCCCGGCGCGTTCGATGTCTTCGCAAAGGCCATGGGCGTTTCCGTTCAGGAGCTGCGGCAGTTGACCAGCGAAGCCAGGATCAACGCCACGCCGGCTCTACTGAGGGTTTCCCGTGTGTTGCGCGAGCGATTCGGACGCAATGTCGCCGATTCCGCCAACAGCGCACGGGCGGCCTTCAACCGCCTTTCCACCGCCTGGCAGCGATTCGCCGACGCCATCGCCACATCCGGCGCGCTCGATGCGCTGGTGGATAGCGTCAACAGATTACGCGAGCTATTGAGCGATCAGGGCGTCATCAATAGCGTTAAAAAATTCACCCATACCCTGATCGATGGTTTTTCCGCCGCGGTCAAACACGGCACTACGTTGGTCAAGGTGTTGGTTCTGCTGAAGGCGGCCGCCGCCGGATTGCGTATCGGGAGGAGTTTCGGTCCTCTGGGCGGATTGGTGGGCGGGCTGGCCGGAACCGGGTCCGGGTTGGCGGCGCTGAAGGAGGTCGACGCGCTGTTGAAAAGCTGGCGCAAGGAAACTGCAGGGGCTGCAAACGATACCAGCGGCTATGTGGATCAAGTGGCGAAGCTGCGGGACCAATACAAACTGGCTACGGAATACCTGAAACAGTGGGGAGCCGCCTATGCGGATGCGCGGAAAAAAGGCAATGAGGCTCTCCAAAACACGATCAAGAAGGAAATCGATCGCTGGGCATTCATCGCGCAGGAAGCCAGGAAACAATTGGATCTGCTGGCAAAAAGAAGCGCTCCGGAAGTTCTGCCTGCGGTTCCCAAAGGAAAACCAAAACCTCCGCATCCGGTCATCGTCGACAAGCCGGGAAAAGAGATCGATGTCGGGCGGATTCGCAAAGAATTGAGACAAATCGACGCCGAGATTTTGCGGTTGCAAGGGAGAACAGTAGAGGCCACCCGGGCGGCGCTGGAGACGCAATTCGCAGGTCTAGTTGAGAAGCTGCGCAAAATCGGCGATCGGGCTGGCCTGGCGAAAGTCGAAAAACTCATAGACATGTCGGTTGCCAGAGCCCAATTGGCATCGCTGACGGAAGATTACTCGAAATTCCGTGATCGCGTCGGTCGGGCTCTGGATCAAGTCAATCAGAAGGTCCAGCTTGGCATTCTGTCGCAACGCGAAGGCCAGGCGCAGCTGACGCGGTTGTACGAGGATGCCATCGACAAGATGCGCCAATACCGGGTGCAGGCGGCGAAACTGCCGGGCAGCAAGGCATTCATAGGGGAATTGAGATCCGCCGTTTTGGAAACGCAGGTGCAATTGCGGCAGATCAAGAGTCAGTTCGGCCAGTTTTTCATGGGCATCACCGATGATGTGAGGAATGCGCTGTCATCGCTCTTCCAGGGACTGATAGACGGCAACAAATCCATCAAGCAAAGCTTGATCGATTTCGCCCGTGGCCTGGCCGAATCGATTCAAAGGCGTCTGTCGGAAAGAGCTGCGGACGCGCTGACCAAGGCGCTGCTCGGGGACAGCACGAAAAAGGCGTTCGATCAATTATTGAATCAGGCGACTTCGACGTTCGAAAGAATGGGCCAGTCATTGACTTCCATCTTGAGCAGCGCCGTCAGCGGAATCGGGAGTATATTGCGCAATCTTTTCAGCAGTCTTGGCAATAGTCTGGGTAGTTCATACGTGAGCACTTATCACGATGGCAGGGGTTTCAGCGGGAAGCGGATTGGCGGGCCCGTTCTTGGGGCGCCAAGATTGCACCGTGGATTGATGCCGGACGAATTCCTTGCGGTCTTACAAAAGGGAGAGGTCGTGTTGCCGAAAAATCTGGTCAAAAACATGCCGAAGAAAGATGCGGGTGGAAACCATATCGTGGTGAACAACTCGTTTATTATTTCGTCCCCGACCGACAGATCGAGCCAGGAGCAAATCGCTGCCAAGGCGGGGCTAGCGATAAGCCGCGCGATTAGGAGGATGGAGTAGTGCCTTACCCGGTCTTGGATGTCGGGATCGATTACGGTACTGCGGGCGGACCAGGGTTTTCCACCGATATTGTCACTTCGGCGTCAGCGTTCGAAAAGCGTACCTCGCGCAATCTATATCCTCGAGGACGTTGGCAGCTTGGGGAGCGCCTGGTCGACGAGACCATGCTGCAGTATTTGCATTCGTTCTTCGTCGCGATGGAAGGCCGATTCGGGACTTTCCGGTTCAAGGATTGGGGCGATTATACCGCAGACAAGTCGGGCGTCGTCTCGCGCGGGGCGGTTCAGCAGGGCATCGGTCAGTACGTGGATGCCAACACCGCGATGCTGATGAAAAAATATACGGTTTCCGGGGTGGAAACCAAACGCCGGATTTTCTTCCCAATTGCATCCTCTGTGGTGGTGGAGGTCAACGGATCCCCAGCGTCCATCACCGTCAACGATGAAACCGGCCTGGTGACTTTCGGTTCGCCCATCGCCAATACGGACGTGATCACTGCTTCGTTCGAGTTTCACTGCCCGGCTAGATTCGATTCAGACGAATTCGTGGCATCGTTCGAAAACATGGAGAACGGGTACAAGGTGTTCTTTCTGCAATCATTACCGGTGAAGGAGGTTTTGCCCTACTGATGAAAACAGTCAATCAGTGGTTGAAAGACAAGCTAGCGACTCAGTCGGTGAAACTGGCGCACATCGCCCGGATCCGGCGCAAGGATGGCCAGCTGTTCGGTTTCATAGAATCGGACGTCCCTGTGACTATCGAAGGAGTGGAGTACAAGCCCCAGGAAGGAATGAAGCAGTCCACGACAAAATGGAGCAGCAAGGGCACTCCGAATCACCAAACATTCGTCGGATATCTGTCGTCCCCGGACATTGTGGAAGAAGAATTGGAAGCAGGGCTGTTCGACGATGCGCGCGTGGATATCGCGTTGATCGATCTCGACAATCCCCCTGCCGTGTTTGCCGCCGGCGACATGATATGGCTGGGATCCTTTTTCATCGGAGAGGTGAAGTTGATCGATGGGATATTCCAGGCGGAGATCGTTTCGCTGTCGGACAAGCTGCGCACACCGATCGTAGAGCTGACTTCTCCAACCTGCCGCGCGAGCTTCGGGGACGCCCGGTGCAAGTTCGATCTCAGCACCGTCAGGGTGGCCACCACCATTGTTTCCGCCACTGCGACACAAATCGTGGTGGCGGATTCAATCGCGTCTCTGAACATGGCCTATGGAAAGATCACCATCAATACAGGTAGGCTTAAGGGACAGACTTTCGATGTGCTGTCAGCCGCCGATGCCACGACACTGGACTTGTTCATCCCGTTGGAATTGCAGCCCGCGGTTGGGGACTCGGTTTCCGTTTACGGCGGTTGCGACAAAACAATCGCCGCATGCCGTGGCTATAACAATGCGGTCAACTTTCAAGGGGAGCCGAACATTCCGGGGGCGGATAAGTGGAAGGCCGGGTTTCGAGAAGTGCTCTGATCGCAGAATCCCGGGAATGGATCGGCACGCCCTACAGGCATGGCGTATGCGCGAAAGGCCACGGCAGCGATTGCGTCGGCTTCGCGCTGACGGTTTTCCAGAAATTCGGCCTGGTGCCTGACGATATCAAATTGCCAAGGATCTATCCGATGGAACCGGAATCGTATCTGCTGCAACGTTATCTGGATAAATATCTGGTGCGCGCAGAGACAATCGAACCAGGGTTCGTCGGGCTCTTCAAGTTCAAGACATATCCGCAGCACCTTTGTATTTTCTCGACCATAGACAAAACCGGGCTGCCGGGCATGATTCACGCCAGTCTCTTGTTCAAACGGATCGTTGAACACCATTATTCCGACGAGTGGCAGCACTGGTTCGTCGGCGCCTATAAGCCGCACCAGGTGTTTTACTGATGGCCTCGTTGGTTCTGTCTGCCGCTGGATCCGGCATTGCTTCGTACGCGGCGGGTGGGTCGTCGACCGTTGTCTTCGCGGGGCTCACGGCGTCGCAGCTGGGCGCGGTCGTGGGCGCGGCGGTAGGTTCCGTGATCGATCAGTTGGTCATCTTTCCGGCCCTGTTCGGCGATTCCGGCGACAACCTGTCGCAGAATGTAACGATCGGCGCGATGGCGGGAAACATCACGATGCCATCAGCGAATTACAGCACTCCGATTCCGATAATAGGGGGTATCGACAGGGTTCGCCTGGCCGGGAGTTTGATCTACGCCAGCAGCATCCGGGAAGAAGTATTGCAGGCGGCGCAGACTTCCGTTTCGAAACGCAGTGGCGGAAAGGGAGGTGGCGGTTCGTCAAAGGTGAAAACCACCACCTATGTCAAGAAATACGAATATTTCGGGTCGTTTTCATTCATGTATTGCGAGGGCGAGGTGATATACGCGGAAATATACGCGAACGGAAAGCTGCTCAGCGCAGACTACGTGAACGAAGCGATCACCGAACATACGGGAACAGACGCCCAGATTCCGGACAGCATCATCGAAGGAGAATATGGCGCCGGTAACGCCCCGGCTTACCGAGGACGGGCCTATGTGACGTTCCGGGACGTTAATCTGGATCCTTTCGGAAACAGGATTCCGGAAGTGTCCGTAGTGCTTTATCCATCCGTCACATCACTGAGCACGTTCATCACCAATATCCTGACCCGAGTCGGATTCGACGCGTCAGAAATTTACGTGGATGCCGCCATCGATTCGATCGTGTTTCACTCCGTCGTATTATCCGACACATTGAGTGTAAGAAATATCTTACAACAACTGGCGACGACATTTGATCTGTATTTCACAGAATCGGATGGCAAAATCAAGGTTGGGAAGCTGCAATGAGTAGCGGAACGATGGAGACGATACATTTCGTCGCCACGAGGATCATCGCGCCCCTGGCTGGAACGGTGCTCGGCATCTACGGCGGCCCAATAACGGGATTGCTCGCCAGCATCACCACGCAGCTGCAATCCGATCTCATCATGCGGGAATGGTACAACCCGCCCGGACCGAAACAAAAGGATGGTCCGAGCACAAACCCAATTTCCCCGCCGGAAGCGACATATCTTGCCCCAGGCACGGATTATGGAAACCCGATCCAGCGCATATTCGGTGTCGTGAGCGTCAATACCAACTTGCTGGCCGTCAAGCAGAAAGGAATTTACGACGACAGCGTGCTTGTGTGGAACGATTTCGAAGGCCGGGTGCGGATCTCCAAGAAACGGAAAGTAGGCGGTTCATACATCTTGGCCAAGATGGAGACGCCCATTTACACTTTCGCGGTTATGGTTGGCGGCCCGATCACGGCGGTGCACCGGATTTGGTTCAATGGCGCAATTGTCTATGACCGAAGGGTTTTCGGGGATGCACGGGTTCAGTACCGCACCACCTCAGCCTATTTCACCGTTTACCTGGGGACCGACGACCAGATGCCGGACCCGGATCTTGGATCGGATGTCGCCTATCGCGGTCGCTCGTATGTCGTGTTTCACAATGTTTCTCTCAAGGAATTCAATGACAGGATTCCGGATGTCAGGGTGGAAGTGAGCGGTCAGGATGTCGGCATCCAGGCTTTCAACTCCACGGATTATTACAGCGGTTATATGTCGTTCCAGGAGTTGCGGGCGGTGTACACCAATAAAGACAAAACCGGAACTCGCCAAACAGTCGACAGCTATACCATAGAATACGACAACAACGGTGACACAGTGATTCTGGACAGCCAAGGAGGGGAGGTTGATCCGGACGCTCTTGGGGAAGTCATGCCGTGGAGCATTCTTCCATTGCCTGGGCGCTTGGATACAGACTACGACGGAACCGTCTACGAGCGCAGTCGGAATGCCAAATATGCCATGTCGATCCCAAAGCTGATATGGCGTTATTACGACAGGAGCGGGAACAATCTAAGTCAAGAAAGATATTGGCTGCCTGGTCCGGGCGAGATTCCTGGCAGGTTCTATGGTTCCGGTTTCAACATCCATAAGGAAAACAAGCGTCAATATTACGGTGATTTGTTCGAGCAGGTGGACACGTGGTTTATGCGTGACCAGCTGACAAACAAGGATATGATTTCCGTTGATGATAACGTTCAGGGGTTCGTCTTCGGCAACAAAGCCGTGGTGGATTTCAAGAAGGATAATACGGTGCCCAGAGGCGCAGAATATCCGTATTACGCGGACATTCAGCCGGTCAATCTCTGGGCGATCGGCGACAGGATCCCGCTGTCGCTGGTGCTCTCCCATATCCTGGAACAGTGCGGTTTTTCCAAGGACGAATACGACGTGTCAGAATTCGCGACTTTGGAAATTCCAGGATTTGTACTGTCCCGGTACGAAACGGCCATAGAGACTTTGGCCAAGCTCAGCCGGGCGTATTTTTTCACCGTATCCGAAACAGATGGGAAACTGCGCATACGGCCGGAAGCACAGCCAATATGGAATATTGACCACAGAAACTGCATGATCAACGAGGACGGACTGGTCGTCAATTCGTTGCACGACGTGGCAGGGCGCGACGGCTATTTTAGCAGCTCGAGCGGGACGTCAGAAGGACAGTTCACATTGTGCCTGGCGGCGGCAAAAGCCTACCAGGCAACTGGAGAGGGCGGCTGGTTGGATTACGCGGTCAGGCTCGGAGAAGCATCATTAACGCTTTATGCCGCCAACCCAGGCTCTGGAAGTGTCTGGGCGCCGCATTGGCTGTTCAATGTGAAGCGGCCGATCAAGCTGGATTCCGCGTTCATGTACGCCAATTTCGGTTTCGACGGATCGGGATCATTATCGATTCCTCATGGGGCGCCGTTCTACGGTGAGAACGTTAAAGATGTCACTAAGCTGAGCAGCGGCTGGGGCGTCTATTTGTGGCGAAACGTGTTCGCAGACATGGTTTATACCGGATATGTCCCCACGCTGAGTGTGTTCTGGGGGCGAGGACACGGAGATTGGTGGTATTGGGGGCGGGAAGAAGTTCCGCCGCCAGACCCACCGCCAGACCCACCGCCAGACCCTCCACCCCCGACGACCTATCAGTGGGAAGCGAATCCGTCCGGGCACGGTAAATGGACGTATTCCTATTCGTTCACCTATCACACATATGAAGGTATGGGAGTCGTCACGCCACCGGCACATCCATTGCAAGCGCCGACAATTACCGACAGGCCGATGACGCTCGAAATCACCAGCGTCGATATTTCTACCGGGACGGTCAGCTATAACATTCCGGCTGATTATTCACACAACGGTCGCGTGGCCGTCACGTATATCATGAGCGAGATCGGCGAGTACCTTGACGTTGGTGAAATGTATGAGGCTTGGCCGTTTTGGCGTCGGATGAAAGAGGGGGAAGTGGCCGGCGCTGGCGACAGCCTGTATTGGGCGCACGACGCCTATTCAGCCCTGTTCTCAATCACTGGGGAATCGCGTTGGTTGGACTGTAAATCCGCAAATGAGAACACTCTCCTCTCCGTCTCCAATCTGGACGATGGCAGATTGTGGATGTTCGAGTTTCCGGGCGTTAAGGAAGCGTTCGTCGATAACAGCATGTTCTTCCGGTCGGATAGGGACGGTGTAACGATCAAAAACGTGTCCCGGGATGAATTCTCCGGGCGGGTGGTCCTGGCCGTTCCACGAGGCACAGGGGAAGTGCAGATCGGCCGCGGATTTTATGACGATAACACAATAACAGAAATCTACTGGGAAGTGGAACTTGTAGACGGCGACCCGCAGAGGCTGTCAGACTTCATATACGACTCCGGAAAAGGCGTCCAGAAAACGGGGGTCACTTTGGCGTTCGACGATAGGCAGACGTTTGACCCTCGCCACCGGTACATTTACGACTTGACACACCACCTGCGAAACGGAGAAACGAGCGGCACGGTCTCGGTAAAAGCGTTCAGAACATTGTTATGGGCCGGAGACCCAAACCTACAATGGACCGGAGACCCAATATATTCGCTCATGGTTTCTGTGTGGGGCACAGGCACGCCCGTGAAGCTCAAGATAGGGACAATACGCCCTTATCCAGAAGCGCCAATGCAGTATGTGCCCGGCGCACCTGTGTTCACGGTTAACACGTTTCTAAACAACAAGATGCCGTGGTCTGGCGCACCTGGCATTGGGTACGCGTACCCTCACGTGTGGCACAGCATGGGGGCGACGACAGAGTTCAACAACACCGTGCAGTTTTTGGACGACGCAGCCACACAATACACCGCAAGAACCGGAGAAACCGGGTGGATGGTGCCGGCCTATTACTGGCCCAGATTCGACAATCTTGAATACGGAACGCCGGGTACGTGGGGATGGAAATGGGTGGACCCTAACAGCCAGTGGGGCGGATACTTCTACAGAAACTTGTATTCGATGGCAAAAAGCGCGCACGTGTCCAACATCCTGAAAAACAGAGCGTATGAGAGAATCGAGAGAATTGATACAGACTGGCCCGGATGGCCGCAATTTCCGATCACGGATGTCAAGGGCGAAACTTTGGATGTATGGGCGCCGAACACCAAATTTGTGTGGGGCGGATATAATGGTAACTCCAACATTATCCGCCCGACGATAGTCAACGGGTTTGTTTACAAGCCTTTGGCGACGGGCACAAGCGGATCCTCGGAACCGGTCTGGCCGACGACCATAGGTGCAACTGTGAACGACGGCGGGATCACATGGGAGTGTACCGGCTATCAGTATGGTGTAGGCGCATACGGCAACTATCACGAGCCGCACTTCTGCGCTTTGATATTGAGAGCGTGCTATTACCTGGAAACCGGCGGCGCAATTCTGACGCCCGCCCAATTGGCTGTTGTTGATTCGGCCGCGCAAAAATGTTGGGCATACTTGCGAGACCTGTACCGTGACGATGCTTCCCCTTTCGATGGCAGTTGGGCGGATCCGGCAAATAACAATTGGTGGGCATTCTGGCATGGAGAGATTGTACTGACGCTGGCTGAGATCAAATCCGGTGGATGGAGCAAGCCGTGGTTGAATCTTTCTGAAGTGGATTATCAGTTGAACGGGAGCCTTGATTTCTGGAAGCGCTGGGACAGGAAATATGCCTGATAACATTACACATGCTCTTGGAATCACGTCCGGCGCACCTGTCGCCCGCATTATCAAGACCGTTCGTGATGCCAACGAATTGCCCTATCGCATCGCTCTGACCTATTTCGATGTGGACTTAAACGGCGCTGTAAGCGTGGTTCATTCAAGCACAACCAGAAAAGGCGGCCGGGAGGTTGCGCTTTCACTGCCGGTTTTTCTCAAACGGTCAGACGCGAAAGAATTAGCTGACAAGATCATGCTGAAAGCCTGGTCAGAGCGGGTTCAATATCAGTTCAGTCTGCCCATAACATATGTCATCTACGATCCGGGGGATGTTTTGGAGCTCCAGGACGATGAGACTGGGCAAGCCATTTCTTGTAGGATTGTCGAATCGGTCTATGATCCAACTGGTATTATTCATATCACGGCTGTACGGCACGATCCATCTGTTTATACATTTCAAACCAATTACTCGGATAATTCCGGCATAACACCTGCTTCCCCAACTTATGCAACCGCGTCGTTCTACGTGGCCGAATGCAACATGCCGCTATATGACATGGAACCGCCCGCGTTTTGGGTGTTTCCGGTCGCAAAACAGGATTTCCGCCAAGCGGAGCTGTACGTGTCGAAAGATGGGGGCGCATCGTGGAATGGGGAAGGACCTATAACAGGTGGAACGTTCGTCGGAACTGTTCAGGCATATGTTCCTGCAGGCAAAGCCGCCATTCGGGATTATAAAAACAAGCTCGTTATTACCCCGGATATCGACTGTAATTACACCTTACAATCTCGCTCGATGATGGAGGTCGTGGACGGTAAAAATCAGCTTCTTGTCAATGGAGAAATCATACGGTTTGAAACCGCGACTCTGCTCGGGAACGGAGACTGGGAGCTGAGCGGTTTATACCGAGGATCGCGCGGTACGGAAGATAAGGCCGGGCTACCCATCGACAGCGGCGCGAAAGCGATGCTGCTGGATAATGCCATCCCAGTTTACGACTATAGGCCCGGGCAAACCGTAGAAGTCAGGATGCCGGTTACCGCATTGGGCGAGGCGGTAGACTCTGTGCCAGGCCAGCTTCTTAACATCGAAGGGGTTTCTTGGAAGGCGCTGCCTCTCTGCAGGATTCGCGCGGAATGGTTGAGCTCTACACAGGTCAAAATATCGTGGGCTCATCGCAACCGCTATCTGCGCGACTGGAATGGGTACAATGATGAGCCGGAGGACGCTGATTTCGAAAGTTATGAGTTGCGCGTTTCTGGATATAACGGTACTCCTAGTACAAGGAGTGATCATCATATGATTCTTAACGTCGGAAATGAGCTGCCGTCCGGCCCCTCCACCTGGACGATCACGCTCTTCCAATCCACCCACAAAATCAAAACAGGCCGTCAGAGATACTTCACACTCACATTGGGTGAGAACCTCTTTATCAAGGATTAAGGAGAATGCCGTGGCAACACCACTGATCGCCCTAAGCGATTTGCTTTCCGGACAGTCAAATGCCTATTTCACCATCAACGAGAACAACCGGGGGTTGGAGATCTTCGCGTGTGGAGTTCTCGAATCCGTTACCCAAACAACTCCGCCGACAAATCCAGCTGACGGTCTCGGGTATTATGTTCCGGCTGGAGCTGGGGGTGACTGGGCAAGTCTGGTTGGATCTATTGTCGTCTCTCAAGGAGGGTCCTGGTTTCAATATAACGCTCCTATGCATGCGCGATTCTGGATCAAGGACGAAGCGGCGCTCAAGCGGTTTGACGGCTCCACCTGGCATGACATGGGAACTGGAGGCGCGCCGAGGGGTAAGACTTATATCAATCCAACAACGGCTACTTATACGCTGTCTGGTGCCGAGTCTGGAAACGCAACGATTATGCTTGACGGCGTGAACGTCACGACAGTCGAGTTTCCTATCATGGATGGAGGGTATTGGGAAATCGTTAATAACGCTTCCAATGATGTTTCTGTGAAAACCATTGGCGGAACTGGCTCTGTCACCGTGTTTTCTGGGAAACGGGCATTTGTCGTATGCGATGGTACCAATCTGATTACAGCCCAGGATTCGTTCCCGTACGGTTTCAAAATGGGAGGGACGCTGGATTTACCAGTTTACTCCGTTGCGTCCGCTCCGGCCAGTGGCTCATTCGGCGCTTTGATCTTTGTAAGTGATGGCAACGCTGGGTCGCCATGCTTGGCATCATGGGATGGTGCTTCATGGAAAAGAATAGCTCTTGGAGCAACAATTAGTGCTATTTAGCAGGTGTCAAAAATTGCGCTAATCGGTGCCAAAACGCGCGCTAACTTACAAAACGGTTGTCGAGGCTCGTCGCCTCCC
>Ga0256839_1000930_pt1 | contig 37000 bp, 25 predicted proteins | sample 354166metaG_FD_185968 | JGI IMG/M metagenome (GOLD analysis project Ga0256839, IMG submission 185968) | Hydrothermal vent microbial communities from Mid Atlantic Ridge, Atlantic Ocean - 354-166 | ecosystem: Environmental > Aquatic > Marine > Hydrothermal vents | place: Atlantic Ocean: Mid...
CGGCCCCAAGTGGGTCATGCTGCGAGGCATCACCCAAAGCCTCGACGAAGTGCCGCTTGCCGATGTGGCCAAGAGCTACGCACAGGCCTATCCGGCGGCTGTACTGGGTGTGGGAGGCTTTCTGGCCGGCTCCAGCGACTTTAGCCTGCGCATCGGCCTTCGGGTAGAATACGCCTTTACTGATTTCGTAACCGAAAGCGGAAAGGCTGCGAACTATCCGGCGCCTTATGTCGTTCCTCCCTATGACGCGCTCAGCTCGACCAACCCCTTCAGCGCTTCGGTCTATCTGGAATTCAACCTGCCCATAGGAGGTATAGCTAAGGCGGGCTGCGGTCAGCGAGCTTTTATTCTCGGCGGACGATAAAACCAAGCCTACCTGTTAAAAAAAAAACATGACCGACTACTCGTTCATCACCAATGCTCACCCGAGCTACATCGAATCGCTCTACCGGCAATACCGGCAAAACCCGCATGCTGTCGAACCTTCCTGGGCCTCCTTTTTTAAAGGGTTTGAATATGCGCTTTCGCAAAACAACGAAAGAAGCCCGGAGGCAAGCCAAACCCCTACCCTGCCCTCAGACGAGACCCATCTGTACAAAGAGCTGCGGGTTTTCTCCCTCATCATGGCCTATCGCCTTCGCGGACACTTGCTGTCCACCACCAACCCCATCAAACAGCGCAAAGACCGCAAGCCTCACCTGGACCTGGCCGACTTCGAGCTTAGCGAGACAGATCTGGATACGACTTTCCTTGCTGCTAAAGAGGTAGGCCTGCCCGCTGCCGACAGCCTGCGCAACATCATTAAACAACTCAAGCACATCTACTGCGGCAACATTGGTTTTGAATACTACTTCATCCAGGATAGAGAAAAGCGCGTCTGGTTGAGAGAGCAAATTGAAAAATCTCGCCCCGATGATTACGGCCTCAGCCTGGAAGAAAAACAACGCATCCTGGAAAAACTCAATGGCGCCGTCCAATTTGAAAAGTTTTTGCACACCAAATACGTGGGCCAAAAGCGCTTCTCTCTGGAAGGCGGTGAAACCACTATCCCCGCTTTAGACGCCCTCATCAACGAAGTGAGCGCACTGGGTGCCGAAGAAATTGTCATCGGCATGGCACATCGCGGGCGTCTTAACGTCTTGGCCAACATCATGGGCAAAACCTACGCCCAGATTTTCAACGAATTCGAAGGCACAGCCGTGCCAGACCAGCGCTTTGGCGATGGAGATGTCAAGTACCACCTCGGCTTTTCTTCTCAGGTTGATACGCCTTCCGGCAAAAAAGTACACCTCAAACTCGTGCCCAACCCCTCCCATCTCGAGAGCGTGGACCCCGTCGTCGAAGGCTTTACGCGGGCGAAAGGCGAATTGCTGTACGACAGCCAATTCAGCAGAATACTGCCCATACTCGTCCATGGAGATGCCGCTCTGGCCGGTCAGGGCGTCGTCTATGAAACCGTTCAAATGAGCCAGTTAGACGGCTATTTCACCGGAGGGACTATTCACTTCGTCATCAACAACCAAATTGGCTTCACCACCAACTTCGAAGAAGCCCGAAGCTCAACTTACAGCACAGGCGTTGCCGGTGTCGTACAAGCTCCCGTATTTCACGTCAACGGCGATGACCCTGAGGCTGTACTCTTCGTTTGCAAAATGGCTGTTGCCTTTCGGCAAAAATTTAAAAGCGACGTCTTTATCGACATGGTCTGCTATCGAAAACACGGCCACAACGAAGGAGACGACCCCCGCTTCACCCAGCCGGAGATGTACAAAATTATTGAAAAACATCCCGACCCGCGACAGGTTTACGTCCAAAAACTCATCGAGCGCGGCGATGTGGACAAGGCCCTGGCCGAACAAATGGAAAAGGAGTTCTGGGCCGAGCTGCAAGAGCGCTTTGACGAAGTCAGGGAAAAGCCCCTCCCCTACGAATACCAGGAATATGAACAGGCTTGGAGAAACCTCAAAAAAAACACGACTCCTTCCGATTTTGAAAAATCTCCTCCTACGGGTTTGCGCAAGGGCCAAACTGCCCTGCTGATGGAAAAACTGCTCTTGCTGCCGGAAGGCTTTGCCCCCCATGGAAAAGTGAATAGGCTGCTGAAGCAAAAGCAAAAACTTCTCCATTCCGGCAAACTCGACTGGGCCATGGCCGAATGGCTGGCCTATGCCAGCTTGCTGCTCGAGGGTTACGATGTGCGCATCAGCGGACAAGACGTGGAGCGGGGCACCTTCTCGCATCGTCATGCCTTCTTCTTCGATGCCAAAACCTACCAGGCTCACAATCGGTTTGCCAGGCTAGCCCCCAAACAAGGTCGCTTCAGCATTTACAACTCCCTGCTCTCGGAATTCGGCGTCCTGGGTTTTGAGTACGGCTATTCCCTGGCAACGCCCAACACCCTGGTCATCTGGGAGGCACAGTTCGGAGATTTTGTCAATGGTGCTCAGACCATCATCGACCAGTACATCGCTGCAGCGGAAAGCAAATGGCGCCGCATGAGCGGTTTGACTATGTTTCTTCCCCACGGCTATGAAGGACAAGGACCAGAGCACTCCAACGGCCGCATGAATCGCTTCCTGCAAGCCTGTGCAGAATACAACATGACCGTGGCCAATTGCAGCACCCCGGCCAACTTCTTTCACCTGCTACGGCGCCAGATGCACCGGCCTTTTCGCAAGCCGCTCATCGTCATGACGCCCAAATCCCTGCTCCGACATCCGGCAGTTGTCTCAGCATTCGAAGCCTTTGAAGGGAAAAAGGGTTTCAATGAAATGCTGGATGATCCGCTGTTCTCAAACAAAAATTCAGCTAAAAAAGTCAAACGCCTACTCCTCTGCTCGGGCAAGATTTACTACGACTTGCTGGCCGAACGCGACAAAAACGGGCGCACGGACATCGCCATAGTGCGACTCGAACAACTCTACCCCTTCCCCCGCAAGCAATGGGATGCTATCGTGCGGAAATACAACCAAGCCGAGTATTTTTGGGTGCAGGAAGAACCTGCTAACATGGGAGCTTGGTCTTATTTGCTCACTCGGCTCTACGACGAAGATTACCGTCTCAAGCTGATCTCCCGAAAAGCTTCGGCTTCTCCGGCTACCGGACACAAAAAAATACACGACAAAGAGCAAATGGAAATTGTTACAAAAGCTATGAGTTAAAACGGCTTGGTATCCTCCCAGGTATTAAAGCCGCTAACATAATAAGCCAAGATTTACTTCATATCGGATAGAGCTTCTCCAATACCCATCTCATACATAGACCTAAACTGCATGGCATGGCCTACCCCGGTATGGCCTGCCTCTGCAAGGCAGCTGGCGTATCCCAAGCCGTTCCGCCACAGGCAGCAAAGACTATGTTTCAAACATTAAAAACTCGAATCGTGCAAAAATTTCTGCTTTTTCTTCTCTTGCCTGGTTTCAGCTTGTTTTTTCAAGCTTCTGTCAAGGCTGCCGATTACCACATAGGCCCCGGCCAGCCCTATACCGAATTGGGTGATGTGCCCTGGATCTCGCTACAAGCCGGCGATCGGGTTTTTATCCATTGGCGCAGCACCCCGTATGCTGCAAAAATTTTTCTCAGAGCTCAGGGCAGTCCGGACAATCCCGTTCTCATCTCCGGAATACCCGATTCAGATGGAAATCTGCCCGTCATAACAGGAGAAAATGCAACAACTGATGAGCAATTTGTCGGTTATTTCAACAGTACCTGGACAGAAGACTTAGGGCTGTTTCTCATCTACAGAGGACCGGATGACGATTACTACAACTATACCCCGTCCAACATCATTTTTGAAAACCTGGAACTAACGGGTGTGAAACCGGAAAATACCTTTACGGATCAATTTGGAAACACCAGAAACTACAACACTTTCTCTTCGGCCATTCATGCACTTATCGTTCACGGTCTGACGGTCAGGCATTGCAAAATTCATGACAATGCCCAAGGTATATTTACCAACAGCTACGGTGGTGGTATGGCGCAAATGTCCACCAACCTCCTTATCGAGTACAACGAAATTTGGGATAACGGCAACTTGGATTCAGGCCATGAACACAACATTTATGCACAATCTTTGGGCACCACTATCCAATACAACAGAATAGGTCGCCTTAAAGCAGGCTCTTGGGGAGCCTCGATCAAGGATCGCTCTTCAGGTACCCTTATCCGATACAACTGGATAGAAGCTTCTGCCCGAACGCTCGATTTGGTCGAGGCCGAAGATGGTTGGGAAATCACCACAGCTCAGCCCGATTATCACGACATCTATGTCTATGGCAATGTCTTTACCAATTATCTGGATATAGAACCCCATGGCATTGGTAACATCCATTACGGCTACGACAACTCACCGGATTTGGGCAAAGAAGGCACCCTGTACTTCTTCAACAATACCGTGTATTTTGAGACCGACCAAGACGTCTTTTGGTACGTCTATCTCTTCGATTTGTCTTCCAATACCTGTAGCGTCGCTATGTACAACAACATCGTCCACGCCCTTCCTACTTCAACAGCTACAACACCTTCCGAGTTGAGACTTATGGCTTCTTACGGCAGCTTGTATTTGTACGCCAACAATTGGCTCCAGCAGGACTATCTGGATACTTATCCTGGTTCGGAAGCTCAGATACATGTGCTCGAACAACCCCTCGTCGGTATAGCCCCGGGGTTCATGGATGCTACCGCCGAAGATTTTACCTTGCAGAGCAACTCCAATTGTATTGATGCTGCCGGTCCTCTACCCCCGGAGCTGGAACAAAACCATCCACTTGATTACCAGTACCTGAAGCATGCCTCTGCGATAAGCAGGGAAGCTCTCGGTGCAGCTATGGATTTAGGTGCTTTTGAATACTCGGGCCCTGTTCACAGCTCTTTTACATACGTGACATCAGTGCCTTCTATGCTATACCCAAATCCCGCACATACAACACTTTACATCAACAGCGACAAAGGAGCCATTAAAGCATGCCAAGTCTTCGACCTCAGGGGAAGACGCATTCCCATGGAGCTGATAGCCCGAAACAGAGCAATTCAAATTGCCGCGCTCAAACCGGGCATGTACTTCTTGCAGGTGGAATTTGCGTCCGGAGAAAAACAACTGCTGAAATTTCAAAAATACTGATCAACTTCCCTGCCCGAAAGATTCCAAAACAGCCACCAAGTCCTGCAAAGGCCAGGCCTCTTCAAGGCGGTGCTCCCCAATGGCCGTGCGCTTTAAGGCCGTTAGGTGTGCACCGCTTTGGAGAATTTTGCCGAAATCGTGTGCCAAAGAGCGGATGTAAGTGCCCTTGCTGCAGCGCACCTCAAAGCGCAGCTCCGGTAGTTCTATTTGCCGAAAGGCAAAGTCGTAAACCTCTACCGCTCTGGCCTTTCGCTCTATCGTTTTGCCCTTGCGAGCCAATTTGTACAGCGGCTGCCCCTTCACTTTTACCGCCGAATACATGGGTGGAAGCTGCTCAATGCGACCCAAAAACTGCTTGCGGGCATTTTCCAGCATAGCAGGAGTAATGTGCTCCCAAGAGAAAAAAGCATCCGGTTCCGTCTCCGCATCATAGGAGGGCGTACTTGCCCCTAACAACAAAACTCCCTCATACTGCTTCGGCAAATCCTGAAAGGCCGAGATGCTTTTGGTAGCCCTGCCGGTACACAAAATGAGCAAACCGGTGGCCATGGGGTCTAAGGTGCCGGCATGCCCTACTTTTATTTTTCTATTAGCTGTTATCCTGCGTAGATAAACTCGAATCTTATTGACCACATCAAAGGAGGTCCAGCCTGCGGGCTTATCGACCAACAGGACAAGTCCGGACTGAAAGTCCGGCAGCGAATCGCCGGGGCAAAAAAAAGGAAAAGGCATGTTCATAGAACCAGGCTTACTGCATCTCCCAGGCGTATGACTCCACCGCGAATAACGCGGGCAGTGATTCCCCCATGACCTCGCATGGCGTTGTAGCCACCTGCCCCCAGGTTTTTCTCCATGCGGGAACAGGGATGACATTTGCCGGTCATTTCCAAGATGACCTCCTCGCCTATTTGGAATTGCCTTTCGGCAAAGGCCAGTAGATTGATGCCGCTGACGACCAAATTTCTGCGAGTCAGTTGAGGCGAAATACCTTCTTCTCTGCCGAGTAAGCGAGCTACAGTTTGCAAGTGCTCGGCCTGAATCAAAGTCAACTGTCTTTTACCACTTTCACCGGCATAGTGATCGCCCGCCAAACCTTCCTCTACAGTAAGCAGGGCTTCGCCGACTTCTTGCAAAGGGGCGCGCTTTTTCGGACGCAAACCTATCCATTCCAGCTTTCCCCTTTGTGGCAGGGTGTTGAGCATTTCTTCCATTGGATCATTTTGGGCAAAGATAACAAGCTTTCGGGCAACGAGTTGAGAACTTGTCTGCTTCCTGACTAATGAATAAAATTCTTCATGCGATCTGCTTCTTTTTTGAGTACATTTGGAATTCATTTAACAAAATCACCTGAAATGAACACCCTTAAAATCCAACTGCTAAGGAGCCTGATCTTCCTGCTCCTCATTTCATTTGCCGAAAGGCCAAAACTCTATGCACAAAGCCATAGCCTCCAACTGAGAACGGGCACTGTGGATTTGCCCGAAAACGCCGGACAATACGACCCTGCCGCCCTACCTGCTTCAGCTCGCTTAGGCGAACAATACTACGTCCTGTTGCAATTTTTTGCGCTACCCGATGCAAAGCAGCGCCAAAGCCAGGCCGAGGAGGGTATCCACTTGCTGGATTATCTCCACGCCAAAACGTACATCGCGGCCCTGTCCAAAGACGTACAGGCTGGCCTGTTGCAAGCCCGGGGCGTGCGCTCTGTAGTACCTATTCCGGCTTTCGCCAAATGGGACCCGCGCCTGGATGCATACCTAAGCTCCGGCCCAAAGCTCACCGAAGTCATGCTGTTGACGCAAAAAAATATTCCGGAAGAACAAGTGGAGAAATACCTTCGCCAAGATGGAATGCAGCTCGTGCGTCACAGCAATCGCCTGTGGCGAGTACGCGTATTGACAAACCGCTTACCGGACTTGCTCAATTTGCCCTACATAGCCTGGATAGAACCCGTGCCGGCACGCGGAGAGCCTGAAGATACGCGAGGTCGTTCCCTGCTCCGATCCAATGCCATCAACGGCTTGCTGCCCTCCTCCTATCACTTTGACGGAAGTGGAATTGGGGTTTTGGTGCGCGATGACGGCGCGCTGGGCCCTCACATAGATTTTCAGGGTCGCCTGCACAATGCACCGGGATTCTCTCTCGGCGGCACCCATGGCGATGGCGTAGGCGGCATCTTGGCCGGTGCCGGAAATCTGGACCCCTACATGCAAGGTATGGCTTCAGGTGCTGAAGTGTATGCCATACCTTATCAGGCTGATTTCCTGGACAACACCTTGGATTTGCACATCGAGGAAGGTATTTTAGTCACCAATTCCTCCTACAGCAATGGCTGTAATGTCGGTTATACGGCCATCACACAGGAAGTGGATCAGCAGATGTACGACTACCCCACCTTCCTGCACGTCTTTTCAGCCGGCAACTCCAACAATGCCGACTGTGATTACGGTGCTGGCAACCAGTGGGGTAATATCACCGGCGGGCACAAGCAAGGCAAAAACGTCATAGCCACGGCTAACCTCTACCAAAACGGCAACCTGGTCAACAGCTCCAGTCGAGGTCCTGCCTATGACGGCCGTATCAAGCCCGATATAGCTGCCAACGGAGCAGGTCATTACTCCACCACGGAGGGCAACGACTATCAGGAGTTCGGGGGAACTTCCGGTGCAGCACCCTGCATAGCAGGCATTGCAGCACAACTGCATCAAGCTTACCAAAGCTGGAACGGAGGTCAAACCGCTCCCGCCGCCCTACTCAAAACCCTTTTGCTCAACACGGCTACAGATTTGGGCAATCCCGGGCCCGACTTCAAATACGGCTGGGGTCAGGCCCATGCTCTGCGTGCCCTGCGCGCCTTGGAAGAAGGTCGTTATGTGGAAGGAAGCCTGGATCAAGGTGAACAGAGCAGCATGCCGTTGAGCATTCCCGCCGGTTTGGCTCAGGTCAAAATCATGCTCTATTGGGCAGATGTGCCGGCTTTTCCCGATGCAGCGGTGGCCTTAGTCAATGACCTGGACCTCACCCTCGAAGCTCCCGATGGAACCATTCACTACCCCTATGTCTTAGATCACACGCCCGACCCGACACTCTTGGATCAGCCGGCTACCACGGGTGAAGATCACCTCAACAACATGGAACAGGTCGCCGTAGAAAATCCCATGCCGGGAAGCTGGACGATACACATCAACGGCACGGCCGTACCCCAGGGGCCACAGACCTTTTACCTCAATTGGGACTTTCTAACTGCCGGCCCGGAAATCACCTACCCCAGCGGAGGAGAAGGCTTTGTGCCCGGCAGCATGGAACGCATCCACTGGGACGCCTACGGCTCTGACGGCAGCTTCGAACTGGAGTATTCCCTGGACAGCGGGCAGGTCTGGAATGCCCTGGCCACCGTAAACGGCGATCAGCGCATGTTCGACTGGCTGGTACCCGAAGAAATCAGCGGACAAGTCCTTTTGCGCATCAGCCGCAACGGCCAAAGCGACCTCAGTGAAGTCTTTTCCATCATAGGCGTACCTGAAAACTTACAAGTTGATGTGGCCTGCCCGGATTCCATTCAGCTCAGCTGGGATTCCGTACCCGGAGCAGTGGCTTATGATTTCTTCGTACTGGGCGATCGCTTCATGGATTCGGTGGCTACAACCTCTGCCAACAGCATCAGCATCCCCACCCTCAACGGCAATCCCTCTCTGGACTATTGGTTTGCCGTGCGTGCCGTAACCGAAACGGGCCTGCCGGGGCAACGCTCCATCGCAGAGTTCTTCAACGAAGGGCTGGTCAATTGCCAGCTAAACAAAGACCTGGAACTAAGCCAGTTGAATGCTCCCACCGTAAACCTGGCCACGGGTTGTGAGTCCTTCTTCTCCGACGTCAGCATTTTGCTCACCAACAACGGGCAAAATCCCGTAGAAAATCCCGTTTTGAGTTATCAGCTCAACGAAGAACCGGTGGTGGAAGAAAACCCATCTCTGACGCTTATGCCGGGACAAAGTGCGGAGTACACCTTTGATACGCCGCTTTTTATCGATGCCAATGGCGATTATCAACTCAAAATCTGGGGTTATACCGCTGATGACGAGGCTTTTTTCAACGATACCCTCTCCCATGCTTTTTCCCTGAGCATTTACCCGGGCCAAGGCGTACAAGCCGAATACAACGAGGATTTTGAAGCCGGCGAATTGCCTCAGTATTGGGACATTTTCAATCCCGATTTGGGGCTTGGCTGGGAACTGCGAGATGGCATTTTGGGTAGTAATGGCAACCCTACGCACTGTTATTACGTCAACAATTATGCCTATTCCGATCAGGGACAGGAAGATGCGCTCATCACCCTGCCCTTTGACCTGACTGCAGTGGGGCCCGATGAACACATTGCCCTGGCTTTTGACCTGGCCTATGCACGTTACAACGACATTTACCAGGACGCCTTGCGGGTGGATATTTACACCGATTGTGGCAGCACTTTTGCCGGCACCCTCTACAACAAAGCCGGCAGTGAGCTGGAAACCGACCCACCTTCCACAGCTGTTTACGAACCTTCCGGGGCAGATTCCTGGCGTAGGGAGTTTATCAATCTGGATGCCTTCAAAGGAGAGTCTGTTGTGCTGCGCTTTGTCAACATCACCGGATACGGCAATTCGCTTTTCCTCGACAACATTAGTTTGATTCAGGGTTTGCCTCCCGTAGCAGGCTTCAGTTCCTCCGCCACAACGGTTTGTCAAAACAGTGCTTTGCTTTTCATCAGCACAGCCAGTGGAGAAGACCTCAGCTATCAATGGGATTTCGGCACGGGCGCATTGCCTTCCTCCGCTATCGGCCCGGGGCCCTATGCCGTATTCTTTACACAAGCGGGTCCTCAGGTCATCAGTCAGACCGTTACCAACGGTTTTGGTGAGGATACTTATCAACAAGTCATCACGGTAAGCCCACCGGCGCAAGCTGCCTTTTCGTATAGCTATCAGGGTTACGGACAGTATCAGTTCACGTCCAATTCCGTCAGTGCCGACACCTACCTCTGGGATTTTGGTGACGGCAGCAGCTCCACGGAGGCCAATCCTCTGCATCAATACCAGTCCGAAGGCAACTACACCGTAAGCCTGAGCATAGACGGCCCTTGCGGCAGTGCAGAAGTTTCCGAGGAAATCGACGTCATCACAGCTTCCACAGAAGCTTACGTCCTGCCCTTTACCGTTTACCCCAATCCGAATGCAGGCCATTTTCTACTTCGCTTGCAGGCCGGGCAAGCCTGGAGCTGGACCATAAAAGATTTGCAGGGTCGCCTACTGGAACGGCCCGAAGGCAGCCTTTCGGCAAAGGAAGTCTCCGTCAAAACGGATTTACCCCCGGGTACTTATCTCTTATCTGTGGAAAGTGAAGACGGACGCAGAGGCAGTTTGTTGCTCCACATCGTGAGGTAAGTCATACAAAAAAACAGCCGGAGGGCAATCCTCCGGCTGTTTCTCAGCGCTTGTTTAACTTTGTCGGCTTGTCAGTTTACGCGCTTGAGTTTGCCATCCTGATCGACGACCACGTAAGCCCCTTTGAAGCCCCTTTTACGGGCTTCGTATAGGGCCTTTTTGGCATCGCTGAGGCTGTCATAACCCGAAAGCAGCATGATGGTCAGGTCGCCGCGTTCCCGCTGTTCAAGCACGCCAATGTCAAGCACTTTTTTCTTGTCGAAGTACTTGGTATTGCGGTAGGCTGCCAGCTGCACCAAATAGGGAGAAGCCGTTGTTGTACTTTTCTTTTCCTCCTTTTTGCCGGAAGGCAGCGGTGTTTTGGGCTGTTGTTGAGCAGCGTCGTATTCCGTCGGCAGCTCGGAAGCTTGTTGTGCTTTTTCCCCTCCCAGGTTTACGGGTTCTTTTTGCCTGATGACAAAGGCCGAGCTGAAGCCCGCAGCTTTAGCTTTTCGCAAAGCGTATTTGGCTTCGTCTATGGACGAAAAAATACCCACGCGAACCTTTTCCATGTTCTTCTCCTCATAGGTATAAATCGTACCCACCTCTTCCAGCGCAGAGAAAGTTTCCATCTTGTATTTCTGTCCTTTTTTAAAAGCTGCCAACTGCACGGCATAGCCTGCAGGCAAAACTTTCGGGCCACTTTCCTCTGCTGCATATTCCTCGGGTGTTTTGTGTTGAATATTTGGAGCCTTCCAGCTGCTCGTGCTGTTGTAACTATCCGGTTGACGGGCAGCAGCCGAAGTACTGGATACTAAAGCAACCTCGCCGAGCACATCGCGCTCTTGGGTTCCGCGAATGCGCACCACTCTGCTGACATCCATATAACCCGCACGAGAATAGCGAATCAGGTAAGAAGCATTGGGCGCCAGAGCCAGGGCGTATTCACCCCGGTAATCCGTGCTGGCCTCCATTTTAGCTCCTGTAGCCTGGTTGGTAGCCGTTACGTAAACCTGATCCAAAGGAGCCTTGCTTTCGGCATCGACAACCCTTCCGAGGTATTGCTCGTCGAGTTTGCGCAATTGCACTTCAACTTCGCGCCCCTGGCCTTGCACCAGAGAGGTCAGGTTAAAGGAATAAGGCACATAGCCGTCTTTTTTGACGGTAATGTTGCAGGTAAAGCCCGGCTTAATGCGCATGCTGTAGGTGCCCGAAAGATTGGTGCTAAAGCTGCCCAGGCCACAGGCGCTAAGATCTACGGTTGCGTCCGGAATGACCTCTCCGCTGGAAGCATTGTACACGCGAATGACCAAGTTGCCCGCAGCCTCCGACAAACGATAAATATCCTCAAAGCCTTCTCCGCCTATTCGATTGGAATAGAGGTATCCCCTGCCCTGCTCTTCGTCAAAGACCAAGCCGTAATCATCCCGGGAAGAGTTGACGCCCGGCCCCAAATTTTCCACCTGGCCGAAAGAGCGGCCGATGACTTTCGCTTTAAACAGGTCATATCCGCCAAAGCCCGGATGCCAATTCGAAGCAAAATAAAGCGTAGTGCCCAAGACAAAAGGCGATATTTCATCGCCGGGCGTATTGACACCATCGCCCAGGTTTTCGGGCACGCTCCAGCCCGTAGGTGTTTTGTAAGAAACATAGAGGTCAAAACCTCCAAAACCTCCCGGGCGATCGGAAGCGAAATACAAGGCCTGCCCATCTGCTGAAAAACAGGGGTAACCCGTAGAGAAATCCGAGCCATTGTGCTCAAAGGGTGTGGCACTTTCCCAATCGCCTTCGCCCTTTACTTCTGCGATAAACAAGCTCAGTTCTATACCGGTACCTCGAATTTGCCGCGTACCTTCAGTAAAGTTGTTTTTGGTGAAAGCCACCCATCTGCCATCTGAGGAATAGCACAAGGGGCCTTCATTCCAACTCGTGCGCAAACTGGAATGCAAGGGCTTAGGCGATTTGAGGAAGCCATTGGGGTCCGGTTCCGTAAGGAAAAGCATGTTGCGGGAAGAGCCGGTCCAATGCGAGACATTCTTTCCCTTGGGCAGTAAATCTTCTCGAGAAGATGCAAAAACGACTTTGCCCTTGAAAAAACTCGGGGCGAAATCTGCTGCATTGGTATTGAGGTATTCTCGCTTCACCTGATAAGCAGGCGGATCGTTTTTGTGGGTCAAGGCATAGTTGCAACTGTTGGCAAATTGGGAGCCAGCTTCGGCATAGACCATGCTGTAGCGTTCAAATTGCCGACGGGCTTCTTCGTACTTTTCAATACCCTTGAGTGCCTGTCCATAGCGAAAATAGATATCCGATGTGGTTTGGCCTGCTTCGATAGCCCTTGAATAGTAAGTACAAGCTTCGTGCAAGCGGTTCAGGTAGTAATAACAGTCGGCCAGGCGAGCCAGCGCAAAGGCGTTATTCGGCTGGCGCTCCAACACTGCTTTGTAGGTCTTTGCTGCCAAATTAAAGGCGTAGAGCTCGTACTGTTTGTTGGCCTTGTTCAAGGTGGACTGCCCGAGCAGGGCATGTGTTCCCATGTACAAAAAAGCCAGAACGGTCAACAAAAAAGCCGATTTGAATTTTCTCATGATTGTTCAGCATTACGTGAATACATCCGGATACAGCACCGGAATGCGACAAATTTACAGGCAGGGTTGCATCTCATTTCACTTTGATCTTCACCCAAGCAGCCGGAGCATACCCAAACGGGCAACCGGACTTCCAACCCGGGATTTGACAAGCTGGTTTGGTCAAACTATTTTTTTCTACGAATATAGTACGCCATAACAACCCGTTGGAGTATGCACTGCATACTCATTACCCCCGAGGGGAAGATAAACGCCATCATAACTTGCTGTTACACAAAGGAGAATGACCCTTGTGCCGGGGAGATTGCGCAAAGCGGTGAATTTCTCCCGTTTTTCGAAGCAGAAGCGGGTTTCTCGCTTCACTTTTCACCACAAAAATACAACTTTTTTTGAAATATACCTAAACCAAGGATTTGTTCCTAATATCCCCTCAGTCTTTTTGCTTTTTGAGTTGCCAGGCTTTGATTAACATAGGCAGGCGGCTATAGGATTTCAAGCCTTCTTTCACCCCCTGGCTTTTGAGATAAGTTTCGTACACGAGGTTTCTCCATTGGGGCAAAATGTCGGGATATCTGGCCATTTGGCGTTGTATTGCCATCAAATCATTTTGGAGGCCTTTCGGCAAATGCTCTTCTGCCTGCCGAAAGGTTTCTGGACTTAAGTGCTGCAGGGCAGCCCGCACATAGCGCCAATAGGCCAAACGGGCGGAATAGCGCAAGAGCAGATTTTCCGAACGGGTACAAGCCAGCCAAGCCCAAAAATTGCAGATGCCCTCATCGCCAAAACCGTAACCATGTGCCATCTCATGAGCCATGACAAAGGGCTTTTGCAGGCTGTGCAGTCCACCGTCATAATGGCCCTCTCCGGACCAGGCCAGATAGACCCCGGCCGTACCCATGTGCAGCAAAGTTCCGGGATACAGCTCTCGCAAACGAATGTACAAACCTACGGGATACCCCTGTTCGCTAAGCACTTTTTCCAGGGCTTCTCTGATGAGCGTTTCGGCAACCGGAGGTACTACCCAGGTGGAAGTATCGGATAAAGGCGGATATTTTTTCAGCAGGGCCTGCCGTTCAACAGCAAGCGAATCTACCAAGCGCTTATATTCGCTGAGTAGCTCCTCTTTGCCCAAAGGCCTTACCTGCAAGTTCAATCGCTTTTCTACCGGTTGGCGCCCGTAATTCAGGCCCCACAACAACAGGAAAAAAAAAGCTACAGCGGAAAGGAAGGAGCAGCTACCTCTCAAAAGCAGAAGTACTTTGCGTCTTCTACCGGCGGAAACCCTTCTCCATTGGCGAAAGCGAATGGCCAAAAACACCAGCGTACCAAATCCTAGTAAGTAGATCAGGGGGATGGGCGATATAGCCGAAACAAGGCTCAACACATGGTGTAAAAAGAGGTACAGTCCCCTGCTGTAAAAAGTTTCGAGTACCGTACTTCCGGCCATTTGCCGAAAGGCTATCAAAACCAAAAGAGCTATCGGCCAAAAATACTTTTTCATTCCTTGGGATACTCAACCCGAATGTGGTGGATGTTTTTCAAAGTTTGGCGAAAGCTGTCTGCACATATTTTGAGTTCTTTGAAGCTCATTGCAGATTGGTCGAGTTGGCCTGTGGCCATTTTTCCGGCTATGATTTTTTCAGTCAACTCGTCGATATCCGCAGCAGATGGATTCTTCAAACTCTTGGACGAGGCCTCCAGCGAATCGGCCAGCATCAGAATGGTTTGTTCTTTTGTCGTGGGGCGTGGCCCCGGATAGCGAAATAAGTGTTCATCGATTTCTTCGTCGGGGTGTTTCTTTTTGTAAGTGCGATAGAAGTACTCCACCCTCGTGGTTCCGTGATGCGTTTTGATGAAGTCGATGATGACCCCGGGCAGGCCGTACTTTTGTGCCAGTTTAACCCCATCGGGTACATGGCTGATGATGATGCGAGCCGATTCCAGTTGATCCAGTTCGTCATGCGGGTTTTTCCCCGATTGATTTTCTATGAAATACTCGGGATGTATCGTTTTGCCCACATCGTGATAGAGGGCGCCAACTTTAACCAGCAGAGCATCGGCTCCGATAGCCCGTGCTGCGGTTTCGGCCATGTTGCCCACCTGGAGAGAATGTTGCAGGGTGCCCGGTGCTTTGATCGCCAATTCCTGCAACAGGGGACGGTGCATATCGCTGAGTTCCATGAGGGAAATGGAAGAAACGTAGCCAAACAAACGCCCCAGAAGAGGAACCAGAGGATAAGCCAGCAGGGTCAGAAAAACGCTGATGGCTACGCGGCTGAGGAAGAGCAAATCGCCCGTGTCCAGGCGCCCTTCCTGCAAAAGTGTAATGCCCAAATGCCCCACCAAATAGGCTAGGAAAATAAACAGCATGGACCTGAAAAACGCAGCCCAATCCCGGCCATCCGGATTGGTCATGACGGCCACAATCCCGGCCATGAGTTGTAAGATGGTAAACTCGTATCCCTGAGCGGAAAGGATACTCACCATCATGATGATGATGATGTGTGTGAATAAGGCCAGACGTTCGGAGAAAAAGGTCTTGATGATGATGGGCGCCACGGCAAAGGGAATGATGTAAGCGCTCAAGGAAAGGGATTGTTCTACCAGATAAACCAGGGAGCTGTACAACATCACCCACATCAAAAAGAACGACAGCTTTTTAAGGTCAAAATAGACCTCCGGTGCATGCACGTACAAAAAGACAGCCAAAAGCCCGATGATGAAGGACGTTAACAACAGATAGCCCAAAAGGATGATGTAGGGAGACCACTGTCTGCCGTTTTTCAACTCGGCCTGCCGGAAGGAAAGCAGTTTTTGATAAATTTCAGGCGTGATCCGCTCTCCTCGAGCGACAATGGGTTCGCCTTCGCGCACGATGCCCCGAGCTATTTGGCTGTTGATCAAATGTTCTTCAATGTACTTTTGGGTTAGCGAATCGCTGTAAAAGACATTGGGCTTGATGACTTTTTCCAGGAGGGGGAGTAAAAATTCGGGCTGTAGCAAGCCGCTGGCAGGTAGGGAGTCGCTCAATCGGGCTTTGGCTTTCGCCAAATCCAACACAGCTTGTATGGTCTTTGGATACGCGGTATTGCCCCTGAGGATGGTAATTACAAAATCAGGGCCTTTGGCCCGATGCTCAGGCAACAACTCGACGATACCCGTTTCATAGAGGCTCTGCAACAGTTTTTTTCCATAACGCTTATAGATTTCCGGCTTTTGGCGGACATTCTCCATCTGATTGTTCTGCTGCACAGACGAAAGGGCGCGGTCGAAATGTTCGTCGAAAGACTCCTCTACGCGCTTTGGCCCTGCTTCGTCATAGCGGTAAATGGCCGTCTTTTCCCGAAGGGCTTGACGCTCGGCCTCTCTTTCCTCTTCCGATTTGAGTATGGGAAAATCATAAGGTGCGTATAAATCCGAATGCATCCAAAGGGCACCCTCTTCAAATTCGTATTTAAATTGTTGCTCTCTGGGGAACAAAAAACCGATGACCACCGCCACCAAGAATATCAGAGCATAACGCAGGTAAGCCTCTCCTGATTTTGATTTGCCATGCACATTGAATTTCATGCAGCGAAGATAGAAAAATTATCCGTCAAGCGAGCAGAAAAAAAGAGCGATACCCTCAGAGGATATCGCTCTTGACGATCTCAAAGAGAAAATGTGTTTTTTAGTGCTGATGCTCGCTGTGATCGTGCTGTTCTTCCATAGCACCTTCTTCTTTGTAATTTTCATTCATCACGTAATCCATGCCACATTTGGGGCATTTGCCGGGTTCTGCGCTACCGCTTCCCGGGCAGTGCATGGGGCATACGTACTTAGAGGTGTATTCGGGGCCCGATTGATCCGCTTCTGTAGCCGTTTCAGTGCTTTCAGAGGTTTCAGTAGCTGTAGCTTCCGTGTTTTCTTCTTGCGTTTCCGTACTTTGTTCGGTAGCTTCTTCACCGGTAGCGTTAGATTCCGCTCCGTTGTCGCAGGCGGAGAAAGAGAAAGCCAGGCCAAAGGCCATGAAAAGGGCAAAAAACAAGTGTGCGATTTTCATAAGAAAAAAATTTGGGTGAGAGAAAAGGGTTTTCCGTTCAAATTGAGCTTTACAAAGCTCATTCCACGCGAAGGTATTCAAAAGATGCGCGCTTGGGAAACAAACAGGCGATTTTCTTTCCTTCTGCTATGATGTAATATTCCACGTTCGACTGATAGGGCATTTCGATACCCCAAATTCCGTCCTCGGCCATTTCATCACTGTGTCCGCTATCGTCGAACATTTCTACACGTTTAAACGTATGGCCCGGGCCTTTTGTTCGATAAGCCAGCCAAACGCGTTGGGCGCCTGAAGCTTTGGCTTGAAACACCAGTTCATTCTCAAAGCGCAGGGCTTCGACTTTCTCGATTTGGGGTGCTTCGCCCTGAAAGACGGGATGTTTGCTCAGGTAAGCCTGCCGAGCTTCCATGAGTTGTCCTATACCGATGATTTTGGATTTGCCGGCCAGGGTGAGCTGATCATAACTGTTTTGAAAAGCCTCGTAAGAATAGAGTTTGTGGGGGTCTTTTTGCACTTCCTCATCGATGCGCTTGTACCAGCTTCTGGCTTGCTCTTCCAGCTTTCCACTGAGGATTTGCTCTTCCAGCATGGTTTTCAGATGAGCCAGATAAATTTTTCGATAGAGGTTATTGCGCAGCAACTTGGTGATGAGGGGGCGTTTTTCGTTTTGTTGTTTGTAGTGTAAAAAGGGGCTGAGTTGCTGCATTTGCTCATCGCTAAGCCCCTTGCCCAAACCCGCATAGCGAAATCCACCGAAGGAGAGGTTCATGTCCCAGACGATGGGCGTAAAGCGTCCGTCGGGCAGGCGGTACAGGTAATAGTTGTGACAAAGCCTACCGGTATAGCTGTCGAGGTTGACCAAGAGATTGTTGAAAGCCAACATCCACAGGGCCGCATCCACATCCAGCACTTCTTCTATGCGTTGCGGTTCTCTATTGAGCAGGTAACACAATTCGATGAGTTTTTCCCAATCGTTTTTGCGATGGGATTTGCGCTCGTAGTAGGTGCTATAGCAAGCAGGTTCATCGCCGATGTACTGCAAAGAAGCCTTATCGCTCTCGGGGCAGCCCTCTTTTTGTTTGGCATGCCACTCCGGGTCGCACTTGAAGAAAGCGTTGTTGTGATCGTCAAAATAACGCTCCAAAAAATCTTCATTGACGGATTCGGTATTGGTGTACAAGCCCAGGTATTCTCCATTGACGTAGAGCTTGGCCAAATTGGCCCGTGAAGCGGGCATATATTGTCGAGCAATTTCGTAAGAGAGCACCTCTCTGATGAAGCTGGGGTCGCGAAAACCGTTCGACAGTTTAATGGTCTCAAAACCGCCCGGAAAGCGTTGGCCATCTATATAAGCATCGGCCTTCAGGTTGAAGGGTAGCTTTCTGTGGTGGTATTTGCGCACATTGAAATAACTGCTGTTGCCTTTATAGCGCACGCCTACTTGTTCAAAGCGCTTACCATCAATGGTAACCCCTGCAGGGATGCGCTCCTTTTGTCCTGCTCTCTTGAGCGAATCCAAGATGTAATCCCAATCCGAACGATCAAAATCGATGCGAATTTCTACGATGTGCTCAGGGTCGTACAAGGAATTTTGCTGAGCAAACAGCCCGCTCTCATACAGGCCTTGTACGAGTACAAACAAAGCTACTAAAAGAAACGAAAGGAAAGGCCTCATGAATGTCAATGGTTCAATTCTTCCAAGGTAGTGTGATAGCGCTCCCACATATAATTGGCCGGAGCATAGCTGATCATCTCCTGCCCTTCTGCTACCAGATAATACTCGAACCTGCTCTCTCCGCTTTGAGGAGCTATGGTCGCTCCGTAAATGCCGTCTTCGGCTTCTCCGTCATTGTTGTGACCATCATCGCGCATTCTGACAGAGCGGAAGGGTTGATCTTCCGAGAAGCGGTACATCAAATAAACTCGTTTGGGCAAGCGATCCACCTTAGCCTGAACCTGAAAGACTTCGACCCGTGTACTGGAGTATTTGGGGCGCCCCAAGACTTTAACTTCCCGAATTTCCGGAGGATAAACAATCAGGAGTTTGTGTTTTTTCAAAAAGTCGGCCCGTTTTTCCAAGAGTTGCACCAAGCCCGGAATGCGGCTGTGCTGTCCTATAGTCTCGGTCAGGCTGCGGTTAAATTGTTCAAAGGTGTAGTACTTGTTGGGGTCACTGATGAACGCCGTTTGGATAAGCTTTTGCAAAGCTTCCGCCCGTTGCTTGTACTTACCCGATACCAAGTGATCGTAGAGAATTCTGCGCAAATGGGAAAGATACATTTTGCGATACTTAGGCTCTTGCAAAAGGGTTGAGATGAGCGGTTTTAGGATATTATCTTCGTGCAGCATCGGGTCCAATTCCTGCAGCTGTTTCAACTTGAGGTCGGAGCCAACACCCGTGTTTTTAAAAGATCCGAAGGCGAAATTCAGATCGCCTAGGATGGGCGTAAACTGCCCTGAAGGCAACTGATACAAGTGGTAGTTGTCGCTGAATTTTCCGGTATAACTGTACAAATTGACCAGTACGTTGTTAAAGGCCAACATCCAGAGGGTGTTGTCCACATCCAAAACCTGTTCGATTTTTCCGGGTTCTTCCTTGAGGATGCGGGTCAACCTTTGCAAATCATCCCAGCCGGCTCTGGCTTTCAAATCAAAGCGATACATGTTGCACTCCGGATTGGGATCGTATTGGAGCGAACCGCCTATGCCCTGCAGACAACCCTTAGGCTCCCTTTCGTAGTAATCATGCGGACGTGCGCTAAAGAAAGCACCATCGGATGAGCCGTAATTTCGGTTCAAGAAGCCTTCGTCCAAAGGCTCCAGATTGACCATCAAGCCGTAAAGCCCGCCGTTGATAGAGACTTGGGCGTAGTTGGCTTTAGGTGCCGGCATGTATTGACGGGCAATCTCAAAGCCCAAAACTTCTCTGACCATGCTGGGATCGCGCAAGGCATCAGAGAGAACAATGTGGCTGTGCCCCTCAATGTTTTGATTTTTGTTGATGTAATCCAGCTTGATGTACAAGCCATTGCGCTTGGATTCCGGCTTAAAAGCCTTTGATTTGCGAAAGCGAACCCCCACGTATTCATACACTTGACCATTGACTTCCAAATCGGCCAACAGCATGCCATCGCCGTTGAGCCGCAGCGAATCCAACAGATATTGCCAATTGTCTTGGGCAAAGCGGATGTTGACTTCCTGAATGGAATCTATGGCGTAAAAGCCCGTATTCGAATTGTCTTGTGCCGTTAAAGCCGAAAAAGCGACCGAACAAACGGTGAACAACAGTATAATTTTTCTCATATCCAAAGCTGAGGTGTGAATGAATCAAAAAAGACACGCAATATTAAGAAATAAAAGCCGATTGCAGCACTTCGGATAGCGCTCTTTGCAGCTCATTTTACATTTGTTTTGAAACCCTGCCAAGTAAGCCTTCAGCTATATGCCGGCGGCTACTGAGAAGACATTAGATCCATCAGATGCAAGTAAATGTTGGCTGCCATAACAGCCATCAAGGCCAAAGACAAAATGCGAAGCCACCAGCCGTTTTTCTTTCGAAATGTATCCAACTGTTGGCGCTGCTCTTCACTTCCTGGCCGAATAAATCCCCTGACGAGTAAATACAGATAAAGCCCTAAGCCAAAAAAGAGCAGTTCAACGACTAAACCCAGGTATTCCACACTTTAGCTGTTTGGTGAGGTGCCTACTTCTTCAAAGTAGCCGGTTTTCGTGTTCTTGCGGACATTGTCCCAATTGAAATAACGCCCGTTCATCGCGACATATACGCCGGGCGGAAGAATTTGAACAAAGGCCAGGGCACTCCCCAAATTAAAAAACCCGTCGGAAGAAGTGCCAAAGGCATACGGCACCATAGCCCCCGTAAGCACAATGGTCTTGTCGGGAATGCCCTTTTGGGCTAAAAATCTGGCGGTATCGACCATTCTGTCCGTGCCGTGAGTGATGATGATTTGCTTGCGTTCCGAACGCAGGCAACTGTGCGCAATGATTTCTCTATCGGCATCCGTCATATCCAAACTGTCCACCAACATGAGGGTGCGCACATCTACGGGCAAAGTACAACGCCCCCGCTCCAACATTTTAGGGACGTGGGTTTCCTGAAAAAAAAGCCCTCCTGAAATGTAGTTGTACTCTTTATCAAAAGTACCGCCGGTAACGAAAATTTGGATCATGAACTTGCCTGCTGCTCTTTTTTAGTTCGTTATGTTTATGGAGTACACCCTGCGTTTTGCTCCGAACAAAACGAGTTCTTCCGAAGAGCTTTTTCTTATTTGGCGAAAGCCAAAAAATCCCGTTTTATCGACAAGCTGAAAAGCCGTTCTCAACTTGCCTGCAAACCTTGCTTTTGAAGCGGGCTTTAGGACAACAAAGAGCCTGCTCTAAAGCGCTCAGGGTGTAAACCCCTTTTTGCCACGGATAGGTCAATCAAAGAGTTGATCGTAATTTTCGGAAGAACTGCCTTTTTGCTTTTCGGGTTGAGCTGTAGGGCTGTTTAAATCCAACTGATCGTCTGAGCTCGTGTTCTCTCCCAACAACAGCAAGGTGCTCTTTTGCTCCCACTCTTCCAACATTTTCATGCCCTGCTCTTCAAAGACGCCGTTTTGCAAGTCGATGCTTTCCATGACATTGGAGGACAATTCCATGAAGCGCTCCATCTCGCCTATTTTGTTGGCCACATCATCGGCGATGTGTTCCAAAGCGGCATCAAACATGGCCCGTTTATCGGGGTCGCCCGAAAGCACACTGCGGGCTGAACGCATAGCTGAATGAGATGCCCGGATAGCTTTCCGTTCCTGCTCTTTGAGCTTGACCTGATCTTGCGTATCGGCCAAAAGAATTTCAGAGTTTTTGTACATCTTATCCAAAATCCGGTACAAGACCTCCATCTTTTTGTACAAAACGGCATAGCGCTCGTTGGTTTCTTTCAGTCGGGCGGCCTTGCGGGTATTGAGGATGACGTGCTCGTCTTTTCCCTGCTTTTTGGCCATGCTGGCCAATTGCATGCTCTTTTCTATTTCTTTTTGGTTTTCCTGCATTAGGGTTTTCATCTTTCGCATCTGCCCTCGAATAACGCCAATCTGTTTGCTCATTTTGCGCAGATTGTCTTGGAGGCTCTCTACATAGCTTTTGAGGATACCTATGGGGTCTATCTGCACAAACAGACCGGTAATCCAGCGCATTACACTCTTATAGCCATACCAAATGAGATTGCGCATGCGCGGATCAATCACCACGTACACCAGCGCTGCCAGAATAACCAACAGCACACCCAGATAGAGGGTGTTTTCAACCAGACCGATGATTGCCGGAAGAAATTTGTACAGCAAATATCCACCCCCACCTATCAAGGCCGTCAGAAAAATCGCTCCTGTAACGCCTTCGGGCCTCTGCCAAAAAGATTTGGGCTTGCTCACGCCCGTGTTTTCAAAAGGGTTAGTCGTTGCCATAGAAATACGTTTTTTAGAGCACTTGTTCCATCTGTTTCAAATCGGCGGCGATGCGCTGTTTCAAAACATCACAAGCCTGAATAAAATTTTGCTCGGCTTTCACAATCTTATCGCTGGTCTTGTCCACTTGATTGGTCAGCGTTTGCAAGGTTTCGCGTTTGTTTGCAAGTTCTTGTTTTTTTGCAACCAAGGTTTCTTCCAGTTTGCGGATAGTGTTTTCCACTTCTGCAACTTCCCGTTGCAAGCGTTCTTCCTCAGCCTTCCGGGCAGCCACTTTCTCCTTCAATTTCTTCTGCGCTGCGGCTTGCAACTTGGCCTTTTCTTTGTCCAATATCTGCAGATAATGGCGGGCGGTTTTCAACAGTTTTTCTTTGTCCAAACCCATGGTAGATGCCGTAGCAAAAGCCGATTGAAAAGCCGTGGGAACATCCATATTCATCTGCACTTGGAGGGAATGAACGGCAGCCTTGAACTCCAGGTAATCAAAGCCCGGCAAGTTGTTTTGCGCTAAAGCGGAAAAGAGCATGTTCAAAGATTTCTCGTCTAATCCACTTAAATCTCCAAAGTATTCTCGCATGATGGCTTCGATTAAAAAAGTTCCGGCTTTCCAAAGATTTGCACAAAGATAGCATTTCCCCCCAAAAGCAAAAACGCAAAAGGGACAATATGTACCCAAGCCACTTCGCCATGAATATAGTAGCGCTCTACCTAGGAACGCACTTCCAGGGTACTGATGCCGCCACCCAATTTCTTCAAGACCACTTGAACGGGTATGCGTTCCTGCATAGCTCGCACATGTGAGATGAGACCTATGGTTTTTCCCCGACCTTGCAACTGCTCGAGCGTGGATAACGCCTGATCCAGGGTGTTGGCATCCAAACTGCCAAATCCTTCGTCGATAAAGAGCGAGCGAATACGGGCCCGCTGCCCCACCATATCAGACAAGCCCAAAGCCAAAGCCAGGCTGGCCAAAAAACTTTCGCCGCCGGAAAGCGTAAAAACCGAACGGCGGTGATTGGCCAGGTGGGTATCCACGATATCCAGTTCCAAATCCGTGCTATCCACTTTGACCTCCAGAAAATACCGCGGATTGAGCTGCTGCAAATGCCTGTTAGCTAAAACGACCAAACGGCGCAGGGTCAGGCTCTGAGCAAAAGTGCGAAATTTCTTGCCGTCAGCGGAACCGATGAGGTCATTTAGCCGCTTCCAACGGGTAAACGTCTTTTCTTTTTCTTCCTTTTGCCTAAGTAAAGCTTCTTGCCTTTCACTCAGGGCATCCCACTGTTTTTCCTGCTCCAACAAACGCCCCTTCTGCTCCAGTGTTTCCTCCTGCCTTTTGCGGCAAGCTTCTAAAGCCAGCTGCAGTTTTTCTTCCTCCAGCTCTTTGGTCTGCAGCCGGAGTTCTTCCAAGGCTGTAGTCAGGCGTTGGCCATGCTCGTGAAGGCGAATGCCCTCCTCCTCCAAGGCAGCAAGGCGATGAGTCAAGGCAGAAAATTCGCCTTCGGACAACAAGGCTGCCTGCAATGCCTCGACCTCTGCAAAGCCCCGTTGATGAGCCGCTGCCTGCAGTTGGTCGCGCTGTCGTGCCAGGGCCAGCTCCCGATGCTCTCGGTTTTTGCGCGTTTCTGCAAGCTGCTTTTCCAGACTGCCCTGCCTGGCCTTCAAGGCTGCCAAGTCTTCTCTAAACTTTGCGAGCCGATCGCGTGCCCTGCCGACTTCCTCTGCCCGCTTTCTGCGGGCTGCTTCTACGCTTTGTGCCCCGAACAAGGCCCTGCGTTCTGCTTCTCGCTTTTTCAAATCCGCTTCCAAGCGATGCAAGTCTTGCTCTTGTTCTCTGACTTGCTCTGCTTTAGCTTGCAGGTTTTTTTGCCCATGCGTGCTATCGATTTCCAACTGCTCTATTTGTCGGGAAAGTTGCTCCAAATCCTTTCGCTTTTGCTGGAAAGCCGGAAGTTGTTCGAGCAATTTTTGTAGCCTCTCCTCCAAGCCGGAATCTTTTAAAAAATTTGGCGGAAGCCAAGCCCTCAAATCCTCTTCCAGGGCCTGCAATTCTTCCTGCAGCAAGGCCATTTTCTCTTCGGCCTGTTGCAACGCCCAGGAAGCTCGTGCGTGCTTTTCCTCCAAAGGGCTGTGTTGCCAGCGGAGTTCTTGTAGTTCTTCCCGTTCGGTCTTCCACACAGCCCACCGAGCCACTGCTCGCCTTCGTTTTTCGTACCAAGGCTCAAGCTCTGCCCCCCTGGCCTCGCGCTCTCCAGCCAAAAGGCGATCATCCAGTTCTTTGAGCCACAGCCAGGGATCGTGTACAAAACCGGCACCAAATTCTACTGCCAACTCCCGTTCTCGCTCTTTCAATGCCTGCTCTCTTTGACTTGTTTCACGGCCCAAATCAGCCAAGGCTTCCCCCAGGCTTGCCAACTCCTCTTGGTACTTAGCTCTGTCCGTTCCTGCCTTTTGACAGGCAGATTTCAACTTCAAGTATTCTTTCTGCTTATGCGCTATAAGTTCTTCTTTATCAATGAGTTGCACCAACTCGCTATGCTTAGAAAAGAAATTGTTGAGCGCTACAGCTTGGCGATTGAGTTCCCGAAGTTGGGTCTGTAGGTACATCAAGCTTCGCTCAGCTTCTTCTTTTTCCCGGAGGGCAATGTCAAAGAGCTTTTGCAACTGCTGGAATTGCTCTTTGCCAACTTGAATTTGAGCATCCAGTTTTTCCGCTTTGGCGAAGAGGCTTTCGTAGCGTTCCTCATCGTTCAGCAAGTTTTCTAGTTTTTTCTCGGCCTCTTGTAAGGCTGTTTTCTTCGCGACAAACAGTTCTTCAGTTTCTTCCATTTCCCCAAGGAGCTTTTGCTCCTGTTGCCGCACTTCCTGCAAGCCTTGAATCAGGGTTTGCAAGGCATTCAGCTTCCGTTGCAGAGGCAAGGCGCGTTCATGGGCCTGCAAACGCTTTTGCTCAGGGGCAAAAGCGCGTTTTTCTTCTTCCAATTTTTTGCATCGCGCATGCCAGCGTTCCTGCTCTTGCTCCAGGCTGTGGAGTTGAACAAAACGGTTTTTGTGTTTTTCCAGGGTTTCCCGTTCCTCATGCAGCTGAGCAAGTCGCTCATTCAGTTGGAGCATTTGGTCGCGCAAAGCCTGGCGCTCTGCCTCGGAAGGCAACTGAAGTTTTTCGATTTCTTTTCGCACTTGGTCCAAATCTCCGGCCTCCAGCGTATAGCGTTCATAACAGTTTTTGGAGATTTCGGAATAGATTTTCGTTCCGGTGATTTGCTCCAATAAGGCACTGCGCTCGTTTTTCTTAGCCTTGAGGAAAGCCGCAAAGCCCCCTTGAGCCAGGAGGACGGAGCGAGTAAAACGGTCAAAATCCAATCCGGTGAGTTCCTCTACCTGGAGGTCCATTTCTCGGATTTTCTCTGTCAGGGCCAAAGTTTTGCCCTCCGCAGTGAGCTGAAAGAGCTTGCGCGCAGCCGGCTGGAGTCTTCCCTCCGGTTTGTTGCGGGCACGACGACGCTCATAACGAGCCAGGTAGATGTTTTCACCGACTTCAAATTCCACCTCAGCCCAGCAGAAGCCGGTACCCTGAGTCATGACTTCATCGATTTTACTTCCGCTTTCGTAGCGGTGAATGCGCCCGTAGAGAGCCAGGGTTATGGCATCCAGCAGGGTACTTTTTCCCGAGCCGGTATCGCCTGTGATGGCAAACAGCCCGGTGTCCGACAAAGGCGGCCGGCCAAAATCCAGCTTGAATTCTCCCCTCAGTGCATGCAAATTGCAGAAAGTCAGCTTGCGAATCCTCATAGCTCTTCCCCTTTTTGCTGCATCCATTCCAACAACTCCTCAAAGGTCTGGCGGAGTTTTTCGATTTCGCCTTTCGGCAAATGCTCTTGTCTGCAACGCTCTTCAAAAACCTCCTCCGGCCTCAACTGCTCCAAAGATTTTTGCGGTTTATCTGCCGTCCAATCCGACTTTTGCGTTTGTTCCAGGCGCAAACTGAGCACATCCATCTCGAGTCGTTGAGCCGCTTCTTGCAAACGCAAGCGCAACGCCGGTTCCATGTAATCAGCCTGCAAAACCAGTTCGAGCCAGGGTCTGAGCCGGTCGCTTTCATGGCGTTTGGCGAAAGCCTCCATTTTTTCGAGCAAAATAGCAGGGCTTCCTCCTCTAAGCGTTTTTAAACGACGGAAAACGGGTAGTCTAAAGCGCTTGCTCTCTAACAAGTGGCCTCCTTTCCAAAAAGTGAGGGTAACCGACTTTTCATCAATGGTTTCGCGAAAGCTCAGCGGAATGATCGAACCGCTGTACTGCACGCGGGAATTCCCCTCTACGGCCTGTGCCCTGTGCAAATGCCCCAGGGCCACGTATTGAAAGATGTCGGGAAAATCCGAAACGGCTATGTTTTTTTCATCGCCGAGATAGATGTTTTGCTGACGCCGGGGATCGGCCACCTGACTACCTCGCGCATACAGATGCCCCATCGCTATGATGGGCAAATTGTGCTCCGCGTACAGCTCTGCCCTTTGACCTAAGTGTTGATAATGTTCTTTGATGCGCTGGCGCAAACGCATGATGCGTTCTTCAGGAGATTCGGCAGCCAGGCCGGCACCCAAATCTCGATCGCGCAAAAAAGGTACGGCGGCGACCACAGCCTCCGCTCGTCCTTGTCTGTCTTGTAAGACGAGAAGTTCATCCTCTCCGCTGCGCACCCTCACGTGTACATTCAAAGCTTGCAAGAGGCGCCGAGGGGCTTCGAGATGAGCCGGTGAATCGTGGTTTCCCGCCGTGATAACTACATGACGACAGGAGGTTCGACTCAACTCGGCCAGAAAGCGGTAGTACTGCTCTTCAGCATAGGAAGGCGGACTGCCCAGGTCAAAGACATCTCCAGATACCAACAGCACATCAACTTTTTCGTTCTCAACGAGATCGAGCAGCCAATCCAGGGCCAACCGATGCTCCTCTTTGCGATCAAAATGGGAGAACTTCTGTCCCAGATGCCAATCGGAAGTGTGGAGTATTTTCAAAGGTCGCTGTATTTTGTCCCTTTCGGGAAAGCTGCCCGAGGGGCGTCAAAGTTAGCGGCAAAATTGCAACCTTTTTTTCAATATTTCTGCAAGGGAATCCTTCGCAAACCGAACGGGTTTCGCACAGCGATTGATCGCCCGGGCAAAATGAGCCGGTTTGAATTCCGACAATTTGTTGCATATTTGTCCTGCTTTTGGCCTTCAGCCCCAATCCCTGAGAGGAGGCAGCCAAGCGATAAAGAAATGGACAAACAGCTTCCATGAGTAATCCGATTTTAAACAGTGAACTGCTGGCTCGCAGAGCTAAGGTCGATGAGTTGATCAAGCAATTGCACGCCTTCAGCACGGCCATTGGCCATGAAGAACTGAGCGCTACCATCAATGAGTTGCGCAACCGGCTTCACGAGCCGTTTATGTTTGTGGTTGTCGGTGAAGTCAAGGCGGGAAAAAGCAGTTTTATCAATGCTCTGCTCGATACGGGAAGGGAAATCACGAAGGTGGCACCTCAACCCATGACCGATAAGGTCTTGCAGATTCTCTATGGCGAGGAAGAGAAAATCGTAAAGGTCAATCCCTTTTTGGAAAAGATTTTTTTACCCGTTGATGTACTCCGAGAAATTGCCATTGTGGACACTCCCGGAACCAACACCATCATCGAGCAACACCAGGAAATTACAGAGCGCTTTGTACCGGCTGCAGACCTCATTGTCTTCGTCTTTGAAGCTAAAAATCCCTATCGGCAATCGGCCTGGGATTTCCTGGATTTCATTCAGCAGGAGTGGCGCAAAAAAATCATCTTTGTCCTTCAGCAAAAGGATTTGATTTCTCCGGAAGACTTGGAAGTCAATGTAAAGGGTGTCCAGGAACAAGCCCGCAAAAAAGGCATAGAAAAGCCCCTGGTCTTTGCCGTTTCGGCCAAAGAAGAGCTGGAAGGTCATACGGATCGCAGCGGTTTTGAAGCCCTGCGCAGCTATATCCGCGAAAACATCACCGGGGGCAAGGCCGCTTACCTCAAGTTGGAAAACAGCCTGAACATCGCCTCCAACCTGGCCGAACGCTTGCAAAAAGCGCTGAAAGCTCGTCGCGAACAGTATGAGGCAGACAAAAGCTTCCGACAAGAAGTGCGCGAAATCCTCGATCGACAAACCGAACAGGCCGAACGCCAGGCCGGACGTCTGATTGAAAATGCTGCGGCTACCTATCGCGAAATCACGAGAGCCAAAGAGCGCCAACTCAGCAAGGAACTCTCCTTCTTTGCCTTGCTGCGGCGCAGTCTGACAGGGCTTTTTTCCAAACAAGCAGGGCTCAAAGAACAGCTGGACAAACTCGCCCGCGACATGGCACTGGAATTGGAAAACGGCTTACAACGCAAATTGCAGGAAGGCATCAATGACCTGGCCTTGAGCATCCAACAGATGGCCCAGCTCATCGATCTCAAACTGCAGCACAGCAGCACACCGCTCAGCCAGGACATGGACGTCTTTCGCGACATTAACGAACAGCGAAACCACGTGCTAAGCGATTTGCAAATAGCCTTTCGGCAAATGCTGGAACAGGGGGAAACTTTCAAGGCCTCTGAGCTTTTCCCCGAAAAAAAAGACCTCTCCCCTTCAGTGCTTACCGGCAGCGGCATAGCGCTCATCGGGGCCATACTCACCGCTGTTACCAACGGCGCCGTTTTCGACATCACAGGTGGAGTGCTCACCGGTTTGGGACTGCTCTTCGCCGGGGTTTCCTCCTCAGCCCAAAAGCGCAAATTGCTGAAGGGCTATCGCGCAGAGGTCCAACGAGGATTGGAAAAACTGCAAAAAAAATTGCACGAACAGCTCTTTTCCTATATCCATGCCGTACGGCATCAAATCGAAAGCAGCTTCAGTCGCTTTGATGCCCTGCTGGAAACCGAGGGCAAAGCTCTCAAAGAACTGGAAGAAGCTTTTGCCAACATTCAACACCATTTGCTCCAAAAGCCGGACAAGTAAAAGTTTTGCCGGCCTATCGTTTGCCGAAAGGCAAAAAAAAACAAAAACAACCCATGAAAACCCGAAAATTGCTCTTCATCTTTGTGTTTGTACTCCTGGGCTTCTTCAAAACCGAAGCACAAGAAAAAAAACATCTCTCCCCCGAATTGCTCTGGCAACTCGGCCGAGTTAGTTTACAGGACGTTTCGGCTGATGGCGTGTGGGTCTTATACAGTGTCAAGCGCTACAAATTGGAGGAAAACAAGGGACAGGCCGATCTCTACATCGCCAAGGCCTGGCCGACAAAAGAAGAAAAGCCCATACAACTCACCCACACACCGGAGAGCGAATACAACGCCCGTTTCCATCCGGACGGGCAACACATCGGCTTCCTGCGCAATGGCCATCTATACGAAATGAAATTGGACGGTAGCGAAGAGCGACAGGTTTCCGAGATGGAAATGACGGGTTTTTCCTATTCACCCCAGGGGTATTTTTTGCTTTACACCACAGAGGTGAAACACGAGCCCTCGCCTTCTGATATCTATCCCGATCTGGATAAGACCACCGGTTTGCTCTACGACGATCTCATGTTTCGCCACTGGACCGAGTGGGAAGACGGCTACTACAGCAACATCTTTTACGCCCCTTATCAGGATGGCCGCCTGGTTGGCGACCCCCAGCCCGTGATGAACGAAGCTTATGACAGCCCGCTCAAACCCTTCGGTGGTATGGAACAAATCACCTGGTCTCCCGATGAACGCTTTATCGCCTATACCTGCAAAAAGCTCAAAGGCGTAGAATACGCCCGCTCGACCAATTCCGACATTTACCTCTTTGACCGAAAAACCGGTTATACCTCCAACATCAGCCAGGGAATGCAGGGCTACGACATGAATCCCACATTTTCTCCGGATGGAAAAGTGCTCATCTGGAACAGCATGAAAACCCCGGGCTACGAATCGGATCGAAACCGCATCTTCGCTCACGACATGCAAAAGAAAATCCGTTGGGAAATCACGAAGGGCCTGGATCAAAATGCGGACAACCCGCAATGGGCTCCCGATGGCAGCTCCATCTATTTCACCAGCCCCTGGAGAGGCAGCATACAGATCTTTCAAATCGACTTCACCAAAAAGGGGCGACTGCGCCAACTCACGGGTGGGCATTACAACCACTATGGCGTCATCGTTCGAGAAAACAACGTCTTTACCCTGCGCTGCTCCATGAAAAAGCCGCACGAAGTTTATCGCGTAGTGCGGCAAACGGGCAAAGCCATTCAGGTCTCCCATGCCAACGACGATTTGCTCAACGACATCGCCATGGGGAAAGTCATCAAAAAGTGGGTAAAGACCACCGATGGAAAGCGCATGCTGGTTTGGGTCATCGTTCCACCGGATTTTGATCCTGAAAAAAAATACCCCACCCTCTTGTATTGCCAGGGTGGCCCTCAATCTACGGTCAGTCAATTTTGGTCTTACCGCTGGAATTTTGAACTCATGGCAGCCCAGGGCTATGTAGTGGTAGCACCCAACCGCCGCGGGCTGCCCTCTTTCGGCCGGAAGTGGAATGATGAAATTGCAGGCGATTGGGGTGGCCAAGCACAACAGGACCTGCTCACGGCCATAGATGAGCTTTCCAAAGAGCCCTATGTAGATACCAGTCGCCTCGGTGCTGTGGGAGCCAGCTATGGCGGCTACTCCGTCTATTGGCTGGCCGGCCATCACCAGGGGCGTTTTAAGACCTTTATCGCCCATGCCGGCCTGTTCAATCTTGAGAGTTGGTACGGAAGCACCGAAGAACTGTTTTTTGCCGATCACGACATAGGTGGCCCCTACTGGAAAGACCCGCGACCGGAGAGCTACGACAAGTTTTCGCCTCACCTCTTCGTCCAAAATTGGGATACGCCCATCCTCATCATCCACAATCAGCTGGACTTTCGCGTACCTCTGGAAGAGGGCTTGCAAGCCTTCACTGCAGCCCGACTGCAAGGTCTGGATGCGCGTTTGCTCTACTTCCCCGACGAAGGCCACTGGGTACTAAAACCGCAAAACGGCGTCCTCTGGCACAGGGTCTTCTTCGACTGGCTGGCTCGCTACCTCAAGGAAAAACCCGACAAGACGAAAAACACTAAAAAAGACATCCTTCCTCCAAAGAAGACGACCATCATGGACCATTAACCCATAAAGCTTTTTAGCCTCTTCCCTAACCGTCAAAAGTTTGCCATGAAAAACATCGCCAAAACCATACGGCAAAAAATGACAGACGAGGGCAAGCCTGAAAAGGCCTAATCTAAAAAAGACGGCAGGCAGAGCCAAGATTGGACAAGCCTCTGCCTACCTACTTTTAAACTCAGGAAATGCTGGGGTCCAACTGCGGCATGCGTACCGGAACGATCCAACCGAATTTGTCAGGACGCAGGCCCGCGCGCAGTTGATTGAGATAATTTTTGACAAAACGCCCCAGGGAATCTTCAGCCCGATCCGGTAAATTCATATCCACTTCGCCAAAGGTGATACGCACCACATCGGCAATAACGGCTGCCGTACCACTACCGAAACACTCCTTCAATTCGCCCTTGCGATAGGCCTCAACCACTTCATCCATACGCAGCGGGCGCTCCTCGACTTGATAGTCCGTTTCTTCTCGCAGGATAGTCAGAACGCTGTCGCGGGTAATGCCGTGCAGGATGGTGTCTTCGGAGATAGGAGGCGTAATGACCTTGTTTTCGATAACGAAAAAGATGTTCATCGTGCCCACTTCCTGCACGTAATTGTGATGGATGGCATCCAGCCAAAGGACCTGGTCGTATCCTTTTTCTTGGGCCAATTTGGAGGGAAGCATAGCCGCGGCGTAATTGCCGGCCGTTTTAGCAGCGCCTACCCCACCTGGTGCAGCACGAATGTAATGAGGCTCTGCCCAGAGATTGATGCGTTTCGTGTAATAAGGCCCTACAGGACAGGTAAAAATTAAGAAGCTATAATTTTCAGAGGGCTTTACGCCCAAAAATTCATCGGAAGCGTACATCAGAGGACGAATGTACAAGGCGCTCCCCTCCTGCGGCGGAATCCAGCCGCCATCCAAGCCCACCAAAGCATGGATAGCCTCCAAGAATACGTCTTCCGGAAAAGTCGGCATGCACATGCGTTCTGCCGAGCGGTTCAAGCGCAAAGCGTGCATCTCCGGCCTGAAGAAAAGTGGACTACCATCTTGACTTTTGGTCGCTTTCATGCCCTCGAAGATGCTCTGCCCATAGTGCAGAGCCATGATGGAGGGGTGCATGGGGATGTAGTCAAAGGGAACAATGCGGAAATCACCCCACTTGCCGTCTTTGTAGTCCGCCAAAAACATGTGGTCGGAAAAGTGCTTCCCAAATTGCAAAGAAGAAAAATCGATTTCACTTAATCGCGAGTGTTGAGTCCTGCGTATTGAAATGTTAACGTCCATAGAGTTCTTGTTTTTTTTCGTGGCACAAAGGTATGTGAATATCGGATAGCAAGAGGATATACCCGAACTTTCCGAAAAAATTACTTCTTTTGCAATATGTCAAAAACGCAGCAAACGTTCCCTCTCCTTTACTTCCGCCTCTTCAACGCTTTTGAACGAGACGATATTCGGAGTTGTCTAATTGGAAATAATGCTAAAAGCATACTTGTATTGGTCGCTGAAAATCAAGAGATTAGCGACGATTTGTTGGAATTCCTGAGTAAGATACTCCAAGCCGTAAACATCAACTTGCGGCAGGATATTGCTCTTTTACAGGTAACACCTGAAAGCTCATTTGGTTTCATCCAAATGGCCCGAAAATTTCCCGTGGAAAAATTGCTGAGTTTCGGCCTTCCGGCCAAACGACTGGGTCTGCACTGGCGCTATACGCCGTACAAGCCTATAGAGAAAATTAATCGTCGCTTTTTATTTGCCGAAAGGCTCAGCCAAATTCAAAACGACAGACAACGCAAGCTTTTGCTTTGGAAGGGGCTGCAGGAAATGTTTACCTCATGAGAACACTGATTTTCGCTTCGGGCAATGCACACAAATTGGTCGAAGTATCGATACTTTTGCAGGGTATAGCACAAATTCAGGGCTTACGCCAAATGGGTTTTAGCGGCGACTTACCCGAAGAACACGACAGCCTGGAAGCCAATGCGTTGCAAAAAGCGCGCGAAGTATATCGCCTGTACGGGCGCGATTGTTTTGCCGATGATACGGGCTTGGAGGTTTATGCTTTGGATATGGCCCCGGGGGTTTATTCAGCCCGCTATGCGGGAGTTGAACACGATGACGAAGCCAATGTGCAAAAATTGCTGAAGGAGCTGGAAGGTCAGGAAGACCGCAGGGCGCGTTTTCGCAGCCTCATAGCTCTAATTCTCGATGGCCGCGAATACCTGTTCGAAGGCGTTGTACAAGGGCAAATCCTTCGAGAAAAACGAGGGGCGTTCGGCTTTGGCTATGACCCCGTTTTTCTACCCGATGGCTACGACAAAACTTTTGCAGAAATGCCCTTAACTGAAAAGAACGCCATCAGCCATCGCTATAGGGCCCTGCAAAAAATGAAGCAGTTTTTGACCAAACAGCTAGGATGAACGCTGAAAACTTTCCGGATTTTCTGCTCGACAACGCCAAACTCTGGCAGCTCAACTACCAGGAGTTGAAAACCTTGGCCTTGCAATACCCCTATTGCGCCAACATCGCTTTGCTGTTGCTCAAAAAAAGCCGCCTGGAAGATCTGCCGGAGGCAGAAAGCAACCTGCACAGAGCTGCGGCCTTAGTACCTGACCGAGACTTTCTCAGGCAACAACTGCAACAATTGGAAGAAGAAATCCTGCAGGAAGAAAAGTTGCTCGGAGAAGGCGTTTTGGAATTGATGGACCTGGATGCCCTCAAAGAAGTACTCCCCGCAAAGATGGAAACTCTGGAAAACGAAGAATCGGAGGCTTTCGCCAAACAAGAACCAAGCCCTTCACCACCCGAGCGTCCCCTTGATGCCGAGGTAAAGCCCAAAGCCGAAATTCAGCCGGAAATTTCCGAGCAAGAAGAAACGGAAACCCGAGAAGAACAAGCCGAACGGGAAGCACTTCGTCCCGTAGAACCGGAGCAAAGCCCCACAGCAAGTGAGCGAGAAGAGCAAACGGAACAACCAAACCGGATCATCGCCGAAAAAGGCCTGTTGCCAACTTACCAAAAACCCGAATTGGACGACATTTTGCGCAAGCAAAAGAGCCTTTTTGCCGAAAGGCCGGATAAAGCTGAAAAAGACGAATGGGGTACTTTGGACGAACCCCGTCGGCTGGCTACGGAAAGTGTGCAACAAAAAGACGAAGTAGCTTCCGAAACCCTGGCCAAACTCTATGCCAGACAGGGCTACATCAAAAAAGCTCTGGAGATGTATGAACAACTCTGTTTGCTCAATCCCTCAAAAAGTGCTTACTTTGCGGCTCAAATTGAAACTCTGAAGAAAAAACACCGAAAATGAATGTACTCATAGTCCTTGCAGCCCTTACCGGTATCCTGCTCATGGCCATTGTGCTCATCCAAAACCCCAAGGGTGGCGGTGTGGACCCCACCATGGGCGGTTCGGCAGCCAATCAAATGTTTGGTGCAGCCCGCTCTACGGATTTGATTGAAAAGATAACCTGGGGCCTGGCCATAGCGCTGTTTGCCTTTTCGGTTCTTTCGGCCATCCTTGCCTAAACAAACTCAGCCTGGCAAAACACCCCGGCTCCATTTCCTCCGGAGACTTTTACGTCCTCTTGGAGGTTTTGAAGAAGTACCCAAAGCACAAGAGGTCGGCTATACGCCGGCCTCTTTTCTTTGCCAGTTTTACAGCAGAAAGTGACAAAAAGTCATTTTTTCGCGTTTGGCACACTATGTGCTAAAGGAACAAAGAGGATAAATTTTTTAACCACCAAAAAAGAACAACTGACTATGAAACCAATTGGAGATCGCGTAGTCATCAAACCTGCCCCCGCCGAGGAGAAGACCGAAGGGGGCATTTTGATTCCGGATACGGCTAAGGAAAAACCCCAAAAAGGTACTGTAGTTGCCGTAGGCCCCGGAAAAGACGGAAACCAACCCACCGTGCAAGTCGGTGATGTGGTGCTCTATGGCAAATACGCCGGTCAAGAGCTGACCTTTGAAGGAGAAGATTACCTCATCATGCGGGAAGATGACATCCTCGTCATTCTCGAATCCGGGAAGTAAAACGAACTTTTCCCTCAGCAACACAAAACGCTTTAACTGAACTTAAAACCGAAAAAAACCATGGCTAAAGAAATTAGCTTTAACAGCGAAGCACGCAATAAACTCAAAGCAGGCGTAGATGCCCTGGCCAATGCCGTCAAGGTTACGCTTGGCCCCAAAGGGCGCAATGTCATTATCCAAAAGAGCTTTGGAGCTCCCCATGTTACCAAAGACGGTATCACCGTAGCTAAAGAGGTGGAGCTGGAAGACCCCATTGAGAATATGGGTGCACAGATGGTCAAAGAAGTCGCTTCTAAAACTTCCGATGTAGCCGGAGACGGTACTACCACCGCCACCATCCTGGCACAATCCATGATCACCGCCGGTTTGAAGAGCGTGGTGGCAGGTGCCAATCCCATCGGCTTGAAACGCGGCATTGACAAAGCCGTCGATACTGCCGTAAAAGGCATCAAAAAGATGGCCGAAACCATAGGCGATGACTTCAAAAAGATCGAACAAGTAGCCGCCATATCCGCCAACAACGACCAGGAAATCGGTAAACTCATCGCCGACGCCATGAAGCGCGTTACCAAAGACGGCGTCATCACGGTAGAAGAAGCCAAAGGAACGGAAACCTACGTGGAAGAAGTTCTGGGTATGCAGTTCGACCGCGGCTATCTGTCGCCTTATTTCGTAACCAATGCCGAAGAAATGGTTACGGAATACGAAAACCCCTACATCCTGATCTACGACAAGAAAATCTCCAACATGCAGGACATCGTGCCCATCCTGGAGAAAGTCGTAGCCGCTAACCGCCCCTTGCTCATCATCGCTGAAGATGTGGAAAGCCAGGCGCTGGGTGTCTTGGTCGTCAACCGCCTGCGCGCTAATTTGCAAGTCGTTGCCGTAAAAGCTCCCGGCTTCGGCGATCGCCGCAAAGCCATGTTGGAAGACATCGCCATTCTCACCGGCGGCACCGTCATCAGTGAAGAAAAGGGCTACAAACTGGAAAATACCGACCTGTCTATGCTCGGTCAAGCCGAAAAAATCACGGTGGACAAAGACAACACCACCATTGTCAACGGCAAGGGCAAAGACGAGCACATCAAAGCCCGCATCAACCAAATCAAACAGCAAATCGAAACTACCACTTCGGATTACGACCGCGAAAAGCTCCAGGAGCGCCTGGCTAAACTGGCCGGAGGCGTAGCTGTCCTACACGTAGGTGCAG